>Ga0070731_10005488_pt1 | contig 10438 bp, 9 predicted proteins | sample Coa_R1_2_FD_66448 | JGI IMG/M metagenome (GOLD analysis project Ga0070731, IMG submission 66448) | Surface soil microbial communities from Centralia Pennsylvania, which are recovering from an underground coalmine fire - Coalmine... | ecosystem: Environmental > Terrestrial > Soil > Unclassified ... | reverse complement strand
ACGCCAATTTCGGAACTGGGATTTTCGGGCATTGGGGTTGGTGCAGCCCAAAACGGCCTTCGGCCGATTGTTGAATTCATGACATTTAATTTTGCCGTACTCGCCCTCGATCAAATCCTCAACACTGCCTCCAAGATGCTGGCCATGAGTGGAGGGCAGGTAGGATGCCCGATCGTTTTTCGCGGACCAAATGGTTCTGCCGGCCAGCTGGGCGCCCAGCACTCGACCGCATTTGAAAATTATTATGCCAATATTCCGGGAATCAAAGTGGTTTCACCCAGCAATGGTTATGATGCCAAGGGCTTGCTGAAACAGTCCATCCGGTACGAAGAAGATCCTGTTATTTTCATGGAAGGAGAGACGACATATGGGGACAAATCCGAGGTGCCGGAAGAAGAATATTATATTGAATTGGGTAAAGCAGATGTCAAAAAAAACGGCAACGATGTCACCATTGTCTCTTACAATAAAATGATGAAGGTCGCTCTTGGCGCGGCGACGGAACTTGAAAAGGAAGGAATCAGCGCCGAAGTGGTCGACCTGCGGACGATTCGTCCGCTGGACTGGCGGACAGTTTTGGAAAGCGTGAAAAAAACGAATCGTTTGATTATCGTTGAAGAACAATGGCCATTTGGTTCTGTTTCGACTGAGCTTACCTATAACATCCAAAAAGAGGGTTTTGACTTTTTGGACGCACCAATAAGAAGGTTGACTTCGGCTGATGCCCCCTTGCATTACGCGCCAAACCTCGTTGCAGCAGCATTGCCTGATGTGACCCGTGCCGTAAAACTTGCCAAGGAAGTCATGTACATGAAAAAGTAGCCCAGATTTATGGCTTCAAGTGACGATTTTTGACTTCGAAATGCAGGAATTTCTTCCTGTTTTGGATTTTTAATCTACCGCTGATCATATCTTTTTTTCATTCTTAGTCTTTAACAAATTTTTCTATCGCTGATTTGTTGCTTTTCCAAGATTGTTGCGTCTTATAATTAAAGCATGGGTTATGAAAAACTCTACACAACAAGAAGTATTGCTGGTCATGGGAACAAGATTTGCATCCGGCCAGCTCTGCATAAAAGATGATAATGGCCAAGGCCACTTATCTCAAAATGAGCAATTGGCTGAAGCATGCTGGAACGGTCTTCTCCAGGAAATGATGCCCGAATTATTTGATAAAATTATCAACACCGAGAACTTTCTTTGGCAGATTCGGGAAGGAAAAAGGTTTCTTGAACTGGAATGGAGTCAGTTACCGGGGAAAAAGGACGGTTATTATTCGATTGACCCTTACGATTTTTTAGAAGCTGAGAATTTTAACTGATCGCTAGAACACCAGTTCTACGTCAGTTTCCGCGTAGCCCACGCAGGTCAATACCAGCCCGGCCTGCAGGTCACTTTCCGTAAGCACTTCATTATTGGACATTTTTACCTGGCCGCGCAGGCACTTCGCTGCACAGGTCGAGCACACGCCCGTTCGACAACTGAAAGGCAATTCTATCCCGCGGTCGAGCGCTGCCTGAAGTATGTTTTTTCCTGCGGCCGCCTCCAGTTTAATAATGTTCCCTTTGTAATGGAGCAAGAGATTTTTTGGGCCAGGATCGAAGATCTCCGGTGCGGGAGGCTGGAAAGGCATGACGGTAAAGTTTTCACGCCTGATTGATTCTTCTGGAAACCCCATCCACCTGAGCGTAAATTGAGCCATGCGCATGAATGAGGCGGGGCCACATAAAAAAAACAAATGTTCCTGAGATTCCAGAAGCTCCCGCCTTACCAGGATTTCCAGCAGTGGAATATTCAATTTTTTGGAATCAGTTCCATGAGCGGTATCCGTGATTAGCGAAATCAGCCGGAATTGTGTTGGACGCGCATGTGCAAGGTTGGCCAGCTGGCGTGCAAAGATCACCTCCTTCTGTGAATGGTTTTGGTAGATCAGCTGGATTCTCGTGTAAGGTTCATCGTGAATCACCTGTTTGATCAGGGAATAAACGGGCACAATGCCACTTCCCGCCGCAATAAAGAAAATCTGCCGCGAGCGCTCCTGACTCATCTCCAAGGTAAAACGCCCGGACGGACCCAATGCCAGCAATTGCTGGTCTATCTCGACTTTATCGGTAAAAAATCGGGAGAATTCTCCATTGGCAACTCTTTTGACAGTGATCGAATGAAATGGGTCGACGCGTGGCGTTGACGAAAACGAATACGAGCGTCGCAATTCCTGTCCGTGCCGCTCGAAAATAAACGTGATGAACTGGCCAGCCTGGTAAGACAAATTTTGCTCCCGTTCGGGTTCGAGAACAAATGTCCTGGCATTTCTCGTTTCCTGGATGATATCCGTAACCGTAAGTTCCAATCGATCCATGAAGGAAAGATAAGAACTAAGGCCAAGAACAGGCCTCATTGCTGCGGCGATGACTTATCCGACTAAAAGAATTGAGTGGGTTTAAGAACAAATGATGCATGACCCCGACGACCTTCAATTGACGTTAAAACAGCGTCTGCACGCCATAGGCAATTTTCGACTCGTGTTCAAGCAACCATTTCTTTCTCCAAATTCCTCCCGCATATCCTACGAGATCATTTTTTGCTCCAATTACCCGGTGACATGGCACCACAATGGCAATATTGTTTTTGCCGTTTGCGGAAGCTGCCGCGCGAATTGCCTTGGTATCACCCAGGCGACGAGACAGCTCGACGTAACTAATCGTCTTTCCGAACGGGATTCCAAGAAGCTCATTCCAAACGCGTTTCTGAAATTCGGTGCCGGCCTGGTTAAGCGGAAAATCAAAAGCCCTTCTCTCACCATGAAAATATTGGATCAACTCTTCAATACAGTTGATGATCACCGGCGGCAATTTTTTTTTATTGTCGGCAGGCGGTTTTTCTATCGTATCGATGAAAAGAATCTCGCTAATGAAACTATCAGTTCCTGAGATCTTTAAAAATCCAATGGGCGACTGGTAGTATGTCGAAAAAGAATCTGGCATAAAAGCTAACCGATTTTCGCGCCATTCTTAACTGCGTGATGGGGCTGCAATAAAACTACTTCATTTTTATCAGTATATACGCCAAGCACGAGGCACTCACTGAAAAAATTGGCAATCTGTTTTGGTTCAAAGTTAACGACGGCAATAACCTGCCTGCCGATCAGATCCGCCTGGTGATAGAGGTCTGTAATCTGCGCGGAAGAATTCTTTTTTCCAAGGTGCCCAAAATCTACAACCAGCCGGAATGCCGATTTTTTTGCTTTCGGAAAATCGTTAACTTCAATTATTGTTCCGACTCTGATATCAATTTTCGCAAAGTCATCCCACGATATTGGCATGGTAATCGAATTACTTCAATAAAAATACAACTTACATGAAACGAACAGCAACAGCCGTTTGGAACGGCTCGGGAAAAGACGGGTCAGGTCACTTAACCACACAAAGTAATGCACTGGACAAAATTCAATATTCATATAAATCCAGGTTCGAGGAGGGTGTCGGTACCAATCCCGAGGAATTAATCGCAGCCGCTCATTCCGGCTGTTTTGCAATGGCGTTGAGTTTTGAACTTCAAAAGTCAAATTTTGTCGCTGACTCTCTTGAGGTGACATCGACTGTCACCATTGAAAGTGGCACCATAACGAGTTCCGAACTGGTCCTTCGCGGAAAAGTACCGAAGATTTCCCAAGAAGAATTTCTGAAGTGCGCGGAGACCGCGAAAGCCAATTGCCCGGTCAGCAAAGTATTGAAAGCAGACATTACGCTGCAGGCTTCCCTGATCTAACACTTACAAATTAGCCGAAAAACTCATGATAAAGAAATCAGCCGGATTGTCCCGCCGAAGGTTCTTGCAGGATTCATCGTTGGTTGCTGGCAGTTTTTTTATTGTACCCCGTGATGTTTTGGGGCGGGGCTACATTGCTCCCAGCGACAAACTAAATATCGCAGGCATCGGATGTGGAGGGAAGGCCAGAGTCAACCTGCCGTTAGCGTACAACAAAGGCTCCGATAATATTGTCGCGCTTTGTGATGTCGACGATCGGATGGCAGTTGAATCGAGAAAGCAATGGCCAGGCACGCCGTACTATAAAGATTATCGCGAGCTCCTGGAAAAGGAAAATAAGAATATTGACGCGGTAATCGTGACAACGCCTGATCATATGCATGCACCAATTGCCCTGGCAGCCATGCAGCTGGGAAAGCATGTCTACTGCGAAAAACCGCTAACCCATGATATTTACGAAGCGCGAATCCTCAGCAGGGCCGCTGAAAAATATAAAGTGGTTACGCAAATGGGTAACCAGGGGAGTAGCGGGGACGATACAAGGAAAGTAGAAACATGGATACAAGCCGGAATTATCGGCGATGTACATACTGTTCATGTATGGACGAACCGTCCCGTTTGGCCCCAGGGTGTTCCGACACCGACCGGGAATTTCGAAATTCCCAAGGAGCTAGACTGGAACCTTTGGCTGGGAACTGCTCCGCAGCGTGACTATAATCCCGCATATCTTCCTGCCTTATGGAGGGGCTGGGTGGATTTTGGGACGGGTTCACTTGGCGATATGGGTTGCCATTTTATAGATGTACCCTACCGGGCACTTAAGTTACGCTACCCCATTGCGGTTGAATGCAGTGTTGGTTCCGTTTATTCAGGATTTTTTAAAGAAGCAATTTATACTGACAGCTATCCCCCTTCATCGGTCACTTATGTGCACTTTCCTGAAAGAGAGGGAATGGTGCCGACGCAGCTGATCTGGTACGACGGCGGCATAAAACCCCGCAGGCCCGACGAATTACTTCCCGATGAAGAAATGGAAGGCATCGATGGCGGGATGATCTTTGAGGGGACAAAGGGAAAACTAATGGCAGGATTGTTTGGCGGGAATCCCACGCTTCTACCCACCAGCCTCATGCAGCATACCAACCTGCCACCATCTAAATACCCCTTCGTGGAAGGAGGACCTCCTGGCCACCAGCAACAATGGGTTAAGGCAAGTAAAAAGGGATGGGGAACCTATACCAGTTCCTCATTTGATAAATCCGGTCCACTGGCGGAGACGGTTCTCATGGGGACGTTGGCAGTGCGCAGCTATAATTTAAGCGAGACAGATGCGCAGGGCAAGAAGAAATTTCCCGGAAGGAAAAAACTTCTTTGGGACGGGGAAAATATGAGGATCACCAATTTTGAAGGCGCAAACCAGTTTGTCAGAAGGGAATACCGCGGGGGTATCAAACTTGAGGTGTGACAAGCTGGCAAACAATTTTCGGTTCCAAGGCTTTCAATCATAGAATTTGATTAAGAAATTTTTCAAAATTGAATTATGAAAAAAAAGATGTTACTGACTGCCCTGTTGGGATTAACAACTTTCGCGACCATCAGCGCCCAAACCATTACCAACACGATGTGGAAGGGCTATTTCGGAGATCCCATTAATGACACCATCACCCTTCACTACCAGAAGGATACATTCTTTGTAACCAACACCAATGGTGACCTGATGGTGCGTTCCCTGCTGAAAGTATCCAAGGATACGATCACCATTACCGACATTGACGGGACGTACCAATGTCCACAAAGCGACGGCGTGTATCGTTTTACAATTGATGGTGACGCCCTAAACTTTACGCTTGTCAGCGATCCCTGCGAAGGAAGAAATGCAATAACCCAAATCGCATGGAGACGCTTCACATCAAATAAGAAATGATCTTATTTGCGTTTTCGACTTTGTTTAGCGTACATCTAAACAAATTCCGATGGCATTTCGTGTCAAACGGACACAATTTATTTTCTGCATACATCATCTTGCCGTAAATTGAGGCCCCGATTTGCTTTTGATTGCCAATGAAAAAAAACTCAATGAAAGATAAAAATCAGTTCAACAAGTCCAGAAGAGACTTCATCAAGAATTCTTCGCTCGCAGGTGCCGGCGTTTTCATCGTTCCCCGTCATGTGCTGGGGCGGGGATTTGTCGCGCCCAGCGACAAGCTCATGATAGCTGCCGTTGGTGCAGGCGGCAAAGGTGCCGATGATATCGACCATTTTGACAAAAGCGGAAAAGCAACAATCGCCTACCTGTGCGATGTCGATGACCGACAGATCGTAGACAGCGTCAAAAAATTTCCAAACGCGAAAAGATACAAGGACTTCCGGGACCTGCTCTCCAAGGAAGCCAAGCACATCGATGCTGTATCTGTGTCAACGCCTGATCATACCCATGCCGTAGCAGCGATGGCTGCCATGCAGCTGGGGAAACATGTATATGTACAAAAGCCCCTCACGCACGACATTTATGAAGCCCGTATGCTGACGCAGGCTGCACACCGCTATAAGGTCGTTACGCAGATGGGCAACCAGGGTGCGTCGGGCGATGGTGTCAGACAACTCCAGGATTGGTTCAACGCCGGGATCATCGGCGACGTTCATACTATTTTTTGTTACACTGACCGGCCGATCTGGCCGCAGGGTGTAGCTCGACCTACGACTTCTTCATCTATTCCAGCCGGGCTGGATTATGATCTTTGGCTGGGCACGGCGCCAAAGAAAGATTATTTTGATGGTGTCTTACCATTTAATTGGAGAGGATGGTGGGACTATGGCACGGGAGCCCTCGGAGACATGGCATGTCATATTATGGCACCCGCTTTTGCGGTCTTGAACCTTGGTTATCCGGTCTCTGCCGAGTGCAGTGTAGCCACAAAATACATTGAAAACTGGCACAAAGCATATTATCCGGACAGCGGGCCAATTTCGTCTCACATCACGCTGACCTTTAAAGGCCAAAATGGTAAACCCGATGTCGAACTTCACTGGATGGACGGAGGGATACAGCCTACAAGGCCACCAGAGCTTGGAGCAAATGAAGAAATGGGCGACGGAGGTAACGGCGCGATCTTCTACGGGACAAAAGGAAATATGATGTGCGGCACATACGGCATGTATCCAAAGCTATTACCGACATCCAAGACCAACGAAGTAAAGGCTCCACAAACAATTGCCCGGGTACCAAATGGCGATGAGGGACACTATGCAGCCTGGGTCGAAGCAGCCATCGCAGGTTATGGCAGTGACAAGGCAAAGAACCTGAGCTCCAATTTTGATATCGCCGGCCCGCTGACAGAAAGCGTTCTGATGGGCAACCTGGCGATTCGGAGCTATGATATCCAAAAAAAGGCTGCCAATGGAAACGACATGACTTATCCAGGTCGATTTATCAAGCTAATATGGGATGGGCCAAATATGAAAATCACCAATTTTGACGATGCCAACCAGTTTGTAAAAAGAACCTACCGTGAGGGCTGGAGTCTTGGCGTTTAGCAAATTTTTCTTATTTCTTAAATCCCGAAAAATGAATAACAAAAAACAAATGAAAAACTCCCGCAGGGATTTTTTGCGGGATACTTCTCTGGCAACAGCCGGATTTTTTATCGTCCCCCGGCATGTGCTTGGCCGAGGATTTGTAGCGCCGAGCGACAAACTCAATATTGCAGGTATAGGAGCAGGGGGGAAGGGCGAAAGTGATCTTGCAGAGTTTTCCAAAAGCCCCAATGCCAACATAATTATTCTCTGTGATGTCGATGACCGGCAGATCGGCAATTCCGTCAAGCGTTTCCCAAATGCGAAGCGATACAAAGACTTCCGCGAAATGCTGGACAAGGAGCACAAGCACATCGACGCCGTTTCAGTTTCAATTCCCGACAATGTGCATGCCGTGGCGGCGATCGCGGCCATGCAGCTGGGAAAACATGTCTATGTTCAAAAGCCGCTGACGCATGATATTTATGAAGCGCGCATGCTCACAGAAGCTGCCAAAAGGTACAAGGTTGTGAATCAAATGGGGAATCAGGGCTCCTCCGGCGACGGCGTGCGGCTGATGCAGGAATGGTATAATAACGGCATTATTGGCGATGCGCATACCATTAAAGTATGGACAAATCGGCCGGTATGGCCTCAGGGAACAGGGTACCCAAAGACAACCGATGAAGTGCCCAAGGAACTGGAGTGGGATTTGTGGCTTGGCCCCGCGCAGGTCCAGGACTACCATAAAGAATTCGTTCCGTTCAGCTGGCGCGGATACTGGAATTTTGGAACAGGCGCCCTGGGAGATATGGGTTGTCACCTCATTGATCCTGCATTCAAGGTGACGGGTCTTGGTTATCCCAGCGAGGTGGAATGCAGCACCGTAAGCATTTATGAAAAAATGTGGAATCCTGACTATTTTCCCGAAAGTTGCCCGATGGCTTCGTCGATTAAACTCAAATTTCCTGGCAAGGATGGTAAGCCGGATGTAAAATTATATTGGATGGATGGAGGCCTGACTCCCGAAAGGCCTGATGAGTTGGGACCGGATGATCGTATGGGAGGTGGTGACGGCGGTGTGATCATCGAAGGCACAAAGGGCAAGATGATGTGTGGCACTTATGGTGCGAACCCCCAGCTGCTTCCACTGTCAAGGACGAAAGAAGTGAGCGTGCCGCAAACTATTGCCAGGGTTCCCGAAGGGCATTATGTGCAATGGATCAACGCGTGCATTGCAGGCTATGGTCAAAAGGAAGTCAGTTCGCCGTTCGAATATGCGGGACCTTTGTCCGAAACAATTCTGATGGGTAATCTTGCTTTGCGCAGCTGGAATATCAAGGCGTCGACCGGAAGGGGATTCCCAGGCCGCAAGAAATTGATGTGGGATGCTCAGAATATGAAAATTACCAATTTTGACGAAGCTAACCAGTTCGTTAAAAGAGAGTATCGCAAGGGCTATGAAGTGACATGGAAATGATCGAGCGTTATTTTGAACATGCGCGGATATTTTTAGAAATCATTGCAAGAGTGAAACCCCGGTTTCACTCTTTAATTTTAAACACGGTTTATGACTATCAAGCAATCCCTTTTAGCAGCCATCGCGATATTGGTATTTTATTCCGTTAAATCGCAGGCGCCCTCGCCCGCTGCCCGTTGGGAAAACGGGTTCTGGCATGCCAGGTGGATTGCCTTTTCAGAAAGAGGCGGAAACGATTTTGGCGTATTTCATTTCAGGAAGACAATTACCCTTCCGGATAAGCCGGAGTCCTTTGTGATCAATATCTCTGCCGACAACAGGTACCGGCTTTTTGTCAATGGAATATCAGTTTGCACCGGGCCGGCGCGAAGCGACCTGGCGAACTGGAATTTTGAAACAATTGACATTGCTCCGTTTCTGCACAAAGGTGAAAATATCATTGCAGCGACAGTTTGGAACTTCGGGGAATATCGCCCCTATTCTCAAATTAGCTACCAGACCGCGTTCATTATCCAGGGAAACACTGAAAAGGAATTTATCATTAATACGAACAAAACCTGGAAGGCCATTCAGGACTCGGCATATTCCCCATTCCCCATCGACCGCTCTAAAATCCATACCTATATCGTGACTGCTGAAGGAGAAAAGGTAGACGGGAATCTTTATCCCTGGAATTTTGAAAAGCCGGAATTTGATGACAGCAGGTGGCGGCAAGCCGTTCAGCTAGGGTATGCTGCAAAATCGCGGACCTATGGCACTGATGGAAACTGGATGCTGGTGCCGCGGGCAATTCCCCTGGCTGAAGAGACTGCTCAGCGCTTTGCGACAGTGAGAAGAAATAACCTTGAAAATGTTAAAGCAGGTGCTTTCAGTTTGTTCTTGTCCGGCCATGGGGCGATCCAGGTCCCTGCGAACAAGAAGGTCAGTATCCTGATCGACCAGTCTCATTTGACAAACGCATACCCGCAACTTGTTTGCAGCGGTGGCAACAACGCGATGATTCGGATGAGCTACGCTGAAGCGTTAATCGACGACCATCGAAACAAAGGGAACCGCGATTCAATTGAAGGAAAGCACCTGGAGGGACTCGCAGATCTGTACATCGCTGATGGAATGAAGTTGCAACATTACAGCCCTTTATTCTTCAGAACTTTCCGGTACCTGCAGTTGGACATTGAGACAAAAGAGGATGGATTGGAACTCGACGATATAAGCAGTGTATTTACGGGATATCCATTTGCAGAAAATGCCTGGTTTCATTGCGACAACAAACAAATTGATAAACTATGGGAGATAGGGTGGCGAACCGCAAGGCTGTGTTCGGTTGACACCTATTTTGATTGCCCCTACTACGAACAATTGCAATATGTCGGCGATACAAGGATCCAGGCGCAGATATCACTTTACGTATCGGGCGATGACAGGCTGATGAAAAAAGCGATTAGTGATATTGGTAATTCTTTTATACCAGACGGTTTGACCCAAAGCAGATATCCGTCCAGGGACATGCAGCTGATCCCGACATTTTCTTTGTGGTGGGTGTGTATGATTCACGATTTCTGGATGCAGCGCAAAGATGATGCCTTCATCCGCTCCCACCTCGATGGCATTGTCAGCGTGATCGAGTGGTACAAAAGGCATATCGCCGATAATGGCATGCTCGGAAGTTTGTCATGG
>Ga0070731_10005487_pt1 | contig 10438 bp, 7 predicted proteins | sample Coa_R1_2_FD_66448 | JGI IMG/M metagenome (GOLD analysis project Ga0070731, IMG submission 66448) | Surface soil microbial communities from Centralia Pennsylvania, which are recovering from an underground coalmine fire - Coalmine... | ecosystem: Environmental > Terrestrial > Soil > Unclassified ... | reverse complement strand
CGACGATTTCCGCGGGCGTGCCGGCCGGCGCCGCCACTCCGAACCACGAGCTTGCCTCAAAGCCGGGCACGAAATCGCTGACGCTCGGAATATCGGGCAGCGCGTCGGAGCGCTGCAGCGTCGTCACCGCCAGCGCCCGCAACCGGCCGGCGCGGATATAGCCGATCGACGCGGTCATGGTCGCAAAACCGACTTGGACCTGGCCGGCGATGAGATCGGCCATTGCCGGCCCGTCGCCCCGATACGGCACGTGCTGAAAGTTGACGCCGGTCATCTTGTTGAACAATTGGCCGGCCAGATGGCTCGCGGTGCCGATGCCGGCCGACGCAAAGCTGAGCTTGCCGGGATTGGCCTTGGCATAGGCGATCAATTCCGGAATGGTCTTCACCGGGACGGAGGGATTGACCTCGACCACATTGGGTACGCGAACCACGCCGGCGACCGGCGCCGCGTCGCGGGTGAAATCGAAGTTGAGATGGGGATAGAGCGCGGCATTGGCCGCGACCGCCGGCGGCACCATCAGCAGCGTGTAGCCGTCCGGCGTCGACTTCACCACAGTTTCGGCGCCGACATTACCGCCGGCGCCCGGCCGGTTCTCGATGATGAATTGCTGCGCGAGCCGTTGCGACAGCCATTGCCCCGTGAGGCGGGCAAGAATGTCGGTCGTGCTTCCGGCAGCGAAACCGACGACAATGCGTACCGGGTGGGCCGGATAGGCGTCGGCTAAAGCAAGGGACGAGACGGCAGGGAGCGCGGCAGCGCCCATTGCCAGATGCAGAAAATGCCTGCGATGAAAACTTATGCCGCGATTCATGGCGCGGTTCATGCGCGATCCTCCCAGTTGCATTTTGCGACGTTTATTGCGCTCCCACCGTAATCACCAGATTACCCAATGCATCGACCTCCAGCACGTCGCCGGGCATCAGCACCGTGGTCGAGGCATATTCTTCGATCAAGGCCGGCCCCTTGATCCGATTGCCGGCGGCGAGCGCCGCGCGGCGATAGGTCGGCGTCGCGCGGAAGCGGCCGTCGAAATAGACCGGCCGCTTGCCGCCGAATGCGGCTTGCACCGGAATTCTTCTGCCGCGGCCGATCTTGCGCTGCGGCGGCTTGCGCATCAGCCCGGTCACGGTCGAGCGCAGACTGACGATCTCGGCGCGCTCGTCAGGCGCCGAGGTGCCGTAGCGTTGCGCGTGCATGGCGTCGAAGTGCCGCTTGATCGCCTTGCGGTCGGGGCGCGCGAACACTGCCATGGGTAGATCGACGGTGACGGCATGCTCCTGCCCGACATAGCGCATATCGGCGGCACGTTTGACTTCAATGCGTTGCGGCTTGATCGATGTGCCGGCAATGGCGTCGCGCCCTTGGCTCTCGAGCGCACGATAAACCTTTTCCATCTCGCCGAACGCCGCCTCGTCGAGCGGGGTGAACCAGGTGCGCACGAAATCGTAGCGTAGATCGGAGAACAGCATGCCGAACGCGGAGAACACGCCCGGCGCGGCCGGCACGATGACCTTGCGCATGCCGATCTCGCGCGCAACTTCGACGGCGTGCAACGGACCGGCTCCGCCATAGGCAAACAGCGTAAAATCGCCGGCATCGAAACCGCGTTCGGTGGTGACGCCCTTGACGGCATAGGACATTGCGGTGGCGGCAATGCGCAAAATTCCTTCGGCGGCCTCGACCGCGCTCAGGCCGAGCGGACCGCCGATCCTGACTTTGAGCGCGCGCTCGGCGGCGGCGACATCGAGCTTCATTTCGCCGCCGAGAAAGCGATCCGCGCCGAGCCGGCCAAGCACAAGATTGGCGTCCGTCACCGTCGGCTCGGCGCCGCCGAGCCCGTAGCAGGCCGGGCCCGGCGAAGCGCCGGCGCTCTGCGGACCCAGCCGCAGCGCGCCGTCATCGACGCGCGCGATGGAGCCGCCACCGGCGCTGACTTCGAAAATATCCATCATGGCGATCTGCACCGGCAGCGCCCGATCGTAGCCGCCGATCAAGGCCGCACCGGTCGTCAACGCCTCGCCGCGATGGATGACGCCGGCCTTTGCCGTGGTGCCGCCCATGTCGAAGGCGATGGCGTTGTCGATTTTCAGCGCGCGGCACAGCGCCTGGGTGCCGATGACGCCGGCCGCCGGGCCGGATTCCAGCATGCGCACGCATTGGCTCTGGGCCTGGCCGGCCTCATAGAGACCGCCGGTCGATTGCACCACCAGGAACGAACCGGCAAATCCGGCGGCGCGCATATGCGCGTCGATCTCGCCGATATAGCGGCGGACCTTTGGTCCGATATAGGCGTTGGCGGCGACCGTCGCGCAACGCTCGAATTCGCGATACTCCTGCGACAACTCGTGCGAGGCGGACACGAACAGCGCGGGATGGTTTTTCTCCAGGATCGCCTTGGCGCGCCGCTCATGGTCGGCATTGGCATAGCAGTTGAGGAACAGAATGGCGGCCGCCTCGACGCCGAGCCGTTCCAGTCTTTCGCCGAGCGCGGCAATCTCGCGGTCGTCGAGCGGCGTATCGATCTCGCCGTCCGCCAGCATGCGCTCCTTCACCTCGAAGCGCAGCGCCCGCTCGATCAGCGGCACATGCTTCTGGAAAAAAAGATTATAGGCATCCGGCCGATTGATGCGTCCTATTTCATAAATGTCGCGAAAGCCCTCGGTGATCAGCAATGCCGTGGCGGCGCCGGTGCGTTCAAGCATGGTGTTGATGGCAATGGTCGAACCGTGAAGAAACAACCCCGCCGAGCGATAATCGCTGCCGGCTTTGGCAACGCCCGCGGAAATGCCCTCGACCAGATGCGACGGCGTCGATAGTGCCTTGCCGAACGTGAGCGCGCCGGTTTTTTCGTCGAACACCGCGATATCGGTAAAAGTGCCGCCGATGTCCGCCGCCAGCCGCAGTCGTCCCGATGCCATGGCCAATCCTTCGGTAGCCGCTCGTTGGCGCCTCACGGCAACTTGAGCGGCCCGGGCATGGCGCGTTCGGCTTCCGCAATGAGCTGCTCTTCATGGTGCCTCACGAAGATGCCGCCAACGATGAAACTGATCACGGTGATCACCGCCAAGACAATCACAATGGGCCCTTCCAGGCGCTCGAACTCGCGGCCCAATTCATAGGCGGCGTAACCGTAGGTCGCCGCCCACATCACCGCGCCGATGACATTGGCAGTCAGAAAGTCGCGCCACGGCATGACATTGGCGCCGGCAAAAATTCCGGCGAAGGTGCGCAGCACCGGTATGAACTGGGCGACAAAGACGATCTTGCCGCCATGGCGCAGGAACAGATACTGGCCGAGTTTTATCCGGCTCGCCGTCATCCCCACGTAATTGCCGTAGCGCAGCAAAAGCCAATAGCCGAATTCACGCCCGATCACATAGCCGATCATGCGGCCGACGATCGCCGCGCCGGCTGCGGTCACGATGACCGAAACGATGTTGAGATCGTGTTTGGTGCCGGCGTAGATCGCCGCGGCGAGAAGCGCGGCCTCCCCGGGTAACGGCACGCCAACGCATTCCAGACCGACGATCGCGGCGACTGTTACGAGGCCATAGACGTGAATGAGCTGGACGATAAGGTGCATGAAAGCCGTGTACCGGAACCCCGCTCACTTATACATGGTTCGATGCAAAGATAATGACTTGACTTTAACGGAACGGTGCACCTTGCGGAGACGGATCGCATGTACAAAGATTTGCGGGACTTCATTGCGCTGGTCGACAAGCTCGGCGTGCTGCGCCGCATCATAGGTGCCGACCCGCAATTCGAGATCGGCGGCATTACCGAAGTCGCCGCCGGCTTGCCCGACTGTCCCGCGCTCTTGTTCGATGACATCAAGGGATATCGGCGCGGGTTCCGGATATTCACCAATGCCACGACGAATGTGCAACGCGCCGCGCTGGCGCTCGGACTCGATCCGGCGCTGCGGCCGCTCGACGCACTCAAGGCCTGGATGGAAAAACGTAAGACGCTGAGCCTGCAACCGCCGCTCGCCGTCGCCACCGCGGCGTTTCTGGAAAATTCCTGCGCCGGCGCCGACGTCGACATTGCGCGGCTGCCGGCGCCGGTCTGGCACCGCCACGATGGCGGACCGTTCATCGGCTCGGGCTCGCTGGTCGTCATGCGCGATCCCGAGACCGGCTGGATCAACGCCTCGATCTACCGCGTGCAGGTGCACGGTGCGAACCAAGTCACGGTGCAGTTCGATCACGGCGGCCGCCACGGCGCGCTGATCGCCAGGAAATACTGGGATCGCGGCGAGAGCTGCCCTGTGGCGATCGTACATGGTGAAGATCCGGCATTGTTCATCGCCGGCTTCGAATATCTGCCCGACGGCCGGTCGGAATACGAGTTCGCCGGCGCAATCAAAGGCGCGCCGATCGAGATTTTTGCCGGACCGCAGACCGGGCTGCCGGTCCCCGCGCATGCGGAAATCGTTTTCGAAGGCCGACTGCTGGCGATGACGCAAGCGAGCCTGCCGGAGGGACCTTTTGGCGAATTCACCGGCTATTATGCCGCCGCGGCGCGCCCCGCGCCGGTGATGGAAGTCACCGCAATTCATCACCGCGACGATCCGATCCTGCTCGGCTCGCCGCCATTGAAACCGCCGCGTTTTCATTTCGGCCTGCCGTTTCGCGCCGCCACGATCTGGAGCAATCTCGAAGCTTCCGGCGTCACCGACATTGCCGGCGTCTGGCAGCACGTGTCGCAGCTGATGACGGTCGTCGCGCTGCGCCAGCGCTACGATGGCCATGCCAAGCGCGCCGCGCTGGTTGCGGCCGCGCACAGCTATATGGCGCGCATTGTGGTTGTCGTGGACGAGGATATCGATCCCTCCAATCTCGCCGACGTGATGTGGGCGGTGACGACACGCTGCGAACCGGCGGACGGCATCGACATCCTGCGCAATGCCTGGAGCTCGGCGCTCGATCCGCGCATCCCGCCGCAGGACAAAGAGCGCGGCGTCACCTCGCATTCGAAAGCGATCATCGACGCCTGCCGGCCAGTCGCCTGGGTCGACAAATTCCCGATTACCTCGGCGCTGTCGCCGGCGGAGGCACGGGCGATTGAGGCGAAGTGGGGTAAATTTTTAGCGTAATTCATTCCACTGCATTTGCCGCATTCAAACTGTCGATCAGCGACGAGCGATAGAGGAATGCCTTGTGCCGCGCCACGTCTTCGGACGTGCGCCGCAATTCGTCCAAATGCTTTCGGCGGATCGCGGGGTCCTTTTCCTCGAGCGTCTTTTTGTTCTGGATCGACAGCGCCTGCACGTAATCGATCTGCGCCTTGCGGCGTTGCCGCGTATAGCGGTCGAACACGCTCGCGTCGGCGCGACCAAACCAGACGGCGGCGAGCTTTTCCGCAAGGTTGACCGCGTCATGGATGCCGCCGTTCATGCCCATGCCGCCGATCGGGTTGTTGACATGGGCGGCGTCGCCGGCGAGCAGCACGCGGCCCTTGTTGAAGGTCGCCGCGACGCGCTGGTGCACGCCATAGAGCGCATAATAGGGGATATCGAAATCGCCGCTCTTGTCGTAGATGCCGTGCAGCCGGCGCTGGATGCCGTCCATGCTGAGCGCCTGTTCGTCGGTCTCGTCAGCCGGCACCGGCATGATGCCGCGCCAGATGCCGGGCGGGCCGTTACCCTTGACCTTGAATAGATTGAGCCACTCGTCGGGGTCGGAGAAATAATTGCGCGTGCAATAGCCCTTGCCGGCGGCGACAAAATCGAAGCTGGTGGCGATCTTGATGAAGCGCTCTTCCCAGGTGAAGCCTTCGAAATCGATTGCCGCGAGTCGCCGCACCGTGCTGCGGCCGCCATCGGCGCCGATGACATAGAGCCCGCGCCATCGTTCGCTCTGGCCCCCGGCATCGACCGTGACGTCGACATGATCGGCGTGTTGGCTGAGACCGGTGAGCTTCGCCGCAAACTGCACTTCGGCGAGCCCGCTTTGGCGGATCAACGGCAGCGCGGCGCGCACGAGCTTATATTGTTCCCACTGCAGCACGAACGGATAAGGCACCTCGCCTTCGAGCAGCCGGATATCGAATGCCGCAACCAATTCGCCGCTTTTGCGGTCGCGATATTGAAAGATCGGCGCCTGGAATCCGCCGGAGGCATCCTCGGCAAAGGCCTGCTGCTTGAGGCCGAGATCGGCGAGCATTTCCAGCGTCGGCGCATGGATCGTTGCCGCGCGCTGATCCTCGACCGGCTCGGGCTCCGCTTCGACAAGCAGCACCGGAATGCCTTTGCGCACCAAAGCGAGCGCCATGACGGCGCCGACCGGTCCGGCCCCGACCACGATCACGCGTTGTTCGCTTCGCGCCATATTTTGCGTCACGTTCCGATCACACCTTGGCGATTTCGAATGTCGAGGGATGAAACAATTCTTCGACCTTGACCTTGCGGTCGGCGAGACCCTGCTCGTGCACATATTGCGTCAAGGCTTCGATCTCGGGAAGGTTTTCCGCAACGCCGTATTTCCAGAAATCATCGCCCATGATCGCGCTGGTTTCGTTGGTCTCGGCTTCGAGCCAGGGCAACGTCACCATGAGCGCGTTGACGTCGCGCAGGTCGATCATCGCGCGCGCTTTGGCTTCGCAGAACGCCTTGTAGACGCTGGTCGCCAGCCAGGGATATTTTTCAGCGAGGATTTTACGAATACCGACAAGATGCATGATCGGGAACAGTCGCGTCTTTTTGTAATAGGCCTGCTCGGCGGCGCGCGTATCGGCGAACAGCCGCACGATGTGAGGCTCGCCGTTGAGGAACGACGACGGCGCCCGCGCGGTAAATAATGCGTCGAGCTCGCCGGCTTTGAGCATGCCGACAAGCGTCCGGTCGTCGCCGATCGGCTGCAGATCGACACCCGCAATCGCTTTAAGCGGCGTGCGCTCGTGCCGGCCCGGCTGTTCCTGGCCGCCGCTGCGCCAATGGATTTCGGAAGGCAACACCCCGTATTCGTGCTGCATCAATCCGCGCATCCAGACCACCGCGGTGATCTGATATTCCGGCACGCCGATACGTTTGCCGCGCAGGTCTTGCGGCCTCTCGATACCGGCGCCCTTGCGGACGTAAATGCCGGAGTGGCGGAATATCCGCGACACGAAGGCCGGAATGCCGATATAGGCCGAGGTACCCGCCGCCACGGTCCGGATATAGCTCGAAAACGACAGTTCGGAGATGTCGAATTCGTGAAATTTGAAAGCGCGGTGGAAAATCTCCTCCGGATAGAGCGGCAAATAGGTGACGTCGCAGCCTTCGACTTTGACGGTCCCATCCTTGATCGCACGGGTGCGGTCGTAATTGCCGCAGGCGATCGTCACTGGCACGTCGGTCATCGTTTTCCACTCCGCATTTGGCGGGCGAAGCTAACGGCTTCGCCTGCGGCTGTGAAGCGCACGAACGCATGGCTGCCGTGGCGGCATGCTTGTTGTAGCTCCGTATGCGCGATAGCCTTGCGCCAAAGGAGATTGGCCATGATGTCCACCGTGATCGGCGGGGCCATGCTGCCGCACGCGCCGCAATTTTTCACCATGCCGGACACTGAGGACAAGGCGCTGGTCGCACATGTCCGTGAGGTCGCCGCCGACGTCGGCAAAAGGCTGCGCGCGCTCGAGCCCGATCTGTGGATCATCTTCTCCAACGATCACGCCGAGCAGTTCTTTCACACCACCGCGCCGCCGTTTACCGTGCATGTCGGCGGCGAGGCGACCGGCGAATTCGCCGGACGGAAGTTTCATTGGCGGATTCCGAGCGAGATCGGCTTCGAATTGGTGCGCCAGCTCTATCGCCAGAATTTCGATCCGGCTTTCACCTCGACGGCGAAGATCGATTACGCCATCGGCATCCCGCTCACCCATCTCGGCCATACCGGGCCGGTGCTGCCGATCTACGTCAACGCCTATCTGCCGCCGCAGCCGGCCATGGAGCGCTGCTACCAGTTCGGTCAAGCCGTGGCGCGCACCGTCACTGCGCTTGGTCTGAAGACCGTGATCCTGTCGTCGGGCGGCATGTCGCATTTTCCCGGCACCGACCGCTACTCCAATCCCGAACTCGCCTGGGACAAGCGCGTCCTCGAAAAACTCGCCGCCGGCAATCTAAAATCGCTGATCGGCTTCGACGAGACCGAGCTCGACGACACCGGCAATATCGAATTGCGCTGCTGGGCCTGCGCCGCCGGCGCCTTGGGCGAGCGCAAGCCCGACGTGGTGTCGATGGATCCGAGCTGGCATCACAATTACGCCTCGCTGGCCTGGATCGGCGGCGACGGCGAACAGCAGCATGCCGCGCATTATCCGTCGATCAAGCCGGAACTGGTCGAGCTCACCTCCGCGCTGCACGGCCTCGCCCACGATGCGGATATGCGCGCGCAATATGTGGCCGACGCCGGCGCATTCGCCGATCGCTTTCAACTGCCGCCCGACCAGCGCGCGGCGCTGCTGAATCTCGATCTGCCGGCGATGGTGAAAATGGGGGCGCATCCGCTGGTGCCGTTTTTGGCGCAATTGCAGATTCAACGGCTGCGGCCGCAACGCTGAAGTTCTTGGCGCGGCGCGGGTAACGGCCTGCATCGGCCGAGGGGAACAAATTTGTCCAGCACCCTGGCTTGACCGAGCAGTCGATCGCGGCGCGCCTCGAGCGCTTGCCGTATTCGAGTTGGCACGCCACCGTCACCGCGGTGCTTGGCGTCGCCATCTTCTTCGACTCGTTGGACTCGCTGGCGATTGCCTATGTGCTGCCGGTGCTCATTCGCGAGTGGCACATTGCGCCGGCGGATATCGGCCTGCTCATCAGCAGCGCCAATTTCGGCCAGGCGCTCGGCGCCTTGACGTTCGGCTGGATCGCGGAACGCATCGGCCGTGTGAGCACGGCGCGGATCGCCATCGCGATCTTTGCGGTGATAAGCCTCATTTGCGCTTTTACCAGCAACTACGATCAGCTCATCGTCTGCCGTTTCGTCCAGGGCATCAGGCTTGGCGGCGAGATCCCGGTTGCATCGACCTACATCAGCGAAATTCTGCGCGCCGACCGCCGCGGCGGCCGCTTTCTGACCTATCAGATCATTTTTCCGGTGGGGCTCCTGATGTCCGGCATCGTCGGCGCATCCGTCGTCCCGCGCTTCGGCTGGCAGTGGATGTTCATCATCGGCGCCATACCGGGGATCGTTGCGCTCTTGATGCAGCGCTACTGCCCGGAATCGCCGCGGTGGCTTGCCTCGCGTGGGCGCCTCGACGAGGCCAATTCGATCATGATTGAGATCGAAAATGCCGTCTCCCATCACGGCGCCAAACCGCTGCCGCCGGTGCCGGACCTGGCGGTAAAGCCGCTCGGCAGGCAGACCCGCTGGCAGGAGCTGTTTGGGGACTATTATCGGTCGCGCACGCTCTTGGTCTGGGTCATCTGGGCATCGCGCTACATCATCGCCTATGGCTTGCAGGGCTGGATTCCGACGCTGTATCGCGAGGTCTATCACCTGCCGCTGCAGCAGGCGCTCAACTACGCGATTTTCAGCCCGGCCGGCAGCCTCATCGGTTCGCTCATCTGCGCTTTCCTGATCGACAGCACCGGCCGCCGTTACTGGTTCACCGCGGCGTTCTTTCTCGCCGCGGCCGGACTCATCTGGTTGTGGGCGTTCGGCGCCGCCACGGCGTTCGGCATGCTGCTTGGCTTCATGTTCTGCTCGATGTGGCTCGGCTCCATGAACATGACCATCTTCCTCTACACCGCCGAGATCTATCCGACGCGGATGCGGGCGCTGGGCGTGAGTTGGGGAAGCTTCTGGTTGCGCGCAGCCGCGACAGTCGGCCCGCTGATCGTCGGGTTCATGCTGCCGCGCTACGGCATCAGCGGCGTGTTCCTGACCTTTTCCATTTTCGCCATCATCGGCTGCATCGCCGCGACCTTCATGGTCGAGACCCGGCGGCGCGTGCTTGAGGAAGTTTCGCCCTAACTTCGCGTGCATGCGCTGCGATCGGCCATGACAAAACGCTGCCGGACCGGTTGTTGCTTCGCCCTGCGTGCAAGACTAAGTTTCGCCAAACGATCGGCCGCAAAAGTGCACCTGTTCGGAGAATGCCAATGAAGAAGCTCGTATTGGAAACCACGGCGCCGTTCCAGGGCTTGCCGGAACTGGTCGCCTATGACGAAGGCCTGTTCGCCAAAGAGGGCTTGCAGATCGAATGGGCCGACCGCGAAGCCGGCGTCGAAAAGAAGGTCGAGGCCAGCGTGACGACGCCGAAGGGCGTCAACCCGTTCGCCAGTCACGGCAAGCTCCTCGAACAGGGCAAGGCCGACATGTACAACGCCTGCGAATGGGGCAATTACTGCCGCGTCCAGGACACCGGCCAAGGCAGCCGGCAGCTCGGCCGCCGCGCCATCGTCGCCTATTCGGCGATCGTGGTGCGGCCGGATTCTCCGGTTTATACGCCG
>Ga0070731_10005486_pt1 | contig 10440 bp, 7 predicted proteins | sample Coa_R1_2_FD_66448 | JGI IMG/M metagenome (GOLD analysis project Ga0070731, IMG submission 66448) | Surface soil microbial communities from Centralia Pennsylvania, which are recovering from an underground coalmine fire - Coalmine... | ecosystem: Environmental > Terrestrial > Soil > Unclassified ... | reverse complement strand
TCAAAATATTTGCCCGCCTGCTGCAGGTCGTTGGCACGAATCCAGAGAAAATTGGAAATTAACCCGCGGAACCCGCCCAGCGCCACCGTGGTGAACGCCAGCAGCGGCGGCGCATTTTTAAGCGGCGAGGCCTGGGTCAGATTCAACTCCTGCCGGCTCTGGTTCAGCGACGTTTGCACCCGTCCGGAGCCGGCCAGCAGGGCCGCCGCCAGCAGCAACAACAGGATTTTTTTGAGACGACTGTTCATCGGAACCGGGAATCGAAAATCAGGCGCGCTTTTTCATTGGTTTCCCTGTGCGGTGGCCAGTTCACGCCGCGCAAACAGGCCGATGCCCATCGCGCTGATGACACCGCCCAGCAGCAGCACGATTTGCCCGAAAGCGGCGCCCAGCTCGCTCCAGGGAATGGCGCGTCCGGTGCTCAGCGAATCAATCGGCGAAAAGTCCTGTACCAGATTGATGAGCGGCAGGATGACCCGGTAAAGGGGAAGTAACACCATGTCGGCCAGGGAAGGCCCGGTGCTTTGACCGACAATACCGGTTGTCCCCGAAGCCACCGCGTTGGCCAGGGTTCCGCCGGAGAACACCACCACCAGCACGGCCAGCGAAAAGAAGGTGGCCACCGGAAACGACAGAAAACTGGCTGAAGTCAGCCCAATCGCCGCCAGCAGCGCCATCCAGCAAAAAAGAATTCCCAGACCGCGGGCAAAATTCAGCGTGAAACTGCTTTGGGGATACAACACTTCCATCCCGTCCTCGATCGGAAACAACATCGTCGTGTTGTTGGGGTTCAAAAAGGCAATCGTCAGCACCCCCTGGTTGTTGAACAGGTCCGCCGGAATTTCAAACTCATGGTAGGTGTCCGGCGACAGGCTCATTGGTTCACTGCGCCAGACGTTGGCCGTTCCCGGCTCGCCGACCTGCCACAGCCCGATAAACGTGCCGGACGGGTTGTTCTGCGCGGTATTGAACTTCACGCGCAGTTGCAGCGGCCGGCCGTGCAGAAAATTTTTGGCGAACCCCAGATCAATCTGCCATTCGCGGGTGTAACCGGACGGCACCAGCTGATAAGCCGCCTTGACCTGCTCCCGGAGCTGCTGCCGCGCCAGGGCCAGGTCTGCGCCCGAAATCTGGGTCTGTTTCAAACGTTGCTGCAACAGTTGCTCCGTCTGGGCGTCAATGTCCGCATTATGGTCCGCCGGTTGCGCCACGCCGCGCGCCACGAGCACCTGCGTGCGTAAAACTTCCTGTTCCGCCGCCGGCAACCGGGTGGCGCGCCATTGCAGCAGGCCATAGACGCTCGCGCCCGACAACGCCAGCAACGCGGCGTTCAGCGACACGATGCCCAGCCATTTGCCCAGCCAGATTTGCCAGCGCGCCACCGGTTTGGAGGCGACCACCTGGATCTGGCATTCCTCGATGTCCCGGGCCAGCGTGCCGCAGGCCAGCCAGAGCGTGGACAGCCCGAGCAGCGCGGTGATCACGCTCAGGGTATAGGTGATTAAAATCTGCGTGAACCCGCGCGCCGTGCCGTCATCCTTGAGCAACAGCGGCAGCCCGACGACCGCCGCCAGCAACAGCACGGCGATGACCAGGAACAGCCGGAAGCGAAACGCGGCTTTCCAGGTCAACCAGGCGATGGCGAGAATTTTTTGCATTTTTTTAACCGCGGATTTCGCGGATGACGCGGATACAAAACTGTCCGTGTTCTCCGTGCAATCCGCGGTTCATTTTGATTTCTTCAGCAGCGACGAAAGTGTTTCATCCGCTTTTGACAAATCCACCGGCTCTGTCTTCGCGGCGGGAGCGGATTTGGCTGGGGCCGCCGGTTCCGTCGCCTTGGTCAAGGTTTCGAGTTTCCGCTCGTTGACGGCGGGTTCCGCCGGCGAGGCGGGCTGTGGTTTGGCCACCGGCCGGGCGGCTTCCGGCAGGGCCAGGCGTTCCAGGATTTTTTCCGTGGCCGGGGGTGGTTCCTGGGCGCCTGCCCGCAGATACGGCGCCACCCGGGCGCCGGAGATCGCGCCGCTCGTTTCCGCGGCGGCCTGACGCGCCCGCTGCACCACGTCGAGAAAATAGCTTTCCAGGTTTTGCGTCGGGTTATCCACGCGCACCTTGTCCGCGGCCACGTCGCGGCGAACAATTTCCAGCACGCGCTCCAGCGTTTCCCGCGGCAGCACCGGGGTCGTGATGCGCAGCGTGTCCGGCGTGGCGAGCAGCTCCTTGAGCGTGCCCATCGCCTGGATTTTGCCACCGTAATAAATCACCACCCGATCGCAGACGTCCTCCACGTCTGCCAGCAGGTGACTGCTCAGAATCACCGTCTTGCCGCGACGGGCCAGCGCCAGAATCAGGTCCTTCACTTCGCGGCAGCCGATCGGATCGAGGCCGGAAGTCGGCTCGTCCAGAATGACCAGGTCGGGGTCGTTGATCAGCGCCTGCGCCAGGCCGATGCGGCGCTGCATGCCCTTGGAAAATTCACCCACCACGCGCGTCTGGACCTTGCCCAGGCCGACCATTTCGAGCAATTGTTCCGTGCGATTGTTGCGTTCGCCCTTGGGCAGGTGAAACAGGTTCCCGAAAAAATCCAGCGTCTCGCGCGAATTGAGGTAGCGATAGAGATAGGATTCCTCCGGCAGATAGCCAATGCGCGATTTCGTCTGCACGTGCCGCGGCGAATGGCCGAAGACCTCGATGTGTCCCTTGGTGGGGTACAGCAACCCAAGCATCAGCTTCACCGTCGTGGATTTGCCGGAGCCGTTGGGCCCGAGCAGGCCGAACACTTCGCCCTGCCGGACTTCAAAATCCACGTTGTCCACCGCGCGGGCCTTGGGACGGTTCCAGAAATCCTTGAAGACCTTCGTCAGCCCGCGGACGGAGACGACGACCTCGCCGGTGGACTGCGGATGGCGGACTGCGGATGGCGGACTGGATTCGGTTACGGGCATAAAACTAAAACGGACGCTGCGGCTTCACGCCATTTTGGGCGTCAATTGGCCGGGTGCAGGACGCGGCGGTTCCACCGGTTCGGGGTGGAAATGTTCCAGTTCCTCGCCTTTGCGCACGAGCCGGGCGCTGTTGAAAATCACGATCAACGAACCGACATTGTGCAAAATGGCCGCGGGAATCGGGCCGATGTAGCCGAGCGACGTGACCGTGAGGCCGACGACGATGAACAGCAGGCCGAACAGGAAATTCTGGTTGATGACGGCGCGGGTGTTGCGCGATAGCTTTATCAGAAACGGCAGCCGGCGCAGGTCGTTGTTCATCAGCGCGATCGTTGCGGTGTGAATGGCCACTTCGCTGCCTGCGGCGCCCATCGCGATGCCGATGTCACCGGCCGCCAGCGCGGGCGCGTCGTTCACGCCGTCGCCCACCACGGCCACGCGGTAACCCTTGGCCTTCATGCTGCGCACGAATTCGACCTTGTTTTGAGGCAGGCATTCACCCTTGGCCTCTTCGCAGCCTATTTCGGCCGCCACCCGTGTGACCACGGCCTGACGGTCCCCGGAAATCATCGCCACGCGCCGGACACCGTTGGCCTTCAGCTCGACCAGCGATTCCCTGGCTTCGGCGCGGGTTTTGTCCTGCAAACCAACCCAGCCGACGCAACGGTGGTCGCGCGCAACAAAGATCAAGCTCCAGCCTTCGGTCTCGTTGAGATCCACGGATTGGAGAAAATCCTCGGTTACGCCATTGTCCTTCAACCATTGCGCGCGCCCGACGAGCACGGTGGAACCACTGACCTGGGCCTTGACACCCCGCCCGGCGGCCTCGCTGAAGTCCTTGGGTTCGACGAGCGGCACGCCGGCTTCATCCGCCAGTTGCGCCAGCGCCTTGGCCGTCGGGTGGTTGCTGTATTTTTCCGCGGACGCCGCCAGGCGCAGGAGTTCGGCGGGTTTGATTTCGCCGGCCGGGGCCAGGCGGCTGACGGCGAGCTGGCCGGTGGTGAGCGTGCCGGTTTTGTCGAACACAAAGGCATTAATGCGGGCAGCGAGTTCGATGTCGGCGACGTTTTTGATCAAGATGCCCAGGCGCGCGGCCGCGGACAACGCGGCGACCATCGCCGTCGGGGTCGCCAGAATGAAGGCGCAGGGGCAGGAAACCACAAACACGGCAATGACGCGGTTCAAATCGTGTGTAAACGCCCAGACCAGCGCGCCGATGACCAACACGAGCGGCGTATAAAAACCCATGTACTGGTCCACGATTTTCATGAGGGGCAGCTTGGTTTTTTCCGCCGCCAGAATCAGCTCGCGCACCCGGCCGAGCGTCGTGTCGGTGCCGGCGCGGCTGACCTTGATCTCCAGCACGCCGGTCAGGTTTTGCGTGCCGGCAAAGACCTCGTCGCCTGTCTTTTTGTCGGCCGGCAGGGATTCGCCGGTGATGGTGGCCTGATTGAAGGAGCCCTGGCCGCTGACGATGACGCCGTCCGCCGCGACGTTGTCGCCGGGGCGGATGCGGATCAGGTCGCCGACGGCGAGTTCACTGGCGGCCACCTCCTCCTCGCTGCCATCCGGTTTGAGGCGGCGGGCCTTGGTGGGCGTGAGTTGAATGAGCGATTCGATCGAGGCGCGGGCGCCCTCGGCGGTGCGGCTCTCAATGATTTCGCCGGTGAGCATGAAAAAGGCGACGATGCCGGCGATCTTGTAATTGCCGGATGCGAACGCCGCCAGCACGGCGATGGCGACCAGTTCATTGATGCTGAGGCGGCCGACGCGCAAATCCTTGATGGCGGTGACGACGATGGGGTAACCGAGAATCATCGAACCGAGGCAGGCGCTGGCGCTGGCGACGGCGCCGCCCTGTGTAAACAGCGCGTCCACGACGTAGGCATTGATGACGAGCACCACACCCGCGACGGCCTGCCACAGATGCGTCACGGAGTGTTCGTGGTCGTGGCCGCACCCGCACTCCGTCCCGTGCTCATGTTCATGATGGCTCAAAAGCGATGTGACTTGCATACAAATTTACGATTTACGATTGCCGATTTACGATTTCAAATCCGGCGACGCGCTGCCGCCAGGTTTTGGACCGCGCCATTCTTCCGGCGCTTTCGAATCGCCACCCGCCGATCCAAAGCAACCGGGGGGCGGCTGCCGCAGTCCAGGACGCCATCGTGTTCCAAGTCAGACTTTTCATTTTACGGATTCGCCGGTTCGGTTTTCGGCCCTGGCGGCTCGCGGTTCAACAATAGCCTCAATTCGGTGGGTTTGCCATTGGCGGTGGTTGGCAAATAGGTCTTGAAATCCACGTTGGTCAGCGCCTGTCCCATCACTTGCACCAGCTCCTGCTGTCGGAACAAATCGGGATTGATCCCGTAATTCGGCAACAGGTCGCTAAACGCCTTGGCGTCAGCCTGGACGGATTGGACGTAGCGTGTCTGTGCTCTTCGGGCCTCGTTGATGATGGTTGAAGCCTGGGCATCGGCACTGTTGGTGGCCTGGTTTTCGTAGCTGTGCGCGTCGTCCAAAACCTTGTTCTGATTCTGGCGCGCCTCGGTGACCTGGTCAAAAACGTCCTTCAACTGCCGGGGAGGGATGCTTTCCACGTTGCATTGTTTGACGGTGATGCCGAGCCGTTCCTGGTCGGCGAGGTCGCTGACGCGTTGTTGCACCGCTTCCTGGAACCCGGCCACGTCGCTGTAGAGAACATCGTCCACCTTGAAACGCGCCGCGGTGTCCAGCAACGCATTGTTCAGCGCGTTCTGAATGGTGTTGGAGGCCGAGGTAAACCCGAACACATAACGGATCGGGTCGTCCACCTGATAATAAAGGGTCGCGCGCGTGTGAATGATGTTGCGATCGGCGGTAATCGCATAACCGTCCACGCCCGGGATCAAGGAAGGGCCGGGCGGCGGCAGGTTGCCGCTCAGTTCCTGCTCCGGCGTTTCGGCAAACCAGCCGACGGTGGAGGAAATTTTTTGGATTTCCGTAATTGGAATCTTGACCACTTCGTCAATCGGGTAGGGAAACGACCAGTGCAACCCCGGTCCCAGCAGGGCTTCCTGTCCCTGGCCCACGGTTTTGCCGAAGCGCAGAATGACGGCTTTCTCCTGGGTGCCGACCTGGAAAAAACCGGAACCCAGAAAGACCACCACCAGCGCCACCATGACAAATTTGACAATGGCAAAGCTGCTGCGCAACGCCTCGGCCAGCGCCTGCGAACCGGCGTCTTCCGGCGCCATTGCGGTCGCGGAAGGCTCGGGTGCGGGATCGTGATGGTCGTGCTCGTCGCTCATGGTCGATGGCTGGGCGGGTTGGTCAGGGTGCCATGGAATAAATCAAACGGCGGGATGCGGTCGTCGAAAAACAGGGTGGAACGCTGATTGAGCGCCTGTTTGATCGCATCGATGCTCAACAGGAAATTGGCCAGTTCCGGGTTTTGCTGGAAGACGGGCAGGGTTTTGGCGGCTTCCGCCACGCCCTCGCCTTCAATCCGCGTGGCCTCGGCCTGGGCGTTGGCGAGGGTTTCATTGGCCTGCCGGTCGGCGTTGGCCTTGATTTTAATGGCCTCGGCCAGGCCTTCATTCTGCGCCTGGCTGATGAGAATGGTGCGCTCCGACTTCATGCGGTCGAACACCGCCTGGGTGACGCTTTCGGGCAGGCCGAGCTGTTGGATGCCGAGAAACTCGATTTGAATGCCATAGTTGTTGGTCTGCAACTCGTCCTGGACCATTTGTTCCATTTCCGCCTGAATCTGGTCAAACTGCAATTGCTTCGGGTCGACATTCACAAAATCCGCGAGCGGGTGTTTACCCACCACGGTGATGTTGTCGCTGGCCAGCAAGCTTTCGAGCTGGCCCTGGGCGGCGATCACGGAACCGTCCTTGAAACTGTTCAGAAACGCCGATGGGTCCGAGATCCTCCAGCCGACATAAATGCTGGTGATGAGGCTGATTTGGTCCGCGGTCAGGGTCTCACGGAATTTCTCCTGGAAGTTCTGGATGCGCTCGTCGAATTTATAGACCTGCTGAACCGGCCACGGCCACCGCAGGTGCAGCCCTGGTTCACACGGGGGACCCGTAATCCGGCCGAACGTCGTGACCACGGCCACTTCGGACTGGCGGACTTGAAAGGTGAACAGCAACAGCGCGAAAATGACAATCAGCACGGCGCCGGTAATAAGGGTGATGAGGTTCCGTTTCATGGTGAATTGGTGGATGGCACATTCAGGTTCAAAAGGTCTTCCCGGATTTTATCCTCCAGATCAAACTGGAGCACGTTGTACGTGTTGGTTACGAGCAGGATATATTTGCGCGCATTGGCTGTGGCCTCGGGAAACATGTGGAAATACGCGCGCTGCCGGTAAACCGAGGGTGCGGCCGCATACGCGGCCATCTGGTTGGTAAACAAGCCGGCCCGCGCCAGCGCCGCCAGTTCGGTCTGCTGCCGTTCCGCCTCGGCCCGGCTGATATCGGTAAAGGCCTGGGCCCCGGCCAGCGCATTGGTATGAATGGCTTCGGCCACCGCGGCGTTTGTCATGGCAATCCTCTGTTGGGTGGCCCCGACGACGTTTTCGTAATCGCCCGCCACCTTGACCGGCGGATGCAGGTCCTGCACCCCGACAAAAAGGATTTTTACGCCGAGCCGGTACCGGTCCGCGTCGTTTTGAATTGTTTCATGCAACTGCCGGGCCGCCTCCACCCGCGATTGGGACAATACCGCGTTCAAATCCGCGCCCGCCAGATAATGAACAATCGCCCGGGTGGCCAGGTCCTGGAGCAGGTTGGTCGGGTCGGCGTTATGGTAGGCCCAATCCAGCACGTTGGTGATCTGAAATTGCACCGGAATGCTGATGTCAATCAGGCCCACCGGCGCCACTTTCAACCGGTCGCCGCTGTTGGCGGTGGAATTGGTGATCGTCTCCGCCGCCCGGTTGCCAACGAGAAAATTGACCTCCTCGGTGTGGACGACGGTCCACAAAATTGTCCGGTCGGCTTCGCTTTGCGCATTGGGCGTAAAACCGACGTTGAACGTCTGGATCTGGCCGGTGCGATAGCGCTGGACCTGGTCAACCGGCCAGGGCCATTTGAGATGCGCGCCCGGGTCCAAAACGGGCTGCCCGGCGGCCAGCCGGCCAAAATGTTCCAGCACGCCCTGTTCGCCCGGCTCGATAATCACCACGCCGGTGGACAGCAGCAGCGCCGCCAACTGCGCCAGAAACAGGACGGGCAGGCTTTTCTTGAGCAGTTGGAAAAACCAGGTCTCGGACACCTTGAAACCGAATTGATAATCCAGCGCCTGGGCCGCCGTGGTGAACAAGCTTTCCGGCTGGGCCAGCAGGCCGACGATCCGGCTGTCGTAAAGCAGGCGGGCGACCTTGCCCTTCACCCGCGGGCGGTAAATTTCCAGCAGCAACATCATGAGGGTTTCCACCGCCATCAACCCCAGCAGCACGCACAGAATGCGCGCCAGATAGGAATCAATCCGGGGAAACTCCGTTTTGACCCCGGCGATGCCGAGGGCCGTCACAAAGCAAATATAAGCGCCGGCCAGCAAAAAACTCGCGCCGGGTCGCAGCAACCGGTGGTTTTCCAGCCGGGCGATGGTTACGGAAAAGCGTCCGACCAGAAACAACAACAGCGCGAAAATGCCGAACAACGCGAGTGCCGGCATGGCCCGTTCGGGGGCGATGGCGGCCGTGGTTTTGGAAATCCAGCGCCAGAGCAGATACGCGCCGCCGCCCTCCAGCAGCAACAACAACACGCTGAAACCCGGCACCAGAAACTTCTCAAACAGTTCGCGCGACTGGCGGGCGGGAAAACCTCCGGCGTCCTTTGTTTCAAACAGCGTGGTCCCGCCGCGGGTGCGGGCCAGTTCCTCCACCTCCAGCTTTTCCAGACGTTCGTTTTCCTCCAGCCGCATCTGAAACCAGCTCGCAAACGCCACCAGCGTTCCCAGTCCCAGGAAGATCGCGGCGGCCTGTCCCGCCAGCGAATTCACGTAGGCGGTCACGGCAAACGCGGCGATGAAAATCGCCAGCGCGGCGACCAGATTCACCAGGCCGTTCTTTTGAACGTTGCGTTCCATTTAGTTTCGTTAAGTGATTAAATTGCTCAATCGTCAAGCCGGCGACGGGGCTCAACCGCCTGACGACTCGTGTCCTAACTCAATTCGCGTTCTTCAAACAGCGCCGTGCCAATGGCCAGCGCCGCGCCCGCGTAACCGACGGTATAGGCAAAAGCCTTGGCCACGTAATCCCAGTGGAATGTGCTTTTGCCCATGTCTAGGGCGTCCGCGAGCCAGAAAAGCTGCCAGTTTGGGATGACGGTGTAAAGCGTTGAAGCCCACCAATTGCCTGCTTCCGCCCGCTGGCCGAAGAGATAATCCGACATCAACCCGATCAGGAAAAATGCCGAACAAACCGCCAGTGTCGGAATGGTGTCCAGCCGCGTCGAACACGCCAGCGCCAGCGCCGCCAGAATCCATACCGCAAACAAAATTAAAATTCCCGCCGGCACCAGCCGCCAGTCCACGTGTGCCAACGTAAACAAGCTCTGTTCCTGGTGGGTGAACCGGACGATGACGAACGCGGAGAGGGTCGCGGTCACGACCAGGGCCAGCACGGCATCGCTGACAAACGGCCGGCGCAGGAAAAAATTGCTGAATCCGCCCAGCGCATAGGCGATGACCACCCCCGCCGCGAAAACGCCGAGGGCGGCCAGGTCCGTGCTGCCGTAAGCGTCAAACGCCATCTTGCTGCACAGCAACACCCCGATGAGATTGACATACGTCAGCAACGTCAGCGCCGCGGCCAGGCCGGCGTACTTGGCCAGCAGGAATTGCGCGCGCCCGACCGGTTTGGCCAGCACCGCCAGCGCCGTGCCCACGCGGATTTCGCGGGCCAGCGACGCGGAAGCGCTCAGCACGGCGCCAAACAATCCGGAGAGCAGCATCACCGCCAGGGCGCTGTTTTTGACCAGCTTGGGCTCGTCCCCCAGTGCGAAGTAATAAGGCACCGCCAGAAACAGTTCAAAAACCACCGACCCGGTCATCAACAGCAAAAACACGGGTTGCCGGATTAATTCCATAAAGGCATTGGCAGCGATGGTGAAAAACTGTCGCATGATAAATTTCCGTCAAGTTACGCAACCGGCGGCAAATTGCCAGCGGTTAATCCGCTCGACGCGCAGGTCATGGCTGAGCTTTCAGGAAAATGGAGCATCGGGCCGGCCGTTTCGTTCAAAATGAGGTTCAAACCATCGCCCGCGCAATGGCGTTCCACCATCGGTCGTGCAATTCCGCCGCCGGCACGCTGAGTTCACCGGCGGCCGTCTTGATGGATAATTGATCGCCGCCGACCCGGCCGATTTGCACCGCCGGAACCCCCAGCAGTTTCGCGCGTTCCACCACTTTCACCGCGTCGAGCGGGTTACAGGTGATCACGACGCGGCTTTGCGTTTCGCCAAAGAGCAAGGCGTCAATCCGGTGGGGCGGGACT
>Ga0070731_10005485_pt1 | contig 10444 bp, 9 predicted proteins | sample Coa_R1_2_FD_66448 | JGI IMG/M metagenome (GOLD analysis project Ga0070731, IMG submission 66448) | Surface soil microbial communities from Centralia Pennsylvania, which are recovering from an underground coalmine fire - Coalmine... | ecosystem: Environmental > Terrestrial > Soil > Unclassified ... | reverse complement strand
CGACGCCACGGCAAAATTCGCGCGCTGTCTGATGTGCGGTGCGATCCCGTTGAACCCGTCGATCCATAGGGAGCACATCGGACAGAAGTCATTCTCCTTTGCCCAATACATCAGGTGATAGATAATCAAGTCGTTCTTATCGCCGGTAAAGAGCTCCGAAAGACGAACGCGCTTGTCGTCCATGTCGATAAAACTGTAGTCGGGCACGATGGGCCCTGGCGGTAAGGCGCGCCGCATCGCGGCCACCGCTTCGATTCGGTCGCGTAGTTCGATCTCGGCTTGGCGCAGCCGGTCGCGGGATTGCCGATACCCTTCATCGGCATTCGGCATGAAAAGACTTGAATCGGCCATGACAACGTTCTTCCCAAGTTTTCAGCGCAGACCTGTAGAAGCGCGCCGTCATGTTGTTGGCTCAATTCACACTCGTGGCGGTGGTGGCGGCCGCTCCGCCCGCGCAAAGCGCGACCGGCATTCCGCTCGATGCACCGTGGAAAGTAACGATCTATCAGCTAGCGCAGTCGAAATTTCATCATCCGGCATGGGGATGGCAACATTCCGAGCGCAACTACCAAATCGCGCTGGCGCTTGCAAACGGGGATGGACTGCGAGTCGACACCGACGTGCTCTTTGCTGCCGCATTCTTGCACGATATGGCGGCCTTTATGCCGTGCCCAGACGCTAAAATCGAGCACGGCGAGTGCGCCGCACGGCAAAGCGGCGATATTTTGCGCGCGGCCGATTTTCCGATGAGCAAACTCCCTGCGGTGCTGGCGGCCGAGCGCGGCCATATGTACTACAGCGATCCAGGCACGCAGCCCGAAGCGATCGTTTTGCACGATGCCGACTCGCTGGACTTTCTGGGGCGCGATCGGCGCGGCGCGAATGATCTCACTCACAGGCGAACGCGCGGAGAGTTTTGCACGCGCGGTAAAGGCACTGCGCTCGTTTCTGCATGACATTCCGCCTCGGCTGATAACCAAGACTGCGCAACGAATCGGTAAAGCGCGCGCGGCCGAGCTCGAGCAGTTTCTCGACGCGCTGCAAACCGAAACGTTCGGCGGAAAGGCGATGTAAAATGCCGATACAGCGGATTTTGACGCTTGCGGTTGTTCCGGCGTGGCTCTTTGCGAAGTCCGGCGCTATCGTTTATACCAGCGCAGGCGAAGAAGACTCACCCACGACGCCGATCTGCGGCAGTGTGGCGGCGTATCGCGAGTATGCCAACGAAAACGGCGCGAAGGGCTGCACGGAACGGCCGGCCGGCGTGAAAGTCGTTATCGATGCAATCGTTCCGGCTACGGCAAGGTTCGGCGCCATCGCAAAAGTGCACGCCAAAAGCGGCGCTTTTTCCGGCTATACGGCGGTGGGCGAATTATTGCCGCCGATTCCTGCGGGTGTCGCCGTCACGCTCGCGCCGGCCGCCAACGAAACGCTCACGATTTCGACGAAGCAGAGCGCCGAGCTTGATTCCGGGTTGAAGCTCGGCCCGCGCGCCTCCGCGGTGACCGTTCGCTTCGATCCCGCAAACGGCGACAAGCGGGATCTCCTCGTGCGCGTCTCGAGCGGCAAGTACGCAGGCAGAGCGGGCTGGATTTTTGCGCGCCAGGCGTTCGTCGGCGACTCGCCGATCAACGTTCTGATGCTCTAGAATACATTTCCGTGCCGGTCGTGGTTCCGGCGTTGCAGACGGGCATCGTAGCGTCGCGCTCCCAGCGAAGCTTCCATTCGACGGCCTTCTCCTGCCAAAATCCGCACGACGTTCCTTGCCACGTGCCGACGTAAGCCGTCGCGCATTTCGTCAACATGTCCGCCGCGGACTGCGCCGGATCTTCCCACGATTTATTCGACGCGTGCAGCAGCCACGCGTTCCATAATTGCATGAAGCTCTGAATGTAGAGTGCGTTTGGGCTGCTTTGGCAGCGCGCCGACCCAATGAGAGCGCCGGCATCTTTGTAGGCCTTGAGCGACGTCTGGAACTGCGCCGCGCTCGACGTATAAACCTGAACGTTGCTCGCGATGCCGCCTTGCGGCGAAGCAAAGCTCTCGCAGACGTTCTGCGGCTGCACGTCGGCGTGCGCCATAGCCGGCAGCACGCCGAGCAGCAACCCTATCGCCGGTGCGATCGCTCTGAAGCCGTTCATCGGCGAAATTGTACGACCAGGATAAGAAAAAGGTGGGAATCCGTCTTCCGAATTCCCACTCATCGTTTGCTTCAGGCCCGAGGTTTAGACCGGCGGTTTACCTCCACCGCCGCCGCGGCCGCCACCACCGCCGCCGCTGAAGCCTCCGCTGCTATGGAAGCCGCCACCGGCGGGATGACCGCCTCCATACATGCCGCCGTGGGCGAATCCCCCACCGGCCGGCCGTGCCGCAGGATGCCCCGCCGCCATGGATGCGTGATGCGGCGCTGCCGCCATCGAGGCGTGATGCGGCGCTGCCGCCATGGACGCATGATGGGGTGCCGTCGCCATCGAGGCGTGATGCGGTGCCGAGGCCATCGAGGCGTGATGCGGTGCCGAAGCCATCGAGGCGTTGTGATGCGTCGCCGTGGTCGGCGCGTTATGGTGCGATGAGGCAACGGTTCCGCTATGGTGCGCTGTCGTCGTTGACGCATTGTGGTGCGACGCGACCGTTGTGTTATGATGCGTTGCAGTCGTCGGCGCGTTATGATGCGTCGATGCGCTTACTCTGCCGTGCGCAACGTGTTGCGCGCTCGACTGATGGTGCGCCACCGTAAGCGGCTTCTGCACCGCAGCCATCCGCGGGTGCCCGTGATTGACGCGCGCGGCCAGCGCGCGATCGCGTGCGGCCTCACGAACGTGAGTGCGCTGCGCGGCCGTGGCCGCTACGCCGTGACGGCGCGCCGCGACCTGTGCGGCGGTCGGTCGTGCGTGGACCCCGTTGCGGCCGCCGTTGAACGCCACGCGCGAGCCGCGGTTGATGACCGTCTTATTGATCACGGTCTTGTTGTACACGTTGTGGATCACCGTGCGATTCACCGGTACGACGGCTGTGTTGTAATTGAAGGCGCCGCCGGACCAGTATCCGCCGACGAAGCCGCTACCGAAGTAGCCGAAACCGTAGTTGATTCCACCGTAGAAGCCCACGGTCGGGCCCCAATAGCCGGGCGTCCAAGCGTACGCGCCGCCGGTGTAGCCCCAGTAGCCGGGCGTCCAATACAAACCAACTTGCGGCGGGGCCGTCCAATAGGCGGGCACCCAATAGTATCCGTACGGCCCCCATGACCAATAACCCGGAACGAGCTGCCAGTTCGGATACGGCGCCGGCGGAACGCTATAGACCGGTAGCGCAGGAGGCGGATAGCCGGCCGCGATCCCGACGCCCCAGCCGGGGCCGCCGACGGCGACGCCGATACTGACTTGCGCCGACGAGGCGAGCGGCAGCGCGGCAATCAGCACACTTGCGGCGATTGTGAAGAGCGACCTTTTCATTGGCAATATGCCTCCTTCGCGGAGCGCGATAGACTGGTGCGCATTTTGTGGAGGGTTACCCACGCAACCAGGCGGCCTACGCCGCGGTTAATCGAATTCTCAACAATCACAACAAGCGAGCGACCCATGCCATGGGAACGCTCGCCTGAGACGAAAACAGCACTCAAACGTCACGCGCTACAACCGACGCCGCGGTGAACCCGCAGAAGTGGAGCAACCATGCGAGGGTCCTTAACGATCATGCTGACGCTAGCCGCCTTACTGCTGCCATGCAGCGCTTCCGCCAAAGTCAGATCTGCCTTCGGCATCATTTTGCAGCGCTGCACCGTCAACGAAAATGCAAACCATACCCAAACCAACGGTGTGAACGTCGTTTATTACAATGCGCACGAAACCCCCGCAACGGAGATAGACTTCTTAGTGCGATATCATGGAGCGACGTACACGCTGACGGATCGCGGTACGTTTACGCATTTCGCCCAGATCAATCACAACCTCACGAACGCACTCGTCGGACAAGTCTGGCAGGGCGCCGATACCGAGCTCTGCATCCCCGGCCGGGTGCTGTTTGCTACGGGAAAGGTTCTCCAGTGAGGTCGTGAGCTTCACCGAAGTTCCGCTCGTCGCACCGGCCGAAAAAGTCTTCCCGACGTTATCCGAAGCACAGATCGAGCGCATCATGGCTCGCGGCCGCGTGCGAACCATCGCTGCCGGCGATATTCTCGTCGAGCAAGGCGATTCCGGAGTCCCATTTTTCGTGCTTCTTTCCGGCGAGCTGGAAGCGGTACGACCGGCGGAGCTTGGCAAGCGCGTCATCACGCTCAACGGCCGCGGCCAGTTCAGCGGCGAGCTCAACACGCTTTCTGGACGTGCAACGATGTTTCGCATCCAAGCTGCCGAGCCGAGTGAAGTCGTCGAACTTCGCCACGATGCGATGATGGCGCTGGTACAAGGCGACGAAGAAATCGGCGAGATCATCATGCGGGCGTTCATTTTGCGCCGCGCCGGCTTAGTAAAGGGTGAGATCGGCGATGTCGTCTTGATCGGTTCGGCGCATTCTGCGCAGACGTGGCGCCTCAAAGAGTTTCTGCTGCGCAACGGGCATCCATATACGTATCTCGATCTGGAGCGCGATACCGAAGCCGAACATTTGATGACGACGTTCCGCGTCGATGCGGGTGACATCCCGGTCGTGATTTGCCGCGCCCACACGCCGCTGCGGAATCCATCCAATCACGAACTCGCACAGTGCTTGGGCTTCAATGAATCGATCGACCGGACGCACGTACGCGACGTCGTTGTGGTCGGAGCGGGACCGGCGGGCTTGGCAGCGGCCGTTTACGGTGCCTCCGAAGGACTCGACGTCCTGGTGATCGAGACGAACGCGCCGGGCGGACAAGCCGGATCGAGTTCGAAGATTGAAAATTATCTCGGATTTCCAACCGGCGTCTCAGGCGCTGAGCTCGCGGCACGTGCATATTCCCAGGCCGAAAAGTTCGGCGCGCAGCTCTTAACCGACCGCGTCGTGCGGCTCGACTGCGATCGGCGACCATACCGCGTATACTTGGAAAGCGGCGACGGTATCTCAACGCGCTCGATCATCGTTGCGAGCGGCGCTCGCTACCGCAAACCGTCGTTGGAGAACTTAACGAGCTTCGAGGGCAATGGCGTGTACTACGGCGCCACGTCGATCGAGGCAAAACTCTGCAAGGATGAAGAAGTGATCGTCGTTGGCGGCGGAAATTCCGCGGGCCAAGCCGCATTCTATTTAGCCGCGAACGGCGCTCGCGTCTACGTTCTCGTTCGCTCGGGAAGCCTCGCCCAGAGTATGTCGCGCTATTTGAGCCGCCGCATCGAAGAAACGTCCGAGATCGAGTTGCTGACGAACACCGAGCTCGTGGAACTGCTCGGCGACGACCGGCTGAGAGCGGTTCGCTGGAAGAACAATCAGACCGGTGCGGTGGAAAAGCGTCCCATCGCGCACGTCTTCATGATGACCGGAGCCGAGCCCAATACGGACTGGTTGGAAGGATGCGTTGCGCGCGATACGCAGGGCTTCATCAAAGCCGGTGTGGATCTAAGCGTCGAAGACCTGTCGTTAGCGCACTGGACGCTCGCGCGCTCACCGTATCTACTGGAGACGACGCTGCCAGGCGTTTTCGCCGTCGGCGATGCACGCAGTGGAAGCATGAAGCGCGTCGCCTCGGCGGTCGGCGAAGGTTCGATCGCCATTTCCTTTGTCCATCAGGTGCTCGCGCAATAGCGCTACCGGTCGGGAGGCCAGGTTCCTTGCGTCGGTTTCGCGCGTACGATCGAACTAGCGTGAAGCACGCCCGCCGCGTCGTACGAACCTCTAACGCTGACCGGCCGGCCGACGATCAGTAAGACGCTTCGCTTGTGCGCAACGGCGTCGGAGCCGTCCACATGCAGTGTTGTTCCCATGCGCGTGCGCAGCGTCAGGCGATTGCCGTTGATTGCCAGGAGCGTTCCGGTCACTTCGTGCGGTGCGCCGGTGGAAAGAGGTTGCGCCTTGACCGAAGGCAACGATGCCGTCTTGGCATTGGAGCCCACGAGTCCGAATATGTCAAGCTGCTGATAGCTCCCGACGTACACTTTGCCGTTCGCAACCACCGGAACGAGATTGGCATTTCCTCCACCCGAAATCCAGGAACCCGCGGGCGCTTGATAGAGCCGTGCGAGGTAAGAACTGCCGCTGGGAACTTCGGCGGTCAGCGCCGTCAACGTCACGTTTCCCGGCACGTACTGCGGTCGTGAAACCGCCCAAATGATCGCGCCGGGAGCGGTTCCGTTCGACGAAACGGTCGTAAAGAAGCCGGGATCTTGCCCGGCGGGCAGTCCTTGCGAATATCCCGCGATCGTCATTTTGAGCGACGATGGAACGCGCCAAACGGTCACCGTGTCGGTGCCGCTGCCGACGATACGCGGAATGCCGTCGCTCGCAGCGTTGAAGTACGATGGGCCGCACCAGCACCCGCCGATGTTGACCGATGAGAAGACTTTGTTTGGGCCGCTCGGGTGATAACCGCCGAGATGCTTGCGGTTCATCAAAAACAGCGTACCCTCTTTACCCGCGGCTGCAGCGAGAGGCGCCTTCTTTGAAGCGGATTTGGGCAGCAGCATCACGCCACCCGATCCGAAGTCTTCATCGTACTCGTCGAGAAGGCCCACGTCCGCCGGCGTAAAGTAGCTCAGAAGCTGCGTTAAGTCGGGACTAACCTTCGCGACGGTCTCCGAAATATTCGTAACGCTGTTATACGTATTGCCGGAATAATCCGAGTTGCCGGTAACGAAGTAAATATTTCCGGCGGGATCGGCTGCAACGCCGTATCCAGACATCCAAATCGACGACAAGAAAAAGTCATCCGGCGACGTCGCCTGCGTATCGTTCAGACGATTTGCGGCCAGCGGCGTGAGTGAACCGGTTTGCCAGCCCAGCAGCCATCCCCGAGACAAGTTGGCCGAAAGGTCGCAAAAACTGCCGAAGCCGGCATAGATATTTCCGTTTGCCTCCAGCAGGCCCGGCCGTTGCCGTTGGTACGTCGCGTTGAATTCAAACGTATATCCGCTGGTCAATTGATGCGATGCGGAGACGACGACAGGCGAGACTGCGTCGCTCAGGTCACTGAGGTTGAGTTCGTGAATGGTGTAGGTCGGCGTACTGCCTTGCATCGTGTAAGCAATCACGTACATGACGTTGGCGCGCCGGTCGATAACCGGCGTCCCGTCGATTCCGACATTCGGCCCGTTGTTGTTGCAGCCGAGCGGCGTCTGTACCGGGGTACCGAGATTCTGTTGGAAGAGAATCGTGCCGCTCGATGCATCGATCGCGTAGACCGTGTCGCCCTCGGTCGCGACGTAGACGACGTCGTGCTTACCCGGCTGCAGGCCGCGCGTCGTCCTCTCATTAGGAACGACGAGCGGTTGCGTGACGACCTGGTCGTCGAGCGCGGCGGTGTGCAGCAGCCCGAAGGATCCGGCGTTGACGTTTTGAGCGGTCAACACGGTCTCTTTATCGTTCCACCCCGTCCGCAGATTATCGTAGTGATACGTCGTAACCGCAAATTTTCGATGCCCGGCAGGGCTTACGGCAACTGCTTGCGGTTGACGGCCATCGTTTGCGATTCGCGCGGCGACGTTCGGATCGTGAATCCAAAATTGCAGCCGGCTGCCGGGACCGGTGAGCGTCGTCTTGCGCACGAACGTGGCTTTGCCGCGGTTCACGTTATATCGCAGAATCGCCGTAGAATCCGAATCGCTTTGCGGGCTTTCGACTGCGAGATACCGGCCGTCCCATTCAATATTGCCCAGCCGCGGCGGCGCGCCGCCGTCCCACGCCACGTTTCGAACGCGGCTGCGGCCGTTCGGCAACTCCAAGAGGTTTGCCGTCTGCGACGGTCCGGTCGAGACCTCGGCGAAGAGATTTCCTTTGTCGTCGTACGCAGACGACCAATAGCGATCGTCGCGGTCGCGTTGCCGGTAGATCGTCGGATCAGCCTTCGCACCGGCGTAGATTGCGATACCGTCGTTACGATCCGTGCCGCCGGTAACGGCGAGATCGCCCGTCACGGGATTCACCGCGCAGAACTGCGTCGTGCCGCCGAGCGAATTCCGTAACACGACGTGCGGACGAACTTCAGCGTGAGCGTATTTGATTATCCGGTTGCCGCTAAGGATAAAAACGTCGCCGTTGCTACCGGCGCAGAGGCCCGCGGCCTGGACACCAGCCAGCGAGCCCGCGGGTTTTCCATCAGGATAAGAATAGATTGAAACGCTGCCGTCCTTACGATTCGATACGTAAAGAAGATCGCGCGACTCCGCATCCCCGCTTATCCAGGAGGCCTTACCGGGCGAGCCGGCGGACGCGTTGGGCGCACTCGGAACCAACGAGTTCGTTTGTATCTGCGAGCATCCGCATCCGGAAAGCAACACGAAACCGGTGCAAATGCTTAGTAGCCAACGTATACAACCCGAGTGAGCCATATAGCAGCGCTCCTTTCTGCTGGCTAGGCCTTTCGTCCAATGGCGCTCCCGACCATCCAACGACGCTCTCGTTACGCTGCAACCTTTCGCGGGTTCTGAGGAGTGGAGAGTAGTGAGATATGCCCGCAGTAACCGTTGAAAATTTCCTCGTCCTTCCTCGCCTTGCGCCAGTCCGCAAGGAGTTGACGCCGCGTTCGGTCCGGCGAGTCGTCGCGGCGCACCATCAGCGCGAAGGCGCAGGCTTTGAAATCTGGCGCCCATTTCCCGGCGAAGTGTCGATGCAGGAGGCCGACCCGTTCCTGCTGCTCGATCAAGGCGGCCCGACCGATTACGGGCCCGACGAAGCCGTCGGCGCGCCGTGGCATCCGCACCGCGGTTTCGAAACCGTCACGTACGTCATCGACGGCGAAGTATCGCATCACGACACCAACGGGGGCGGCGGCGTCATTCGCGAAGGCGATACGCAGTGGATGACCGCCGGCAGCGGGATTTTGCACGACGAACTGCCCACGGAAAGCATGTTCCGCCGCGGCGGCGCGATGCACATGGTGCAACTTTGGGTCAATCTTCCGGCGGCGCTAAAATTTACTCCGCCGCGCTATCAGTCAATAACCGGCGATAATCTTACGCTCATCACGACGGCCGATGGCACGTCGCTGCTGCGCATCATCGCAGGCAACGTTGGCGCCTTCGAAGGCCCCGGCGTCACGCACACGCCCATCGCATACGTGCATGCAACGATCGCTCCCGGTGCGCAAGCAAAAATTCCGTGGAATCCGGCCTTTAGCGCATTTGCTTACGTTTTGACCGGAAGCGGCTATGCCGGCATCGACGAGCATCCCATCGCCGAACACCAGCTCGTCGTCTTCGCAGCCGGCGATTACATCGTATTGCGCGCGGGGGATATTCCGGCGAATGGCGCGGCAGCGCTCGACGTGCTCCTCTTGGGCGGCTTTCCGATTCGCGAACCGATCGCGCACTACGGCCCCTTCGTCATGAACACACGCGACGAGATCGTTGCGACGATCGAAGATTTCCAACGAGGACGGCTCGGCATCATCCCCCCAGACCAACTCGCTCCGCGACGCTTTTCGTAGCATTACGGTTTGCGCACGAAGGCCGTTGCTCTGCCGATGTCGATCGCGTCGACGACGGACGTTGACGGATCGTACCAAACCGTTACCATGGCAGCGGGCTTGCGCGCTTTAGCCGACGCGAGGCCAATCGACGCATCGGTCGCTGGAACGCCTGCCGGCCGCGGCGGCGCCGCCGGGATTACGGACAGTTTGAAGGCGAATCCCTTACCGTGAAACACTTCCGGCATATATGCGTTGAAGCTGTGCAGATGCGTGGATCGCACGAGTAACGGAAGCGGAACAAACGATGAGGCAAAGTTTCCGAAGATCCACGACGGCGCTCCCGGCTCCGGCGCCTTGACGAACGCGCGGCCGCGATCGTTCGTCTTGACCGATGCTCCGCCGGGTGACACGATAACCGCAGGATCTTCTCCCTCTGGATCGTTGCGCATCGTATAGGAGACGGCGGAAAACGTCTTCGGATCGAGCCGGTATTCGATATTCGCCGTCGCCGTTCCGAAGTTCACCGCTTCCTCAACGACCGCCGTCCCGCCGCCGTAACGAACGGTTACCGTCGAGGTAATCGTAACGCGGCCTTCGGTTGATTCGTAACGATACGGGCCGCCTGATGCCGGCGATTTCGCTGCGCTCGAACATGCCGTCAATGCTAGGCACAACGCAAGTGCGCCGCTCATGGTATGAGTCACGCCGCCGTACTTCGACGGCCGGCGGGCTCGAAGCCGCTAGAAGGCTGCGATACCTTTCGCCGTGCCGAGTCCGGTGGGCCCGTCCCAGCCCGAACCGGCGACGCAAAGCGGCGCGCCGCAAGTGCCGTTGCTGCCGTGCTGGATGTCGCGCAAATCCGGGGTGTTGGAGTAAAGGGCGGCCGGATAGTTTCCGCTCGCGTTCCCTCCT
>Ga0070731_10005484_pt1 | contig 10446 bp, 7 predicted proteins | sample Coa_R1_2_FD_66448 | JGI IMG/M metagenome (GOLD analysis project Ga0070731, IMG submission 66448) | Surface soil microbial communities from Centralia Pennsylvania, which are recovering from an underground coalmine fire - Coalmine... | ecosystem: Environmental > Terrestrial > Soil > Unclassified ... | reverse complement strand
GATTTCTCATCGCCCGTCGCAGAAGTCACCTTCGGTGCATTCTTGAACCAGCTCGGCTCCATGTATTCGAGCAAGCCTTCGCGGCCGCCTTCGCGACCGAATCCACTCTCGCGATACCCGCCAAAGCCGCACGCCGCGTCGAACATATTCGTGCAGTTCACCCACACGACTCCCGCTTTGATTTGCGCGGCCACGTGCAGTGCTACGTTAACGCTCTCGCTCCAAACGCACGACGCCAAGCCGTAGACCGTATTGTTGGCCAACTCGACAGCTTCCTTGGGAGTACGGAAAGTCATCGCCGCCAGAACCGGTCCGAAGATTTCCTGCTGAGCCACGATCGATGTAGGATGCACATTGCTCAGCAGCGTCGGCGGATAGAAAAATCCACGCGTAGGCAACGCGACTTGCGGCTGCCAGCAGGTAGCACCCTCCGCAACACCTTGCGCCACCATCTTCTCGATACGATCAAGCTGCACACGCGCGACGATCGCGCCAATATCAATTCCCTTGTCGAGCGGCGGACCGATGCGCAGCGTGCTCATGCGATCGCGAATTTTGGACAGCAACACTTCGGCGATGCTTTCCTGCATCAACAGCCGCGATCCCGCGCAGCACACTTGCCCCTGGTTGAACCAGATTCCATCGACCAGCCCTTCGACCGCGCTATCAAGGTCGGCGTCTTCAAAAATGATGAATGGAGACTTGCCCCCGAGTTCAAGCGACAGTTTCTTGTGGCTCGCCGCTGTCGCGCTACGAATGGCGCGCCCGACCTCGGTCGATCCAGTGAACGCAATCTTGTCGACGTCAGGATGCTTCACAAGCGCTTCGCCGGTGGATCCGTCTCCGGTCACGATGTTGACGACGCCGGCAGGCAGCCCAGCTTCCTGACACAACTCCGCGAACACGAGCGCCGTGAGCGGGGTAAACTCTGCAGGCTTCAAGACCACCGTATTTCCCGTCGCGAGCGCTGGAGCAATCTTCCATGCCAGCATGAGCAGCGGAAAATTCCACGGAATGATTTGACCAACGACGCCGCAAGGCTCGTGCTCAGGAAATTCCTGCGCTAGCAACTGCGCCCATCCGGCATGATAGTAGAAATGCCGCGCCACCAGCGGAATGTCGATGTCGCGACTCTCGCGGATGGGCTTGCCGTTATCCATGGTTTCGAGAACCGCAAGCAGCCGCGAATGTTTTTGCACCAGCCGCGCAAGCGCGTAGAGATAACGAGCGCGGGCATGCGGAGTGAGGGCGCGCCACTTCGGCGCTGCGGCTCGCGCAGCGCGAACGGAAGCGTCGATGTCAGCGGAACTGCCCTGTGCGACGGCCGCCAGTTTCTCGCCGTTCGAAGGATCGACCGTATCGAAATATTCTCCAGCAGCGGGCGCCTGCCACGCTCCGTCGATGAAAAGTCCAAAGCGACGGCCGTGTCGCTCTAGCCACGCGCCCGCTTCCTTGGAATCTTCGGGAGCGGGTCCGTACTCCATGCTGACGAATTTTTCGGCTATGCTCATTGGATTCGCTTTCGTCGCGCCGGTGTCTCGCCGGCTCTCATGAGGGCGCTTCGCCCTCACCGCGCTCAAGATAACTTACGCGATCGGATGCCGGTACTCTGCCGAATATCGCCCCGTCGCATGATGCTCCAGCTGTCGCTCAATATCTCCCAACATTCCGCTCGCGCCGAAGCGAAACAGCTCTGCCCGCATCCACGACAGCCCCAGCTCCTCTTTCATCATCGCCAGCCAGTCAATCGATTGCTTCGCCGTTCGAATCCCGCCGGCCGGCTTGAATCCCACCGCCATCCCGGTCTGTTGCGCGTATTCGCGAATCGCCCGAACCATCACCAGGCTCACCGGAAGCGTGGCATTCATGGGCTCTTTACCCGTCGAAGTCTTGATGAAACCCGCACCCGCCATCATTGCAACACAACTCGCCCGCGCCACGTTGCGATATGTAAGCAGATCTCCGGTTCCAAGGATGACCTTCATGTGAGCCCGGTCGCACGCCTGCTTGAACGTCGCGACCTCGTCATAAAGTGCCTGCCAGCGCCCGCCAAAAACATGGGCCCGCGTGATGACCACGTCGATTTCATGCGCACCCGCTTCGACCGAGCGGCGAATCTCCGCAACGCGCTCAGCCAGCGGCGACAGGCCCGCCGGAAATCCCGTGGAAACTGCAGCCACGGGAATGCCGCTTCCCTCAAGGGCATGCAGCGCAGTTTCGATGAAGCTGTGATACACGCAAACCGCGCCCACTTTGATGCCGAGGTCCTCAATGCCGAGCTTTTGTACCAGATCCTGCTGGATTGGTTGCCGCGCCTTCGCGCACAATTTCCGCACACGCTCGTCCGTGTCGTCGCCAGATAGTGTGGTCAGGTCCATGCACGTGATCGCACGCAGAAGCCATGCTGCCTGCCATTCTTTCTTCACCGTGCGGCGCGCGACCTGCGTCTGGGCGCGGCGTTCCACCGCACTCGTGTTCACCCGAACTTCCTGTACCCAATTCACATCGAGAGGAATCCCCCTGTTTGAAAGCAGATCCCGTCCGTTGAGCGTGGCGATGGCCCGCCCCGAACTCGGCTCTGCCTCATGCACCAGATGGCGCTCGTTGTGGGAAGAAGACATTACTAAATCCATTGGACGACGATGACTGCGCGTCCGCCGCGAAAATTACCGGTTACCGACGTGCAATTGTACGCCGAATAGAGCCCTGCGGCTCGTGGAGCACCGGATGCCCTCGTCCGCCGCTCCGCGACTCCTGCCAGGGTTTACAATGGCGCACGATTCCATGCCCGTAAAGAAGCCCATCTCGTCTGCCGTCCGCAAAAAGTTGGAGCAAGCGGCCATCAAGGTCATGAAGAATGCGCATGCGCCCTATTCCAATTTTCATGTGGGTGCCGCGATTCTGCTGACCAATGGCAAAGTCTTTTCCGGCTGCAATGTCGAAAATGCTTCCTATGGCATGACCAATTGCGCTGAGCGAACTGCAATCTTCACTGCGGTCGCCGAGTTAGGACCGAAGATCGAAATCCAGGCGGTTGCAGTCGCCAATGATCAAGGGGTCGCATGCTCACCTTGCGGCGCATGTCGGCAGGTAATCTATGAGTTCGGACCCGATGCCATGATCTTTTTCCAGGGCGCCTCCGGCCCCAAGCAGGCACACATCACTGAACTTCTTCCGGAAGGATTCCGATTACAGTGAGCCAGTCAACCGCGACGCAACCGTTTCGTGCCATCGATGTAATCCGCAAGAAGAGAGACGGTGTCGAGCTGTCGCAGGCCGAGATCGAAGGCCTGGTGAGCGCATACACCAAAGGCTACATTCCAGACTATCAAGTGGCGGCGTGGCTGATGGCAGTAGTGCTGAAGGGGATGACCCGTCCCGAGACCGCAGCCCTGACCGACGCGATGCTGCATTCAGGCGAGGTGCTCGATCTTTCCTCATTGCCAGCGCAAAAAGTCGACAAGCACTCCACGGGCGGCGTCGGGGATAAAACCTCTCTCGTGCTAGCGCCGCTGGTGGCTGCGGCCGGCATCGCGGTCCCCATGATCAGCGGGCGCGGCCTCGGACACACGGGAGGAACGCTCGACAAACTAGAAGCGATCCCGGGCTTCAACGTGAATCTCTCCGTCGCCGAATTTCGCCGCGTGCTTGAAATCTGCGGCTGCGCGATGATCGGACAGACCGCAGAGATTGCCCCCGCCGATCGTAAGCTCTACGCGCTGCGTGACGTCACGGGCACGGTGGAGAGCCCATATTTAATTTGCGCGTCCATCATGAGCAAGAAATTGGCGGAGGGCATAGACGCACTGGTCCTCGACGTCAAGACCGGTTCCGGTGCCTTCATGAAGAGCGAAAAAGATGCGGTCTTCCTCGCCGAACTCATGGTTGAAACCGGCGAGCGAATGGGCAAGCAAATGGTCGCGCTCATCACCGACATGGATCAGCCCTTGGGAAACATGATCGGCAATGCGCTGGAAGTAGTCGAGGTAATAGAGGTTCTGCGTGGCGCCGGGCCAGACGACCTTCGGGAACTCTGCCTTGAAACCGCAGGATGGATGCTGTATCTCGGCGGCGCCGCGAACACGGTTGCCGAAGGAAAACAGCAGAGCGCGAAGCTGATTTCGTCAGGCAAGGCACTGGAGAGATTCAGGCAGATGGTGGAACTCCAGAGCGGTGATGCCGGCGTGATCGATGACGCTAAGCGGCTTCCACAGGCGCAGCACACCATGCAGGTTGCGAGCGCGAAGGCGGGACATATCTCCTCGATGCAATGTGAACAAATCGGCACGGCTTGCGTAATTCTCGGCGGCGGCCGCGAACGCAAAGAGGATTCGGTCGATCCCTCAGTCGGTATCGTGCTGCACAAGAAAGTTGGAGATCGCCTAACCGCCGGCGAACCAATCGCAACGATTTACTACAACTCGGAACCAAAAGCCGAGCGTGCCCGGCAACTGATTGAAGCGAGTTGCGAAATCGCCGACGCACCGCCGGCGAGGAGACCGCTCATCCATCGAGTCATAGCCAAGTCCGCGGAGAAAAACTGAATGGGACGTTACACGGGAATTCTTGGCCTGTTAACCATGCTCGGCCTCGCCTTTGCCTTCTCCACCAACCGCCGAGCGATCCGGGTCAAGACGGTCGCGTGGGGCTTGGGCCTCCAAATCGTCTTTGCGATATTTGTATTGCGCATCGACTACGGACGGCGCATGTTCCAGTCCGCCGGTGACGCCGCCCAGCGCGTGCTCAACTACGCCTACGTCGGCTCCGAATTTCTTTTCGGAGAACTCGGCAAACAAAATTCCAACATCGGCTTCGTGTTCGCGTTTCAGGTGCTTCCCGTCGTTATCTTTATCTGCGCGCTCTTCGCGATCTTGTACTACTTCGGCATCATGCAGTTCATCATCCGCATTGCCGCCTGGCTCATGACGCGGATCATGGGCGCCAGCGGCGCCGAGTCGCTCAATGTGGCGGCCAGCATTTTCATGGGACAGACCGAAGCGCCGGTGACGATTCGTCCATTTCTGCCCGACCTCACGCGCTCCGAGCTAATGACTGTAATGACCAGTGGGATGGCGCACGTCTCGGGCTCCATCATGGCGGCGTATTTCGCCTTCGGCGCCGAGCCACGCCACGTGCTCAGCGCCGTCATCATGACCGCACCTGGAACCATTCTGATTTCTAAAATGCTCGTGCCCGAGACTGAGCAACCCAAAACCGCGGGCCGCGTCGTGATGCCTGAAGAGAAGGCTGAGGAAAAAGAAAATCTACTCGGCGCAATCGCCCGCGGCACCGGCGACGGCCTGCACATGGCGCTCAACATCGGAGCCATGCTGATCGCGTTTCTCGCCCTGATCGCTTTAGCCGACGGGATCATGGGCGGAATTCATAACAGCCTCACGCACGTCGGCATCTCTTGGTTCCCATCCAGCATGGAAAGCGTCTTCGGGGTGCTGTTTGCTCCGGTGGCCTGGGTGATCGGAATCCCGAAACACGATTGCACCGCGGTCGGCAACTTGCTCGGCATCCGCATGGTCCTCAACGAACTGGTCGCATTCAAAACCCTTGGGCCCATGAAGGCGACGCTCGACCCGCGCTCGTTCACGATCGCGACATTCGCGCTCTGCGGTTTCGCGAACCTCAGTTCGATCGGAATTCAGATCGGCGGCATCGGTGCGTTGGCGCCGAACAAGCGCGGCGAATTGGCGCGGCTCGGAGTGCGAGCGATGCTGGCGGGAACGATGGCCAATTTGATGTCCGCCTCAATCGCAGGCATGCTGCTTTAGTGTGAAGACGGGCGCATTCGCCCGTCCAGCCACGAAGCGTCGATGTTCTTGATTTTCAACGCTCACCCATTCGCGCTGCCCATCTCGGCGTTACAAGCTGCTAAACTTCCGAGTCCCCATATCTCAAAGGAAACCCCGTGAAAACGATCTTGCTCGCAGTCCTAGCTGGTTTCTCTATGTTTGCCGGAGCATTCGCTCAAACCCGCGTGATCATCGACACCGACCCCGGCGTCGACGACGCCTTCGCCATCCTCCTCGCCCTGAACTCGCCCGAACTCAAAGTCGAAGCCTTGACCGTCGTGCCCGGCAACGTCGACGGCAAGCAAGGACTGGAGAACGCGCTGAAGATCGTCTCACTCGCCAACCGCTGCGATGTACCGGTCGCCGGTGGCGCGCAGCATCCGCTCAATCAAAAATTAATTACGGCCCAGTTCTGGCATGGCCCGAACGGACTCGCCGGAGTCGAACTGCCCGCGCCAAAATGCAAAGCTGACGCCCGCTTCGGTCCCGATCTGATCATCGAACTCGTCCACAAATATCCCCATGAGATCACGTTGATTCCAGTCGGCCCGCTCACCAACATTGCGCTGGCAGTTTCAAAAGATCCGTCAATCGTTCCTCTGGTGAAAAATATCGTCATCATGGGCGGCTCCATCACCGGCGGAAACGTGGACGGCGCGGCAGAGGCAAACATTTATGGCGACCCGGAAGCGGCGGCCATCGTTTTCAACGCCGGCTGGATGGTCACGATGATTGGCTCGGACGTCGGCGAGCGCACACTCATCACGCGCAAATATCTCGCGGATCTGCAGTCATTGAATGGTCCCGAGAGCGACTTCATCGCAAAGCTCGCGGATTTCTATCTGACGCGGTCAGAGAAGAGCGGCTACCAGGGTGCGGCGATGTACGATCCTCTGGCAGTCGGGGCTGTGATCGATCCAACGCTGGTAACCCTGAAAGATATGCACGTGGACGTAGAGACGAAAGGCGAGTTCACCCGCGGCGAAACCGTCGCCAATCGCATGGGATCGAACGAAAACAACGTGCTGCACGGCGACCACTACGAAATCGAGGGCTCGATCGACCTGAAGCCGAACGCGCGTGTCTGCCTGGCCTCAGATGCCGACCGGTTCCTGCAGCTGTTCATCAGCCGCATCAAGGGGAAATAAATCTAGCCGCTGGCGTGCGCCAGCGCCAGGATCGCCACCGCATAAAACACAAACATCAGCGCCAGAAATATTTTCGCCTTCGATCCCGCCCCGGCAAATTCCTTCCAGGCAAACACGCCCCACAACGCTCCCACCATCGGCGCCGACTGCCCGATCGCATACGACAGCGCGAAGCCGAGCAGCGGGGACCCTCCGGCCACCACATTGCACATCGTCCCCATCCCCCAGATCATTCCGCCGAGCAATCCCAGCAGATGCCCCGAGGCGGGCGCGGTGAAAAATCCACCAAAGCCAACCGGCTCGCCTACCAATGGCCAGATCATGAAAATCACATTCCAGATGAAGCACGACAGTAGCGCGCCCAGCGTAAGAAATACCACGGAACTGTACGGCGTCAGTGCATTGCCGCGCGTCGCGCCATAGGCGACGAACGGATTCCACAATCCCATCAGCACGCCCGACACGATGCAGATGACGATGCTTTTTTTCGAAGCCGTCCGTCCGCCCGGCAGGCTGCCGAACGCCTTGCCATCGAGAATCACCGCGATCAGCGCACACACCACGCCAACTGCGATCAACGGCAGATTTCCCTTCGGCTGCAGGATGTAACTCAGCATGGTCCCCACCACGAGCGCGATTCCAATGGAAACTGGCAGCGCCACGGCGAGCCCGGCCATATCAATTGCCGCCACTAGCAGCAGGTTCGCAAGATTGAAGATCGCGCCGCCCACCATCGTCCACAGGATGTTCGAGCTGTCGGCGGAATGAACGTTGTTCAGAAAGCTCGTCGAATCGTGTCCAGTGCTGCCCAGCGTGAGCGCGCCCACCAGCGAGATGAGAAAAATGCCGATTGCATAATCCCAATAAAAAAGTTCGAAGCGATAATTCTTCACGCCCTTGTAGGTGTTGGCCCACGATCCCCAGCACACCGCGCTGGCGACCGTCATCAACAGCGCAACCGTAAAATTCGGCGGTGTGAACATCGTGGTCTCCCCCTTTGAAAACGAGTAACTGTACTCTTCTTCGCCCGGCCAAGCAATGTCCAGTCGAGCAATGTCCGATTGAACCATGAGTGCGGAGCCACGAGTGTTTCTATCCGTTCACGTGAGCGTAGGTTGCGCGCCGCAGAAATTCTCCTTGTCCTGCCTTGCCAAGAAACTTGTCTCCATCGACGACGACCCTTCCTCTCGACAGGACTACGTCTGCCATGCCAGTGACTTGGATTCCTTCGAACATGGAGTAATCGACGCGCATGTGATGCGTGGCAGCGCTGATGGTGTGTTTGCGTTTGGGATCGAAGATCACAAGGTCGGCATCGCTGCCGACTGCAATCGTCCCCTTGCGCGGGTATAGTCCAAATAATTTCGCCGGAGTGGTCGATACCAATTCCACGAAGCGGTTCGCGCTGAAGCGTCCACTCGCAACTCCGCCAGAATAGATGAGACTCATGCGATGCTCCACCCCGGGGCCTCCATTGGGAATTTTCGTGAAGTCATCGCGGCCCATTTCTTTTTGCTCCTTAAAACAAAATGGGCAGTGGTCGGTAGAAACAACTTGAAGATGATCATGCTTCAGGCCGTTCCACAGTTTTTCCTGATTCCATTTCTCCCGCAGCGGCGGAGTGAAGACATACTTCGCCCCTTCAAAGCCGGGCGCGTCCATGTTTTCGAGGGACAGGTACAAATACTGCGGACAGGTTTCGGCATAGACGGGAAGTCCTCGATCGCGGGCTTCGCGAATCTTCGCCAGCGCATCCTCACAACTCAAGTGGACGATATAGAGTGGCGCGCCCGCCATCTCGGCGAGAGCAATGGCGCGCCCCACGGCTTCGGCCTCCGCGGTAGTGGGGCGAGTCAGCGCGTGATACTTCGGCGCGCGCTTTCCTTCTGCTAATGCCTGCTGCACGATAACGTCGATGGCGCTCCCATTTTCGGCGTGCATGCAGACCAGCGCTCCATTCTTCGCCGTGTTCTGCAACGCCTTGAAAATGCTGCCGTCGTCAAGCATGAAGACGCCGGGATACGCCATGAAAAGTTTGAAGCTGGTCACGCCTTCGTGCACTAGATCGTTCATCTCCGAAAGTTGCCCGCCGGAAACGTCAGTGACGATGCAATGAAATGCATAGTCGCAGACCGCTTTGCTCGCGGCCTTGCTCATCCAAGTATCGAAGGCCTGGCGCAAAGCCTGACCTTTGTATTGAATTGCGAAGTCGATCAGGGTGGTCGTACCGCCGAACGCAGCAGCACGTGTGCCGGTTTCAAAGTCGTCGGCGCTGGTTGTGCCGCCGAATGGCATGTCGAGATGAGTATGGACGTCGATTCCGCCAGGGAGCACGAGTTTGCCGGTGGCGTCGATAATCTTCGACGCGTTCTCGGACGGAAGATTCGCCCCGATCGCCGAGACCTTGCCGTTCGCAATGGCAACGTCGGCAATGTAGGTATCAGTAGCCGTAACCACGGAACCATTTCTGATGATCGTGTCGAAGCCCATCGAGCCCTCCCTTATTTTTCAAGATGTCATCGTAAGGAGGTGCTGGCCCTCCGAGCGACCGTACGACGAAGACGATCGGTATGCGGTTGATGGGAAACTCCTGTGCTGCATACCGCACAGGGTGTTCTCGCCCAATCCGTCGAGCCCTTCAGCCGACGTACGGTCCGTCGCGACGGCTTAGCCGCCGCTCACAATGACATGTTAGTGACAGTTCATTGTGAAACGCCGAAACCTGCGAACCTATGCTACACTGCCGCCTCTTCATCGACCGCAAGGAGGCCAGCCATGCAATTTGGCATCGCACTGAAGCCTGACATTTCCGTCGAACGCATCGTGGGTCTGACACGTCAGGCGGAGAACGCGGGCTTTGAATACGGCTGGATATTTGACTCTCATGTTTTGTGGAAGGAACCGTATCCTCTGCTGACGCTGATGGCAGCGAACACCAAGCGCATGCGCCTGGGGACGTGTGTGACCAATCCCGCGACTCGCGATCTAACTGTGACCGCCAGCTTGTTCGCGACTCTGAATCTGATTTCCGGCGGCCGCATGGAACTCGGCATTGGCCGCGGCGACAGCTCGCGACGCGTGATGGGCAAGAAGCCCGTGAGTTGGTCGCAACTCGAAGCCGCGGTGAAAGAGTTTCGCGATCTTACCTCCGGCAGGGAAGTGGAGCACGAAGGTCAACCCACACGCCTCAGTTGGGCGAAGGATTCTCCGCGAGTCTGGATCGCGGGGTACGGCCCCAAAGTGCTGCACATGGCTGGACGAGTCGCTGACGGAATTATTCTGCAGTTCGCTGATCCGGCTTTAATCGAATGGTGCATGAGCTTCGTGAAAGAAGGTGCAAAGGCCGCTGGCCGCGATCCGAAAAGCATTGAATTTATGGCAGCTGCTCCGGTGTGGGTCTCGGATGACTTGAAAGTTGCGCGCGAGCGAGTACGCTGGTTCCCGGCGCTAGTGTCGAATCATGTGATGGATTTGATCCGGCAGTACAAGCCGGA
>Ga0070731_10005483_pt1 | contig 10447 bp, 7 predicted proteins | sample Coa_R1_2_FD_66448 | JGI IMG/M metagenome (GOLD analysis project Ga0070731, IMG submission 66448) | Surface soil microbial communities from Centralia Pennsylvania, which are recovering from an underground coalmine fire - Coalmine... | ecosystem: Environmental > Terrestrial > Soil > Unclassified ... | reverse complement strand
GAAGCCGATCACCTGGGGGATCAGCATCGACATCGGCTGGCCGAGCATTGCGGCCTCGGCCTCGATCCCGCCCACGCCCCACCCCAGCACGCCGAGGCCGTTGATCATCGTGGTGTGAGAGTCCGTCCCCACGAGGGTGTCCGGGTAGGCCCGAGGCCGACGGCCGCCGTTCTCATCGACGAACACGACCCGCGCCAGGTACTCGAGGTTGACCTGGTGGACGATCCCGGTGTCGGGCGGCACGACGCGAAAGTTGCGAAACGCTCCCTGGCCCCAGCGCAGGAACGCGTAGCGCTCGCGGTTGCGCTCGAACTCGAGCTCGGCGTTGCGTTCGAAGGCCAGCCGGGTCCCGAAGACGTCGACCTGAACCGAGTGGTCGATGACCAGTTCGGCGGGGGCGAGGGGGTTGATCTTCGCGGGATCGCCGCCCAGCTCCCTGATCGCGTCGCGCATCGCCGCCAGATCGACCACCGCGGGCACGCCCGTGAAATCCTGCATCAGCACCCGCGCGGGCGTGAAGGCGATCTCCTGGCTCGGCTCGGCCTTGGCGTCCCAACGGGCGAGCGCCTCGACGTCGGCGGCGCGAATCGCCTCGCCGTCCTCGTTACGGAGCAGGTTCTCGAGCAGAACCTTGAGCGAGAAGGGCAGACGGGCTACGTCGTATGAGGCCTGGAGCGCGTCGAGCCGGAAGATCTCGTACGAGCGCTCGCCGACGGTGAGGGTGTCCTGGGCTCCGAAGCTGTTCGATGACACGGGTCGGTTCTACTGTAGAGAGCCGGTCCGGGCAGACGTATCGACGCCGCGGGGCCTGAGGTTTGCCGCTGGGCTGGTCGTCAGCTGGGCGCCGACGACCAGCCCTAGCGTTCCGTCTAGGCGACCTTCAGCGCGACCTTCGTCTTGGCGCTGCTGATGCCGCTCTCGCTCGCCTTGAACTTGACCGTAAAGCTTCCGGCCTTGGTGGGCTTGAGCTTGAACTTCAGCGTCTTCTTCGCCCCCACTGCGAGCTGGGCGATGGTCTTGCACTTGGCGCCCGCCACGTGCACGGACTTCGGAGCCTTGGCGCACACCTTGATGCTGGTTCCGACCAGCTTGCCGCGGTTGGCCACCGTGACCTTCAGGGTGGTCGACTTGCCGACCGTGCCCTTCGCCTTGTGAGCTGCGGAGATCGACAGCTTCGGCTTCGGCGGAGCAATGTCCTTGGACAGCCACAGGCCTCCGGGCCCGTTCAGCGCCGAGGCGACGAGCGAGCAGGCGCTCCCCGAGGACTGGATGCTCTGCCAGCCGCCGGTGATGGCGCCGGGTCCGGTGGTGGCTCCGTTGGCGTTCGCCGGGAAGGCGACCCCGGGGTAAACCGCCGAGCTCGAGGTGCTGTAGGTCTGGGTTCCGGCGTCCGCGGAACAGCTTCCGACCCCGTTCAGGTTGACCGTGGCCACGAAGTCAGCCGTGATGCTCAGAGCCCCCGTGGCGGCGTTGAACTGACCGGTCGCCGGGTTCTTGAGGGTGATCTGGAAGCTCCCAGGCAGCGGGGTGGTGAACGAGTATGTCGGGAAGTTGAAATCGCTCGGCTTGATCGTGAACGCGCCCGTGCCCGGAACGAGAGTCGCCGTCGCGGTGACCGGCGTGGAGGCGGGCGTGACGAGCACCGTGTTCGGGAACCCCGGTGTGGTCAGCACGGCGTTGTTGAAGGTCAGTGGCATCGTGAGAGGCGGCGCCGCTGCAGCAGAGTCGGCGAGCCCGAGCGCCCCGAGCGTCACTATCAGTAGGCAAACTTTTCGCACGCTTTTCCTTTCCGTCTAGACAAACCGTCGCGCATGCCCCGCGGCGGCCGCTCCGCGAGAACGACTGGCCCCATCCGGGCGAACAATACCTGGACACCGGCGACGGCACTGCCTGCTTCAATAGGGCGCGTGGGTTGGCGCATCCGCATCATCTCCTGCCTGATCGCCGCCGGGCTCGCGCTGGGTACCGCCGGCCCGGCCCTCGCGCAGGGCGGGACGACGACCTCCGCGGGCGACCAGCAGTACACCGATCCGCTGGGGAACACCAACACCGCAACGGCGTCGCCCCCGCCCACGTCCTCACCTGCGCCAAGCAGCAGCACGTCAGCACCGAGCACGGGCAGCAACGCCGGCTCGGCCCCGTCGTCGGCGGCCACCAGTCCCGCGGCGCCGTCCACGACGGCCGCTGATCCGGCCAAGACGCTTCCCTTCACCGGTCTGAATGTCGGGTTGGTGGTGGCTGTCGGGCTCGGCCTGCTCGGCGGTGGGTTCCTGCTCCTGGGCCTGACTCGCCGGGCTTAGCCCGGGGCGAGCTCGGCGACGAGCGCGCGGACAGCCCGAGCATGGTCGCCATCAATGCCCGCGCCGCGGTCCGGACCGAGATTGGCGGGGTGGAGCGGTTCGCACGAGAGATGAGCCGCCGCCTGCCCGCGCTGCGCCCGGATCGCTACCGCGTCATTCGCCCGCCGACGAGCCTGGCCCACCGCGCCGGCCACGCGTGGGAACAGGCCCTCCTTCCGCTCCAGGCGCGCCGGTGCGCGCTCATCTACTCGCCGGCCAACCTGGCCCCGCTGGCCTGCGGCAAGAACGTCCTGGTCCTTCACGACCTGGCCGCGTTTCGACACCCCGAGGCCTACTCGCGAGCCTACGTGACTTACCAGCGCCGGCTGCTGCCACTGCTCGCCCGGCGTGCCCGCCTCCTGGTCACGGTCTCGGAGTTTTCCCGTAACGAGCTGGCCGAGCTCCTCGCTCTGGACCCGCAGGGCATTGCGGTGATCCCGGAGGGGGTCGACGAGGCGTTCGCCCCCGCTGCCGCCGACGCCGTGGAGCAGGCCAGGCAGCGCTACGGCCTGGAGCGGCCCTACGTGTTGACGATGGGCACGTTGTCCGCCCGTAAGAACCTGTCCGTGCTTGACGCCGCGGCCAGGGCGCTCAGGGAGCGGGGGGTCGAGCTTGTGCTCGGGGGATCTGACCGCGGATATCTCCGTGGCGAGGCGGTGGCCCTACGACGGCTTGGCTACGTGGCCGAGGAGGATCTTCCCGCGGTCTACACCGGTGCGCAGGCCTTCGTGCTTCCGTCCCGCTACGAAGGCTTCGGGCTGCCGTGCCTCGAAGCGATGGCCTGCGGGACGCCGGTCCTCGCCAGTCGGGCCGGGGCGCTCCCGGAGACGGTCGCCGAGGCTGGGCTGCTGCTCGACCCCGGCGACGGCGATGCCTTCGCCGCTGCGCTGCTCGAGCTCCTCACCGACGCGAGCGCGCGCGAGCGGCTGACGGCCGCCGGACGTGAGCGCGCGGCCGCGTTCTCCTGGGCGAGAACCGCCGAACTGACTGACCGAGCCATCTCGGGGCTCCTTGGGGAGGCCCCCCGGGTCGGCGAGCGCAGCGGCGCGGCTTCCTGAACCCCCGCGGTCTATCCGCCCGCACACACGGACACCGCCGGCCCCGGGCTCGTGGCCGCGCGGAGCCCGCGCTGGAACGCGAGTGTGTCCGGGCTGCTCCCGCTCCCGGGCGGATGGATCCCGAACCAGTCCTGGCTACTCGCCCGATCGCGTTCCGGGGTAACCCAGGCATACAGGAGGACGGCTACGAGCCCGCAGTCGGTGTGGCCAAGCGCGGTCAACGTCTGCTGGATGAAGGTGGGACGACGCCGCTCCGGCAGATAGTCAAGCGCGCCCCGAGGGCTGGTCGTCCAGCCGAACTCCGTCACGTACAACGGCACCCTCGCCATTCCGAGCGACCGGAGCGTCTGCCGGGCTTGGGCAAGCTTGGCCAGGACCTCGTGCGGCGTGGTGCCGTACGGATGGACGGCCACCCCGTCGATGTGATTTCGCAGCACTGGGAGTGCTCGCAGCATGGCGGGCAGGAAGGTCGCGGCCTCGGTGAGGCCGCCGACGATGACTCGCGCCGCGGGGTCAACGGAATCGATCGCCTGGCGGGCCTTCAGGTACAGGCGCGCATAGGTTTGGGCGTTTGGTTTAGGAACCCAGAACACGGGACTGTCGGGCTCGTTCCAGATCTCGAAGGTGTCAACGGGCCGGTCCGGGATCTGGCCGTTGGCGCGCCAGAAGGTTCCGTGGGAGCCATAGCGCGCGGCCACCGCTGCGGCGTAGGCGGCGTACTCGGCGGGATCGGGAGCGGAGTGATCCTGGCCGTGCGTCGTCTGCGCCCAGGGCGCGGAATAGTCGATCGTCGGCAGCCAGGTCAGGCCGTGGGCCGCCAGCGCGGCGGCGATCCGGTCGTCGAACGACCAGTCGTAGTGGTGGATGTTGCCGAGTGGCGCCTGCGGCTCGCTGGCCTCCCAAGCCGCGTCAGCCCGCGCCAGGGTGACCCCGGTGGCACTCAGCGCCGTGAGTTGCGCCTGGATCACCGCGTCGGGATAGGGCCGACCGTTGAACAGCCGACCCACATTGGCGCCAAACCCCTCGCCCGCGGGAGCGGGTCTGGCGGGTAGCTGGGGCGGCCCCGAGTCCTGGCTTCGCCCGACGCCGAGCGCGATCGCCACCGCGAGCACGGCGAGCAGGATGGCTCGCGAGGCCAGGCGACGCTGTGGAGCCGGTCGTCGCGCCTCGTTCAACGCCGTGCGTCCCGCACCCGACGCGGCAGCAGGCGCAGGCTGGCGATCCGCACCAGCGTCCGCTGGGTGGGCGGCAGCTCGTGGACGATGATCGAGTCGATGTAGGCCACCGCGACCCGGCGCGTGGCCTGGATCTCGCGCCGCTTACGAAGCAGCGTGGGCAGGGCGCGCAGAGCGTCGCGGTAGGCGCCGGCGATCGCCCAGAACCGGCGCCGGCGAACGTCGTTGGCGCCCATCAGCACGAGCCCGAGGAGAAACTTCGGCAGGTAGCGCCAGCACAGCGGGCTCGGCACGTTCTTGACGTACAGGAAGATGCAGTTCCGCACGGCCTGATAGCGCCCGAAATTCGGCAGCGCCGCGCTCGTTCCCATCATCCGGTGATACGCGCGCGCCTCCGGCGCATACCGGGCGCGCCAGCCCAGCAGCTGGGCGCGGAACCCCAGGTCCTGGTCTTCCAGGTAGGCGAAGTAGTCCTCGTCGAACAGCCCCACCTCCTCGAGCATGCGGGCGCGGAACAGGCTCGCTCCGCCGGATCCACAGAACACCTCCCGAAACTCGGCCGCGTCGTACTGGCCGCGGTCGATCTCGTCACGTCCGCGCGGGTAGGCCCAGCCCCAGGCCGAGTAGAAGTCGCCGGTGCTGTCGATGTGCACGCGATCGTCAAGCAGGAACTTCGAGGTGATGATCCCGGCCTCCGGGTGCTGCCGGGCGCAGTCGAGCAAGCATTCGAGCCAGGTGGGATCGGCGACAGCGTCGTTGTTGAGCAGGGCGATGAACTCAAATCCGGCGCGCAGCGCGTCGGCGATGCCGACGTTGACGGCTCCGGCAAAGCCGCGGTTCGACGCCAGACGGATCAGCTGGGCCTGCGGAAATCCACGGCTGAGGAGCTCTGCGGTGCCGTCGACGGACCCGTTGTCGACCACGATGACGTGAGCCTCGCGGGTCTGCGAGGCAAGCGAGCGCAGGCATGGCTCGAGCAGGTGAGCGCCATTCCAGGTGGGGATCACGACCGCCGTTTGAGCCACGGCTACGGCAGGCTACAGCCGCTACGATGGCGCTCTTGCAGGTGAATCTGGACGCGCCGCTTCCGGCCGAGCTTGAGGTCGGGCTGGGAACGGCCCTCTTTGTTCACGGCACCTGCTTCGATCCCGAGGGCGAGGTCCGCGGACTCGCCTTTCGCGTCGGCGACGGTCCGCCACAGCCGGTCACCGCCTTCGGGATGCCGCGCTTTGACCACTTCCGCACGCTTCATCCTCGGCTCGACCCGGATGCCTTCCCAGAGCTTGACCCCGACTCGCCTGAGGACCCGCACCTGCACAGCTACCGGAGCGGCTTCTGGGGCCTCGCCCGAATCGGACCCGCTCCCCCGGGATCGACGCTCGAGCTGAAGCTCGAGGCATCGATCGACGGTGCCCGCATCCAGACCGTCGTCATCGGTCGTATCGGAGTTACCGCCCCCCCGACTCCGCTGGCGCCCGATTTCCCCGGTCCCGCCGGCCAGCCGAGGGTGGCGATCTGCATGGCCACCTACAACCCGCCGTCCGAGCTCCTGCGCCGCCAGTTGGACTCGATCCGCGCCCAGACCCATACGAACTGGGTGTGCGTGATCAGCGACGACGCCTCCCGGTCCGAACGCTTCGCGGCCATCGAGGAGCTGGTTGGCGACGACCCTCGCTTTGCGGTCTCCCGATCCTCGCGTCGACTTGGCTTCTACGCCAACTTCGAGCGGGCGCTGGCGCTGGCGCCGCAGGACTGCGAGTACGTGGCGCTGGCCGACCAGGACGACGCCTGGTACCCGGACAAGCTCGCGGTTCTGCTCGACGCCATCGGCGACGCGCAGCTGGCTTACAGCGACATGCGAATTGTCGGCCGCGGCGGTGAGGAAATCGCCGGCGGCTACTGGGAGCGCCGCCGCAATAACCACAGCGACCTGACCTCTCTGCTGGTCGCGAACTCGGTGACCGGCGCAGCCTCGCTCTTCCGCCGCCGGCTGCTCGACCGCGCGCTGCCGTTCCCACCGGACCAGTTCGCGCACTACCACGACCACTGGCTGGCGCTGAACGCCCTCGTGACCGGCGGAATCGAGTACGTGGACCGGCCGCTTTACGACTACGTCCAACATGGGACCGCGACCATCGGGCACGCCGCGTCAACGCGGGTGTTCACGCTGCGCGAGCGTGCCCGCAAGCTCCGGGCCAATCGCGGCAAGCGGGAGCCGTACTATCGGGCCACCTATTTTCGGCACGTCGAGCGCCTGATGGCGTTCGCCGCGATCCTCCTGATGCGCTGTGGAGACTGCCTGAGCCCGGCGCATCGACGCGCGCTCAAGCGATTCCTGGCCCTGGAGAGCTCGTGGCCGCAGCTCGCACGCCTTGCCTGGCTCGCGGCCGAGGAGCTCACCGGTGAGCCCGAAACGCTGGGGGCGGAGTGGATGCTCCTCCGGGCTCTGGTATGGCGCCGAGTGCTGGCCGTCCGCAGCCGCGGCGCCGTCGCCGGGCGGATCGGGCTCGACGCGCTGCCTCCCAGGGACCTCGCGCCGCCCGGTGAGCGCCGGGCGATCGGGGACGAAGGCTCGCGGGCGCTCGCCAAGAAGGTGGAGCCGCTCGACCTCGCCGTCTCCAGCGATGCCCCGCGGCGGGTCAACCTGTTGATCCCCACGATCGATCTCGAGCACCTGTTCGGCGGTTACATAGCCAAGTTCAACCTGGCCCGGTGTCTGGCCCGGCGGGGGGTGCGGGTGCGGGTCGTGACCGTCGAGCCAGTCGACGAACAGCCCCGCGACTGGATCAGCCGGGTCGAGTCCTATGGCGGCCTGGAAGGTCTTTTCGACCGGGTTGAGCTCGCCTTCGGTCGCCGGGCCGGAAGCCTCGAGGTGAGTCCGCATGATTCCTTCATCGCCACAACGTGGTGGACGGCGCACATTGCGGCGCGGGCAGCGGAGGACCTGGGACGGCAGGGCTTCCTGTACCTGATTCAGGAGTTCGAGCCGTTGACGTTCCCGATGGGTAGCCATGCGGCGCTCGCCGACCAGTCCTACCGATTCGAGCACTTTGCGCTCTTCTCCTCGGAGATCCTGCGCGACTATTTCCGTGCCCACCGGATCGGGGTCTATGCCGGCGGAACGGCTGCCGGCGACGCGCGGTCGGCTTCGTTTCAAAACGCGATCTCGGCGATCGATCCGCCCGCCGCCGGCGAACTCAGAAGCCGGCGGATCCGGCGCTTGCTCTTCTACGCCCGCCCGGAGGCACACGCTGCACGCAACATGTTCGAGCTGGGGATCCTCGCCCTCGGACGGGCGCTCGAGGAGGGCGCCTTCCGCAGCGGCTGGGAGCTGCGAGGCATCGGTACCGTCGACCGCCCGCGTCCGATCGATCTCGGCGGGGATGTTGAGCTCGAGCTCCTGCCCCGCGTTGACCAGCGAGAGTATGCGGCCAGGCTCCGCGAGCACGACCTCGGGCTGGCGCTCATGTATACCCCTCACCCGAGCCTGGTGCCGATCGAGATGGCTCGGGCCGGGCTCCTGACCGTCACCAACACGTTCGAGAACAAGACCGCCGAGGCGCTGGCTGCGATCTCATCCAACCTGATCGCGGTTCCGGCCGCGATCGACGCGCTCGCGGAGGCGCTCGCCGGCGCGGCCGCAGCCGTGGAGGACGTCGATCGCCGCGTCGGCGGAACCGCCGTCGACTGGAGCCTGGATTGGAACCAGTCCTTCGACGACCGCCTGGTAGATCTCGTGGCCTCCTACCTCTCGCCAATGTGATGCGGGGCCGCCTGGCGTAGACTGCGACCTGGGGTGCAGCGCGAGTCAGACACGATGGGAAGCGATCTACGGGTGGCACGGGGGACCGATCTCCGCGTCGCGCTGGTCCATGACTTCCTGCTCGATGTCCGTGGGGCCGAGCGCGTATTTCTGGAGCTCTGTGAGATGTGGCCGCAGGCGGACATCTACACCGCGATCTACGACGAGTGCGCCACCGAGGGATGGTTTTCGCGCCGCAGCGTTCACACCTCGTTTTTGCAGTTGCTGCGTCCGACGGCCCGGACTTTCCGCGTGCTGCTGCCGTTCTATCCCGCCGCCATCGAATCCTTTGACCTGTCCGGATACGACCTCGTTGTCTCGAGTTCCTCGGCGTGGGCGCACGCGGTTCTCTGCGAGCCCGCCACGACCCACGTCAGCTACTGTCACAACCCCTTCCGCTACGCCTGGAACGACAGGCAGCGCACACTGACCCGCCGCCGGGACCCGATCAGCCGGGCCGTTCTCCGCCAGGTGTTCAGCCGCTGGCGGCAGTGGGACTGGATCGCGGCTCAGCGGACCAATCGCTACGTCGCCAATTCCCGCACCACCCAGGCACGCATCCAGAGCTACTTCGGGCGCGAGTCGACGATCGTCTATCCCCCGGTGGACACCCGCCGCTTCGCCCCCGGTCACGTGGGCCGTCACTACGTCGTCGTCGCCGAGCTCATGGCCCACAAGGAGATCGAGGTTGCGATCCAGGCCTTCAATCACCTGCGCCTGCCGCTGATCGTCGTCGGCGACGGACCGGATGCCCGGCGGCTGCGCAGGCTCGGCGGCCCGACGATCGAGTTTTCCGGGCGGCTGTCCGACGGCGAGGTTGCCGAGGTGCTGCGCAGCGCGCGGGCGCTGATCATGACCGCGGTGGAGGAGTTCGGGATCGTCTCGGTGGAGGCGCAGGCCTCGGGACGGCCCGTGATCGCGCGGCGCGGCGGCGGCGCGCTCGAAACGGTCATCGACGGCGTGACGGGGTGTTTCTGGTCAGGCGGCTGGCCGGAGCTCGCCCAGGCCGTGCGTGACTTCGATACCGATGCCGTTGACTCTCAGGCCTGCATCGGTAATGCCGCCCGGTTCGACTCCGAGGTCTTCCGTCGCCGCATGCTGGCCGAGGTGGAGGAGGCGGACGCCGAGGCATCCCCCGTCTCGAATGAGCGGCGCCCGCTTCCGTCGACGCGGCTGGTTCGGCGAGCCACTCGGGGCCAGCACCGCTGAGCTTCTCGCCCAGTTTCATCCGGGCCGGTGTCACGCACGCGGCGCGTCTCGTCCTGCTCGGCGGCGCCACGGCTCTGGCCTTCTTCAGCGGGGGCTATTTCGACACCGCCCGGACGTGGGCCGGGGTCGCCGCCTGGGCCCTCATCGTCGTCGCTGCGCTGCTGGATCCCCGGTCGCTGCCCCGCTCACGCGCCGCTTGGCTTGCCATCGGCGGCCTCATCGCGTGGGGGGGCTGGACGCTCCTCTCAATCCAGTGGGCGCCGCTAGCTGGTAGTGCCTATCACGCCGGGCAGATCGTCTTTCTCTATGCCGGCGGCCTGGTCGCCGCCGCGATGCTGCTCCGCGGCCCCGTGGCGCAACGAGCTGTCGAGCCGGCGCTCGCGGGCGGAGCGCTGATCGTGATCGCCTACGGCGTGTCCGAACGGCTCCTCCCGGGGATCCTGCATTTCGCCCGCTCAGTCAGCGCCCAGGGCAGGCTCGAACAGCCCCTGACCTACTGGAATGCGATGGGGGAGCTGGCGGCGCTCGGCTTCGTGCTGAGCGCCCGGGTCGCGGGCGATGTGGCGCGTCCACGTCCGCTCCGGGCGCTGGCTGCCGCTGCCTCGGTGCCGCTCGGATTGGGGCTCTACCTCTCCTTCTCCCGCGGGGCTCTCTTTGCCGGGGCTGCGGGACTCCTCACGCTGGCGGTCGCCGCCCGGCAGCGCGCGCAGCTCGAGGGGATCCTGGTAGCGATCCTGGGTGGCGGCCTCGCCGCAGCAGCGGCGGCCCCGTTCGGTGGGGTCACCTCGCTGACGGGGTCGCTGGCCACGCGTGAGCGGCAGGGCGGGATCCTCCTCGCGCTGCTGATCGCGATCGCAGCCGCTG
>Ga0070731_10005482_pt1 | contig 10450 bp, 8 predicted proteins | sample Coa_R1_2_FD_66448 | JGI IMG/M metagenome (GOLD analysis project Ga0070731, IMG submission 66448) | Surface soil microbial communities from Centralia Pennsylvania, which are recovering from an underground coalmine fire - Coalmine... | ecosystem: Environmental > Terrestrial > Soil > Unclassified ... | reverse complement strand
CCGTGTCCCGCGCCGGCACCCGCGGCTCCCGCGAAATAGTGGCGCAAGACTTCCCCTGTAGAATGGCCGCTTTTGGCCGACGGCGCCGCTCATGAGACGCATCCTGCTTCTGTTCGCTGCCGTGCTCGCGGTCTCCTTCGCGATGCCGGCTGCCGCCCAGACGCTCTATGCCGTGAGCGTGCGCACCTATTCCGACCCCGGGTACCACGGCGTCGAAGGCAACCTGTACACGGTCGATCCCGAAACCGCGGCCACGAACCTCGTGACCTCGCTCAACGTGTCGGGCAAGACGCCGGTGGGACTGGACGGCCTCGCGATCCACCCGCGCACCGGCGTCTTCTACGGCATCACGGCGCCCACCTCGGCGGTGATCCCGCGCACGCTCGTGATCCTCGATCCCGGCACGGGGAGCGTGACGCCCGTCGGCGAGCTGAGCCAGATCGGATCCGACATCGGCTTCGATCCGGACGGAACGCTCTACATGTGGCTTCCGCAGACGCGCCAGCTGGGCACCGTGAATCTCGACAACGGCCAGGTCACCACGCGCGGCGCGCCCATCGATCGCGGCGCCACCAAGGGCGGCTTCGCGCTGATCGGCGGCGGCAAGGCCTTCGTCGCGGGCACCGGCGGCGCGGGTACGCTCGACACGGTCGACATGAACACGGGCACGATCTCGATCGGGCCCACGCTTTCCGGGGCGCCCTTCCCCGACCTCATCAACGGGCTCGCGTACGCCAAGGGCACGCTCTACGGCATCAACACGAGCTTCGGCCGCTCGACGCAGGCGAACCTCATCACGATCGATCCCGCGACGGGCAAGGTCACCAACGTCGGCGCGCTGCCGAACGACACGGACGCGCTCACCTTCGGCCCGTCGACGGCGCCCAAGGACATGGCCGCGAGCCTCATGGAATGGCGCGTGCCCGTGCTGGTCGCCTTGTTCATTTTCGCGCTCATCGTCATCATTGTGGCCATGAGGTTCACGGGCAAGTGATGACCGAATGAGAATCGCCTCGCGGATCGCCCTCGCGGCCGTGTCGGCCTTCTTCGCCGCATCGGCGGCGGCGCAGGTCCTGTACGCGGTGAGCGTGCGCACCTATACCGACCCGGGCTACCACGGCGTCGAGGGCAACCTCTACATCGTGGATCCCGAGACGGCCGCCAGCACGCTCGTGGCTCCGCTCATGATCTCGGGCAAGACACCGATCGGATTGCGCGGCCTCGCGGTCCATCCGAAGACGGGCGTGTTCTACGGCATCACGTCGCCGAGCGCCTCGAGCTCGCCGCGCTCGCTCGTGCTCGTCGATCCCACGAACGGCAGCGTGACACCCGTGGGAGACCTCGGTTACGGCGCCTCGGACCTGGACTTCGACACGGACGGCACGCTCTACGCGTGGGTTCCGGAGACGCGGCAGGTCGGCACCGTGAACCTCGACACCGGCGCGATCACGCTCGTGGGCCAGCCGCTGGAGCGCGGGGCGCTCAAGGGCAGCGTCGCTTTCGTGGACAAGGGACACGCGCTCGTCGCGGGCACCGGCGGCAACGGGACGCTCGACACGATCGACCTCGTGACGGGCAAGGTGACGGCGGGCCCCACGCTCAAGGGCGCGCCCTTCCCCGATTTCATCGGCGGGCTCGCGTTCTCGCCCAAGGGCGTGCTCTACGCCATCAACTCGAGCCTCGGCCGCGGCGTCCAGGCGAACCTCATCACGATCGATCCGCAGACGGGCGTCATCACGAACCTGGGCGCGCTTCCCAACGACACGGAATCGCTCTACTTCGGGCCACCCGTCGAGCGCAGCCGCGACCTGTTCGCGGGCCTCCTGGAATGGCGCACGCCGCTGATGATCGCGCTCGTCATCTTCGCCGTCCTCGTGCTCGTCGTCCTCGGCCGCCCCCCGAAGCCTTCGTGACCAAGCTCCGGCGCGCCGCCGCGGGCAGCGCGTTCGCGACGCTCCTCGCGTGCGCCGGCTGCTCCCTCCTCGATCCCCACAACGTGATCGGGCGCCAGCTGCCCGAGGGCGATGAATCCACGTCGCCCTTCGAGGTTCCGTCGGCCAAGGGCACGCTTTCGCGCACCGCGCGAGAGCGCGCGTTCGATTTCGTGTGGGAGACGATCCGCGACAACTACGTGGATCCGAAGCTGAACGGCGTCGACTGGAATGCCGTGCGCGCGAAGTACCATCCCCTCGCGCTGGCCGCGCCCGAAGACGACGCATTCTGGGACTCGCTCGACCGCATGACCGGCGAGCTCAAGGACGCGCATACCCGGGTCGAATCGCCCAAGCGCGTCGCCCTCCGCCAGCGCGACGAGGCGATCACGCTCGGATTTTCGTTCGTGAAGATCGGCGACAAGCTCATCGTCTCGGCCGTGAACAACGAGACCGACGCGTGGTGGGCGGGCGTGCGTCCCGGGATGACGCTCGTCACGATCGCGGGCGAGCCGGCGATGAGCGCCTACGAGAAGGCGATGAGCGAGACGCGCAACGATTCGACCGAACGGTCGCGCCACTTCCGCGTCGTGAGGAGGATCATCGCGGGAGACCCGGGGACGAAGGTCGAGCTCGCCTTCGAGCGCAGCGACGGCACGCGCTTCGAGGCGACGCTCGCGCGAAGCGCGTTGCAGCTGCCGCCGCGCGGCGAGCACCGCACCCTCGCGTCCGGCTACGGATACATCCGCTTCACCCAGTGGACCTACTCGCTCGGCAACCATGCCATCGAGGCCGTGAGGCAACTGAACGACACGCCGGGAATCATCATCGACCTGCGTGGCAACCCGGGCGGCAATGCCGAAAGCGTGAACGCGTTGCTTCAACGGTTCTTCCCCAATCGCACGGGGCTGGGCCACGTGATCACGCGCGACGGCAAGCCCGTGACACTCTTCTTCGACACCGTTCCCATCATCAAGCTCGATCGCGTGGCCGAGGGCGAGAAGGACGCGTACACCGGCCCGGTCGTGATCCTCATGAACGCGGGCAGCGCGAGCGCGAGCGAGCTCTTCGCTTCGGCGATGCAGGCCGTGGGCCGGGCCAAGGTCGTCGGGCAGCAAAGCTGCGGGTGCCTGCTCGGCTTCCTCGGCTACGCCCACGTTCCCGGCGGCGGCGAGCTCGCCTACAGCGAAGTCGGCTTCACGACGATCGGCGGCAACCGCGTCGAGGGCGAGGGCGTGGCTCCCGACCTCGTCGTGCCGCTCACCGTGAGCGACCTGCAGCTGAGCCGCGACCGCGCGCTCGAGGAAGCGCAGGCCCTCATCGCCACGATGAAGCGCTGGGACCGGTGATTGGCTGAGATCGCGCAATCGCCGTCGCTGAATCCCGGCGTCGCGCGCCGCGAAGTGTTCGCATGGGCGATGTACGACTTCGCCAATTCGGGCTACACGACTGTCGTGCTCACAGCCGTGTTCAACGCGTACTTCGTCTCGGTGATCGCGGGCAACGCCGAGTGGGCGACGTTCGTGTGGACCGCGGCGCTTTCGGTCTCGTACGCCATCATGATGGTCATCGGTCCGGTGCTGGGCGCTTCGGCCGACGCCCACGCCTCGAAGAAGCGCCAGCTCGCGATCTCGACCGTGGTGTGCATCGCGGGAACAGTCGCGCTCGCATGGAGCGGCCCCGGCACCGTCGCGTACGCGGTCGTGTGCATCGCGATCTCCAACGTCGCGTACTCGATGGGCGAGAACCTCACGGCCGCGTTCCTGCCCGAGCTCGCGCGTCCCGAAGCGCTGGGACGGGTTTCGGGATGGGGATGGAGCTGGGGATACTTCGGCGGAATCGCGGCGCTCGGGGCGTGCCTCGCATGGGTGATGACGGCCGAGTCGCGCGGCTCCACCTCAGGGGACGCCGTAGCCGGCACGTTGATCATCACCTCGGTCATCTACGGCCTCGCTGCATTGCCCACGTTCCTGTGGTTGAAGGAGCGCGCGAAACCGCAGGCCGTTCCCGGCGCGACGATCGCATTCGAGCGGCTGATGCAGACGGCGCGCGACGCGCGCCGGTACTACGACCTCCTGCTGGTCTTCGCCTGTGGCGTCTTCTACCAGGCCGGGGTCGCCACGGTCGTCGCCCTCGCGGCGGTGTATGCCGAGCAGGTGATGGGATTCAAGACGCAGGACACGATCGTGCTGATCCTCGTCGTGAACGTGACCGCCGCGGTGGGCGCGTTCGGGTTCGGCTACGCGCAGGACCATATCGGCAAGACGATGGCGCTTCGCGTGACGATCGTCGGGTGGATCGGCATGGTCGTGATCGCGTACTTCTCCGAAACGCGCGCGTCGTTCTGGGTGGCGGCGAACCTCGCGGGACTGTGCATGGGGTCGAGCCAATCGGCGGGACGCGCGCTCGTGGCCTACCTGTCGCCTCCCGATCGCAGCGCGGAATTCTTCGGCTTGTGGGGCGTGGCCGTGCGGCTTGCGGCGATCCTCGGGCCGCTCACGTACGGCGCGGTCACGTGGATCACGTCGGGCAACCATCGCCTCGCGATCCTGCTCACCGGCGTATTCTTCGTCGTGTCGCTCGTGATCCTCGCCTTCATGGACGAACGGCGCGGGCGCTCGCGGGTCGAATGACGATGAAGATTCCCGCCCTCTTCCTTTCGCACGGCGCTCCGACACTCGCGGTGCAGGAAACGAACGAGACGCGCGCCTGGGCCGCGCTCGCGCGCGAGCTGCCGCGGCCGCGCGAGATCCTCATGATCTCGGCGCACTGGGATACGGAGGCGCCCGTGGTGAGCGTCGCGCCGAACCCGGAGACGATCCACGACTTCTACGGATTTCCCCGCGAGCTCTACCAGCAGCGGTATGCGGCGCCGGGCGCGCCGGCATTGGGCGAGCGAGCGGCGAAGCTCATCACGCAGGCGGGCATCGGCTGCGAAGTCGACGCGAAGCGCGGCCTCGATCACGGCGCGTGGGTGCCGCTCAAGTGGATGTATCCGGGCGCGGATATTCCGGTCACGCAGCTCGCCGTGCAATCGCGGCGCGGTCCTCGCCACAACTACGCCGTGGGACAGGCTCTCGCGCCGCTTCGCGACGACGGCGTGCTCGTCTTCGCTTCGGGCGGCATCGTGCACAACCTGCGCGAGATCCAGTGGCAGGGCAACGACATCGTTCCCTGGGCGAGAGACTTCAACGCGTGGATGGCCGAGCGCATCGCCGCGGGAAGGATCGACGAGCTCCTCGACTATCGAACGCTCGCGCCGACGGCACAGCGCGCGCATCCCACCGACGAGCACCTCGAGCCGATCTTCGTGGGGCTCGGAGCCGGAGGATTTCCCGCGAAGCGCATCGATCTCGGCATCACGATGGGCTCGCTGGGCATGGACGGATATATTTTCGGATAGCTTCGAGGAACTGCGACATGTCCACACGCGGTATCTTCCATGTCGTTCTCGTATTCGTCCTGGCGGCCGCAGCAGGCGCCTTGCGGGCGGAACCCGGCGACTTCGTGTACGCCCGACCCGGCGCCCTGCTCGATGCGGGGACCACGCGCCTCAACTTCTACTGCATGGGCACCGGTTCTCCGACCGTGGTGTTCGATGCGGGCTTTTCCGACTGGTCACCCGCCTGGGTCAAGGTGCAGCCCCGAGTGGCGCAGTGGACCCGGGCGTGCTCCTACGATCGCGCGGGTTCGGGCTTCAGCGAGGCCGCGGTCTTGCCGCGCACCGGCACGCGGATCGCCGACGAGCTCCATGCGGCCCTGCGAAACGGAGGCATTCCCGGTCCCTACATCCTCGTCGGCAGCGCCTACGGAGGCAACATCGCGAGGACGTTCGCGCAGAGGCACAGGGGCGAAACGGCCGGGCTCGTGCTCGTCGACGCCGATGCCACGGACCGCGAGCCCAAGGCCCTGCAGGATGATGACCACCGAAGCCATCGCGATATCCCGATCTTTTTCCGCGCGTGCCGCGACGCGGTGCTTGCCGGCCGTCCGCTCGAGATTTCCGCGCCCGCCGGCTCTCCTCCCGACCGCTGCGACACGAGTTTTTTTCGCGGCCTGCCCGAACGCACCTGGTCGCCCGAGCTGAACGAGAAGGTGATGGAGCTCACGCGGTCCAAGGCGGCAATGTACGATGCGATCGCCTCGGAGATGGAAGAAGTGCCGCGCGGCGAGGCCTACCTGCAGGAGCACGAGGGTTCGCTGGGATCGCGCCCCGTTCGCGTGCTGACCTCCGGGCACCACGGCGGAGGTCCGCGCGGCGGCACGAGCACTCCCGAAGGCCGCCGGTATCAGGATGAAGTGACCAAGGCCCAGGCCTCATGGCTGCGCCTGTCGAGCAACTCGAAGCAGCTGTTCGCGCGCGAGAGTCCCGATGAATACATCCAGCTGGAGCAGCCGGACCTGGTGGTCCAGGCCATCCGCGAGGTCTACGACGCGGGACGCCCGTAAAGGACGCTGACTGCGATGTCGGGCCGGTCGGTGATCAATCCGTCGACACCGAGATCCATCATCCGCTTCATCTCCTTCGGATCGTTCACGGTCCACACGACGACGCGGATGCCGAGCGCGTGCGCTTCCTTCACCTTCGCCTCGTCGATGTCCTGGTAGAACGGCGACCAGATCGCGCCACCCGCCGCCTTCACCATGCGAGGCACGGAGCCCTCCTTGCGAAGCTGCACGCCGGCGGTCCATGGCGAGTCCTCGCATTGCGAAGGATCGACAGTCGGTGATCCGGCGGCGGGACCTGCGCAGACGTTGTCGCCCCACTTCTGCTGCGAGGTGAGATAGACCGTGGGAATGTCCGGTGCCGTGCGTTGCGCGATCGCGAGCGTTCGCCAGTCGAAGGACTGGAGCATCGATCGCCTCTGCATGCCGCCCGCGCGGATCTCGTGGATCACGCGGCGGGTGAACTCCTCGGGTCCCGGGGTCTCGCCGGGCGCCAGGGGTGAAATCTTCGTCTCGATGTTGAAGCGCACGTCCCGGTCGTCCCGGGCCCGCACCATCGCGAAGAGATCCGAAAGCCGCGGCATGTGCGTGCCATCGACGGCGACCTGGTCGGGAAACTGCTTCGCATACTTCGTGGCCGGATCGATGCGCCCGATGTCGTAACGCGACAATTCCGCGAGCGTCATGGAATAAATCGGCGGGCCGGCCTTCGCGATCCAGCGCCCGTCGGGCCCGCGCGTGATGTCGGGGTTCAACGACGAGTTGTGCGAGATCACCACGACGCCATCGCTCGTGACGTTGGTGTCGAGCTCGAGCGTGTCCACGCCGATGTCGAGCGCCCTTGCGAACGCGGGAAGCGTGTTTTCGGGCGCGAGACCCCGTGTTCCGCGGTGCCCCTCGAGATCGAAGGGTGTCGCGCATCCGCCGAGGAGGACGACGAGGATCGCGGGTATGAGAATCCGGCCCATCGGCGCATTATTGCGCGAATGGCCCGTTTGGCCCGATGATTAGGCGCCATGGCTACAACCAAGAAGAGCCTGTACGAAATCCTGGGGGTCCCGCGAGACGCGATGGACCTCGACATCGGCCTTGCCCACGCGAACAAGCTGAAGGAGCTGCAGCGCGCGGCGCCGCCGGACCCGGGTGCGCAGGTGCTGCTGCACGAGGCGTTCGAGGTGCTCTCGAATCCCAAGCGCCGCGCCGCCTATGACGCGTCGCTCATCACCGCGGCGGAGAAAGCCGCGGCCAGGGAGCAGGCGCAATCGCCCGATCTCGTGCTCGAGGCCGATGAAGAGCCCGCGAACCCGGCGAAGAAATGGATAGGTCCCGCGATCGGCGTGGTGCTCGCGCTCATCGTGATCGGGTTCTTCGTGATGCGCGGCCAGAACGTGCCGCCACCCCCGCCCGTCGTGCAGGCGCCGCCTCCGCCGCCACCCCCGCCACCGCCCAAGCCGCTCACCGCCGCGCAGATGACGCCGATCGCGCTGAAGGCGACGGGACGCCTGATGAGCTACACGATGTCCGGCACGGCTGCGCCGGTCGGCCTCGCGCTCTCCGTCGAGCCCGGCGCGATGGTCACCACCTGCCATGGCGTTCCAGCGGGCTCGCAGGTCGTGGTGAAGATGGGACCCGATTCGCTCTCGGCCACGCTCGATGTGACCGACGAAGTGCTCGACCTCTGCCGCTTCCTGGTGACGGGCCTCGCTCCCGCCCCGCTCGTGATCTCCACCGATGAACCCAAGGCGGGCGATGCCGTGTTCGTGGTCGTCGCCGGCGACAAGGGCGATCTCACCGTGAGCCAGGCCACGGTGAAGGGTCTCGCGGCCTCTCCCAAGGGCAAGGTCATCGATCTCTCCGCGGCCGTGACGCCGGCCAACAGCGGCGGCGCGGTGCTGGATTCCTTCGGCCACCTCATCGGGATCACGACTGCAGCGCACAACTACGGCGCGGGCCTCAACGTCGCGATCCCCGCCTCGTGGCTCGCGCAGATGCGCACGCGCACGGCGGCCGCGAAATGATTGCTTCGGGGTCAGACCCCGGGCGCACCGCGCTCTAGGGGTCTGACCCCAATTCAGCTTCCGATCCTTCGCCGCGTTGGACTTCGGAGCGGGAGCTCACGTAGCGGTACACGGTCGGCAGGACGAAGAGCGTGAGCACAGTCGCGGAGATGAGGCCGCCGATCACGACGATCGCGAGCGGGCGTTGCGTCTCCGAACCGATCGCGCGCGACAGCGCCATGGGCAGCAGGCCCAGCATCGCGAGCAGCGCCGTCATGAGCACCGTGCGCAGGCGAACCAGCGAGCCGCGGATCACCGCTTCTTCCGGCGTGAGGCCTTCGAGCTGGAGCTGGTTGAAATAGCTCACCATCACCACGCCGTTCAGTACCGCTTGCCCGAAGAGCGCGATGAATCCGATCGCCGCCGAAACCGATAGCGGGATGCCCGTCACCCACAGCGCGAGGATGCCGCCGATCATCGCGAACGGAATGTTGGAGATGATCAGCAGCGCGCTGCGCAGCGACTTGAACGCGTCGAAGAGCAGCAGGAAGATGAGGCCGATCGACAGCGGCACGATCCACGACAGCCGCTTCATCGCGCGCTCCTGGTTCTCGAACTCGCCCGACCAGCCCACCTCGTCTCCCACCTCGAGCTTCACGCGCGTCGCCACGCGCTCCTTCATGTCGGCCACCACGCTGCCCATGTCGCGATCGCGGATGAAGACGCCGATCGAGATCACGCGCCGGCCGTTTTCGCGCGCGATGTCCTGCGCGCCCGACACCATGCGGAACCGCGCGAGCGATTGCAGCGGCACCTGCGCGCCGTCGGGAGAAGCGACCAGCAGCTTGGGCAGGTTCGCGAGCTCGCGCTCGCCGGGCTTCAAGCGCACCACGACGCTGAAGTGCCGCTCGCCTTCCCAGAGTTCGGAAGTGGCTTTCCCCGCGATCGCCGTCTCGATGAGGTCCTGCACGTCGCCCACGTTGATGCCGTAGCGCGCCGCGGCCGCGCGGTCGATGTCCACGATGTATTGCGGCAGCGTCCCGTCGCGATCGATGAACGCGCGCACCACGCCCGGCACGTCCGCGATCGCCTTCAGGATCTGGTGGCCCTCGGCATTGATCTGGTCGAGGTCGTCGCCGCGCAGCTTGATCACGATCTGGCCGTCGACCTGCGAGATGCTCTCGAGAACGTTGTCGCGGATCGGCTGGTCGAACGACGGCTCCATGCCCGGGATCGCGGAGACGGCGGCGTCCATCTCCTCGACGAGGTCATCCTTGGTCTTGCCCCGCCGCCACTGGGATTCGGGAGTGAAATCGACGAAGAGCTCGGCGGAGTTGAAGATCTTCGGGTCGGTGCCGTCGTCGGGACGTCCCACCTTCGAGATCACCGTGTTCACTTCCGGCACCGTGTGCAGGGCCTTCCGCACCGCGCGCATCTGTTCCATCGCCTCATCCGGCGAGACCGATGGCGGCAGCATCAGGTTCACCCACGTGGTGCCCTCGTTCAGCTCGGGAAGGAACTCGCTTCCGAGCCTCGTGCTCAACGCGAGCGCGACGACGAGCGACACCAGCGCCACCGTGAGCACGCGCTTCGGATGCGCGATCGCCGTGCGAAGCAGCGGCTCGTAACGGGACTTCAACCATTCGACGAGGCGGTTGTCGCCGTGGGGCACGCGCTCCTTCAGGAGGCGGGCGCAAAGCAGCGGCACCAGCGTGAGCGAGACCACGAGCGAGCCCACCAGCGCGGAAGTCACGGTCCACGCCATCGGCGAGAAGATGCGTCCCTCGTGCCGTTGCAGCGTGAAGATCGGGATATGCGCGGCGATGATGATGATCATCGAGAAGACCGTGGGCCGCCCCACTTCGTACGCCGCCTCGATCACCTCGCGATAGCGGATGGGCGCTTTCTTCAGCTTCTCGGGGTCGAGCTGCCCCAGCCGGCGAACGATGTTTTCCACGACGATGACCGCGCCGTCGACGATGATCCCGAAGTCCATGGCGCCCAGCGAAAGGAGGTTCGCGGGAATGCCCACCAGCGTGAGGCCCAGGAACGTGCCGATCAGCGACAACGGAATCA
>Ga0070731_10005481_pt1 | contig 10451 bp, 11 predicted proteins | sample Coa_R1_2_FD_66448 | JGI IMG/M metagenome (GOLD analysis project Ga0070731, IMG submission 66448) | Surface soil microbial communities from Centralia Pennsylvania, which are recovering from an underground coalmine fire - Coalmine... | ecosystem: Environmental > Terrestrial > Soil > Unclassified ... | reverse complement strand
GCCAGCGCTTCGTCGTAGAGCCGGTGCGACAAATTCACCGCGCGCCGGTCGAACATCTCGATCTCGGCGATCCGATCGCTCAGCAGATGCTGGCAGTCAACCACGCTTCGCTGCGCCTGCATCAGCGCCGCCTGTAACGACTCGTCCGCGCCTGTCACCCGATCGCGAACCGCGTCGAGCGCCGCGCCGGTCTGGCGGTGCAGCCGCTTCAGTTGCAGCAGCGACGCCGAAAATCCCTTCAAGCGCCGCGACTCGACCAGCGACTCGCCCGCCAATCCGAGCAGCCGATTGAGATTCTCCGCGGTGACGCGCAGCACGCGGTCCACGGTTTCACGCGGCTCGGCCGCCGTCGTTCTCGACGCAGACTCGTCGACAGGCGAACCCGCAGAACCCGTTGAACCCATTGAACCCGTTGAACCCGCAACCCTCCCCAACTCGGCGAGGCACCGCTCGACCTGCGGACCAGTCGACGCATCCGTCGTGCCGCTCTCCGCTGCGACGGCCAGCCGCACGATTACGTCGACCGCCCGCAGCAGCGGATCGATCGCGGCGGCGTCGAGGGTGAGGCGGCCCTTGTGGGCGGCGGCGAAGCAGTCCTCCATCGCGTGCGCGATTTGCACCGCGGGATGCAAGTCTACGGCGCGTGCGGCGCCCTTGAGCGAATGCGCCGCGCGCATGCAGGCGGCGATGTGATCCGCCGCGGCCGGGTCGTGTTCGAGCGCCAGCAATCCGGCGATGAGCGACTGCGCAAGCGTCTCCGCTTCTTGACGGAACAGCTCGACGAGCGACGCGTCGGTGAATTCAGGCGCGCTCATGCCAGGCTCCGCTTCAGCGTGTAGAACAGCAGTTCATCGTCGAGAATCCCCGCGAGCTGCCCGTTCCACGCCAGCAGCGCGCGCGAGTACGACGCCGACGCTTTCGCGACCGTGGTCGGCACGTCGGTCAGCTCGCGCGGATCGAATCGGTGGATGCCGTGCACTTCGTCCACCGGACAGACGACGCGGATGTCGCCGCGGCGAAGTGCGAGCAGCCGTCGTGCCGCGCGGCGATGATCGGGCGCGTCTGTGGACGGCGGCGCCTGTAGGCCGAGCATGTCGGCCAGCGAGATGCAGGGCAGCAGCTCGCCACGCAGATTCGCCAGCCCCGACAGATGGCCGGATCGCCGGTGCGGCATCGAGTGAATCACCGGCAGCGGCGTGACTTCCTCGACGACGGCGCCGCGTAGACCGAGCCATTCGGCCGCGACCCGGAACAGCAACACGGCTTGCGTTTGCCGTTCCTGCGCGGCGCGAGGCGCCGCGAAGTGTGCCGTCGATTCGGCGAGGTACTCGGCCGGCGCATCGCGTTCGAACACGGCCGATGCCGCTGTCGCGTACACAGGACAGTTCCGGCAGTGCCGATGCGTCGTCAGATGCGGACACGAGCGATCGCCGCGGACGCCGATCGTGTTCCAGCATTGCGCGACCGGCGCCGTCAGCATCGGGCGTCTCCGGCTTTGGCCGTCGCCCGCGCGAGGCGCTCACGCAGCAGGCGCGCCTCCGCGGCGCGTCCCGCGCGTTCGCTCAGCAGGACGAGCTGCGCCAGCGTCTCCGAGTGCTGCGGATCCAGGTACAGCGCTTTGCGATAACACGCATCCGCGTCGTCGTGCCGGCCGGCCGCGTCGCGGACGAGCCCGAGCAGATAGAACGCGCGCGCGTGCGGCCCGTGCTCGTGGAGATATCGATCGCAGCACGCGGCGGCGTCCGCGAGCCGCCCTTCGTCGGCGAGGCGCGCCGCGTCGTCGAGTCCGTCGGACCGCGGGGGGACGGGTCTCGCCTTTCGACCCGAGGGGACGGGTCTTGCTTGCGCAAGCGAGACCCGTCCCCCTCGCGGCGGCGGCGGCGTTTTTCGCGCCTTTCTTGCCGCGGCGCGCGCCGCTTGCGGATCCAGCCGCCGGAACGCAAACGCGAGCGCCAGCTTCAGCGACGAGAAATCGCCGGCGGGAACGATCGCCGATTCCGCCGAGCCGACAAAGAGGTACCCGCCGGGCGTGAGCAGCCCGGTCAGCAGCGACAAGGCCCGCCGCTGCGTCGGCTCGTCGAAGTAGATCATCAGATTGCGGCAGAAGATCACGTCGTACTGTCCCGTCGACGGCGACGAGCCGAACGTGAACAGGTTGTCGCGGCGAAAGTGGACCTGGCGCTGCACGGTCTCCGTCAGCCGGTGTCCGTGCGTCACCGGCTCGAAATAGCGCTCGCGAAACGACTGATCGGCCGCCCGAAACGCGACCCTGCCATAGACCGCCCGCTGCGCCTTCGCGAGCGAGCGCTCGCACACATCCACGGCGTCGATCGAAAATCCCGCGGAAGGGAACCCCGCGTCAAGCAGCGCCATCGCGATCGAGTACGGCTCTTCGCCCGTCGAGCAGGGCAGGCTCAGAAGACGGAACGGCCCGCTCGAGTGCTCGGCGCGCCACTGCTGCTGCACAACCGTGCCGAGCGCGCCGAAGGCCTCCTCGTCGCGAAAGAACCAGGTCTCCGGCACGACGACGGCGTCGATCAACTGCTGCAGTTCGCCGGTCGATCCGCGTACGCGATCGAAGTACTCGCGCGAATCCTCCAGGCCGCACGCGGCGGATCGCTCCGCCACGGCGCGCTCGATCGCCGACAGGCCGATCGACGACGCGTCGAGGCCAATCGCGTCCTTCAACAGGGCCGCGAATTCCGGCGTCATGCGATCGCCGCCGATTCGGCGGACGCGCCGAGCACGAGGCGCGCGAGCGCGCCGACGTCGATCACCTGCACCAGCTGATCGGCCTCGATCGTCACGGCACCGAGAAACGGCGCGCCGTCGTTCGAGAGTCCGGTCGGCTGAAAGTCCGCCCGGTCCCGGCGCATCAGATCGGTCGCCTGTTCGGCGACGATGCCGCAGAGGCCCGCGCCGGAGTCGTCTGGCAGCCGCGCGATCAAGAGGCGCGTGCTCAACATCGATCGCGCCGGCCGTCCGGCGACGAGCGCGGCCAGATCGACGACCGGCACCGCCGTGCCGCGATAGTTCGCCATGCCCGCGACGCCGCACGCCGCGTTCGGCACCGGCGTGAGCGCGATCATCGGCAGCACTTCCGCCACGTGATGCGCTTCGAGCGCGAACCGCTCGCCGCCCGCTTTGATCAGCAGGTACAGCACGGCGATCAGGCGGCCAGCGTGAATCGCGAGACCCCGCTGCGCAGCCCGGTCGCGACTTTGTTGAGTTCGTCGATTGCGGTGCCCGACTGGCGCAGCGAATCCACGGTCTGCTGCGCGGCTTCGCTGAGCTGCGACAGCGCCTGGGTGATTTGCTCGGCGCTCATGGCCTGCGTCTGCATGCCCTCGTTGACCGATTCGACTCTCGGCGCCAGCGCTTGCACCTGCTGGATCACCTGCGACAGTTGACCGCCGATCTGTTGGACGTCGTGCATGCCGCGCCGCACTTCGTCCGAGAACTTGTCCATCGCCATCACGCCGCCCGCGACCGCCGTCTGGATTTCCTTCACCATCTGCTCGATGTCGAACGTCGCCACCGCGGTCTGATCGGCGAGCCGCCGGATTTCGGTCGCGACCACCGCGAAGCCGCGTCCATGCTCGCCGGCCTTCTCGGCTTCGATTGCGGCGTTGAGCGACAGCAGGTTCGTCTGGTCCGCGACCTTCGTAATCGTGGTGACGACCTGGCTGATGTTGCCGGCCTTCTCGCTCAGCACCGCCAGTTTGGCGGTGATCGACGTGGCCGCGTCCATCACGTGGCGCATCGTCTCTTCCATGTTCGTCAGTCCGGTCTGGCCGTGCCCGGCCAGCGCCGCCGATTGTTCGGCGACGGACGACACTTCGTTCATCGTGCCGACCAGCGACTTGGACGTCGCGGAAATCTGCCGGGACGTCGCGCCGATCTCGGTCGTCGTCGCCGCGATCTCGGTCGCCGTCGCCTGCTGTTCGCGCGCCGTCGTCGCGATTTCCGACACCGAGGCATTGACCTGGATGCCCGACCGCTGCACTTGTCCGACGATGGCGGCCAGCTCGTCGGCCATGCGATTGAAGCCGGCCACGACCGTGCCGAACTCGTCGCGCCGCATGAGGTTCAGCCGCACCGACAAATCGCCGGTGCGCATCACGTCGAGGGCCGACGTCAATTGGGCGAAGGGCTTGGAGATGGCGCGCAGCAGAAAAAATCCGAAAATGCATGCCGTGATCAATCCTGCGGCGGCCACGGCCAGCATTTCTCTCATCGAGCGGCCGACCGCGGCGACGATCAGCTGCGTCGACTCGTGTGCGTCGGACTTCTCGTGTTCGACCAGAACGTCGGCTGCGGCCTGCGCCCTGTTCAGCGCCGGATACACGTCCGTGTCGAGCGTCCGGCGCAGGTTGTCGTCCTGCCGCGAATCGAGCGCGGCGGAGAGCAGGCGGTCCTGCGCGGCCGTGTAGGCGCTCTCGGCGGTTTTGAACTCACCGAATTTCTGATGATCTTCCGGGCTCGTCAGGAGCGCCGAATATTGATCGGCCAGCGCGTTCAGGCGTTCCCGGCTCGTCAGCACGGCGGCGCGGAGTTGGTCCCTGCGCGCCCGTTCGGCGCCGAGCGCGAGTTCCTGCGTCAGCGAGTAGTTCGAAATCTGCTCGGCGACAATCTGCCCGGTGATGCGCAGCACCGGCAGCGAGTTGTCGGCGATGCTGACCGCTTGCGTCTCGACATCGGCCAGCCGTGTATATGCGACCCCCGTCATCACGAGCATCAACGCGAGCACTGCGCCGAAACTCCCCACGATGCGCGCGCGAATCGTCCATGCCTTCATAAACGGGCGTCTCCCTCTTCTCATCTCATCGGCTGCTCACAGCCGCGCTGCACTGGCGCGGCTGCGCGGTTTGCGCGTCGCGCGCGTCCGGGCGTGAAATCACGGCCAATCGGAGTCGGCTGGTCCTACACGCAGACCACCTGATCGCGTCCACCGGCCTTGGCGGCATACAGGCCCGCGTCGGCCTCCGCGATGAGGTTGGCGACATCGTGGCCGGCGTGCTCGGTGGAGGCGACGCCGAGGCTGATGCTGACCGAGACCCGTCCCCGGTCCGTCTGCACCGGCGCGCCGACGATGGCCGTGCGGGCGCGTTCGGCGGCCTGTTCGGCGTCGGCGCCGCCGCAATTGGTCAGCACGACCAGAAATTCGTCTCCCCCGTACCGGCCGATGCGGTCGTCGGCTCTGAGCGATCCCTGCAGCCGGTCCGCGACATGATGCAGCACGGCGTCGCCGGCTTGATGTCCGCCGGAATCGTTGATGTCCTTGAAGCGATCGACGTCGATCATCACGACCGACAACGGACGGCGATCGCGCGCGGCCTGCCGCACTTCCTGCGCCAGCCGCTCGGAAATCATGCGCCGGTTCCACAATCCCGTCAGGCAGTCGTGCGTCGCTTCGTGCCGCAGCGTCTCTTGCGCCTGCAGCAGATTCTCCTGCAGGCTCAACACGCGTGCGCCGGATTGCAGGCGGCCGCGCAGCTCGATGATCTCGAACGGCTTCGTCAGAAAGTCGTCGACGCCGGCTTCGAGCGCCGTCACGAGATCTTCGTGGCGATCGCGCGACGTGAGCAGGATCACATAGACGTAGGGCGCCGGCCGCTGGCGCATCGCGCGGCAGATGCTCAGACCATCGACGCCCGGCATCATCCAGTCGAGAATCGCGAGGCGCGGACCGCGCGTCTCGCTCAGGGCCTTGAGCGCAGCCGATCCGTCGGCGACGCTGACGACGTCGTGGCCGAGCTGGACGAGCGACGCCTCCAGAATCCGGCGCGACAGCGCGTCGTCGTCCGCGATGAGGATTCTCATGCGGCCAGCTTCGCGATGACGCGGCGCAGATGTCCGGTGAGGTATACGATTTCCTGCTCGAGCATGCGCAGGTGGGGCGAGGCTGCGGCGAGGTCGCCGTCTTTGGCCAGCGTCTCGATGGCCATCGCGGCGGCCAGCGTGCCGGCGGCGCCGAACAGGCCGGCCGATCCCCGCAGCAGGTGCGCCTGCTGCCGCACGGCCGCGGCGTCTCCGCGCTCGACCGAGCAGCGCAGGTCGACGAGCATGCCCGGAGCATCCGTCAGAAAAATCTCGATCAATCCGGACAGCAGATCGCGATCGCCGTCGACGCGCGCGAGCAGGTCCGAAATCCCAGCACTCATGCCGTGGTCCTCATTGGTTCTGAGCATTTCTTGAGGGCAAGGGCGGTGCCAGATCGGGATGTTTGGCAAAAGCTGGAATCTGGCGCGGTTTGCGAACATTTGGCCGGTGGAGCGGCCACGCGGTGACGCCGGGCCGCTGCGATCGCCGCGGCCGTACACGCTTCTGTCGCTGCCGCACGCTTCTGAAGGTGGATTGGGAAGCGAACGACAGATCTGCCGGACCCGAGCTTGCGAGCGCGGCGCCTACTGCGGGCCGTCGCCGGCCGAGAGCAACTTGTCGCCGGCCGGCTTGGGCGCGTCCGCCGATTCGAGCGCGGTGCCCACGGCCTTGATCAGCTCGCGGATGCGCCAAAGCGTGAAGGGATCGTCGCCGTTGAGAAACGCGAATCCCGCGGCATATTGCGAATCCGGATCCGCCAGCGCGCGCTCGACGCGATAGATCGCGCGGGCCTTGAACACCGCGGGACGCCGGCCGTCGGCCGTCTTGAAGCGAAAATCGTAGATGTCGCCCGGCTCGAACGAGGTCGGGCTCTCGACGAGAAATCCGCCGAAGCTGACGTTGATCACTCGCGCGGCCTGCACCGGCATCGTCGGTTTGGACGCCGACAACGCGAGCGCCGTGAGCGGGCCCTCGACGTCGATGCGTGGAGTCTTTCGGCGGTCGGACGGTTTCATGCGGAGATCCTGCGCTACGACGCCGGCTGCCAGAATTGTACGAACTCGCTCAGACTCGTCGGCCGCCGGACGCTGCCGCCGACATGGTCGACCAGCGCGAGCACGGCCTGACGTGTCGCCGGATCCTCGGGATCCAGGAAGCCGAAGCCGCTCGCGAATGTCGGTTGATCTTCGGACGCGGTGCGCCGGTGGCAGTACACCGCGCGCGCTTTGAGCACCGCCGCGTGCCGGCGATCGCCGGTCGTGACGAGAAATTCGTGTTCTTCGCCGAGCGCAAACGCCACCGGACTCTCGACGAGGAATCCGCCGAAGCTGACGTCGAGCAGCTGACACTCGAGTCCCAGCGACGGGATGCGAGCGAACAGCGGGCCGTCGACATCGACGCGCGGGCTTTGACGGCGATCGGGCAATTCCATGTCGGGCTCCTGGCGGCCAGGGACAGCCCATTCCACAGCAACTGCCGTGCCAGAGATCGGATGCGAATTTGTCGCCTCAATGACACAAGGGGACGGGTCTCGCTTGCGTGAGCAGACCCGGCACCGCTGTCGTGACAACGACAGGCACCAGGCGACAGGCGACAGGCACCAGGCGACAGGCGACGGGCACCAGGCTCCAGTAGATCATTCAGTCGCGCTGATCTACTGATGCCTGTCGCCTGTCGCCTGACGCTGACTACTGTCCCATCGCCTCAATCAGATCGACCGCCGGGGCGCGCTGGGCGGCGAGTCATGCGGCGCCGACGACGGGTACCGTCAGCGCTGTGGCCGCGCCGACATAGAGCGTCGGATTGGTCGCCGACACGCCGTAGACGAGCTATGGTCTAGGCCAGCAGGCGCGACGCCGCCACCGCGGCCGCGATCCCAGTCGGCACGCCGTCGCCCACTGCCACGCGTTTCGCATCACCGACCGAATCGCCGATCCCCTCGTCGCGCCCAGCGCCAGACGATCCGATTTCGCCGGTGCGCTCGGCGACCTGCGCGAACAGTCCATAAATGCCCACGGTTGCCAGCACGAGCGCGAGGAGCGAAAAGGCGGAGACGAGTGACACGTCGAAACTGCGGCCGGACTCCGGCGCGGCGATGACATCCGGCAAGGGCTGTAAGTTGGCGACGAGTTGTTCGGCGTCGACGCGCCGCACCGCCGCGCGAATCGCGGCAAACGTGGACGCCGGCGCTACCGCCGTGCGTACCGTGATCTTCGACGCCGGAAACGCGGACTCTTCCGACATCACTTCGTCAAGACCTCCGGATTACTGCCGGCTCTCGCGACCACGGCCCGCGATCGTTCGTGATTCGTGATCGGTGGACGCGCGTTCGGCTATTAGATGCAGACTCAGGATGTCGGCATCCCGGCGCGACGCTGCGCGGAGAGGCGCCGATCTGCCCCGACTTGATCTGTCGCTGATCGCGTTGTGCGCCGCTGCTTCGCGCAAACTGACAACCCATCGCGCACGGCAACGCTCGAGACACACGCGCAGGAGACTCAACTTGTCCCGGTCGTTCTTCTCGACGAGCGTCGAGCGCTCGAGCGCCGGCGAGGATGCTTGCCGCGCGCGTTCTCAGAGTACGCAGGCATCTTCCTAACTTCGCGTCTCGAGCGGTCGCGCGCATCGTGCGAACGGGCGTCATCGCCGGAACGTGTCTTGCAGCCTTCGACGCGCATGAAGAGACATTCATTCCTCATCGGGATCGTCGTCATCGCGCTCAGCGGAGGCTTGCGGGTTTCTGCGCAGGGCGCGGCCGCGCCGCCGCCCGACAACACGAAGGTCAACAAGCAGGGCGGTCAGACCGCCGACGACCAATCGCAGACGAAAGAGGATCTGGCGCTGGTGCAGAAGATCCGCCAGGCGATCATCAAAGACAAGTCGCTGTCGACCGACGCGCACAACTGCAAGGTGATCACGCGCGACGGCGCGGTCACGTTGCGTGGACCCGTCGACTCGGCGACCGAGAAGGACGCGGTCGGCAAGCTCGCGTTGAAGATCGCCGGCGACGGGAAAGTCACGAACGAACTGGTCGTCAAATCCAAGTAAACAAGCGTCGGTTGTCCCCAGGAGAACTCACATCATGTCTGATAGCAAAATGACCGCAGTGTTTGGCATTTATCCGACTCGCGCGCAGGCCGAGCGGGGCGTCGATGCGTTGATGGCGGCGGGATTCAGCTCGAGCGATATCTCAGTGCTGCTCGCTCAGAGCACGAGCACGCGCGACTTCGCGCACGAGAAGCACACGAAGGCGCCGGAAGGCACGACGACGGGCGTCGTCAGCGGCGGCGTGATTGGCGGCACGCTGGGATTGCTCGCGGGCATCGGCACGCTGGCGATTCCGGGTGTCGGACCGTTCATCGCGGCTGGTCCGATCATGTCGACGCTGGCGGGTCTGGGCGCCGGCGGCGCGGTGGGCGGATTGATTGGCGCGATCTCGGGCATGGGCATGCCGGAGTACGAGGCGAAGCGCTATGAGGGCCGCGTCAAGAACGGCGGCGTGCTGCTCTCGGCGCACTGCGACACGTCGCACGAGATCGACACGGCGAAAGACGTGCTCAAGCGCACGGGCGCCGAAGACATCTCGTCGGCCGGTGAAGCGAGCAGCGACCAGAAGCGAAAGAGCGACGATTCGGACTATCGCGCGAACGTGTAGCCGCGCGTACGCCTGTTGACTGACGGCCGGCGATGGCCGCCCGATGACCTCGTGCGGCGTCGCCGGCTGCGTTCATGGTTGGAGCGATCCGGATTGGCCGCTGGCACGCCGCTCGGCAAACTCTGAGCCTCTAACGAAGAAGGGTCAGGTCTGCCTTTCGGCGAGCGAGACCCGACCCCTCTGAGTTCGTCGTACCCGTCGTACCCGTCGTACCCGTCGTACCTATCGTACCTGTCGTACCCGCGTACCCGCGCACCCGTTCTAGCTCGCCACCGTCTCCGACGCCATGCGCCGTCCGCGCGGGATCTCGATGTTCAAGATCTTGATCTTGTAATTCATGACGCGCGGACTGATGCCGAGTAACTCCGCGGCGTCCTTCTGCACCCAGTTCGACATCTTGAGCGCCTCGACAACGGCCTGCCGCTCGATCTCTTCGAGCGGGATGCCCGTGGGAGGCACGCGCACGACCGGCGCGCGTTCTCCGGTCGGACCGCTCGCCGTTTCGCCCTGACCGATTTGCAAGTCGCTCAGTTCGATTTCGGGGCCGTCGGCCATCAGCACCGCTCGCTCGATCACGTTCTCGAGTTCGCGGATGTTGCCCGGCCAGTTGTGGCGCATCAGCACCTTGACGGCCTCTGGGTGGATCCGATCGAGCTTCTTCTTCAGCTCGCCGGCGAAGCGCTGCACGAAGAATTGCGCCAGTTGCACGATGTCGTCCTTGCGCTCGCGCAGCGGCGGCATCTCGACCGACACGACGTTCAAGCGATAGAACAGGTCCTCGCGGAATTTGCCCTCCTGCACCATCTGGGTGAGGTTGCGGTTGGTCGCCGCGATGATGCGCACGTCCACGCGTAGCGTCCGCGTGCCGCCGAGGCGTTCGAACTCATGTTCCTGCAGCACGCGCAGGATTTTGGCCTGCGTGCTCTGGCTCATGTCGCCGACCTCGTCGAGGAACAGCGTGCCGCCGTCGGCC
>Ga0070731_10005480_pt1 | contig 10451 bp, 10 predicted proteins | sample Coa_R1_2_FD_66448 | JGI IMG/M metagenome (GOLD analysis project Ga0070731, IMG submission 66448) | Surface soil microbial communities from Centralia Pennsylvania, which are recovering from an underground coalmine fire - Coalmine... | ecosystem: Environmental > Terrestrial > Soil > Unclassified ... | reverse complement strand
GTTCAATCGGCGGGCGCTCTTATTGCACAGCCGCAAAGCCTCTGATTTGGCGCTCCTGCTCTGGGCTGCCGCCCAAGAAGGTCTGCCTGATCTTCAACTCGGCGTCGGCAATGGAGCAAGGTTCGATGACCGTGATGGCTCGAGTGAGCCGGCTCATTGTGAGGTAAGCCTCGCGATTCTTGCGAATGAATTCCAGCGGGTATTCCGGTTTCCTTTGACGTGCCGCAACCGGATCGGCATCGACCACATAGGCCACGTCGGGAGCAGGTACAAGCCGCAACAGGAAGCGAATGAACATTCGTGTAAGTCTGCGATGCAGCGGAAGATTAGCCAGTTCGTCGTAGATGTAGCGATCGAAGATGACGACGTCAACGTCGGATTTTTTCGACTGCCGAACTCTCCGGGAAAGGTGAAGTGCATCCAGAAAATACAACAAGAATCGAAAGGTCGTAACCGGCCACGACGTAACGTTCTTATCCTTGCGGTTCAACGGCCTTTCGGGCGATCCAATGCCCTGATCGCCGCGAAATACTTTATGACTAAGCCCCTCGCGGAACCGCGACAGCACGACGATATCATCCCAGAATGTGAGAAGCTCGACGCGTAGACCAGCTCGCCGCAGCCAATCGATGAGCGCGTGGATCTGCGTGGTCTTCCCTGCGCCATCGATTCCGGAAAAACTGACAATCTTCACACGTTGATTCGGCATTTTTCGCTGTTGAGGTAATCAGTGCGCGCCCGGGGGCTTGCTGGATGTCGCCTCAGTTAATCCAACGACGACGCCCACAGCCACGGCGGCACCGATAATCGCTCCGGTTCGTATGATGAGGGTGCGAGCCCGCCGCTGTTTTGCAGGCGCGATCGCCACTCCTGCCGGCTGCGATGCCGCGACTCCGGCACTGCTGGGGGCTTCGGCAGCAGCCGTGCCTACCGGCTTTTGAGGAGTAGACTGGCGGCTGGACGATTCGGATTGCATAGGCTGTTGGAGAGGCTGCGGCGATCCTGGCGCCTCGGCCTGCGCCACAATCGAGCCTGGGCTATCTGGCAGTTCGTCCGGCGGGACGGGGGTGCGATCATCTGCACCTGAAGGCTGCGGAGTCAATGTCGGCTTTGTTTCCTGCGAAGATCGCTGAGCGACAGCCGGCGATACTAGCGCCATGGATACTAGCCCCATGGACACCGAGACGCACATGGCGCTCCAAGCCACGTGGGCCAAAACCTTTCTTCTTACTTTCATTCCCCACCTCGATGCGACGCGAATCGCTAGCTGGCGGATTTCAGGTCAGCTAGCCCATACCCAGCTGAATACCAGGGCAGGCTTGGTGGTGCATCCGGTAATGCAACCGCCTGAAAACTCCGTACTGCCTCCTCGGAGGTATCGAACACTTCAAAGAGACGGTCGACTCGCATGAGTTCCAGTATGGCTGCCGATGCAGGCGAGAGACTTGCGAGTTTGATATCCCCATCGCGCTTCATCGCTTCCGCCATGCAATTCAATAACATCTCGATCCCGGCACTATCCATATGTTGCACCTGAGAACAATCGAGAACCACCCGCGGGCGATCAGATTGCAGCAATGGCTGCAATTCGGCCAGGAACGCCTGCGCTTCTGAATGATTCCACTTCTCCGGTGCTTCCATCACAATGACTGGACTCTTGCTGGACATCTCTATCACCCCTAAATGAAATTTGCTAGTAACCCGCGTTGCTTGGGCGCTGAATCCGCTGGCTGCAAGTCGCTGATCGGCGGTTGCCGCTGCTTGCGCCCACCGAACATCAAAACGTTTCTGGCCCACTTGCGGTCCTTCCCTTGACCCGCAACCTGCCCGTTGGGCCGCATAACGTTGGTATCGGTAATTTCAATGACAACATTGCGATCCAGCTTCAAAAGCTTGTTACCATTTGCCACGGCGTGGCACACGTCCAGGCAGATGCCGATTTCGGTACCCTGCAGGATCGAACTGTCTTCTATCACCGTGCCGTAATTGACGCAGCAATCCTTCTCGATGTTGCTGAATCGTGTGACCAACGTGTCTTCCATAATCTCGGAGCCGCGGCCGATGTAGGCCGGCGCCACGAGGCGTGCGCGGCGATGCACCTCAGCTCCCTCGTCGATCCAGATGCCGCGCTTCACTTCCCGGCCCGGCGGCGGCGCCGAGCAGCGACCCCGCAATAGATCCGAGGCAAAGCGGCGCAAATCTCTCGGATCAGTCAGCCGGTTCACATATTCTCGAATAAAATAAGAAGTATGCGATGTCTTCCATTCGCGTAAATGTTGGGGATCGATACGTTGATCTTTTGCCTTCGCGCAATCGAGCACCCATAGATCCAGGACTCCCTCGCGGTCCATGGCGCGAGTGGCAGCCTGTCTCGCTTCGCGGTGAAAATAGTAAAGATCGAGCAGATCAGTTTCTGCGTAGACATTTCCTAAGACCAGAAATGAATGGTCGATTCCGTTCTCTGAATACTCTTTCAGTTTCTGACGCATCCCGGCTGCGATGTCGTTTGCGAGCTGGAACTCGACGTTTTCGAAGGCCGTGAACGAAGCCTTCAGGCCCGAATCAGCCTTCGCATGAAGTACTGTCACGATGTCCACATCCGCGCGAACGAAACGTTCAATGACCCGCTCCACTGTCGAGCGGCCTAAAACTTCGAAATAGGCGAGCGGTCGCGCGAGAAAGGAGCCTGGAAGGACGCTGGCGTTCTCTGCACCTGGCCCGACTACCACAATTGCCCCGAGTCCCACAGCTTTTGTCCTCTCTCGCCCGAAACTTTCTCTAACCGTGTCGACAGATTAAGCGTCACCGCGCTAGGCGCCCTCAAGCCTACGACAACGACTCCGCGGCATGATTAGCTGCCACACGGCGCAGCACTCGGCGCTTCGGGAACAGCAGGTCGCGCATCTTCATCTTCGCTTTGTGCAATTGCGATTTCGAATTACCCACGGAGCAGTCCAGCATCTGCGCGATCTCATGATGCTGGTATCCCTCGACTTCATGGAGCGCGAAAATTTTCCGGCATCCCTCCGGTAGCTCCTGCATGGCGCGGCGCAGAGCGATGCGATCGATTGCGCCAGAAAGCCGCGGATCAGGATTCCCGATATCGCGACGGAGCGACGGCGATTCGGTGGAAACTGGTTCATCCAGCGAGACGATTGGAGGAGCCTTCCGCCGGCGGAGTTTCATCAGCACCGTGTTCACCGCCACGCGATACAGCCACGTCGAAAAAGCCGAATCGCCGCGGAATGAACTGACGCTGCGAAACACCTGGAGGAAAGCTTCCTGAGTGAGATCCTCAGCTTCCGCTATGTCTTTAGTCATCAGCAGGCATACTGAGTACACGCGCTTTTTATGGAGCTGGAAGAGCGTGGCAAATGCCTGCTCGTCGCCGGCTTGGGCGCGCTGAACCAGGCTGCGTTCTGATTCATCTCGGTTGGTTTCTTCACGGACCGGAATCACATTTGCCGTCGCAGATATAACGCAAGTCGCCACTGTAGTCTCTCCTTGTCGAGCTGGGTGCTTGTCGAGCTGGGTGCTTGCCGTTCTCGAACTTTTCCGAGAGCGTCAATGTCCAGATTGGAGACTAGCGGCAACCGCCTTCTGGTCCCATAGGGAGGCTCCTGTAATTGAATCCCAGACTTGCTGTACAGTCCCCGTGCAGTAAAATGCGGATGAACCTGTGAGTTTTTATTGAAGCCTTGGATGCTCGCTTAGGGACGTTCGTCATGCACAAAAAAGCATAAAGGAGCGCATTTTATTTGTGCGGCGGGCGCCCCACAAATTAAATAACGCTCCTTATTGTCCAGATAGTACGAAGGCACTACGATTAGTAAAGGCGGAATCCCACCTCCACGCTGATTTGCACGTTCACGGGATGCCCGTCCTTCTCTGCCGGCTGGAAGCGCCACTGCCTGACCGCTTCAATCGCTTTGGCATCAAGTCCGAAGCCAAGGCCGCGGACTACACGAATGTCGCGCGGATTCCCATGATCGTCCACGATCAGCCACAGAATGCATGTTCCCTGTGTCTTAGCGTTGCGAGCTTCTTCTGTATATTCCGGATCGGGCGTCGAAAGCGCTTGCGGAGCAGAAATCCCACCGCCGACTTTATATACGCCGCCTCCAATTCCGCCGCCGCTTCCTGCACCCACTCCCGGGCCGTGCCCAACCCCAACTCCGCCGCCGGAGCCGGAGCCGATGCCGCCGCCGGAACCGACTCCGTTCGAGGGCGGAGCCGAGGGCAGAGGCGCATTCGTAGGAATGCCCAGGTTCGGCATGTGGTTCTCAGCCAGATGAACCTGAGGAGGAACAACCACCGTGGGCTGCACCGCGAGCTTGGGGTGCTCATTGCGCATCACGATGGCAGGCGGCGTAATCTGCTGAAGCGCAGGCTTCGGCAAGGCACCTTTCGGCGCCTGAATGCGGTCATGATCTCCACCACCACCGCCGCCGCTTACCACTTTCTTTGCAACCGGCAACGCATAGGTATCAGGTGAGGGCGCAATCAAAGTAACAACTTCGCGCTGTTGCTCCTTCTGCACAACCTGATGCCCGAACAATGCCCCGCCCAGAACCAGCGCCAGCAATACGACGTGCACAATTGCTGACCATGCCAACCCGTTAGACCTGTAGTTGTTATATTGTCCCCAGATTGCATCCGGGACGAGAATTCTTTCTTCTCTCAAGCGCGAACTCGAGTGTGGCGCCGGCGCACTTCGCACGCGGCTGCTGTACGGTCGATCGAGCACCGCGGGCGATGAAAATTGAAGCAGCGCTGATTGTCGAGAATTTTGCTGGTTCAGCATGGTTACTCCCCTGATCCCCCGAAAATTGTTTCAGTTAGATGCGCGCAAGTAAGAAGTAGTTTGCGAATCGGAATCCAGGGCATGACGCGAACGGAAAACAATGAGCGCTCCCCGTTCGCATCCTGCGATAGACCCGATCGTTCCGGCCAGAATAAGAATTGTCATTTCAACCCCAAACGCTTACTTGCCTCCACCCCTCACAATCTTCCGGCCAGCAGCAACACCAGCAGCACCACGACAACCAAGCCGAGTCCGCCGCTTGGGTAATAGCCCCACGAGCGGCTATAAGGCCAAGCCGGCAAAGCTCCAACCAGCAATAGAACTAGGATGATCAATAGGATCGTCGACATTAAGTTCCTCCAGGATTTTCAAAGTCACTGATAGCCGCGGCCCGAATGCTAGAAACCGGGCCGATAACTCCACTGACAACTCCACAAATTAGCGGCTCGCCGACTGCGTCGAAGTCGACGTCTTCATCTCGCCGTGCTCCCGCCCTCGTGCCTGATCCGAATACTTGCGGACAGCCGCTTCAAACATTCCGACGGGTTCGACCGGATGAACTTTTGCCGCAAAGATGTCGGCGAATGGCACAAATTTTCCGTACAGGATCCGGGTCTCGTCTTTATCCTGGGTCACCACGGAACCATTAAGGTCGATACCCGCGAAAAGTCCACGCGCTCGCGAGTAGGTCAGAATCTCGCTCTTCATCTTCCAGTCCGTGTCTGCACCAGTATCGCGTCCCACAGGACCAGCGGCAGCAGATGCGTCAGCACCAATCTTGAATTTGCTAGATAGCAGATGGTTCATTCCCTCCTGATTCATCACAACCAGAACGAGATCGATAGCCTGGCCGCCCAACTGCAATCCCCAGCTGCCACCCGTGATCGTTATCGGCGCCGGCGGGCTCCAGCGTCCGTTTTCGAGCCGGCACGTTGCCACACCTTTACCGTGGCTTCCTCCGAATCCAACTGCAATCTTCACCATGGAAGGAATAACGGCAATACACTTTGCATCCTTCATGACCTTGTCCGGAATTGCCTTGTCCGGTGTACCCATAATTTCGTCTAAGACACGCGCCGACGCTTGTACGCGCTTTTCGATATCCGATTGATTTTTGGTTTCTGAATCCTGCGCGAAAGCCATTGCCGCCAGCAGCAGGCAACTTGCGCCGAGCACCAGGCTGAGTCTCGGGAGCGCGGAACTAACACCTTTTCTCATAATGACCTCTTCTTGTGCTCGAAGGGAGCAACGGTTCAGTTTTTTTCCTACGTTGGTAACTTAACTGCGCGAGCATGCCCCCGCTATCAGTATCAAGCTGTAAAGTGGCTTGAGCGTAGCCGCAAACCTATACAGTGCTCACGGTAGTCGCGGGCTGCGGTGTCCAGTGTTAGTGTCTGGAGGAACAACGAGAGCGGGAGTTCAGAGGGGCGCCACCCATGGAAGCAAAAGATCGCCGACTCCCTGTTTCAGCACCCAATTCTCGGTCAGGCGGCGGACTTTCGCTGTTGAAGCATTTCTTCGGAACAGGAAATGTCTTCAGCGCGGGTAATTTCCATAATTTCGCGGGCCCTTTGGATTTCTTCGGCGTCCGAGCAATGAAGCACGACCAGAATTCTGCCCTCCAGCATCCTGCCTTCATATCGCCTCGCTTCTACTTCAGAAACTCCCAATCCGATCAGGGAGCCGGCGAACCCGCCCAGCGCTCCGCCAATCCCAATTCCCGCAATGGCCGCGACCAGTGGTCCGGCCGCGATCACAGGTCCAATCCCGGGGATAATCAGCGCGCCGATTCCGACCAGCCAGCCCAACGCGCCCCCAACAGCAGCTCCCGAACTGGCTCCAAGCACAGCACCCTGAGGTGCCTTCGTTGATTTTTCGCTGACGATTTCGTTCGAATCGTCCTGCCGTCTGACATCCTCCGGCAACAACACCGAGATGTCCGAAATAGCGAAACCTGCATCCGCAAAAGCATTGAGTGCTGACTCCACTTCACTTCGCGTCGAGTAAATTCCAAAAGCAGACTTATCTTTCGTCATACTCATCGTCTCCCGCAGCTCTACGGAAAAGCCTCGAGCTCTTCGCACGCAACATCGATCAATCAGGATGACGAAGGCGAAAACAGAAAGAAATCGGGGAAAGCCTCTAGTCGGAAGGTAGCCAGGTGATTAGCGACTTCGGTGACCCACTCGGATGGGGCTTTTGGGGAATGTTCGCGCGGAATTCTCCTAAAGGCTATCGAAGAGAGATTGGATATCTTCTTAGGATTGCAAAACCGCAGCCGGTTCTCTCAAAACTCCGCCCGCGGGGATTGTGAGCTCGACCAAAGTGCCGGGATTGGCGTTTCTTAGGCGCAAGTCTCCGCCAAATTCTTTCGCCCGCTGCCGCATACCACCAATGCCAACCCCCAGGCTGTCGGGACGCAATTCGACCACGTTTTCTGTAATCCCTTTCCCGTCATCGCGGACCGCAACCACGATTTGCCCCTCTTTTTGGTTCAAGCTGATCCATACTTTATGAGCTCCCGCGTGGCGGAAGACATTGGTCAAAGCCTCCTGCACAATGCGAAATACCGCAGTTTCGACGTCAGTAGAAAGGCGTGGAAAATCCGGCGGCTGTACGTCGAGTGAAGCTTCAATGCCACTGCGTTTCGCCAACCCATCGACGAACCAGTTCAAAGCCGACAGCAGCCCGACTTCGTCGAGCAGGGGTGGATGCAAAAGGTGAGACATGGTGCGAACCTGCTGAATCGCCCGTTCAATGATTGTGCTGGCTTGAGACCACCCGTCGTCGTGTGATGGTTTTTGAAGGAGCATCTTGTCAAGCACCATCTTGGCAACAGCCAGTTCTTGTCCCAGCCCATCATGGAGGTCGCGGGCGATCCGGCGCCTTTCCTGATCCTGCATGGTCATGAGCCGGACTGAAAGCCTGCGCAGTTCGTCGGTTCGGCGGTCCACCATCCGTTCGAGTTGAGCGGCACTATCGCGAATCGACTGCTCCAGCACTTTGCTGTCGTGAATATCGGAGCAGGTGCCATACCACTTCATGATCTTCCCATCATCGTCGCGAATCGGCACGGCGCGGGCGCGAAACCAACGGTATCCTCCGTCTTCCGAACGCAGGCGATACTCGGCCTCATAGTTCGCGCCCGATTCAACACAGCGAATCCACTGCGCCGTCGCCTTGTCCTTATCTTCTGGGTGCACATAATCGACCCAGCCGAACCCATTCGCGGAGCCCGGAACAGCACCGGTGTAATCATAGAAGCGGTCGCTGATGTAATCGCGCGATCCATCGGCCTGCCGGCTGAAGATAATGTCCGGCGCTGTGTGCACAATCGCATCCAACTCGCGATTCTTTCGCACCAGCTCTGTATTCACTTGTTGCAACAACTCCGCCTTGGCAGCCAGTTCCTCCGTGCGATCGAGCACGCGCCGCTCCAATTCGCGATTCAGGGTTTCGAGCTGGCGCGTCTTGCGATGCAGGTCGGCGAATACTCGCACTTTCGCCCGAAGAAGCTCCTGCACTACCGGCACCGAAATATAATCAACCGCACCGTGCTCGTAACCTTTGAGCTGATCCAGGTCTGTCAAGTGAACCGCGGAGATAAAGATGATCGCGGTTCTCTGGAAGCGCGGATGTTGCCGAATCATGGCAGCCAGTTGAAAGCCGTCCAGCTCCGGCATGCTGACATCCATTAACACTACCGCGACATCGGTCTTCAGGAGGATTTCGAGAGCCTGCTTCGCGGAATTGGCCTTGATCAGGTTCTCTCCCAGGGGTTCGAGCATAACTTCATAGCTCAGCAGTTTCCCCGGCTGATCATCCACCATTAAAATGTTGACTGGCTCGTGTGCCACCATCAATCGTCTCCGCGTTTTGAAACACTCGCCGTCAGATTATTTTTCAATCTATTCCCTTTATCGGTGCAGCCACATGCGCAGCGACGACAACAGTTGCTCGGTGTTGACGGGCTTGGCCAAATACTCGGAGGCGCCGGCTTCCAAGCACTTCTCGCGGTCACCTTTCATCGCTTTTGCGGTTAAGGCTATGATCGGCAACCGGCGGAAAGATGCGTTTTGCCGAATCACCTGCATCGTTTCGTAGCCGTCCATCTCAGGCATCATAATGTCCATAAGCACGATCGCTACTTCGGGAGTCGACTCCAGTTTGGCGATTGCTTCCCTGCCCGTTCCGGCAGTGATCACCGTCATACCCCTGCGCTCGATAACACTGCTAAGGGCGAAGATGTTGCGCACGTCGTCATCCACAATCAGGACTTTTTTGCCGATCAGCGCATCATCCGAACGGTGCAGGCGGTCGAGCATTCGCTGCTTCTCGGCGGGAAGATCGGAAACAACTCGATGTAAGAACAGAGCAGTCTCATCCAGCAGCCTTTCAGGAGATTCCACTCCCTTTACCACGACACTGCGCGCTAGCGAATGGAGACGGGCGTCTTCCTCCGGCGAAAGCTCCTTGCCCGTGAATACAATCACCGGTAAGTCGCCGATCGTCGGAGTGTCGCGGAATCGCTCCAGCACCTCGAAACCAGATATATCCGGCAGGCGGAGATCGAGCACGACACAATCGAAAGACTCTTCGCTTACTGCTTCTACCGCTTGCTCGCCGGTTGAGACGACAGTGACATCGATGTCGTCGTAGCCCAGCAGTTCTTTGATGCTGAACTGCTCCGCCGGATTATCCTCCACGACCAGTAACCGCTTGCGCCGCGGAGAGGAATATTCTTTGATCCGATCAAGCGCTGTTTCCAGGCCCTCCGGAGTTGTCGGCTTCGTAACAAAAGCAAACGCTCCGCGTGCCAGGCCGTGGTGACGATCTTCGTCGAGCGTCAGCATCTGCACGGGAATATGCCGGGTCGCCGGATCCTGTTTCAGATGATTCAGAACGGTCCAGCCCAGCATATCAGGCAGAAACACATCCAACGAGATGGCTGTGGGATGATATTCCTGCGCCAGTTGCAGAGCTTCCGCCCCGCGGTTGGCGACTAGAACTTTGAAGCCCTTGTCGCGCGAAAGATCGCATAGCACGCGGGCATAGTGCGGATCATCTTCCACGATCAGCAGGATGGCGTCATCCGGCTGCAGATCTTCGCGGTCATCGGGAATCCTTTCAATTGGATGTTCCGTTACCGACAGTTGAGCGGTCGAAACCGACGACGGCGATCTCATTTCCGCTGTCGCTGTATTCGAAGACGACGGGCCCACATAAGTTTGCGGCAAGTACAAGGTGAAGGTACTGCCCCGTCCGGGAGCGCTGCGCAACTGAATTTCTCCACCAAGCAGGCTCGCTAGTTCGCGACTGATGGCGAGACCCAACCCAGTTCCGCCGTACTTGCGGCTGGTGCCTGCGTCTGCCTGTTGGAACGCCTCGAAGATAATCCTTTGCTTCTCGATCGGGATGCCGATGCCCGTATCAGACACTTCGAAGGCCACGACCGCTGCCGCTTTCGACAAGATGGGATGGTCTTCACTCCACCCATCCCTCGCCGGGCGAACTGCCAGCCGAACGCCTCCAATCTCAGTGAACTTGAACGCATTCGATAGCAGGTTCTTCAAGACCTGCTGCAGGCGTTTGGAGTCGGTCACCACACTGCGCGGCAGATGCTGATCGCTCTGCACCTCGAAGCCAA
>Ga0070731_10005479_pt1 | contig 10452 bp, 12 predicted proteins | sample Coa_R1_2_FD_66448 | JGI IMG/M metagenome (GOLD analysis project Ga0070731, IMG submission 66448) | Surface soil microbial communities from Centralia Pennsylvania, which are recovering from an underground coalmine fire - Coalmine... | ecosystem: Environmental > Terrestrial > Soil > Unclassified ... | reverse complement strand
CGCTCGGAACGAGCGGCGCCAGGAACGGACCTTTGCCGTTGATCCAAAGCCCGGACGGCCATAGCCCGGCATCGCTCCAGGTTTCCGCTTGTATTGGAAATGTCGGAAACGGCCGCGCATCCCAATTCCAGGCCGACATGAAGGCGGTTTCGATCATCGGCACGCCGCCCGCCGATGCCGCATTGTTGCCGTCGGTGACCCAATATTCGTAGACCGCCTGCAGCGCCAGCGCCGGCAGGATGTCATCGCATCGCGGCGCGTAGCCGCCCGTCGCGGCCGCGCTCGGATCCCAGATGGACCAGAACGCCGTGCCGCCGCTGCTGCTCGCCGGAGCGAAGAAAACGTTCGGCTGGTTGGTCGAACGGTCGCAGGACGCAAAGCCATATTCGATGAATGCGATCGATTTCGATTGCGCGAGCCACTCGGTGAATGGACCACGCGGCTGCCAGCCGGTGCCGTCACCATCGTCATAGACGGCCTGATGAAGGTTGTTCCACCACCACCGCAGTTGTTTTGGCGCGAGAAGCTCTTGATTGGAAGAATAAGCATTGCGCGATTGCGTGAGCCGGTCGCCTTCGGGCAATGACACGCGCAGGTCGGTGCCGTTTGGATCGAGTCCGATGCCGAGATTGTTGCCGTCGTTATAAAACCAATTGAAATACTGACCGCCCTCGATGTTGGCCTTAAGATACGCCGTCGCGTAAATCGTCGGCTGACCGCTCAACGCGAGCCCGTTGAACGTCGCCGCGGTCGGCGGCCACGGACCGGACGGCAGCGGATCGAGCCAGTGCCGGGCGTCAAGGCCGCCGTCGCCGGTGGTCCAGTCGGAGAGCGGCAGATAATTGTCGAAGCAGACGAGATCGATGTTGTCACGCCCATAAAGCTGGTCGAGGTGAGGCCACTGCCCGTTTTCGCCGGCATGTTGAAAACCCATCCAATCCGACCAGTCGGCCGAATAGCCGATCAGATTGTGCAGGCCGGTCGTGTCCTTGGTCAGCGCGGCCGCATCGAACACGCTGCGCACGTCGTCCGACAATTGGATGAGCCCATTGACGAAGGGATAGTCCCAGGTGACGCGCCCGTCGGAGCCGGTGGCGCCCGCTTTCGTCCAGGCCGGGCCACGGATGGCTTCGAGCCCGCGTAATTCCGAGCCGAGCAGGAAGAGGTCGACGCCGCCGGCGAGCACCACAAGATTGGCGTAGTGCAAGATCATTCGCCGATAGGTGTAATCGGTCGGCGAACCTGAATAGGCGACCGTAAGGTTCGTGGCGTTGCGGGTGAACTGCGACGCCGCGGCCGAACCCAGAAACGCATTGACCGCATTGGTCGCCGCCGTCGAAAGGTCTGGCGCAAAAGTGATGTCGCCGCGCCAGGGCAGACCCGAGCATGTCATCAGCAGGAAGGGATAGAACACGACACGAAAGCCGCGGCTCTTCAGATCCAGGATGCAGCGCACGACCGATTGATCCGCCGGGGTGCCGCCGTAGATCGCCGCGCCGCCGCTTGTCGGAATGGGAATGAGGCCGGACGACGCTTGCGTGAGCGAAGACACCTGCCAGTTGTCGGCAATCCAGGTGCCACCGGCATACTTTTCAAAGACTCCGCCGATGAACGTCGTCGACGGATAGACCTGGCAGGCCGCCGCGGCGGTGGAATTGCCGAACCACGCGACGACGACGGCGACGGTGATGCAGCCCGGAAATTGCGCCTGCAGCTGATCGAGCGCGTAGTCGCAATCGCTCTTGCTGCCGCTCGGATTATAATTGAGATTGAGCTGGGTGAAGCCGCTCGCGCCGGCGCGTTTGCCCTGATAGGGCACGCTGTCATAGGTCCACTCGCCGGTCGACGGCAACAGATTGACGCCGTTGAGATAGGTCATGGTTTGATCTGTCCTCTCCCCTCGTGGGGAGGTGATCGCGCCGGATCAGACGGTGCCGTTGGTCAGTGATGAGCGCTCGCCTCGCCGCCGGCGGCGCACGGCAGTTCTAGGGCGTGCCGATCGGCAGCGGTCCGTCAACACGCGCGATCATTCGGAGATTTCGGTATCCGGAAACATGCAGCGATCGGCGGCGGGTTTGACCACACCTATTCTCACATAGCCGCTGTCGTCGTTCGGCTTGAGCCTTCCTGTGACTGATATGTGCATTGCTCCGGCTCCGGCGGCGGGAAGATCAGCCGTGTCTGGAGCTGAAGCGCCAGCTATCGTAGTCGACGTGCTCAAGGAAAGTTCCAAAGTCGCCCCAGCAGAAGCTAGGCATGGCGTAAGTTCCGCCCGATATCTGAAGGCGCGGCGGTCGTTGACACGAACCGGGTTGGGAGGCAGCGTCAGATGAATTGGCGAAGCGCGGACCGTTATATTGGTCGTTATCCCTCCACTGAGCGTGAAGTCGGTGAGTCCCGCGTCGCAGGCATTCCTCAAGGTTCCGGTGATTGTCACTACGCCCGGAATTATCGGGTCTAATTTGTCCGCCTTGATCTGCGAGAAATCCGTGATAGCGCCGAAAGCGCCTTGATGTTGTGCGGGTGTTGTCGAGGACGAGCCTTGATAATTGAGAACGGTTGTAAACGAGCCATCGCAATAAACCGTCGTGCTTTCCTGCACCTTGATCTGACACAGCGCATATGACGGCAACATTGCCAACGCCCACAATCCGACACCGGTGGTATAGAGCCACTGGCGCGGACCGGCACCGCCTAATCCACCATTCCGTTTTGGGAGTCTTTCAACGCGTCCCAACCGCGCGACTGCGAAACCACGCATGGATCGCATTACCCCGAAACAATCTTATGATAGTCCTGCGCGCGCGATCCGAAATGCCTCGCAAGGCTTGGTCGGCCAGTTTTCCCGCGCTGTGGCATTCGTGACACGCCGGGACCTAAGCATTTATTTGCAAATAAGATATTTGAACGGACAAGCAGGCCGCGACATTGAAAGTCATGGCCGTAGCCCGCGTAATCCCAGATGCGCGCCGCGCTTCACCGCGGCATTGATCGCGCGCATCATGTGCTTCGAATTGTCGTTGAAGAAGCGGGCCACGCTTTGCGAATCGAGCGCGGATACGTTGATGCTCACCGGCGCATGGATTTGCGGGCTCCGGGCGGCGCCCGTATAGGGGCCCGCGCCGCGCGCCGCCGGAATGATGGTTTCGCCCGGGTGAATGAGCGCCAAGCCCCCGCGCACGACATAATCGGTGCCGGTGTCGAAAATCGCCGCAGCCGACACCGAGGCCTGCGCCGCCGCCGCCGGACCCGCTGCCGCGGGTCCCATGACCGGCGCTAGAAAAGCAAACACGCCGGCAAAAGCCTGCGCCGCATCGGTCATGATCGCCTGCACGGCAGTGGCCGCATTGCTGAGAATGCCGGCGCTCGATGCAGCTTGCTCGGCCGCGGCGCGCGCCGCAGCGCCGGTCGTGGTCGCAGTGGTCTGCGCCAGCTCCGCCGCCAGCCACTTCACGACCATCTGCTCGACCATCTCGATGAATTTGATGGTCAAATCCTCGAGCATTTTTATCATGGCTTTGTGCCAGGTCGTGGTGCCCTCCAACAGGCCGCGCAGCTGCGAATTGAAGGCGCCCGTGACGGTCGAGAGATACTCTGTCCACTGCGCTTGCTGAGCGGCCATGGACTGTTCGTTGAGACGGAGGATAGCCGCGTTGCTCTTTTCGCTTATTTCCACAAACTTGTCGTGAATGGCCTGCTGCTGTTGCTCATCAAGCTTCCCCAGCAGAAGCTTCTGATTGAGGAGTGCGAGTTCGGCACTATATTCGTTCTGCGTTTCGGCCTCGAGCAAAGCGAACTTCCGGTCTTGCGTAATCTTGAATTGACTCACCTCGGCGTCGAGGAGGGTTTTCTGTTCGCCGAGACGGATCCGGAGAAGCTGGATTTGCGCTCCTATTCCCTGGACTTGTCCGGCGGCGCCTGTTGCGGCCGTGCCGATATTGCCGACCCCTTTGGCGCATTGATTGATCTGGTCGAGCGGCAAGGCTGCACCGAACGAATTTGCCAATCCATCGAGCTTGCCGCTCAGTCTGCCCACTGGCGCGGTCAATTCCGCAAGTGCGCTGCGCACCTGTGCGATGCCGGCGAGCGCCTCATCCGTCGAGGCGCCGAATGTAATGACAACGCTGTTATCGTCAGCCATAAAATCGACCTCAACGAATCATTTGATCGTGCCGCCCGGAAACATGGCGAGCAGCTCGTGATAGTTCTGCGACGCGCGCGCCCGCGGCTTGTAACCGAAATAGGCGGCGGCCAGCTTGCGCAGCGGCGGCGCATCGGCCCAGGCCCGGTGCAGATCCTCGAGAAAGGCGATATCGACCTGATCGAGAACCTGGTCGCGCGTCCAATGCAGCTCGATCACGAGGTCGGCGACGAGCGCGCGCCAGTCGACTGCGTCGAAGCGCTCGCCGCCGGCGCCGGGGTCCCCATCGCGCCGACGCGATGGGGCTCCGATTCCCCCATGGCGGCATCCGCTCTTTTGCCGCCGGCCTGCTCGATCACCACCGGCAGCGCCGCAACCAGTTCGGCGATGGTGATCGGCAGATCGAAGAATTCTTCACGCGTCAGTCGCGGATGCGCGCGGCGCAGACCGTGCCACAACACTTCGGCGAGCGGCGTGAGGCGCTCGCCGGACATGTTGTCTGAACCGATAGCGGAGAGCTTCGGCACATAATCGGCAATGGCGAGAATCTGCCGCAATGACAGCGGCGCCACCTGAAAGTCGCGGCCGGCGAGCCGCACCGCGCGCGCCGTCGCAAGGTCGATGGCTGCGTCAATCTCCAGGCTCACGCGCGCCTCCCCTACTCGCTCAGGCTGATGGTGCCGATATTGTTCGAGGAATCCGCGATGGCCTGGAAGTCGAATTCGGCCACGGTGAATTTCTGATTGGAAAACGGCAGCGACAGTTTCGAGGAAACGCAGGCATTGAGCTTGACCACAAGGTCCTTGGCGGTGCCGTAATAGTTGAAAGTCTCCTTCAGCGCGATTTCGAACATCGGCAGCGGACCGGTGAGCTGGTTGGCGAGGCTGATTTTGTTGCCCGACGCGATGGTGTAGCTGTAATAGATCAGCACGGCCGCGCCGTTGTCCGCGGAGTTGAACGTATAGACGCCGCTCGACACGCTGTACTGGCCCTGTGCCGGCGACGATGCGACGGGCAACAGCTGCGCGCCGCTCGAAGCGTAGAACACGCCGTAATCCTCGACGAAGGTCGCACTGTTGGCGACCGTGACGGCACCCGCCGTCACCGTGCCGCTTTCTCCCGTCGTCATTTCCAGCATCGAATTGGCCGTCAGCGTCTGGCCGAGGAACAGATTGTTGAACTGTGTCGCCTGCAGCCGCGCATATTTGGCCTTGCCGGTAATCTTGAACTCGCCGCCGCCGGCCGCGACCGCCATATTGTACTGGCCGAGCAAGGTCTCGATCTTGCGGTCGAAATCGATCGAGACGGTGTCGAGCGTGCCAAGCAGACAAGGCGGCTGGCCGGTCACGTCGGTGCGCTTGCCGATCAGCGTGCCGGAGCCGAAGGCGTATTGGGTCATGGATGGAATCTCCTCTGTAGGGTGGGCATTGCACCACCTCAATCATGACGTCGGGTTTGAATTGCACGTGCAATGCCCACGCGGCACAGTTTAGGTCGGCTTATGTGGGCAAAATCGCGAACGCGATGAGCGTGAGCCTAATCGCCGCAACGGGCGATTTTTGTCCACCCTACGACGGTCTACGGAACGAGAATCTGGAACGGGATGGCGGCGACGGCCTTGCCGTCGACATCGCCGGTATCGACGAACACCGGCCCCAGCGGATAGCAGTGCGCGACGAGCCCGCCGAGCGTCTGTTTGTTGCCGCCGAGCGCATCGGCGCCGGACGGCGCCACCGCCGCATCGATGGCATCGAGCACCGTATTCATCGCGGTATCCGGCACGTCTTCGGGATCCAAGCCGGCGGAGAGATAGACGAACACATGCGCATTGATGGTCAGCGCCGGCAAGCCTTCGCTTTGCCGGCCGCGCTGCTCGCCGGTTTTCAGCATGGTCAGAAACGGCATCTGCGTCTCGTTGACCTGGTCCCAATGCACGAAGCGCCGGCTGGTTGCGGTGAAATCCGCCGCGCCGGCGATGAGATCGAAGAAGGCAACAGAGATTTGTTCGCGGGTGGCGGTGGGCATGGTAGGTTCTCTTGTATTAATTTCGCCTAGTTCATTCTAGGAATTGTCATCGCTCCAGGTCATCAAATCTGGGGTCGTGCAAATCAGTAAGCCAACATAGATTCGTAGGCGACTCTCCATTTCGCACACCAAATTGACCGTCTGGACTTTGCTCGCGCCAACTACGAAGGCAATAGCCACAGATCGCAATATTACGCACCGATAATTTCGGAGCAGACATCAATCAATCTAACCCTAAACCGAGGTGAGATAGCCCTGATTTTCGCTAAATAAATGACGAGCGCCATAGACACCGGCAAGAGAGACGAGATAGGAAATCAGATGATGATCAGACCGACCGAAGTCCGATTACTGATTTTCGGAAGAGTTCTGTGCGTCTTTCTTTGCCTCGTCCAATAAAGCGCTCAATGCAGGCGACGGCCGCGACAAATCCGGTTGGACCGCGTTAAGATATTTTTCAATCAGCGAGCGCCAGATTAGCGACTTTTGATGTGGCGATAAGCCAGATCGCGCAATTAGTAAGTCAACTGTATTTATGTGATGTACCGTCGATTCCGGAGCACCTCGCCTACCAAAAATAATTGGAACAAACAACCAGGGAGCGACAACTACGATATACCAAATGGAATTAAACTCATCAAATGCCACCCAAGATTTGTCGGCGCCGGTTTCCGCCAAGACATGAATGCAAGTTTTTATAGCAAAACCAATTGCAATCCCCAGGGCGAGTCGAACAGGAAAAAGAGTTCCAAGAGAAGTAACAAGATAACGCCAAAAGCCAGACAAATCGGCAGGATTCAAGTTCGTGCTCCGGCAAAATCCTCCGAGTCGGCATCTGCATCGCCATCTATGTGATACGGTCGAGATACTTTTATCCCTGGGGAATTATCTCCATCATTTTTTTGACTAACAATAAATGCGATTAACTCCTGCGCCTCAAAAGCGTTTGCACCAAAGTATCCTCTTAAAACTCGAAATTCCGTGAGGGCCGTCTGAATAAATAAAAGCCCTATGACTAAGATAGAAACAACTAACGTTCCGGTATCCTTGATCGCAACTGCACCGATTGAAACGATGAGAATTATAACAATCCCCATTAGAGTCCGATGATTGAGCCTCTCAAGATAATTTTCTGAGAGAATGTCAGAGGATCGCCTGACAGATCGAGGAGCAAAAATGGAGAGTCTCGTCCATTTGAAAAGCAGACGTCGGAATTGAAACCTTCGGGAAATTATTAACTTGGCCGCTACGGCTGTAATCAAGGTGCCGAGACCAAGGTAAACACAATTGCAAACGCCATTTACGCTCATTATCTCTTCAACCGCAAAAAATCCCAGGGTGAATAATACTATCCCGGACACGACGCAAAATGTACATACATTCGCCGCGCCTTTTATCAAAGACGATATGAAAGGTTTGAGGTCTGACATCGCTAGCGTTAGTCCATCGCTTTGGGACGATCCTCGACTTTATCTCTTAGACCGACGCCCCGGGGTAAGCACCTCATGAGCGCAACGGAAATATAGAATAAAACGATCTCGCTTTGCAAGAGATTGAACTTGCTAGTATTTTTCACGCGCGGCGCCTTAATTCCTTTTGGAAACGGCTATAAACCCACTACGGTTCCGGCGCGGCAAAGTTTTTCAACCCTTTCTATGCCATCGTCACCACCACCGCCCCGCCCAAACCGTCGCTGATCTCATCCGCCGTCTTGGCCAGCGACGAGCGCATGTAGGAGCGCGCCGGCAGCGCGATCGCCGACAGGTTGACGCGCGCGGCGAAGACCTGCATTCGCCGAGTCGTCCTTCTACCGCGCAAGCATCCAGCAAGGTCAGACACGCTCGGCATCCTCTTTCGCGGCTCTTGGGTTCAGCACCTGCCAACCCACCGCCGCGCTTCTTTCACCAGTTTGGAGAAAGTGCAGTGCAATCTCTTCAAGCTCATCAAAGCTGATGATATAGCGCGCGGCGAACGGCGTCGGCGTGCCAGCGGCAAAGAATTCGACGCAGCCCTTTTGCATGGGGGGCGCAACGAAACCGCCATAAGATATGGCGGGGAGCCGTCCGCACAGCTGTGTTGCACGGCGCACAGATTAGCGCCGAGTCCAAACGTGAGCTGAAATCCGTTGTCGCCGATTAGCTCCGCGACAAACGGCCGTTGATTTCTCCGACTATTAAGAAGCTCTGCGAGCTTGTCTTTTTGCAAAAATATCTCGCCATTCATTGGGTCGAATTTGTCTTGATAGTTAAGGTTATTGAACAATCATGGCCTGACTCCGTGAAAGTCAATCCGAGTGCCATCTGGGAGCACGACGTGCAAAGTGCTTCCGGGCGGAAGCACCCTTGGAAGATTTCTCTCGCAACTGACACAAATGTCAGGATTGTTGATTTCAAGTATTGCTTCGTTGACTTCCATTTGTCGCATCAGCGCTGCCGCATGGCCCTCAACGTGCGTCATTGTAACGATATCGAAGTCTGAACTGTCGTCTGGTACATTCAGCGTGGGTTCATAATATCCGCTTTGCAGCTCTACCGTGATGCCTCCCCGACAAACGGATGAACAAAGGCGGATTGTTTCGCCGCCTGTTGAGTGATTTCTGAGAGTTTCCCACAATCGGTGATGACGACCCCGTTCATCGGATCGGTGTCGTCTTGTTCGTTGTCATATCGCACTTTCATGGGTCGATACCTTCAAAGCGAATAACCGTTTTATCTGGAAGCACAACGTTCAACGTAGCTCCCAGTGCGAACATTTTTTGGCAGTAATTTCTGTAGGAGCGTTCCGGCAGGCAGAACTCAGACTCTGGTTCACGAAAACGAAGCCTCAAATTTCCTCCCAGGACACCGAGTCGCTACGCGCGCCAGTCGCCAGGAAACGCAAAGCAATTTCCTTCAGTTCATCGAAGCTAAGAATGTATCGCGCCGCGATCGGCGTAGGCGTATTGGCGGTCAGAAACTCAATTTCACCGTTCGTCAGTGGGGGTCGACGCGATACCGCCATCAAGTATGGCAAATCGCCATTGATGCGGCGATGCTCGACACAGCCAAAGTCCCCGCCAATTCCCACCACCAGCTCGAAGCTGTTATCCCCGCGAAGCTCGGCAATGAAAGGGGGTCGCTTCCGTGCATTGTCGAGTAAACCGGAGAGACTCGCCGCTTCAGCAAATACCGCATCGTGCTGCGGATCGGATTTATCCTGATTGTTACGGAATTGAACGATCATCGCGGGATGCCCTTAAATTCCATGACCGTCCCATTCGGGAAAATCACCCTCAAGGTTGCCCCCTGGCGGAAGCATTCTTGGAAGCAGGCTCATGCAACTATCGCAGATTTCCGGATTGTTTATAAAAAGCGTTGCATTGTCGATCCCACGTTGCCACATCAGTGCTGCTGCCTGTCCTTCAACATGCAACCTGGTGACACCATCAAAGCCAGGACTTCCCGGAGGCATAGCTGGTGCCGGACCTTTAGATCCGCTCTGCAGTAGATCGATGAGGGACTGCGATGGCTGAGTAGCGCTCGCTTATTGCATCGCCCCTACCGCCGCTTCGCTCAGCCCGTCGCTGATCTCATCCGCCATCTCGGCGAGCGACGAGCGCATATAGGAGCGTTCCGGCATCGCGATCGCCGGCAGGTTGACGCGCGACGCGAAAGCTTGCTTGCCGCCGAGGACGAAGGCGAGCGCCCTCGCCTTGTTCGGCACGATCTCGTGCGGCGGGATGACGCCGCCGAATTCCTGGATCGCGGCGTATTTGATGTCGCCGGACGTGCTGACGGTGACCACGACATTTGCTGATGCGTCGTCAACAGTAGTCACGATCGAGCGGGCCAGCGCGCCGCTCTTCTGATTGAGCACGCCGCCGGAAAGCTTTTGCTGGATTTTCGCCTGCAGCGCGGCGGCAAGCATGTTGGCTTTATCCGACAGTGCGTCGCGCAGCCGGTCGGGCAGCGTGTCCAGTGTTGCGCTGCATTGATCGAGTAGAGAAAGTTGGAGCATTGACCGTGTCTCCGATCATTGCCGCAAGGGGCGCCCATCGCGCAAGCGCGGTGGGGCGCCGTAAGCGGGATTCCAGACAGACAGCGAACTGAACTCCGGGGTCCCCGCTTTCGTGGGGACGAGCGGAAGGCCGTTTGATACGAGGCTCGCTACGCGCTCACCACGCTGCGATAGGGATCGAGCGAGGCGCGGATGAAATCCGGCATGTCTTTGAGGCTATAGGACGCGGTCATCTGCCCGGACACGGTCTGCGCGCTCTGCCCGACGCGGGTGCGGTAGCGGTAGCGCTC
>Ga0070731_10005478_pt1 | contig 10454 bp, 5 predicted proteins | sample Coa_R1_2_FD_66448 | JGI IMG/M metagenome (GOLD analysis project Ga0070731, IMG submission 66448) | Surface soil microbial communities from Centralia Pennsylvania, which are recovering from an underground coalmine fire - Coalmine... | ecosystem: Environmental > Terrestrial > Soil > Unclassified ... | reverse complement strand
AGCACGCAATCGAAATAGAGTGCCCGCGGATTGTTCTTCAAACGCACGCGCACCGTCCCTGCCCAATGTCTTTTCTCCAAAAAGCGCGGCAACCCGCTCTCCAAGGTCGACCGGCTCGGCTCCTCAATAAATTCGGAAGCTTTCTTTCCGACGATCGAGGTGTAGGGCAGTCCCACCAGTTCGCTGACGCTTTTATTCACCGTCCGCAGCGTCCCATCCAGCGACGCCGCGCACGCGGCATCTTCGAACGAGTCGATCAGCTCTTTAAAACTGCGCTGTGAGCGAGCGATCATCTCGTTCAGTTGATCGAGTTGCTCTTCCGATGGAGCCGCGCCTACTTGCTCCTGCAAATTCTGCAGCAATCCCTTCAACTCCACAACTTCGCGGCGCCGCCCGTAGGCATACACCGCCAGCAACACGGACAACACGAGTACGCCCAGCGCGGCCGGACCCAAATGGTAGGGCAGTGATTCCAGTCGCTCCCACGCCAGCGCCGCAAATCCGGCCGCCAGCAACACCATGAACAGCAGAATCCATCGCCATAGCTGCGATTCTTCGCGCTCCAGGCTTCTAGGCGGGCGGGACCGGCGCGAAGTTTCCGGGGAGGTTTCAATCATAGACAAAACGGCTCCCGTTCAAGAACCACAAAGCGGCTCAGTGGGACAACAGTGACTCTATTGTACTGTCACCGCGAGAACCGGTTCTGTTGGAAAGTTTGGTACGTCGACTTCACTTTGAACGCCTGACGGCGCATTGACTTGCCGCACCTCGCCCCCTGGCTAGTATGATCGTCGCAAAGGGGCGGCTCTTCGAACCCGCCGTCTTCGACGGGGAATCGCGACGGCCAAATCTTGATCGGACAAACCATTTCGCACTACCGCATCGTCGAGAAACTGGGCGGCGGCGGCATGGGTGTCGTCTACAAAGCCGAAGACATCAAGCTCGATCGCTTCGTTGCCCTGAAGTTTCTGCCCGAAGCCGTTGTCAATGACCCTCAAGCGCTTAGCCGCTTCCAGCGCGAGGCCAAGGCTGCCTCCGCATTGAACCATCCCAACATCTGTACCGTTTACGAGATTGACGAGCAAAACGGCCAGCCCTTTATCGTGATGGAGTTTCTTGATGGCGCGACCCTGAAGCATCTGATCGGCAATCGTGCCATGGAACTTGAACGTCTGCTCGATATCGGAATCGAGGTCGCCGACGCCCTCGACGCTGCCCACGCTCACGGGATTGTCCACCGCGACATCAAGCCGGCCAATATTTTCGTCACCAAACGCGGACACGCCAAAGTCCTCGACTTCGGCCTCGCCAAAGTTACCCGACGTCCTACAGAGACGTTCGGCGCCCAGGCTACCGCGACTGTCATCAGCGACGAGCATCTCACCAGCCCAGGCAGCACCTTGGGGACCGTCGCCTACATGTCGCCGGAGCAGGTTCTCGCCAAGGAGCTCGACGCTCGCACCGATCTTTTCTCATTCGGAATCGTCCTTTATGAAATGGCGACCGGGACCCTGCCGTTTCGCGGCGAAACTACTGGTGCAATCTTTGATTGCATCCTTCACAAAGCACCGGTTCCACCGGTGCGCCTGAATCCTGATCTGCCCGTCAAGCTGGAAGATGTGGTCTCCAAGTCACTCGAAAAAGACCGCGAAGTTCGTTATCAATCCGCCACAGAGTTAAAGGCAGACCTGAAACGTATAAAACGCGATACTGATTCTCAGACCGCTCATGTCGTACCCGTCGACCCGGCACAATCTCCACATGGCGGGTACCGTAAAGGATTCATATTTGCAGCGGCGGCGTTGCTTGTCGCGGTTCTGGCCGTGTTCGCAGTGCGCACTTATAATTCGCGCATCACCTCTCCGCAGCCGCAGCCGTTGCCAGCCAAGCCCTCGGCGGAAACCATTGCGGTGCTGCCATTCCATGACATTTCCGCCGCCACTAGCGACAGCTGGGCGATCGGCATCACCGACGCAATCATCAGCCGATTGACTTCACTGCAAAACCTGGCAGTGCGGCCTACCACCTGCGTATTGAAGTACGTAAAGGAAACTCCACTGCCCAGCCAGGTGGCGAAGGAACTCGAAGTTCAAAGCATTCTGGAAGGCACCTATCAGCGCTCTTCGGACGTAATTCGTGTAACCGTCCAACTGATTGACGGCCGCACAGGCACGATCAGGTGGTCGCAACGTTACGATTTGCGTAGCGCCGATCTGCTCAGCTTTGAAGATCAGATCGCCACCAAGGTGGTTGAGGGATTGCAGATTCAGGTTTCGCCAACCGAACAGCAGTCGATTGAGCGGATTGCAACCGGCAACGTGGATGCCTATAACGACTATCTGCAAGCGCGCTTTTATCTGAATGAGTATTTCGTGTATTCGCGCCTGGATAGCCTCGAAAACGGCAGGCGGCTCCTGCAACATGCGATTTCGCTGGATAAGAGTTTTGCGGATGCCTATGCGCTCATGGCAGAGATGTACTCTCTCCAGGCGGCCAACTTTGTGCCGAACGCCGCGGCAAATCTGAAAAGCGGCGAACAAGCGGCGCAGATCGCGTTGCGGCTCGACCCACAGTCTTCCGAAGGGCTCATTTCGCTCGGGGGCATTTATGCCGAGGAAGGACGGGAGCAAGACGCGATTCCAACCATGAGAAGGGCTGTTGCCGCAGCGCCGAACAATGAGACAGCGTGGCAGATGATGGGATACTCCTGGTACTACGCGGGGCTGAACAATCTTGCCGAGCAGGCTTACCGCAGGATTTCAGAGTTGAACCCCACACTGCTCCAGCCTCACTGGATGCACGCGCGAACCATGCTTTACGAGGGCAGGGCCGCGGAGGCGGAGCAGGAAATGCGGCAGTTGGCGACCCAGAATCCCGATCAGATGAAGGCTGTGGCTTACCTCGGCGCGATCTTGTACTACGAAGGCCGGCTTGACGAGGCGGAACCTTACCTGGACCGGGGAGTCGAGCTTTCGCGCGATTCAGGAGATGATACGCCGCGTTTGCTGGCGGGTTTTCTGTACGCATCCCGCAAGCAACGGGAAAAGATCGACCCACGGGTACTCAAATACCGCCCTGAAGAAATCGTCGACGGAGACGGCGCTTACTGGATCGGAGGGATTCACGCCCTGCTCGGAGACCGCCAGCTTGCACTCGCATTTCTCAGGAGAACTGTCGCTCAGGGTGACGTGAACTATCCCTGGTTCGAGCGCGATAAGAATTACGACAGTCTGCGCGCCGACCCCGAATATCAGGCGATCATGGCTGACGTCCGCCAGCGCTGGCAGGCCTACAAGAACGAGTTTGATGCGGCTCAATGATGCCTCTACTGCTGAAGATAGGTCATTTCCAATCTCAAGCTTGACTTTCGCCACTGCTGGAGTATCGTGGTTCGGTCCGAGATGGCCGGCTTTTTAGGCCCTGTTGACGCTAGCCCGAATAATCCCCGACCAGCCTGCCGGCCTGAGAGCATTGGTGCTGACCTTCAGCCCACAAACCCAAAGCGGAGGCCACAATGGCGGCAAATCCGATTCCGATTGCAGAATTGCAGCTTGATACCGTGAGAACGCCCGAAGAGACTCTGGTTCGCTGTAATGGCCGGATCGTGTCTTCAACTGTGAGCGTACTGCAGGACACGGTTCGCAACCTCATTCCCACATCGAAAACTCTGGTGCTCGATTTAACCGATGTGACTTACTTGGATAGTTCCGGTCTTGGCGCCTTGGTTGGTCTGTATCTTTCTGCCAGGCGGCAAAATTGCGAGCTTAAACTCGTTCATCTGAACCAGCGATTGAAGGAGCTTTTCCGCCTCACAAAGCTGGCCACGGTATTCGAGGGCCACGAAGACATGCTGGGAATTACGCCCGATTAGCTCCCGCGGTGGAATCGATAGGTCCGATTTGGCAGACTCGGTAGAACCTTGCCGAAGTGCGAGCCGCCGGGGATTGGAGCCTTCCGCTTCCGGGAAATTCACAGGGAAACCCTGTGACAACCGTCACCGTCCGAGCTACCTCCAGGCGCGTAAGGTAGCTTCCATCCCGGAATCACGCCTTAGTGTGCCGAAGTAGGCCCAGTGTGCCGCCGGACACGCATGCTCTACAAGACCCTCAGCGCCGCGGTCTACGGCATCGACGCCAACATTATTCAAGTGGAAGTCGATTGCTCCGGGATCAAGACTGATCAGGATCACTTCCATACCGTCGGCTTGCCTGACGCCGCTGTGCGCGAGAGCCGCGACCGCGTCCGTGCCGCGCTGAAAAACTGCGGCTACGATATTCCACCCACCCATATCACCATCAACCTCGCCCCGGCAGATATAAAAAAGGAGGGCTCCGGCTTCGATCTGCCGATGGCGCTCGGCATCGTCGGGGCCTACGGCGGCCTCACGAAAAAAGAGATCGATGATTGCCTCTTCATTGGAGAGCTCTCCCTCGACGGCGGAGTTCGCGGCATTCGTGGCACCCTTCCCATCGCTCTCGAAGCCCGCTGCCGGAAGATCTCCCGCCTCGTTGTTCCCGAAGCCAATGCGCGCGAAGCCGCCATGGTAGGCGGAGTGGATGTTTACCCGGTGCGCTCGCTGCTCGACGTCATTCACTTCGTGAACTCCGGAAATGGCATCGTCCCCGTAAAAGCCGACGGCGACGCGCTCCTCCGCGAATCGCAGGAATTCTTCGTCGACTTTAAAGATGTTCGCGGCCAGCAAACCGCCAAACGCGCTATCGAAATCTCCTGCGCCGGAGGTCACAACATTCTCATGATCGGTCCCCCCGGCTCCGGCAAAACTATGCTCGCCAAGCGCATGCCCACCATCCTGCCTCCACTCACCTTCGAAGAAGCCCTCGAAACCACCAAGATTCATAGCGTTGCTGGAATTCTGGAAGCCGGGAGTGGCCTCGTCGGCAAGCGGCCCTACCGTTCACCTCATCACACCATCTCTGATGCCGGACTGATCGGTGGCGGCATGATTCCCCGACCGGGCGAAGTTTCGCTCTCCCACAACGGCCTGCTTTTTCTCGACGAACTCCCCGAATTCCCGCGCAACGTACTCGAAGTTCTTCGCCAGCCACTTGAGGATGGCTCGGTCACCATCGCCCGCGCCGCTATGGCGCTAACTTTTCCGGCGCGCTTCATGCTCGCTGCCGCCATGAATCCCTGCCCCTGCGGTTTTCACAATGACCGCACGCGCGAATGCCATTGCACCACGCCCATGATTCAGCGTTACATCTCGAAAATCTCCGGCCCGCTCATGGATCGCATCGACATCCACATCGATGTCCCCGCCGTGAACTACAAAGAGATGCGCTCGACGAACGAGCCCGAAAGTTCAGCGAAGATTCGCGAGCGCGTCGTGCGCACCAGAAAAAAGCAGCTCGACCGCTTCGCTTCTGCCCGCGAAAAAATCTATTGCAACGCTCAGATGTCATCGCGCCACATCCGATTATTCCGCGAGCTCTCCGCCGACTGTGAGCGCCTGCTCGAGCGCGCCATGACGCAACAAGGACTCAGCGCTCGTGCTCATGACCGCATCCTGAAGGTTGCGCGCACCATTGCCGACATGGAGGACACCCCCGCTATCGAGCCCAAGCACATCGCCGAAGCGATCCAGTACCGCTCGCTCGATCGAACTTACTGGACGTGAACCGAACTCTCAGCTTTAACGTCGAACTCTTCCTAATTTCGAACTCCCAGCCAAAACTGCAGCCAAAAACAAAAGCCGGGGATTTCTCCCCGGCTCTTCTTGCGCAAAACAAGTTAGTCGTTGTTGTAGCCCATCAATCCAAACGACAGGCTGTTGCACTGCCGGGCGTTCAGACCGAGAGACGAGTCGCACCAGTTAGCCCAGGTGAAACCGAAGAACGGCGAGTTGAAGAAAATCTGCCCGCCGGGTTCGCCCGCGCCGTGAATGCTGTTGGTTCGGCCGGTCACGTTGGATACGAAGAATCTTCCATCGTAGCAACTGCCATCCTGCGCTCCGTTCGTGCAGTTCGGAGTGACATTGAACCAGTAGTCGCCAGGGCCAAGAACCAGCGGTGCGGTCAGCTGGATGGCAATGGAGTATTCGTTCAGGCCGAGGAAGTTGCGGCCGGTTGCCGCCACTTGAATGCTGCCGCTGCCCGAAGCCAGATCAGTTCCTCCGTTACCTTCCGAAACGCCCTGCCGGACGTCATAACTGGCGGTGACCGGATCGAAATTTGCATCCGCCTGGACGTTGAACAGAATTCCAGTTAACGTCACGCTCGCGCCCGAAGGAACGTCAAAGGTGCCGTAGGTTGAACTGCCGGAGATGAAAAGCGTGTTTTCATCGGAGAGTCCTGCCGCGTTCGGTGAAGCCGTATTGAGGTCGCCACCATAGAACAAGCATGGGCTGCACAGCGCCGGCGGAATGCTAATCGGAGCTGTTTCTTTGCCATTCATGCTGCCCGGCAAATGATGCGATGGCGCTGGCTTTTGAGCCGCCGCCGCAGAGAGACTAAGCGCTACTACTAAAGCTGCTGCGAAAAGCGTCGTTTTCACTCGATTCCTCCTGTTTATTTTTCGCTATCTTTTTCAGCATTACCGGCTCCGCGCGATGCGCCGGAACCGTTTCCTGCGATCTCACAAAACTGAAATCAGATTGCTAGTCCGTTCCACGCAGACCGAACGACATAGCGGCGCACTGCTGCGAGTTAAAGCCGAGGCTGGAATCACACCAGTTCGCCCAGGTGAACCCGAAGAACGACGAATTCAGGAACATCTCGTGCAATGGCTGCCAGGAAGCGTGACGCCCGTTAGCCAGCGACGTCGTGTTCGATACGAACTGCCGGAAGACGTTGCAGCTGCCGTCCAGCGTGTTCAGGCACTGCGGAGTAACGTTGAACCAGTACTCGCCAGGCGTCAGCGTTACTGCACTCGACCACGACAAGGAAACCGTGTACTCGTACAGGCCCAGGAAGTTGCGCCCGGTCGGTTGCACCACTACGGCTCCGCTGCCCGAGGCGATGCTGGTGCCTCCGTTGCCTTCTGAAACTCCGGTGCGGATGTCGTACGTTCCCTGCATCGGATCGAAAGCCGCGTCGGCTTGCACGTTAAACAGAATTCCGTAAACATTGGCCGTAACCCCCGTTGGGATGTTCACGGCTGCGTAGGTGCTGGAGCCGCCGACGATGAGAAGCGTGTTCTCATCCGACATGCCCGCGGCATTGGGGCTGGAGGTGTCAAGGTCGCCACCGTAGAACAAGCACGGGCTGCACAACGCGGGTACGGTGGATGGAGAGCCGGTGTTATGTGGAACAGAAATGGAATCATTGCCCGCCAGGTGAACTGATGGAGCAGGCTTCTTCGAGTTAGCTGCAACCGCGGAGAGGCTGAGCGCTACCACGAACGCGAATGCCAAAAGCGTTGTTTTCACTATATTCCTCCTCTGGGTTTTTCTTTGCCGAGACAAGAAACCGATTTGCAGAGTGCAAAACGGCTCGCTGAGTTTATGCTGGTAACCAAAGTAATGCAATGGAGAATAAAGTACCCAATGCTGTGAATCCTGCGCCCCGCAAGGATTCTCGCCTGATCGCGCGGACAATGTTGCAAGAATCTGCATACTTGCCCAGATTGAAATCAAGCAACATCCGGTCTTCGTGCACAGCATCCTGCGCCCATCGAACCTAGTGAGGCTCGAGAAAGTTTTCTCTCTGATTCCTCTGTGACCCTTCGGATAAGATTCTTCCCCTCCGAGAGCGCGGAATGTGTACAGAATTAAAGTGGTAGCCAAAACGAAGTCAGTTGGGTCCCATCCTGCCCCGGAATTGACCGTTTCGTTACAACCTGCTATAAATGCTCGTTTTGCACTCGCAGATGGAGAGCAACATCTCTTCCCCGTGCGAGGCAAACTCCGACGCGGCCAAACTCAACATTCCCGTTGTAGGTTTGCGGTGGAAGCGTGTTCGGAATTCCGGTAACAGACTCCTTTGTTTACCCATCGGATTCTTGCCGGAATGCGGTGCCTAAACACGTTTGAATATTCCTGAAAACCGATTCTTTGGAGGTCTCGTTATGCGCACCTGGCTCGCCACTGCTGCGTTCCAAGGACGCCGTGCAGTATCTGGTTTCCTGACAAATCTGGTGGGAAAAGAAATGGTGGGAAAGCGCTCTCTTCTCAATAAAGTTGCTTCTGTTTTCACTGTGCTTATGGTTACCGCGGTCGGCGCCATCGCTCAGCCTGCCGCCGAGCCTGGTGGCGAAGCCTCGCTCAAGCTGCCTGATTTATCGCAAGTGAGCTTTTTCAATGGCGCCATCGATGGCCACCGGCTGCTGATGATCGGCCTGCTGTTCTGCCTCTTCGGCTTCGTTTTCGGCATGGTCATCTATATGCGCCTGAAAAACCTGCCGGTTCATCGCGCCATGCGCGAGATATCCGAACTGATCTACGAGACCTGCAAAACCTATCTGCTCACGCAGGGCCGATTCATCCTGCTGCTATGGGTCTTCATTGCTGTCATCATTGTGCTGTATTTCGGCCTGCTGGAGCATATGGAGGCCGCCCGCGTCCTTATTATCATGGCGTTCAGCCTGATCGGCATTGCGGGAAGTTATGGCGTCGCCTGGTTTGGCATTCGCGTCAACACATTCGCCAACTCGCGCACCGCCTTCGCGTCGCTTCCCGGCAAGCCGTTCCCCGTCTACCAGATTCCCCTGGAAGCCGGCATGAGCATTGGCATGATGCTGATCAGCGTCGAACTGTTCATCATGCTAATCATTCTTCTCTTCATCCCCGGCGACTACGCTGGGCCATGCTTCATCGGATTCGCCATCGGAGAATCTCTTGGTGCGGCCGCGCTCCGCATCGCCGGCGGCATCTTTACCAAGATCGCTGACATCGGCTCCGACCTGATGAAGATCGTCTTCAAAATTAAGGAAGATGATGCCCGCAATCCCGGCGTCATCGCCGACTGCACCGGCGACAATGCCGGCGACTCCGTCGGCCCCTCCGCCGATGGCTTCGAAACCTACGGCGTCACCGGCGTCGCGCTCATCACTTTCATTCTCCTGGCTGTGGCCAGCCCGGTCGTTAAAGTCCAACTACTGGTTTGGATCTTCGTCATGCGCGTCATTATGCTGGTGGCCAGTGCTGTTTCCTACTTCCTGAACGCCGCCATCGCCAGCGGCAAGTACAAGAATGCCGACGAGATGAATTTCGAGCACCCTCTTACTTCGCTGGTCTGGATCACCTCGATCGTATCCATCGCCCTCACCTTCCTCACTTCGTATTTCATCATTCCCGAGCTCCAAGGTGACACGTCCCAGTGGTGGAAGCTGGCCGTGATCATCTCCTGCGGAACCCTCGCGGGAGCGGTTATTCCAGAGTTGGTAAAGGTGTTCACCTCGGTTGAATCGCGCCACGTCAGAGAAGTGGTCACCTCCGCCGAAGAAGGCGGAGCCTCTCTCGGAATTCTCTCTGGATTCGTCGCCGGAAACTTCTCCGGCTATTACCTCGGCCTCTCGATGGTTCTGCTGATGTCGATCGGTTTTTACTTCAGCACAATGGGCCTCGCAGCCGCAGCCACTATGCTCGCGCCCGCGGTCTTCGCCTTCGGACTCGTTGCCTTCGGCTTCCTCGGCATGGGTCCCGTCACCATCGCCGTCGACTCGTACGGTCCGGTTACTGACAACGCCCAATCGGTTTACGAGCTCTCGCTGATCGAGCAGGTTCCCAACGTCGAAGCCGAAATCAAGAAAGACTTCAACATTCCAGTCAACTTCGACCGCGCCAAGTATCTGCTCGAAGCCAACGACGGCGCAGGTAATACCTTTAAAGCCACGGCCAAACCGGTGCTTATCGGCACAGCCGTCGTCGGCGCAACCACCATGATTTTCTCCATCATCATGGCGCTCACCAACGGACTTACTGCGAACGTCAACAAGCTCTCGCTGCTGCACGCTCCATTTTTCCTCGGCCTGATCACCGGAGGCGCCATCATTTACTGGTTCACCGGAGCCTCCACGCAAGCCGTCACCACCGGCGCCTATCGCGCAGTCGAGTTCATCAAAGCCAACATCAAGCTTGAAGGCGTGGTGAAAGCATCTGTTGCCGACAGCAAAAAAGTCGTCGAGATCTGTACCAAGTACGCGCAGAAAGGTATGCTGAACATCTTCATCGCGGTGTTCTTTGCGACGCTCGCCTTCGCCTTCGTCGAGCCGTTTTTCTTTGTCGGCTATCTCATCTCCATCGCCATCTTCGGCCTCTACCAGGCAATCTTCATGGCCGACGCCGGCGCCGCATGGGATAACGCCAAGAAAATCGTCGAAGTCGAACTCAAGCAGAAGGGAACTCCGCTGCACGACGCAACCGTCATCGGCGACACCGTCGGCGATCCTTTCAAAGACACCTCTTCAGTAGCGCTGAATCCGATCATCAAATTCACCACGCTCTTCGGATTGCTCGCCGTCGAGTTGGCCGTAACCCTGACTCGCGATCAAGGCGC
>Ga0070731_10005477_pt1 | contig 10455 bp, 12 predicted proteins | sample Coa_R1_2_FD_66448 | JGI IMG/M metagenome (GOLD analysis project Ga0070731, IMG submission 66448) | Surface soil microbial communities from Centralia Pennsylvania, which are recovering from an underground coalmine fire - Coalmine... | ecosystem: Environmental > Terrestrial > Soil > Unclassified ... | reverse complement strand
TGCTGCCGTTGCTGAAATTCGCGCTGCGCCTGCGGTGCCAGCTGCGCAACGGCGCCGGCCAACTGTTCCGGCCCCCAGACGTAGCCGCCGCGGGTCATCAGCTGAAGCTGTTCGGTGCTCGGCGTCCCGTTAGCACCGATTGCGCCCAGGCCGCCTGCGATTCGCCGCGCGGCCTCGGGTGATGCAGCTTGAAGTGCCTTCACGGCCTCTTCGGTCAGTGTGGTTGGCTTGCCTTCCTCGGCCTGCTTTTCCCAACTGCTGAGCAGCGTGTCGATCGCGCTTTTGCTGCCCTCGGGCGTGCCGCCGGTGCCTCTGATGAGCTTGTCGAGATTCTCGATAAAGAATCTTTGTCCCTCTGGACTCCCCAAGTTCTGAGCAAACAATTTTTCTACTGCAGAACCAGGCGCCGGCTTCCATGGAGCGCCGCTTTCGGTTCGCTCAGGGAACGTGAAACCGCCGGCGCCTTGCGGGCTTGGTCCGCGCAAGTATTCGATGTGCTGAAGGCGCTCCATCTGGCCGGCGAATTCCGCCGTGCTGCGGCCTACCTCTTTAGCGCCGGCGGAGGCCTGCGCGGCGGCCTTCGGTGCTGCTGCGCCATAAACACCCTCAAGCCTCTTTCTCGTTTTCTCAGCTTCAGCGCCGACATTCACCAGCGCCACCAGCAACGAGCCACCGATTGCGGCGGCTAACCCTGCGATGCCCGCCCTTGCTGCAGCTAGAATGCCAAACCTGCTTGCGAGCCCTCCGACCTCGATCCCAGCCGACCGAAGGATCGGGTGCAGAACGTGCATTGCTTCGGTGAGCCCGTGGACACCGCCGCTCGCATCGTCGAAGGCTGCCTGCGTCTTGCCGGCGCCAGCAGCGAGACCATCGAAGCCGCTGCCGGCAGCCTGTGAGTTTTTCAGTTGATCGAGTTGACGCTGCAGGCGCCGCAGTTTTTCCGCGTCGCTGTCGTCCACCTGGATCACGATTCCGATCGTGTTCGCCATTTTTAGTCCCTTCAAAATTGTGCGCGACGCAGCTCGCGCCGACGACATGATGGACGGCATGCCGCCGGCGCGTGCCTTCGCCGGCCGCTGAGGAGAGCGGCCATTTCACCCGAGACCTGGCCCGCCAGAGCCAATCTCGGGCAATCCTTGTCTACCGCGCTGCCAGCACCACGAAGGGCGAGCGCGTGTTGCTCGAGCCGTTGTAGGGCGTGATCGGGGAAGCGAACGCCGGTTGCCCGTCGACGCGCAACACAAAGCGCCACACCGACGAATCTTCCAGAAACTCGACGTGAACAGAGAGCACCGGGGTAACGCCTCCGTCGATCAAAATGTAATGTTCCGGGTCAGCAAGCACGATGTCGCCGACGCTGCCGAGCGTGGCGGATTGCTCCATTGCCAGGACCGGACGTCCTTTCAGCAGCGGAAACTCATTGCCATTGGTGCCGGCCGGCATGTAGAGGGCGCCCCCGCTCGGCGGCGTGACGCCGCTGCTGCCGACTACGTCGACGAGCTGATCGAGCTGCTCCTCGCCGTCTTCGTTGATGAGCCAGACAGCCCGTCGGCGGGACGGTGCCGGGAGCCGCGACCACATTTGACGAATATTTGCTGCCGTGATGGTCGCTGCAGCTTGCCCTGTTTCCTTCGGCACGGTGATGGTGCAGGGCGAGTTGATCATGCCCAGCGGCTTGCCGGCCCCATCTCCCAAGAGCAAAGCCAGGTCGAGCTTAAACCCGAGTTCGGCAGCGAAGACACGTGTGATGTGCGCCTCGAGCATTGCGGCGTCCGCCAGCAGCTCGTTGGTGACCACGATGGCGACGACGAGCTTCTTTGCATCGAAGTTGAGCAGCTTGAATCGCGGAAAGGTCAGATTGATCGTCGAGGCTTCGGCCAACCAATATCCGAGCGCGCCGCCCCATCGGCTTCCGTCGGCGCGCGACGTTTCGTCGATCGCTGGCACCTTCACGTCGGCGATGGGCCCGGTCATTTCGCGGCGATCGCATAGGTTCGGCAGCGTGGCCTGCTCGTAAGCGAAGCCCACCAACTCGCTCGCCCATTGCGTGCCGACTAAGAAGCCGCCGGCTGCCGGATCAACTTCGCCGAGGCCGGTCGGTGCCCGGACCTCGCGGGCTGGGGTTCCCGGCGCGCGCACCAAGTTGCGATCGGTCTTGCCGCCGGGCTTGAATGCCTCGCCGATCGCGCGCAGTTGCTCCCCGAGGGTCGCGAAGTCGTTGCCGCGCATTTGCGCGATCCCGATCGGCTGCTCATCGCGGCCTTTGCGCTGCTCATTCACCCACGTTATCAGGTGATGGAGCGCCCGCGCCTCTCGCAAATGGCCGGCGCGAGTCGTCAGATGATCCACCATGGGCGCCGCGCGGGCGCCCCTACCGACGGACCGCCCCGGTTTGTGGACGACCGGAGGCGAAGCCCCGGGGGACGTCTCCCTCGAGCGAAACGTCTCAAACAAATCGATGCCTCTCATTTCACCGCTCGCTTTGATGCGAATGTCACCGTAAAGCCCCCTATCTCTTTTGCTTCCGCAGCGGCCTTCGTCAGGGCGCCGGCCAGCTCCTCCGCTTGCTCTGGACGCATAGCCATGCCCTCACAGCGGCCATTCCACGCGCCGTACAATGCGACGAATGCGGCCCCCTCATTCGCGTAGACCGAGACCTTGAATTTTCCGGTCCTTCCTCCGCTGCTGAGAGTGATCTCGGCGATGTCTTCCTCGTACTGGAGTGTCGCGGTCATTAGCAGTGCTTTGAAAGAGCCTCTTTCAGGTCCATTCCGTTGCGCAGATCGTTCAACAATAAGTGGGAGCCGTACCGAGGCGGCGGTCTCATCTCATCGATACCGGGCAAGTTACGCAGGAGTTCGCCCAGCTGCGCCGGGACCGTGCTTTGATCGGGCTGGAAGTAGAGCGCCTCGGCATCCTCAGCGGCGCGTCGGCATGCGTGCATGCGAATTACGATCGCCGCCAGATTGTTAGTCTCCGATCCGACGAATTTGCCGGTGATCGCGCTGCGCGTCCGCGTCGTGTTCACGCGGGGCTGCTCCTTGCGCAGTTTTTCCATTTCGTCATGCTGCATTTGATGGATAAAAGCCGCGATCGCGGGGTGGGCCGTCTCTTTCAGCTGACGCTGCAGCGCATCGCGACGGGACTGGAACGAGAAGCTCGATCCAATCTTGGCACCGGCCGACGCGAGGACTTTGTTCTCGAGCTCTTTCACTTTGGCACGCGCGGCAGCGAGCTCCTTGATCGCTTTCGCGTGGCCGGCTCCCTGCGCCTCGATGGCGGCGAGTTCCTGTTTGTCGAGACCGGCCAGCTCGGCCGCCAGGCGCTCCCGATCGGCAAGAGTACGCGCCTCGAGGACGGCATGGGCCTTCTTGCCTTCGGGCGAATCTGCCACCGCTTGGAGCAAATGCTTTGCGATGCGCTCTGCCGAGGCCTTAGGATCGAGTTTGAGGACCGTCGCGATCATTTGTTGTTTCCCTTCGACGCGAGGAGACATCGGCGACCTGGACATCGCAATGCCACTTCGGTGTCCGGAATGTTGTTGTAGAAACAGCGGTTTGAGCACACGCGCCATCTGCTTCGGGCTGGTGGGCACGTCGCCGTCCGTCGCTTTGAAGGCCTCGAACAGCCCAGCACGAAGAGGGTCCCCAGCGTAGCGCGCGGGCATTTCGGAGCGATGTTGGTCCCTGCACCAAGCGATCGACCCATAGCGCCTGACGTCTTTGGCGAGCTCGTCCGCGACGGCCTTGAGGTCGAGACCCAGGAACAGATCGATCGCGAGCCGCCTGAGCGCCGCGTTGCGACGCGCGCGGGCCCGCTCGGCCGAGCCGACGACCGAAACGCCAGGCGGTACCGTCGCCGCGAAGTCGCGGATGCGCGGGCCCCATCGCTCGCCGGCATCGGCCGCGATCGCGAGCAGCAATTCGGCAAGATCGCGCGGTTCCTTTTTAGGGCTGCCTAAACGCCGCCGACCCTTTGTCGTTGTCACCGTCCGTCATCCGCCGGTGACTCCGGCTCGCGTTTCAATCTGCCACTCTCCAAGAATTCTCTGAGGCGCCGTTGATTTTCTTCGTCTCGCGGCGGGCAGCGCTCACCTGGTGGAAGGACGTGGACCAGACAGCCGAAGTCCTCCGTATTGGCCCAACCGGCTGAATCTAATCCCGCGACGACCGCGTGGAGATAGTCCAGATCAATATCCGGTCTTACTTCCCGATGCTCCGCTGCGAGTTCAAACATCGCCTCCAGCTTCGCCGCGGGCAATAAACGCGCTTCGGCAGGCTTCGTTGGCGATTGCGCATATTGCAGGAGTGCTCCGATGTTGGAAATCGCATGCACGCTATCGATGGCGGGCTTGACGACGCTTTGGATCCTTTCCGCGTCCTGAAAGTCGTGGATGCCGACGCCACGATAGGTTTCGACGATAGGAAAACGCTCTCTCAATTCAACCTCGCCGCTTTGCCACTGAGGATCGCGATCGCACGGCGTTCCAGTTCATCCGGTTGCCCTCCCTCTGAGGAAGCATCCGCCGTTTTCTTCTTTTTGAGGCGCAGCAACTCACGGCAGGCTGCGAGGCGCGCCGTCGCTGGCGTCGCGGGGTCGCGCGCCATCTGACGGAGGATCTCTTCCGGGTCGTCCGCCGGATCGTCGCCGTCGATCGGCGGCAGGAAGCTCCATTTCATTCACAAAGCATTAGCCAAATTGCGCTCGAAAATTCTTAAAAACGCGCGCTCGAAATCCGCGCATGCGTACGCGGGTTGCTGTGGGACCTGCTTTTGCGGAAATTGAAACCCGCTACCGGGTCCGGCGCTCATCGGCGGTCTTGAGATTGTGGTGGGCCGGGCAGAGCAGCCAGGTGTTTCGTCGATCCAACGGCGCGCCGCCGTCTTTAATTTCAACAATGTGGTCGCAAATCATCCCGGCAACTGACGCGCCGCAACCGGCCCATTGGCAGCGACCACTGGCCTCGCGAAAAGTGCGGTCGCGCAAGCGTCGCCATGCGGCGGAGGTGTAGAAGTTCGGCCCCAGCTCCTCGGGATCAGATCGCTTCGGCGCCGGTGGGGCGGTGCGCAGATCGATCGCTTTCACAGAGGGTTTGAGCATCGCGATGCGGCGCCGCTTCATTTGGTGTCTCCGACCTGACCGAGTACCGATAATTTCCATTATCGAACCTCCGACGAGGGTCCGATAATGAGCGCTATCGGACCTTCAGGTGTTTCGATAATTGGCCGAGACGGCTGCCACGAAGTGAGGTCATCGTTGATCGGAGCGGGCGTCGCTTCGGCCGCGAGCGCACGATCACGTGGCGCCTTGGTTTCACGTAAACAGTTTCACAGTGACTCGGCCATAGAACGCGCCCGCCCAGTCTTCCTGCATGCTGATCAGGCCGTCATCGATCAGCTTCTGCCGGCGTCCGTCGGACAGCGCCTTGAAGGCAGCTTGGTCGAGCACTGCGATCGTGCCGCGGCAAACCTTGTCCTTCGGCGCCGCCACCGTCACTTGGCCCTTTTCGAAGGACTCGCGGTAGCCATCGCCAGCGTTCTTTGCGTTGGCGATCAGCGACGCCTTGAGACCGTCGAGCTCGGCGAACTGCTTTGCAAATCGGATGTGCAGGTCGACGAGCTTCTTCGCCAGCTTGCGTCGCACGACGTCGGTCACTGTGCCATGCATGCGGTGAGACTGCTTTACGGATGTGAATTTTTGGTGGCCTTGCGAGGCGAGCGTGGGTTTATCGTCAACCCGCGCTCCCTTAACGCGGCTGCCTTTTCACGCAGCCGTCGGCGGTTCGTCGATCGGCGTTCGCGTGATGACGACGCGAGCGCCGACGGTGATTTGATAAGCGATCGGGGCGTCGCTGTTGCCCGGCGTGAGCAGCGCCTTGGCGGTCATCGGCGCGCTCGGCTCGAGCGTGCGCAAGAAGTTGGCCGTTGTTTCTAAAACTGCGTGACGGCCGTACACCTCGCTCGCGTCACGGCAATGCACGCGGATCTCACCGGTGGGCGCGATAAAAAGCCGGACGTCGGCCGGCGATCCTGGCCAATCGCCCACCGGCACGTTCAGGAGCAGCCGTGGCGGCAGCCGAAAACTAAACCACACGCCGAGCGGGAGGTACGGCGATACGCGCTGCGGCGGCTTAGTGCCGATGCGGACGACCTTCTCCATTGCGGACGCACTTACCCCCGGAAACCCATCAGCATGGTTAAGACCGCCCACGGAGGCCACCGGACGCCAGCAGCTCGGCGAGCTTCTGTTGCGCCATCGCCAAGCCGTCGTATTCGCGCCGAATGTCGTCGGCGACCTTGGCCATGGCGAGAGCCGACAGCCCTACCCGGCCGCCCAATGCAAGCGCCTTGGCGCCCTCCCGGGCCTGTCGGGCACAGGCGCGCGGCAGGATCTGCTCGACGATTTCCTTCCAATCGGGGTCCGGCTGAGCGGCCATTTGCGACTTAATGCCGCAATTTCGCCAAATCCGGCAAGGGGCTGATTTATCGGACGAATTATCAAGCGAGTGCCCCGCTAACAGCAACCCGTCCCGATGGCGCGCGGCCTGAAAACCCTCGGGGAAATTCCCCAAAGGTCTCCTAGGACTCGCGACCCGCGGACGGCTCCGGTGCGCGTCTCAAAATGGGACAGCCTGCGGGTCTGGAGGACCTGCATCGGTTCATGCCGGCGGCCCACCGGGTGTCCCATCCGTTGTCCCAGCGCCTGTCCCGCGCGGAGGGCGGCTGTCCCGATGTCCCCGTCTCTATAGGGGGCGGGACAATGGGACAGGAAACGGCGCACTTAATCGTCAAGCAGGCCGCGTTCCCGAGCAACGGTCTTGAGCCGGTCGACCTTGCTTTTCGACATGCCTAGGTCCTTCGCGGCGTCTCGGATTGTCGCGCCCTCTTCCAACGCCTCGATTACGCGCTTGAGGTCTACATCGGCGATTGCTGCCCGTGTCCACATGCCAACGCCGCCGCGCTCCTCGTACTTGGCCTCGAAGGGCTCGGCATCGGCACCATGGAAGCTGCGGTGCTTCTCGAAATGAACCTCGAACCTGGCGCCTTGGCCTGGCGTGTAATCCGACGGATGGCGCAGCGCGATCATGCTGTCCAAGACGTCCTCCCGCTTCGAAGTCCCTCTTTGGTTGCCGCCTCTCCCTGCATGATGGAGAAAGATGGTCGAGCGGCCGGCCCGCCGGTGCCCAAGCGTCCAGTCTTGCACGGTCTGCCAGGCCTCCGCCTCGTTCTCCTTGCCCGAGCGGCACAGCGTGGAGATGTTGTCGAGAATAATTAGATCCGCGTCGCCCACAGCATTATCGAAAGCGCGTTGTCCTTCTCTCGTCGCGAGATCTGGCAATCCGCGCTCGGTCAGGTCTCCGCATAGCATTCTGAAGTTGGCGGACGCTGATTCACCGCCAAGGATCGCGCGCAGCCGTTCCTGCATGTCCGCTGCGGGCATCTCGCCATCGATATATAAAACGCGACGAGGCTCAGGAACGGACCATCCAAGAAAGCCGCCGCCGGTGGCGACCGCATGCGCAACGCCGAGCCCAAGCAACGTCTTGCCCACCCCCTTCAGCGCATAGACCATCGCCGCGCCCTTCTCTGGGAGCCAAGGCGACAAAATTAGCCGACGAGGGGGCACTTTCAGTTCCAAGAACTCGGGAAGATGGAGTGGGCGCAAAGGTTCACTCGTGCGGCGAGCCCCGACAATCTCAGCTTCGCTTTTGCTTGGCTCAACGCAGCCAAGGGCGACAAGTGCTTGAGCTTCGACGAAAAGGCGCTGGGCGTTGTCAGCATCAATCTCGTGAAAACTGGCGAATTCATTTAAGGCATCCACGACATGTATTCGAGCGACGCGATGGGCCTTAGGTTCATTTGTCTTGACGATCAGCAAAACGTGGAAGAGGTTGCGCGCCGCTCTTGTCAATTGGGCCCATGCACCGTCGCGGGACGTGTTGTGCATGATCCGGCGCCAGCTCGAGACTTCCTCGCATACTGCCACCGGAATTTCGGGAGTGTTATCGACCACCGACAACGTAACCACGGTGGGGCTTGGTTTCCCGAGATAAAATCGTGCCGCCTCGGAGCGACGATCCAAAAGTCCACTCGCATTGAGACGCTCGCAAAGGCGTCCCATCGCGGCTTCCGCCTGAGCCGGCGTTTTTGTGATCGAGCCGCCAAGATCTCTTAGGGCCTCTCGATGTGGATCTCCTCCGATCAACGTAATATCGGAGTGGAAGCCTTCGGGCTCCACCCACAACGTGCCGATCGGCGAGACGCGATCGGGATGCTGCACCTCAGACACGCGGGTCAGGCCGCCGGACGCCAAGTGCCCGCGGCGACGGCAGCTATGTCAGCGGCCCGATAAGCAACGCGTTTTCGGCCGAACCTGATGGGCTCAGGAAACTGCGGCGGGTTGAGCTTTCGAAGGCGCCACCGCGTGGTGCGGCTCAGCGGTATGAGGCGGTCGACCTCGCAATCGAGCAAAAACTCTCTGCCCACCTCCGACACGAACTGTTTTTTGAGACGCTCTGCCCGTTGACGCGGCCTCGCCGCTTTTCGTTTCGACATGTTTCATCGCCTTCCGCGAAAAAAAGTGGACGCGGAGGCGACTTGTTTCACGTCGTTCTGAAAGCGTCGATGATGCTTCCACCGTTCCGGAAGCGACTATGCATCAGTGTCCCAAAGGGTCCCTATGGAACACGCGCCTGCAGTGCCAGTCCAAGTTCGCTTCCTTTTCGCCGGCCGCGGCCCCGTAAAGAACGGCGGCGAGTTGCATGTAAGCCCCGCCTACACTCAGCGTCGGGGCGCAGGAGCTAAAATGACGGAGCAAATAAAGGGCACCCGATGCAGCAACAGTCTTTTCCATTCGCCCAAACTTCCCACCGCGGCTAGCCGAAATGTTGTCACTGCACTGCAGGATAGACTCAAGGTGATCAAGTGTCTCACCAAGCCGGCGCTTCTCTCGTTCGAAGTAGCTTCGCGCTACTCCGATCTCATCGTCTGCCGGAAGCGGCCCGGAACATTGAGAGGCGACCACAAGGGAAGCGACCTCGGGGCTTTTGATCAATGCCACGAGAGGCCTCAGCCGCCTTGCGACTTCAAGATAGATGTCTCTATTGACGACAATTCCACGATTCAAAAACGGAATGAGATCGGCGAGCACCGACGTCTTGTTGAACACTCTTCGAATTGCCTCGACGCACTCAGCCTCTCTCACCTCCGGTGGGTTGATGATGGCGAGGCAATCGGAAAGCACGGCTTCCGGGAGTTCCGGGAGCTCACGCTGGGCCGGGTCGGCCGCCTGCCTGGCTTTGAGGGCGCACTTCGACTCCATCAGCGCGTGGCTAGCTTTAAGGGCGCGCTGCAACGCCGCGCCCTGTCTGCGACGCGGCTTCACTGCGACGCCCTCAGCGGGATTATAGCGCCGCTCTGCTGGCCTTTATCGCCCAGCGCCTTCGCGATCGCCGAACCGATGCGATCGGAGGCGCGCCGCAGTGGATCCGCATCAAGGTGGGCATAGCGCTCCGTGGTCTCGTGGTGCTTGTGGCCGAGCAGCTTGCCGATGATTGGAAGGCCGAGACCGGCGCCGGCGCCGATGCTTGCATGCGTGTGCCGCAGATCGTGGACCCGAACGCCCCCAAGCGAAGCGTGGTGCTTGAGCAATTCCCATGGCTTTTGCAGGTCCGCACGCGGTTTGCTCGGATGGTCGCCGAGCACGACGAAATCGCCAAGCCGCGGCAGTTTCGCCAGCACTTCCATTGCCGGCGCATTGAGCACCACGGTCTTGCGACCGGTCTTGCTATCTGGGAGAAGCAATAGCCCGCGCTCTAAATCCACCTCACTCCAGCGTAAGTGCAGGATTTCGCGAAGGCGGCAGCCGGTGAACAACAAAAGCCGGAATGCTGCCGCCACGTGCGGCGTGAATTGCGTCTTGCGATTCTCGGGCTTGTAAGCGTGTTTGCTATTGCCGCCCCAGCTCGCGGGCCATGCTAAACCTTCCTTTTCGGCCCGGCGCAGCGCTTCCCCGAGACGGGCCAGCTCCTCGCCGAGGAGATAGCGCTCGCGCCCCTCCTCCCGAAATTTTTCGATAGAACGGCACGGATTCTTGAAATCGTCGGGGACACACTGGTGACGAGCCGCGTATGTGAAGACGCCGGAGAGCGCCACGACGACACGATTAGCGGTAACGTGATGCCCCTGCTCACCGAGACGGCGGTGCAGGCGATCAACGTCGGCGACGGTGACGTCGTGGGCCTTCTTGGCCCGCAACTTCTCGCCGATCTTGTTGGTGAAATAGTGGGTATAAAGCTCAATCGTGCGCGCTTTCTTCTTCGGTCGCACCCGCTCGGCCATGTAACGATCGATGAGCTCGGCCAGCGTTAGCGCTTCACGTTGCGTTTGCCGTTCACGCTGCGGATCAGCACCTCCGGAAATCTCCCCACGTAGCCGCTCGGCTCGTTCGCGCGCG
>Ga0070731_10005475_pt1 | contig 10458 bp, 9 predicted proteins | sample Coa_R1_2_FD_66448 | JGI IMG/M metagenome (GOLD analysis project Ga0070731, IMG submission 66448) | Surface soil microbial communities from Centralia Pennsylvania, which are recovering from an underground coalmine fire - Coalmine... | ecosystem: Environmental > Terrestrial > Soil > Unclassified ... | reverse complement strand
ACATGAACGAGGGCAGGAACGTGACGAACGTCGCGACGAGCGCACCGGCGACACCGGCGCCGAGGAAGCCGACGAAGGCCACGATCATGATGAGCGGTCCCGGCGTGCTCTCACCGAGCGCAAGCCCGTCGATCATCTGCGGCGCCGTCGCCCACCCGTAGGTTTCGACAGCGTTCTGCAAGACGTAGGGCAGCACGGCATACGCTCCGCCAAACGTCACCATCGCCGACTTCGTGAAGAACCAGCCCATCTGGGTGAGGTCGCTCGCGAACCCGAACGCGAATGCGAGCAGGCCCAGGCAAGCGGCCCAGATCGCGACGAATACGGCCGTGACGATCACGATGCGTCCCACCGAAAATTTCGCGTGCGCCGGTGAAGGCGTGTCGTCGTCGAGGATGGCCTTCATGCCCGTGGATTTCGCGGCCTGGTGTCCCGCCATCGTGAAGACGTTGGGAGAGACGCGGCCTCCGATCCATCCGACGAGCGCCGCTGCCGCGATCACGGCGGGGAAAGGCACGCCGAATGCGAAGAGCGCGATGAATGCCGATGCGGCGACGGCCCAGAGGAGCGGATGGCGCAGCGAGCGCGAGCCGATGCGCCACGCGGCGGCCAGGACGATCGCGACGACCGCGGGCTTCACGCCGTGCAATACGGCCGCGATCGCGGGGACGTTGCCGAAACGGACATAGATCCACGAGAGCGCGATCAGGATGAAGAGCGAGGGCAGCACGAAGAGGCCGCCCGCGACGATCCCGCCACGCACGCCGTGCAGGAGCCAGCCGATGTAGGTCGCAAGCTGCTGCGCCTCGGGGCCCGGCAGCACCATGCAGTAGTTGAGCGCGTGCAGGAAGCGCCGCTCCGAGATCCAGGCCCGCCGCTCGACCAGTTCGCGATGCATGATCGCGATCTGCCCCGCGGGGCCGCCGAAGCTGATGAATCCCAACTTCAACCAGAAGAGCAGGGCTTCCCTGAAGGTGATCGTGCGTTCCGTCATGCGGAGAGCCAACGGGGTGCGATCGATGCGACGGTGTCCATGAGTGCCTCCGTAAAGGTGCGGAAGCAGGGCTTGGACGGACACCGTCTCGGCGGCGGGAGCCGCCCCCGGGAGCCTGCGTTCCCGGGCTTTGGAAATGCTATCCCATGCGATGGGCGCTTACAACCGGCGTGGGACAAGTCCTACTGACGCGGGCGCCACGAGGGCGCAATCTGGAGTCATGAAATGGGCCGGAATGTACCTCGTGGGGTTCATCGTGCTGGTGGGCGGCGTGTTGGCCGCGCTGTGGCACCTGGGTGTCCTGCAGAGCATCGGGATGACGTGGACGCTGATCGGCCTCGCGATCGTGATCGGCATCGGGATCATGATCTCGGTATCGAACAGCGGCATCAAGGACATCGTCCAGATCGACCAGAAGAAGTAGCTTTTCCTCGGGGTGATTCGCCACGAGCCGCGTGCTAACATTCACGCCCCGTTGGAGAATCCCGGATGCAAGCACAATCGTTCGATCGCGAGCTGGACGTGCGCGGGCTCAATTGCCCGTTGCCGATCCTGAGGGCCAAGAAGGCGCTCGGCGACCTCACGGCCGGCCAGGTCCTCAAGGTGATGGCGACCGATCCCGGATCCGTGAAGGACTTCCAGGCCTTCTGCAAGCAGACGGGCAACGAGCTGCTGTCTCACTCCGAAGGCGCGGAATTCGTCTTCTTCATGAAGAAGCGCTAGTCGTCACCCCCGCGAAGGCGGGGGCCCAAGCAAAGCGCTCACGCGGGAATGACAATCAATCGAGAAACAAATCCTGATAGGGCTTCACGCCCGGCGTGACGGCGTACTTGTCGAAATCGGTCACGCCTTCCTTGCGCAGCACGTCCTCGTCGATGTAGAAATTTCCAGTGTTCGACTTCGCGTCGCTCGTCAGGATCAGGTGCGCGGCGTCGGACATGATCTCGTCGGTGCGGCTCGCCTTCAGGATCTCCGGCGGGAAATGCACCTCGACCGCGGCGGTGGCGATCGTCGTGCGCGGCCAGAGCGAGTTCACCGCGATGCCCAGCGGCTTCAACTCCTCGCTCATCCCCAGCGTGCACATGCTCATCCCGTACTTCGACATCGTGTAGGCCACGTGCCCGGCGAACCACTTGCCCTTCATCGACAGGGGCGGCGAGAGCGTGAGGATGTGCGGGTTCGAGGAGCGCTTGAGCGCGAGGATGCACGCCTGCGAGCAGAGGAACGTCGCGCGCGCATTCACGCCCATCATGAGGTCGTAGCGCTTGGCGGGCGTCTCCATCGTCGGCGTGAGGCTGATGGCGCTCGCGTTGTTCACGAGGATGTCGATGCCGCCGAATTCGCCCGCGGCGCGCTTCACCGCTTCGATGATCGCGTTCTCGTCGCGCACATCGAGCTGGATCGCGAGCGATTTTCCGCCGGCCTTGCGAATCTCTTCGGCCACCGTGTGGATGGTGCCGACGAGCTTCGGATGCGGATCCGCCGTCTTCGCCGCGATCACGACGTTGGCGCCGTCCTTCGCGGCGCGAAGCGCGATCGCGCGCCCGATGCCCCTGGAACCGCCGGTGATGAAAAGCGTCCTGCCTGCGAGGGTCTTCATGGATTGGAGACTTGCGTGTCTTCGAGTGACGGGATGATACCCCGGCTCACGTAGACCTTCCGCAGGTGCGTGCGGAAGGTCGCGATGCGCGCGAGGAAGAAGAGTCCTGCGGCGATCGAGATCACGCCGCCCACGACGAAGGTCGAGGGCGCCCCGATGCGGTCGGCGAGCCAGCCCGCGCTGTAGTGCCCGAGCGGCGCGCTGCCGATGAAGCACATCGTGTAGTACGAGAGCACGCGGCTGCGCTTCTCCTCGTCCACAACCGATTGCAGGATCGTGTTCACCGCCGCGCCCGTGAGGAACATGCCGAAGCCTTCCAGCATGAGCATGGGATAGGAGACCCAGAGCGTGCGCGAGAGACCGAAGCCCATCGCACCCACGCCCGCGACGAGCGCGCCGATTCCCACCCACTTGCCGAGGCCGCGAACGTTGGAGCGATGCGCGAGCCTCACGGCCGCGATCACCGCGCCCAGGCCCACGATGCCGATGAAATGTCCGACGAGCTCGGCGCCTTCGCCGAACACCTTCACGGCGACCGCCGGCATGAGGGTCGCGTAGGGGCTGATCGAGAAGCTCACGAGGGCGAGCGTGGCGAGCATCCGCCGGGCGGGAAGCATTCCCGTCACGTAGCGCCAGCCCTCGGCGAGATCGTGCAGCGGGTGCGACGGAGGGCGCGGCCTGGGCGTGATGTTGATCGTGAGCAGCGCGCCCAGCACGGCGAGGTAGGAGATCGAGTTCAGGGCGAAACACCACGTCTCGCCGAACGCCGCGATCAGCAATCCCCCGATCGAGGGACCGATCAGCCGCGTGCCGTTCATGAGCATCGAGTTCATCGCGATCGCGTTGGGCAGGTCCTCGCGGTGGTCCAGGAGCTGGACGAAGATCGATTGCCGCGTCGGCGTCTCGAAGCAGTTGCAGAAGCCGGCGAAAAGCGCGAGCGCCGCGAGCTGCGTCATGGTGATCATGTGCAGGCCCGAGAGGATCGCGAGGACCGCCGATTGGAGCGTCATAAGCCCCAGCACCGTGAGAAGCAGCGTGCGCCGATTGATGCGGTCGCCCAGCACGCCCGCGAAGGGGCCGAGGAAGAGGTGCGGGATGTTGTTGAGGAACCCGATCAATCCCGTGAACCACGTGGAGCCCGAGAGCGTGTACGCGAGCCACATCACGGCGACCGACTGCATCCACGTCCCGATCATCGAGACCGCCTGCCCGGCGTAGTAGCGGCGGAAGTTCGGGGAGCGAAGAGCCCTAAGACTATGCGGCCAGTTCACTGATCGGGCCCCGGCCTGCGCCGGGGTGACACGGTTCGTTCAACCCAGCTTCCCGAGTTGCGTGCGCAGGTCCGCGTGCTTGGCTTCGAATTCCGCGAGGCGCTTCTTCATCTGGTCCACGACGTGCGCCGGGGCCTTCTGCACGAAGGAGCCGTCGTCGAGCTTGGTGCGCGCCTTGGCGATTTCGGCGGCGAGGCGCTCCGATTCCTTGGTGAGGCGGATCTTCTCGGCGGCACGGTCGATCTCCACGTGCAGCATGAGCTTCGCATTGCCCGTGATCGACACGGGCGCATCTTCGGCGGGGAGCGCGTTCACGAAGCGCACCTCCGAAAGGCGCGCCACAGCGGCGATCTGCGGCGCATAGTCGGCCAGGTAGGACGCGTCGTTCGCGACGTACATGGGCACCCTCACGGCCGGTGACAGGCCCATCGTCGAGCGCAGGTTGCGCGCCGCATTGATGATTTCCTTGACCGTCGCGATCTCGCGTTCCGCGCCCTCGTCGATCTTCGACGCGTCGGACGAAGGATAGGGCGCGACCATGATGCTCTCGCCCGCCTTGCCGGCGAGCGGCGCCACGATCTGCCAGAGCTCCTCGGTGATGAACGGGATGAACGGATGCGCGAGGCGAAGCGTCGCCTCGAGCACCCGGATCAGCGTGCGGCGCGTGGCGCGTTGCTGCGCCTCGTTTCCATTCGCGAGTTGCACCTTCGCCATCTCGACGTACCAGTCGCAATACTCATCCCACACGAATTCGTAGACGGCGCGCGCGGCCACGTCGAAGCGATAGGTGGCGAGGCCGTCGGCGACCTCTTTCTCGGCGCGCTGCAGGCGGCTCGAGATCCACTTGTCCACCGCCGAGAATTCCAGCGGCTTCGACTCGTCCACGCCCGTGTCCTTGCCCTCGCAGTTCATGAGCACGAAGCGCGTGGCGTTCCAGAGCTTGTTGCAGAAGCCGCGATAGCCTTCGCAGCGCTTCAAGTCGAAGTTGAGCGTGCGCCCGAGTGTCGAGAGCGAGGCGAAGGTGAAGCGCAGCGCGTCGGCTCCATAGGCGTCGATGCCCGTGGGGAATTCGCGCTTGATGCGCTTGGCCGCCGTCTCCCGGTGCGAGGCGAGCATGAGGCCCTGGGCGGACTTCTCCAGGAGCGCGTCGAAGGAGACGCCGTCGATCACGTCGAGCGGGTCGATCGTGTTGCCCTTCGACTTGCTCATCTTCTGGCCTTCCGCGTCGCGCACGATCGAGTTGATGTACACGTCGTGGAATGCGGTCTCGCCGGTGACGTTCAGGGACGCCATGACCATCCGCGCGACCCAGAAGAAGATGATGTCGAAGGCGGTGATGAGGACCGTCGACGGCAGGTAGAAGCGGCGCTCGCGCTCGAAGGTCGCCTCGTCGGGCCAGCCCAGCGTCGTGAAGGGAACGAGCGCCGAGGAGAACCAGGTGTCCAGCACGTCGGAATCGCGCGACTCGGGCGTGATCTTCTTGCCGGCGGCGGTCGCGTGCTTCAGCGCCTCCTCGAACGTGCGGCCCACGAAGGGCGTGCCGTCATCCGCGTACCACGCCGGAATCTGGTGGCCCCACCAAAGCTGGCGCGAGATGCACCAGTCCTGGATGTTGCCGAGCCACTGGTCGTAGATCTTCGTCCATTCCTCGGGCACGAATTTCGTCTTGCCCTTGGCGACGGCATCGAGGCCGGCCTTCGCCATCGAATCCATGCGCACGAACCATTGGTCCGAGAGCATCGGCTCCACGATGACGTCAGTGCGCTCCGATCTCGGCACCGTGAGCTTGTGGGGCTTCACGCTGTCGACGAGCCCTTGCTTCTCGAGATCGGCGAGAACGCGCTTCCTCGCTTCGTAGCGATCGAGTCCCTGGTAGGCCAGGGGAGCGTTCTCGTTCACGCGGGCTTCGAGCGTGAAGATCGAGAGCGGCTCGAGGCCGTGGCGCACGCCCACCTGGAAGTCGTTGAAGTCGTGCGCCGGCGTGATCTTCACCACGCCCGTCCCGAATTCGCGATCGACATAGGTATCCGCGATCACGGGGATCAGGCGATCGCACAGGGGCAGCTTCACGCGCTTGCCCACGAGCTTCGCGTAGCGCTCGTCCTCCGGATGCACGGCCACCGCCATGTCGCCCAGCATCGTCTCGGGGCGCGTCGTCGCGACCACGAGGAACCCGCTCCCATCCTCGAGCGGATAGCGCAGGTGCCAGAGCGAACCGGTTTCTTCCTCGTTGTTCACTTCGAGATCGGACACGGCCGTCTGCAGCTGCGGATCCCAGTTCACGAGGCGCTTGCCGCGGTAGATGAGGCCCTGCTCGTGCAGGCGCACGAAGACCTCGATCACGCCGCGCGAACGCACCTCGTCCATCGTGAAGTATTCGCGCGACCAGTCGCATGACGAGCCGAGGCGGCGCATCTGCCGCGTGATCGTCGACCCCGAGACTTCCTTCCACGCCCACACGCGCTTGGTGAATTCCTCGCGGCCCAGCGCGCGCCGCGACGTGCCCTGTTCTTCGAGCTGGCGCTCCACCACCATCTGCGTGGCGATGCCCGCATGGTCGGTGCCCGGCTGCCACAGCACGTTGTAGCCTTTCATGCGGTGGTAGCGCGTGAGGATGTCCATCAGCGTGTGCTGGTAGGCGTGCCCCATGTGCAGCGTGCCGGTGACATTGGGCGGTGGAAGCTGGATCGAGAACGATTGCTTCGACGCGTCGAAGCCCGCCTTGAAATATCCCTTCGACTCCCAGAAGGGATACCAGCGCGACTCGATGCCTTTGGGATCGAAAGCTTTTGCGAGTTCCATGGCCTACTTTTTCTTGTTACGGGCGGCGATCGCGTCGTGGACGGCATCCGCGATGGACTTGGCGAGCTCCTGGCGGACGTCGCCGAGCGCGCCGATCACCGCGGCGTGTATCTGGGGCTGGAGGTGCTGGGCAAGGCGCGCTTCGAGGTCGTGCGCAAGTCGCCCCTCGACCTGGAGCATCACGCGCTTGAAGACTTCGTGGGCGAGCTCGTCGGCGGCGGCCTTGTCCTCGACGAAGTCCGTGAGCACGGGGAAGGCGCCCGTGTCGGAGCCGGCGCCCGTGGCCTGGCGTTTCAGCAGCGCGTCGGCTCGCCCCAGCACGTCTTTTTCGAATTCCGCCGGCACTCTTCTAACCCTCGATGTCGTTCACTTGGATGTCGTAGCCGCGCTTCTTGTAGAACGCATGGCGGTCGCGGGCCTTCACCTTGTCCTGCTCGTCGGTCGAGACGATCTCGAGCACGCGATCGAACGACGCGAAGAAAGGCGGCCATTCGTCGGCCAGGTTCAGCAGCACTTCGTGGTGCGGGAGCTTTTCACCGTCGGCGCACAGCACCACGGGCGTCTCCACCGCGAGCGGTGAGTGCGCATAGACGTGCGGCACGAAGCTCGTCTGCTGGTACGTCCAGAGACTGCGATCGAATTCCGCGAGCGTGTTCGCGTCCGGCGAATACACGATGAGCCTGCTCGGCTTCGCGACCGCCTTGGCCGCGAGACGGCATGCGACCCGAAGCTTGTCCTCGGCGTACCGGTAGAAGTCGATCCGCGTCACGCCGCGCGCTTGGCGAGGAAGTGCGCGAGCAGGGCCACCGGCCTGCCCGTGGCGCCTTTCTCGGCGCCGGATTTCCACGCGGTGCCCGCGATGTCCAGGTGCGCCCAGGGATACGCCTTCGTGAAGCGCGAGAGGAAGCAGGCCGCAGTGATCGAGCCGCCCGCGCGCGATCCGATGTTCGGGATGTCGGCGAAGTTGCTCTTCAGCTGCTCCTGGTAGTCATCGAACATCGGCAGGTGCCAGGCGCGGTCCCACGCGGAATCGCCGGCATCGGTGACTTCCTTCGCGAGAGCGTCGTCGTTGGCGAAGACGCCCGTGGTGATGTGGCCGAGCGAGATCACCATGGCGCCCGTGAGCGTCGCGATGTCGATCACCGCGGCGGGCTTGTAGCGCTCCACGTAGGTGAGGGCGTCGCAGAGGATCAGGCGTCCCTCGGCATCCGTGTTGAGGATCTCGACCGTCTGGCCGGACATCGTGGTCACGATGTCGCCCGGCTTGATGGCGTTGCCGCCCGGCATGTTCTCGGTCGCGGGAATGGCGCCCACGACGTTGAGCGGAAGCTTCATGGCGGCGATGGCCTTCATCGTGCCCAGCACGCTCGCCGCGCCGCACATGTCGAACTTCATCTCGTCCATCTCGGGCGCGGGCTTGATCGAGATGCCGCCCGTGTCGAACGTGACGCCTTTGCCTACGAGAGCGACGGGAGCGGAACCCTTCTTGCCGCCCATGTATTCCATCACGATGAATTTCGGCGGCTGCTTGCTGCCCTGCGCGACGGCTAGGAAGCAATTCATGCCGAGGGCCTCGATCTGTTTCCGGTCGAGGACCGTGACCTTGATGCCGCTCTGCTTGCCGAGCTCCACGGCTTGTTCCGCGAGATAGGTCGGCGTGCAGATATTGCCGGGGAGGTTGCCCAGGTCCTTCGTGAGCGACATTCCCGCGGCGATGGCGGACGCGCGTGACGCAGCCGCTTCGGCCGCGTTCACTTCCGCACGCTCGACCGCCAGCACGACTTTCCTGACGCCGGCCTTCCGCTGGGGCGCCTTGCTCTTCAGCCGGTCAAAGCGATACGCCGCGTCGTTCATCAGGATCACGGCTTGCTCGACCTTCCACCCGGCGCCGCGGCGCTTGAGCGGCAATTCCGTGAGGCAGACCGTGGCGTCGGTGGCCCCCGTCGACTTGAGCGCTTTCGCGGCCGCGCTCACCGCGGTGCGATATGCGCTTTCGTTGAACTCACGCTCGCGCCCCAGGCCCACGAGGAGAACCCGGTCCGCGGGCACGTGGGGCAGCTTCTGGAGTAGGAGTGTGGTGCCGAGCTTGCCCTCGAGATCGCCGTTCTTGAGGATGTTGCTCAAGGACTTGCGCGAGGCCGCATCGATCGACTGCGCGGAGGCCGAAAGCTTGCGGCCATCGTAGATTCCAACCACGACACAACCGCTTTTCTGCTTCTCGGGAGTGCCGCTCTTTATGTTAAATTCCATGTGATATTCCCGGGGTTTTCCAGAGAGGGCGCGAAGCCTCGCATTATCTCACGCCGATGATTTTCCAGCGAAGCCTTGTCCGGGAATTCAGCCTCATCGCCATCGCCGTGGTCGGCGTCCTGCTGGCGATCATCCTCACCCGGCTCCTGATCCTGCTGCTCGGCCGCGCCGCGAGCGGCGAGGTGCTGCCCGAAGCCGTGATCGGCCTCATCGCGTTCGGCGTGCTCACGAACCTGCCGATCCTGCTGGGCATCGGCGTCTTCACGGCGGTTCTCCTCGCGCTGAGCCGCAGCTATCGCGATAGCGAGATGACCGTGTGGTTCACCTCGGGCCTCTCGCTCGGCGCGTGGGTGAAGCCCGTGCTCCAGTTCGCGCTTCCGGTGGTTGTGATCTGCGGGCTGCTCTCGCTGGGACTCTCACCCTGGTCCATCGCCCAGAGCGCCGAATACACGCGGCTCCTCGAAAGCCGCGACGAAGTCTCGAGCGTGATGCCCGGCACGTTCGTCGAGAGCCGCAGCACCAACCGCGTGCTCTTCATGGACAAGATGAACGACACCGACGACTCGTTCAACAACGTCTTCGTGCAATCGATGCAGGATGGGCGCCTCGGCGTCGTGGTCGCCAACAAGGGCTTCGTGGAGACGGCGCCCAACGGCGACCGGTTCGCGGTGCTGCTCAATGGCCGCCGCTACGAGGGCACGCCAGGCGAGCTCGACTACCGCACGGTGGATTTCGCGCGCTACATGATCCGCATCGAGCCCAAGGAAGTGAAGCGCGACGCGCCCAAGACGAGCGGCCTCACGACCGTGGAGCTGCTGCAGAACCTGCGGCCCGACACGATGGCCGAGTTGCAGTGGCGCATCGCATTGCCCATCGCCGTGCTCGTGATGGCGCTCTTCGCGATCCCGTTGTCCTTCGTGAACCCGCGCTCGGGGCGCTCGTTCAACCTCGTGCTCGCGGTGATGATCTATTTCCTCTACTACAACCTGCTGAGCATCTTCCAGGCGTGGACGCGCTCGGAAAAGATTCCCGGCTGGGTGGGCCTATGGCCCGTTCACCTCGCAATGATGGTGATCCTCGCCGTGCTGTTCTACAGGCAGTTGTTCGGCTTCCGGTGGTTGATGGGGTCGTCCCGGACGCCGACGCCGTCATCCCCGTGAAGACGGGGACCCAGCCAAAGCGCGCAAGCGGTTCATGAATGTAATCTTGTTCGGCGCGACCGGAATGGTAGGCCAAGCCGTCCTCCGTCAATGCCTGCTCGACGACGGCATCGAGGCTGTGCTGTCCATCGGCCGCAGCCCCGCGCCCCTCTCGCATCCGAAAGTGACGAACCTGATTCGCGCGGACATGTTCGACTTCACGGTCGATGCTTCGCAGCTCAACGCCTACAACGCATGCTTCTTCTGCCTCGGCGTCTCGTCGGCCGGCATGAGCGAAGCCGAATACACGCGCCTCACGTACGACCTCACGATGGGATGGGCGCGCGCACTGGCGAAAGTGAATCCGGCGATGCATTTCCTCTACGTCTCCGGCGTGGGCAC
>Ga0070731_10005474_pt1 | contig 10459 bp, 9 predicted proteins | sample Coa_R1_2_FD_66448 | JGI IMG/M metagenome (GOLD analysis project Ga0070731, IMG submission 66448) | Surface soil microbial communities from Centralia Pennsylvania, which are recovering from an underground coalmine fire - Coalmine... | ecosystem: Environmental > Terrestrial > Soil > Unclassified ... | reverse complement strand
AAGCGCGGATGAATTTATTGCGTTCTCAGTCAACTGCACTCATCTGGGCTGCCCGGTTCGCTGGCTGGCGGACGCGGAGTTGTTCATGTGCCCGTGTCACGGCGGAGTTTATTACAAGGACGGCACCGTTGCCGCCGGGCCGCCGCCCAAGCCGCTTTATCGTTTCGCGGTCCGGGTTGTCGACGGCACCGTTGAGATCAAGTCTGCACCGGTTCCGATCACGACCACGCTATGAAACGATTATTCCTCCAATCCTGGGAATGGATCGACGATCGGCTGGGCATCAGCGACATGATCGGGCCATCGATGAAGCACCTGGTCCCGAAGGATGCCAAATGGTGGTACGTTTTCGGCAGCGCAACCCTGGTGGCGTTTATTGTGCAGGTGGCAACCGGCGTGGCGCTGGCGTTTTCATACGTGGCGTCTTCGTCGCAGGCTTATGACACGCTCGTGTTCATCACCAACAACGCGCCGTTGGGGAGATTTTTGCGCGGAATGCATTATTTCGGGGCGTCGGCGATGATATTGATGGTGGGCGCGCACATGGCGCAGACGTTCCTTTTCGGATCCTACAAATATCCGCGGGAAATGAACTGGTCTACCGGTATCTGCCTGCTCGGCTTCACGCTGGTGATGGGGTTCACGGGACAATTGCTGAGATGGGACCAAAACGCCACATGGTCGGTGGTGGTGGCGGCGGAGCAGGCGGGGCGTGTGCCAATACTGGGTGATTGGCTGGCGCGATTCATTCTGGGCGGGAACAGTATCGGCGGCGCCACACTGAGCCGGTTTTTTGCCATCCATGTTTTTATCATGCCGGCGTTGATGTTTGCGTTTATTGGATTGCATCTGTGGCTGGTGTTGCGCCACGGAATTTCGGAACCGCCAAAGGCGGGCAAGCCGGTAAATCCAAAAACCTACAAAAAGGAATACGAGGAGTTGCTGAAGAAAGACGGCCACCCGTTTTTCCCCGACGGCGCGTGGCGTGATTTTGTTTTCGGAACCGGACTGCTGATTGCCATTGCGGCGCTGGCGCTTTTTGTGGGGCCGCCGAAGCTGGACAAGCCACCCGATCCGAGCATCCTGCAGGCTGACCCGATGCCCGATTGGTATTTCCTGTGGTATTTCGCCGTGCTGGCGCTGATACCACCGAAAATAGAGGGTTACGTGATGATTCTGGGGCCGGTCGTGGTCGGCATGCTGCTTCTGCTGGGGCCGATCCTGAACAACCGCGGCGAACGCGCGCCTTCGCGGCGGCCATGGGCCATCGCAGTGGTGCTGCTGAGTGTGATCATGATAGGGTCGCTGTGGATTGCCGGATCGAAATCGCCGTGGTCACCGAATTTCAAGCCGGTGCCATTGACGGCGGAGATCATCGGCGCGACGAACGGCCCGGTTTATCTGGGCGCGCAATTGTTTCAGGACAAGGGCTGCCTCAATTGTCATCTGATCCAGGGCCATGGCGGACGGCGTGGGCCCAACCTTACCTACATCGGCAACGAGTTGACGCACGACAACATCACCCTTCGCATCGTCAACGGCGGAGTAAACATGCCGGCGTTTGGCGCGACGCTGAAGCCAGGGGAGATAGAGAATCTGACGACATTTTTGGAGTCGAGGAAGAAGAAGGTGGAAAAGGTGGCGGGGACGGAACCGGTTAAATAGTTGAATAAGCAAACCGCGCTGTTTGTCCGGTTCCTCTTTGCATTTAGGCGGACGGTGGTTAATTTGTGCTGGTGACCACTGAGTATTCCATCGCGGCACATTGGCCCAGAGACTTCGACGAGGCCGGGCTTCAAAAATGGGCGGCTGATCTCCGCGCGAAATTGCCCAAATCGCACGTGGACCTAGGGCTCGTGTTCATGTCGCCGAAGTTTTTTCCGCAGGCAAAGCAGGTACTCGAAATTTTCCGCGTGCATGCGCAGATTCCTTTGCTCGCCGGTTGCTCGAGCCAGAGTCTGATTGCCGGCGGGGAAGAGCAGGAAGAGAACCCTGGTGTCACACTCGGACTCTATTCCTTGCCGGGTGCGGAACTGAACGCCTTCCACTTCACGCAGGAGGAAGTTGAGGAAGCGAACGGTCCGGGCTATTGGCAACTGGAAACCGGAGTCGACCGGGAAAAGACCAATGGCTGGCTGGCTTTCATCGATCCGTTCCACCTCGACAGCGAGGCGTGGCTGCGGACGTGGAACGAAGCTTACGCGCCGCTGCCGGTGCTCGGCGGTCTGGCCAGCGGCGATTTCACGGAACAGCGCACACAGATTTACCTGAATGGTGATGTTTTCGAGGAAGGTGGAGTGGCGATTTCGATCGGCGGCGACGTGAAACTGGCGGGTGTCATTTCACAGGGTTGCACACCGATCGGCGATACGTGGACGCTGACGCGTGTGCAGGACAATATCATCCATGAAATCGGCAACCGTCCCGCGTATAAAGTGCTCGAAGAAACGTTCAGCCAGTTGACTCCGCAGGAACAGAAAGTTGCGCGCGGAAATCTTTTTATCGGGCTGGTCGTGAATGAATATCTTGAAGAATTTCATCGCGGGGATTTTTTGATTCGCAACCTGCTCGGGGCCGACCCGAAATCCGGCAGCATCGTTGTGGGAGCATTTCCGCGCACGGGGCAGACGATACAGTTTCAGCGGCGCTCGGCGGCGGCAGCCATGGAGGACATGGACGAATTGCTCGGGCGCGCGGCCAAACAGCTGGCGGATGCGCAAGTGTATGGCGGGTGCCTGTGCAGTTGCAATGGCCGCGGCCAGGGGCTCTTTGGCCGGCCCAATCACGATGCGAAATGCGTTCAGGACCAGTTTGGGCCGATCGGGCTCGCGGGGTTTTTCTGCAATGGGGAAATTGGGCCGATTGGGGAGAGGAATTTTTTGCATGGGTTCACGGCGTCGCTGGCGTTGTTTGTGAAGAAGTAGGCTTCAAGCGCGAGTCAATCAGTCGTCCCTTCGGGACTCAACAATTTGCCGCGCCGGACCCGGCATTGAAACGCCGGGCTATTCTCAGAAGTCCCTCCGGGACTCGGGAATCAACGCCTCATTAGCCCGTTGGCGAAGTGCGTTTCCGGCCGAATTCCGGATCCAAGGGAATCAAAGCCGTCACAATAAATCCGGGTATGGTCGCCAACAGCACCCAGATGAAGAAGTGCGGGTAGCCGAGCCATTCCTGGAGCGCGCCGCTCCAGGAGCCGGGAACCATCAGCCCGAGCGCCATAAAGCCAGTGCAAATCGCGTAGTGCGCGGTGGATTGTTGACCGCGGGCGATATAGATCATGTAGAGCATGTAAGCGGTGAAGCCGAAGCCGTAGCCGAATTGCTCGAGGGCGACGCATGCACTGATGGCGGCCAGGCTTTGCGGCTGCGCGTGCGACAAGTAAATGAATACGGCGTCTGGAAGGTGCATCAGGATGACCATGGGCCAAAGCCACGCGCGCAGGCCGCGCCGCGAAACCAATACGCCTCCGAGGATTCCTCCAACAAGCAGCGCTGCGACGCCAATCGTGCCGTAAACCAGGCCCAGGTCGTCGGTGGAGAGTCCAAGACCTCCTTTTTCGCGCGTGTCGAGAAGAAACGGCTGCACCATTTTTACAAGGTGCGCTTCGCCGAAACGATAAAACAGCAGGAACGCAATCATGATTCCAATATTCGGTTTTTGAAAAAAGGATTCGAAGGCGCCAAAGAATTCGGTGAAGAATTTCCCGATGGAATGAGTGTCGCCCGGGCGGTCGTTCTGCGGCTTTGGCAGGATCACGAAGTGATAAGTGGCGAGCACGATCGTTACTACAGCGGCAGTTGCGAAGGCTATTTGCCATCCGAGAATGATCTGGCCCGTGTGCTTCTGAATTCTTCCGGCCAGCAACAGCAGCAGGCCCTGGGCGCAAATTGTGGCCAACCGGTAGAACGTGTTTCGCACGCCGCTGAAAAATGATTGTTCACTTTCGGAATTTGCCAGGATGTAAAAGCCATCGGCGGCGATGTCGTGGGTCGCAGAGCTGAATGCGGACAGAAGGAAGAGCGCCATTGTGCAGCGCAAAAAATTTGGGGCCGGCAGGACCAGCGCCACGGCTGCGAAGGTGGCGCCGAAAACGATTTGCATGGCCCAAATCCAGAGCCTGCGTGTTTTGAGGATTTGCACGAGCGGGCTCCACAATGGTTTGAGAACCCAAGGCAATCCGAGCCAGCTGGCAATGAATGTAATTTCGGTATTGGAAACGCCAAGTTTCTTGTAGAGCGCGATGGAAACCCCGGTGACGAGCGCGTAGGGAACGCCTTCGGCGAAGTAGAGCGTCGGGATCCACGACCACGGATTTCGGGTGGTCGAAGTGGCGGGGCTCGTATCGGGCACGGGAGTCGTTTAGCAGCAAAGATTCTCTCGAGGCAAGCTTAGGGTGAAGGCCAGCCGACGGTCAGGGACGCCGGATACTCTTCAATGACTTCTCCGTTTGGGTCCGTGCGCCAGGCTTTCTGCAATTGCCAGGCGCCTGAAGCGGGCGCACGGCCAACCTGGTAATGATAGTCGGATGAATCGTCCTTTTTTCGTCCGTCTAATTCATCACGGTTCGGGAATGGCTCCAAATAAATTGTGCCTTCGTCCTGCTTCGACCAGCCGGGTAATTGGCCGTTTTCTTTCAGGCTCGTCAGGAAGGCAAGCGCATCGTTCATGGTGTCGTCCATCAGCGGTCCAGTGCTGTTTTGTTTCAGGTACATCACGCGATCAGGAAAATCGAGGGTTACGAGGTGCCGTGCCAGGAAGCCCAATCCAATCAGGTTTCCGCCTTCTCCAAGAAGCAGGTTGGTGTAGCTATTGGAGTTCCAGGTGGATTTGGAAAACCAAAACCGGCCGTTATCGCCGCGGACGGCATCTCCCGGCTGATTTCGTTGCTCAGAGATTTTCTGGTGAAAGAATTTGGAATCCACCGCGCCATCCACGCGGTAGCCTGTATCTATCATCAAATCCTTGCAATCTTCGCCCAATAAATTGGCAGATTGGATATAGGGGCGGACGAGATCGGTTCTGCTCTGCCCTTGACTTGAGAAATGAATCGGGAAAGCCACGCCGAGGTCTTTGACATTCAGCTCGTGCGGATTGAGAAAGCGTATTTTGCCCGATTGGAAATCCAGCTGGACGCAATAGTGTTGCAAACAATCCATGCCAAGAATTCCCATCGGCCGATAATTTTCGAAGCCGGCAGGGATCGGTGACACATCGATAACGACGGAGTAAGGGCCGGTCTTCAACCGGGTATTTTGCAAATAAAGCCGGGGGGTTTTATAAAAGCCGGTTTTCTGTGTGGCACCGAAAACCGCCATGGTTGCATCGCCAAGGCGGGGACCAAGTTTCGACTCGAGTGATTTGTCGAAAACTGTCATTGGGCTTCCGGTGTCAATTCCAAAGGGCAATTCTTCACCGGATTCGAGGCGAATGGTTATGATTAATTGGTTTCCGCGGGCTGCGGTTTGGTTTAAGGCGATCTCCGGCGGAAGTGGTGAACGAGTTGAATTTTCGGTGGTGCAGGCGGGTAACGAGAGCAAGAGCAGAAGGAGGCCGAGTGTGCGCGGTTTTAAAAGTTTGTTCCTGAACATGACGGCTGGGCGGTATGGAATTATCAAAAATCGTTTCGGACGGATATTAAAATATGTAATTGGGTAAATGCCGAATCGCTTCTCGTCGGCGAATGGAACCAAATGTCGATTCGTCCATCGTAACAGAGAATCCCCAACACAAGAAAATCATGAAAACAAAAACCCAAATCAAGGGTCTGGGAGTCGCGTTGGTGGCATTCAGCCTTGCCGCAGTCCTTAGCCTCGCACCCAACGTTCTCGCAAGCGGTGGTCCGGGTGGTGGCGGTGGTGGAGGAGGCGGTGGTGGCGGTGGTGGAGGAGGCGGTGGCGGCGGTGGTGGTGCGGGAGGAGGGGGCGGCGGAGGTGCGGTTGGTGGTGTATCAGCGATTGCCAACGTTCTTCGCGGGCCATGGGAATCACTCATCGGGCAAAACGTGGTCACGATGACTTTCAACAATAACGGCACTTATACGGCGACGATTCTGACGCCAGCCGGAGCCATTTCGACCGATGCCGGTACGTGGTCGCTGACTGCCACGTCACCTCCGTTGCCGTTCGCCAATGCGCAGGGACACCTTCAGCTGGTTGATAGCGGCGGCGTTTTCCTCGATGGCGATTTGCTGCTCCTGAAAGCGGATCAATTGGTCATGATGCCCGCTGTGGGCAGTGTTACGGGTGCGGTGCCGCAAATCGGCGAGATCGTGCTGACCAAGGAGACGCCGTAGATTTGTTTCCCTGCTGGTCCACCTCCACCGGCGCCGCTGTTGCGGCGCCGGTTTCTTTTTATGGACACAGCAATAGGGGATAACGGAGGGCGCGAAGAATGAATTGTATTATGGGTTGAACCCTTCGTGGCTATTGTCCATCGCCCCTGCCGGAGCGAATTCGTTTTTGCGCGCGAACCGGGGATGTTATCCCCGGCTAATATCCGGCAATCCTCCGGATTGACCGGGAGCACAAAACAGATGAACGGGCTGGCCAAGTTTGAGATTCCTCACCTGCCGTCGTCTGACTCCAACGCGGAAGGCGTCGTCTCCTGCGAAGCGCGACGTGCGAGCGGAGTTTTTCAACATTCGTAACATTTACAATAAATGTGTCCTGCGCGCGTCACTCTATTCGTCGTTTCAATAGATGAACGAATGACGAAATATGAAAGCTCACAGTATTACAATTCAAACAAGGCCCGACGCGGATGCATTCCCACAGGATGTGCCCATCCGCCGCCTGCGTAACGGATCGCCGGTAATTTCCAACACTGATTCCGCTGCCGATTGCCGCGCGTATCTGCGCGGGTTGCGCGCTGCGGAGATGGCGGCGTGGGAAGAGACCGGCGGCGATTATCTGCGGTCAGATTACGAGGTGCGCGGCGGCGAGCAAATTGAACTATGCGATTGAAAAATCGCGTAATCCACTTTGTGGAGCAGGAGATGAATCGCCATAAAGTTTTTTCGTACCTTGCTCGAGATAGATCTTTTCCACAAAGCAGCCTGCAGTTTGGAAGTTTTTGCGCAGCCGCCATTTCCATTTGCCTCCGGTTGCGGCGGTGGTAAATTCAACGCGAACCCAGGAACAAATCTCGGCGATTGCCATCTGAGATACCAATTATGAGCAATAAAGTTAAGTGGAGCCTGGAAGCGGATTACATCCAGGCATGTAATTGTGATTTTGGCTGTCCGTGCGAATTCAGCGCGCCGCCCACGAAGGGTTTCTGCGACGGCATAGGCGCGTGGAGCATCCAGCGCGGGCAATATGGCGACGTGAAACTGGACGGGCTCGGGCTGGCGTTCGCCGCGCATTGGCCCAAAGCGATTCACGAAGGCAACGGCACCTGCAGCCTGATATTTGATGAGCGCGCCACGCCGGAGCAACGCGACGCTCTGCTCCAGATTTGCAGCGGGAAGGCCGGCGGATTGCCGTTTGAAATCATCGTGAACACGTTTTCAAAAATCCTGGAGCCGCTTTATCTCCCGTTCAAATTCCATCTCAACGGCCGCAACAGCAGCGTGCAGGTGGGCGACGTGATGACCGTGGCCCTTGAACCCATCAAAAATCCGGTGACCGGTGAATCTGAAAGTGTGCGCATCCAGCATTCAACTGGTTTCATTTTCCAGGAGGCTGAATGCGTTGCCAGTTCCGAAATGACCACGAAAAGGAAGGACCTGAAGTTTTCGTGGCCGGGCAAAGCTGCTTTTGTCACCCAGGTCAAATATGGTAATTGAAGGGAGCGCGGCGTTGCGTTAACGCCGCCGAAGCTGCATGGAATATATTCTCAAACGCGACCGATGGATCGTGATGGCCGTCCTGGCCGCGACGACTCTGGTAGCGTGGGGTTACATGGTTCGCGAGGCTCACGCCATGAACGTCACGGGCGCGTGTTGCTGTGCCGGGATGAAAATGTCCGGTCCGGATATGCAGCCCTGGGCGGCGTCGACGCTGGTTCCGCTTTTTCTCATGTGGGCGGAGATGATGGTTGCGATGATGCTGCCGTCGGCCACGCCAATGATTCTGACGTTCGCAAAAATTCAGCGCAACCGCCGGGAACGTGAACAACCCTTCGTTGCCACGGGGATTTTTGTTCTTGGCTACCTGGTTGTGTGGACCGGATTCAGCGCGCTGGCTGCGGTCCTGCAATGGGCGCTACACGCGAAAACCCTGCTCTCGCCAATGATGGTCAGCACCAGTCCGTTGCTCGGAGGCGGATTGTTGATTGCCGCGGGAGTGTTTCAGTGGACGCCGTTTAAGAATGCGTGCCTCGCCGGCTGTTGTTCGCCGATGAATTTTTTGATGACCGGGTGGCGCGAGGGAAGGACGGGAGCGTTCATCATGGGGCTGAGCCACGGTGTTCATTGCATGGGCTGCTGCTGGTTTCTCATGCTGCTTCTGTTTGTTGCCGGGGTCATGAACATCTGGTGGATTGCACTGATTACTGTTCTGGTGCTCATCGAGAAAATCGCGAGGCGTGGATTGCTCGTGGGAAAGATTGCCGGAGTTGCTTTCGCAGCGTGGGGCATCTGGATGATGCTGACGCATTTTTGATTTACACCTCTTGGGGTCAATTCCCCGTGGAGTCCGATTTACGCGCGGTCGAGGTTCTATAATGAAGACACGATTAACAGAAAAGAACCTTATACGTGGTCACGCCCGAGCTGTGCAGCCCAGCGTGAAAAGCGGCAAAGGCGTCAAAACGGAAAAATCCATCACCATCAATCGCTCACCGGAGGAAATCTATTCCTTCTGGCACCAGTTGGAGAACCTGCCGCGTTTCATGCGGCATGTGCAATCGGTCACCTCGGGCGGGGACGGTACGTCGCATTGGGTTGTCAAAACAAGCCATGGGCACACGTTGGAATGGGACGCGCGCATCATTGAGGATAAGCCGGGCCAAATGATTTCCTGGCAATCTCTCGAAGGCGCAGACATGGACAACGCCGGTTCGGTGTGGTTCACGCCAGCCCATGCCGGCAGTGGAACCGTCGTGAAGGTCTCGATGAAATATTCGCCGCCGGGCGGAAAGCTAGGGGTGGCAATCGCGAAGTTTCTCGGCGACGATCCAGGGAAAGAGATGCTCGAAGACCTGTCTCGACTGAAGGACATTCTGGAGCGCGGGGAAATCTCCGGAGCGGTCTGAGACGCGGATCAAAGCAGTTTAATCTGCGCCCGTTCTTTCGCGAGAGTATCGCTGAGGCTGGCCACCCGGCCGTTGCGCCGCTCGATGATGTGCTTGTTCACTGAGGGATCGTATTTGACGGGATAGTTTCCGTCATAACAAGCCATGCAGAATGAGCTTTTCGGCAGCCCGGTGGCTTTCACCATGCCGTCCTGTGAAAGATAATGCAGCGAATCTGCGTTGAGATATTTGCGAATATCTTCCAGAGAATGGTTCGCCGCCATCAGCTTGCTGCGATCCGGGAAATCGATGCCGTAAACGCACGGGTTCATGTGCGGCGGGCAGCTCACCAATACGTGCACTTCTTTGGCGCCTGCTTCCTTGAGATTATTGACGCGGGTTTTGCAGGTTGTGCCGCGCACGATCGAATCATCCACCACTATGACGCGCTTGCCCTTGACCAGTTCGGCGATCAGATTCAGCTTCACGCGGACGTCGAAGTCGCGAATCAATTGCGATGGTTGGAGAAAGCTACGGCCGACGTAGTGATTGCGCACGAAGGCCATCTCGAACGGTGTGCCCGATTCCAGCGAATAACCCAGCGCGGCGCAGTTGCCGCTGTCCGGCACCGGAACGACGACATCGGCCTGGATGGGATATTCACGCGCAAGTTGCCGGCCCATTTCCACGCGCACTTTGTAAACGTTGCGGTTGGCGATCGTGCTGTCCGGGCGGGCGAAATAAACGTATTCGAAAATGCAGAATGCGCGGCGCTGCTGCTCCGGAAATGCCTGCATGCTGGACAAGCCGTCCTTGTTGATGATGACGATCTCGCCGGGCTCGACGTCCCGCACGAATTTCGCGTGAATCAAATCCAGCGCGCAGGTTTCACTCGCCAGCACATACGCGCCATCCAGCAGGCCGATGCACAGCGGGCGGAACCCGTGAGGATCACGCACGCCGATGAGTTCATTCTCCGTCATGATGACCAGCGAATAAGCGCCTTCAATTTGGCGAAGCGTGTGGACCAGGTGATTGCCGCTGCCGTTGTAATGCGGCTGGGCCATGAGGTGCAGGATGATTTCGCTGTCGACGGTGGTTTGGAAAATCGAGCCGCGGGATTCGAGTTCCTCGCGGAGCTGGGCGGCGTTGGTCAGGTTGCCGTTGTGGGCAATCGCAATTTGGCCGCGAGCGCAATCAACAGTCAGCGGTTGCGCGTTCCGTAAATGTGAGGAGCCGGTGGTGGAATAGCGCGTATGCCCAACGGCCATGTTACCGACGAGAT
>Ga0070731_10005473_pt1 | contig 10459 bp, 10 predicted proteins | sample Coa_R1_2_FD_66448 | JGI IMG/M metagenome (GOLD analysis project Ga0070731, IMG submission 66448) | Surface soil microbial communities from Centralia Pennsylvania, which are recovering from an underground coalmine fire - Coalmine... | ecosystem: Environmental > Terrestrial > Soil > Unclassified ... | reverse complement strand
CATTCCCTTGAAGTTCTTGTCCTCCGGCTTGTTGTCGGATTCAGCGCTGTCTTTCGCGTTTGAATCGGTTCCGCCCTGCGCCGTCGACGAGTTTTGCCCCGGCTTCACTGCTTTGGATTGACGATCTGGCTTGGCCTGTGCGCCAGCGGCGATAACTGCGACGAAACAAAATGTGAGGACAAAGAAGAAACCCACAGCAGAGAACACACTCTTGCGAACGTTGTCGAGGCCCATGTAGATGATCTCCGAAGAGGATGTTGAACAGTTGACCTATGGTAATACCGACGGCCCAGCCTGCAAAAGGTCGTTACGAAACCTCACATACAAATACAATCTGTTTACGAATCGCGATACCAAAACCGACGTATCACTCTACTTGCTCTCCAAAAGCTTCTTCGCCGCCTGTAACTCTTTGTGCTTCTTCTCGTCTACCTTCGGATACGCCAGGTCCAAAGACTCGAGCGCATCCACGATCACGGTTGAGACCACCAGTCGTGTGAACCATTTATTGTCCGCCGGTACCACATACCACGGCGCATGTTTGGTTGCCGTGTTTCGGATCATGTCTTCGAACGCATCCTGATAATCGTCCCAGTACTTGCGCTCATGAATATCGCTCGCGGAAAACTTCCAATTCTTTTCCGGCTCGTCCAGTCGGGCCAGAAAGCGCTTCTTCTGCTCCTTCTTCGAGAGGTGTAGAAAAAATTTCCGGATCACCGTGCCGTTTCGCGCCATATGCCTTTCAAAGCACCGGATATCTTCAAACCGCTCCTCCCATAGATCTTTCCCCACTAATGAGGGCGGCGTCTTCTCGCCCTTCAGAATTTCCGGATGCACCCGCACGATCAGCACTTCCTCGTAATACGACCGGTTGAAAATCCCGATATGCCCGCGCTCCGGCAGGTCGCGCGTGGTTCGCCACAGGAAATCATGCTGCAATTCCTCGTCGGTCGGCGCCTTGAACGAATGCACCTGGCATCCCTGCGGATTAATACCCGACATGACATGCTTCACCGCGCCATCTTTCCCAGCGGCGTCGAGCGCCTGAAAGATAAGCAACAGAGACCAGTTATCCTGCGCGTACAACTTGTCCTGCAATTCCGCCGTGCGCACGATTCCTTCGGCCAGCGCGGCTTCGGCGTGTTCTTTGGATTTCCAATGCCCGGTATCCGCCGGATCCACATCTTTCAACCGAAACTTTTTTCCGTCATCAATGCGAAATTTATTGGAAAGCTTGCCAGTCTTCATATCCGTCTTCTCCCACGTAAACCTTGGTGAATCGTACTAGAACCTGTCCTGTAAATGCTTTTTCGAAAAGGGCGTGCTTCCGTCGTGCCTCCAACCGCAACTGGTTGTGTGGAAGGGCACGCCTTCAGCCGTACCGCTACCGTTCCTAAAAAGACGGCTCTAGCTCTTGAGGGCCAAGCCAGTTTGCCTCGGAACCCGTTCTCACCATAACAACCTTTGATGAACTTATCTCCCCCGCCGGTGGCCATTCTTGTATGATTCCCTCAGCGAAAATAACCTCAGGAGTCCAGATGAAACCTCTCGCCCTGGCCGGCATTTTATTGATTGTCCTGGGAGTACTCTCGTTTACCGTTCCCCTTCCCCACCACGAGAAACATGGCGTCAATCTAGGCGATGCGCGGTTCAGCGTGCAAACCGAACACAGCGAGCTTTTGCCCCCTGCCGTCGGCATCATCCTTGTTGGCGGCGGCGTCGTCGCGCTTGTGCTTGGATTGCGCAAGAGCTAACAGCACGGCGGAATCCCTTGTTCGAATCCGAATTCCTCATGTCCGCCAATATCAGCCAAGACGCGTACCGCCGTCTCATCTCTGAGGCCGTCTCGGTTGTTGGCGACAGTTTTCCGAAGTCGCCGTATGAGGGCAAGAATCCTACTGAAATAGGCAATTTAGTTTCGACCGAGTTCCTTCTTCAGGAGCCGGGCACGGCACAGGTGGCAGAAATCCTGCGCACAGTCGTTGCGAACTCTATTTCGGTGAGCCATCCCCATACCGCCGCTCACCTGCATTGCCCGCCGCTTCTCGCATCCTTGGCAGCGGAAGTAGTGATCAGCGCCCTTAATCAGTCGATGGATTCTTTTGACCAAGCCCCTATCGCTACTATCGTTGAGCAAAAGATGGCCCGTTGGCTTTGCGCCCAGGCTGGCCTGCCCACCTCTGCCGATGGCACCTTCACGACCGGAGGATCCCAGTCGAATTACATGGGACTGCTGCTCGCTCGCGATACTTTTTTGCGCAAGCACTGGAACTGGTCCGCGCAGAAATCCGGCCTGCCTCCCGAAGCCCGCCAACTTCGCATTCTCTGCTCCGAGGTCGCCCATTTCACGGTAGAGAAGTCTGCGTCGCAACTTGGGCTGGGAACCGATGCGGTTGTGCGCGTCGCCGTCGATGATCATTTCCGCATGGAGCCGGCAGCTTTGCGCGCCGCACTTACATCATTGCAAGCGCAGAGTCTGCGCCCAATGGCCATCGTAGCTACGGCCGGCACCACCGATTTCGGCTCGATTGATCCGCTACCGGAACTCGTCGCGGCGGCCCGCGCGGCAAACACTTGGCTTCACGTGGATGCCGCCTATGGCGGCGCACTGCTGTTCTCTGCCGAACATCGCCCTAGGATCGATGGCATCGCGCAGGCCGATTCGCTTTCGATCGACTTTCACAAGCTTCTCTGGCAGCCCATTCCGTGCAGCGTATTTCTGGTGCGGGAAGCTCAAGACTTCGATTCGATCAAGATGCACGCCGACTATCTCAACCCTGAGCTCGACGAGGCCGCCGGCGTTCCGAATCTGGTAACCACTTCCCTGCTGACCAGTCGCCGGTTCGACGCACTTAAGCTCTGGATCTCGCTGCAATCGCTCGGGCGCATCCAACTTGCTGCCATGATCGACCGCACCATCGCTCTGGCCGCCTATTCTGCCGAGGTTGTACGTGCGACTCAAAGTCTTGAACTTATGTGTGAGCCCCAGTTGAGCACGGTGGTATTTCGCTACATCCCGCGACAGGCCGGCCTCGATGCCGACCTCATCAACGCCGCAATTCGCCGCCGTCTTTTTGAGACCGGCTCAGCCGTCATCGGACACACGCGCGTTCACGGCCAGCAATGCCTGAAGTTCACCTGCATGAACCCAGCTGCTTCCGACAGTCAAATGAAGGAATTGATCGAGATGGTGCGAGTGCAAGGCAAGGAACTGGAACGCGGGTGAACTTGCTTGACGGCAATAGAGCCGCCGGCGGTTTGTCGGAGCTATGTTTGGGCCGGCAAACGGAACTCTTGAATGCCGACGTTGCTTAGGAGAACGGCTGCCACGGTCTTCGCTGCGTTCCCTGCGAATTTTCTGTGCGATCCCAGCGGTTGAGGCTTTCTTCGTTGGCGACGAGTCGTTGCCTGCGCCAGTCCAACCCCAATTCCATCCTTATCCACCGGGACCCGACAATCCGTAATTTTCGCCAAAAGCTAACCTTCGGGGATTCACTGAATATCGGTTCTTGTATGTACAATTCTGTACTAGGAATGTTCCTGCAGCGACACTTTCTCCACACTCCATCACACCATCACCCTCTTGCCGCTTACGGTCGGCAGACCCGCCTGCTGCCAGGCATCGAAGCCGCCCGTGATATTGATCACATTCCGGAACCCGGCCCTCTGCAAAAGGCTGCTGGCGATCATGCTGCGATACCCGCCCTTGCAATGCACCGCGACCGGCAGTTTAGGATCGATATCTGGCGGAGACACCCTGAAATTATCCAGCGGCCACCAGTTCGCGTCTTCGATGTGGCCTGCGTCCCATTCCGGCTCGCGCCGCACATCCAACACTTGAATGTCCGCTATGCGCAAACGCTTGTCCAATTCAGCCGCGGTGATCTGAGCGACCTGTTCGACCGGCAAGCCCGCCCGCCGCCACGCGGCGACGCCTCCGGCAAGATAGCCGTCAAGAATCTCAATGCCAACACGCGCCATGCGCAGCCGCGCTTCCTCAATCTGCTGATCATTCTCAGCAATCAACACGGGATGCGCCGTCAACCCCAGGACCGTTCCCGCCCACGACGCAAACTGACCCGACAGCGCAATGTTGACCGACCCGGGCACGTGTCCAGCCGCGAAGTCGTCTGCGGCGCGCACATCCAACGCCATCTCGCCGTCGCGCAACATTCGATCCAACTCTTCGGGTGCTATCGCGCGCAGAGGTGCCAAATCCGAAAGCGGCGCAGCACCAGACCGGTTGATCTCGGCGTCCTTGCTGAAGTATTCGGGCCGCGCGGGTAGATTGCTGGTCAACTGCGCGATGAATCCCTCCCGGCTCGGAATCTGCAACGCGTAATTCGTCAGCCGCTCTGTGCCGATCGTCGACGATCGTTCGGCCCGCATATTCTTCCCGCAGAGAGATCCGGCTCCGTGCGCCGGGTATACCAGCACGCTGTCGGGAAGCGCGAGCAACTTGTCGTGCAGGCTGTCGTAGAGCAGTCCCGCCAACTGCGCCGGCGTATGGCGCGGCGAGAGATCGGGGCGTCCAACATCTCCGATGAAAAGCGTGTCGCCGGTGAGGACTGCCCATGGCTCGCCGGATTTTTCGTGGTCGGTCACGACCAGGCAGATGCTCTCCGGGGTGTGTCCCGGTGTTTCGAGGACGCGAATCGAAATTTTGCCCACCTTCAACTCGAAGCCATCCTTTACAGGAACATGCGGAAGCGTGGCGCCTGCTTCTGCACCCATGTAGATCTTCGCGCCTGTTCGAGCCGCCAGTTCTCTGTGCCCGGAAACGAAGTCGGCGTGCAGATGGGTTTCAAAGACGTGGCAAATGGTGACGCCGCGATCTGCGGCAGCCTTCAGATAAAGCTCGACGTCACGCTGCGGATCGACTACCACCGCCTCGCCTTCCGACGCGAGCATGTAAGAAGCATGCGCAAGACAGCCCAAGTAAAATTGTTCGAAGTACATAGACGCCCCCAGAACCCGTGGGATAGTAGAACAAATCGGACGAGCAAATGCTATCGGGAACACACGGAAGAGCGGGAATCAGGCGGGCAGCGGGGTAATAAATTCCAGGCCGAAACAGAAACCGTTGCGCGATCGCACGATGGCCGGAACGCGCGAGAGGTTTGGTGTATCGAACTCGATCTCGAGCAGGTCGCCCGGATTCAGCAATATGCCGGCGTACAAGACCATGCCGCCTTCACTCAATTCGGTGCCGCGCCCCTCAACCACAGTAGTCGAAAAGCCCTTCGACGTGACCACGCGGACGGGCATGTCGACGGGCAGGCGATTCCAGCGGCGCGTATTTCCGGACTGTGGCATTGTCCCCAATCATCGGTCTTAGCATGCCCCTCTTCAAATTACCAAAGTGAAATAAGCCTGCATGTGCAATGAAATCATCGCACTGCGGCGGCATGCTGATGCCTCGCCCGGTACCACTTGAAGTAGGCAAAGACCACCACCACCCCCGCCACACCCGCTGCGATCAGGACATACAAGAAAGGGCGGTAGTAGCGGCCAAGCCATCCCACGATGGCGGTTCCGTACACTCGCCCCAGAAAGGCGACTGTCAGGAAGCGAATCCCACGCCCAATGCTCAAGGCTGTCAGAAACTTTCGAGGCGAGTACTGCAGAACGCCGGCGGCCATGAGAACAGGCACCATTGGAAACGGGGGAGGAATTATCGCGCCCAGCATCACTGTGGAGAAACCGCGTTTTGCGAACCGCCGATAGACTTTTTGGGCCCGCGACTTGCCGATCTTTTTCTCCAAGCTTCCTTTGCCGCCTTTCTTGGCGAGACGATAAGTGACGTATCCGCCAAGCACAGCAGCCGCCGTCGCGGTCAGCGCGTAAATAGCCCACCAGGTGCGATGATGGGCTGTCAGCAGTATGACGAAGATATCCATACCGCCGGGAATCGGAATGACAGAGTTGTCGATGAGGCCGATTACAATCAAGCCCGGTGCGCCCAGACGCAAAATCCATTTCCAAACGGCGCCGCCGACCACAGTGGATGCAATGATGCTCATCGACCACGAGCCCCCGGTACTTAGAAGCAAACCCAAGCGCGGGTGATGCCGGGAAACCTTGTATCGCGCTCAGGGGCGCGATTCCGGAGGAAGGTTTGCACTTCGGTTTACATTGACGGGCGCTTAGGTCGTCCGTAAGATAGACCGACTCTAAAGTCGCCACTTTCCCCATGATTGGACAAACGGTCTCTCATTACCGCATCGTCGAGAAGCTCGGAGGCGGCGGGATGGGCGTGGTGTACAAGGCGGAAGATACGCCTGCACCGTTTTGTGGCGCTCAAATTTCTGCCCGACGATGTGGCGCGCGATCCGCAGGCGCTGGCCCGCTTCCAGCGGGAGGCCCAAGCAGCATCGGCACTGAATCATCCCAATATACATCGGGAAGCCGACGTGGTGCTCATCCGCGAAACCGAGAAGTAGAGGCCGACCACGTCCCACGTCTCGCAAACCGGCGAGACATGGGGCACCCCTCGAAACTTGTGGTGGGAGGTTTTACCTAGTCTTCGGTTTGTTTTTGGGCTTGAGATTGAGCACTACGGCAGCGCGGATAAGACTTTTCAAGGCCGCCTCGTTAATCTTTTCACCTTCGTGGATATCGATGGCGCGTCTGACATTGCCCTCGAGGCTGGAGTTGAAAAGCTTCTTGGGGTCCGGCAGTGAAGCTCCTTTGGCAAATGTCAGCTTGACGACACTTTTGTAGGTCTCTCCCGTGCAGATAATGCCACCATGAGAGAAGACAGGCGTGCCCAGCGAATTCGCCTTCGCCCACTTGCGCTCTTCGATAATCTCCGGGTCAGCCTGGTGTATGAGCTCGCGCACTCTCGCGAGCATCTTACCGCGCCAGTCGGCAAGTTGGTTGATCCTTGCGTCGAGGAATACTGCGCCAGGTTCCGCGGGGATGGTCTTTTTCACTATGCAGCTCCAGTCCTTGCCCTAATTTAGCTGCGCTCCGCATAACGCGCAACCTTCCGAATAGATCGTTGGCTACTTCGACAGGGGATGTTTGCAAGCCGGCGCCTAGCGTCGCGTGCAGTTTAATAGATGATGATCGCAGCCAGATGATCCGCGGAGGACCATGGTTCGTTCGCGTCAGATTACAACGCACCGAAGGGGCAGTCGATCAGGCTGGACATGAGTAATCGGCTTAGTTCTTTGCAGCAAAGCGCTATGCCAGTATCCTTAATACGGGCTTGTTCGAGTGGAGCACCATCCACGAGGAGGCTTGGTCATCGAGTACAAGAACGTGGAGCACAAGATCAGCGAGTTTTTTGGCGATGCCGAATCCACCGGCTTTGGGACGGGTTGGTGGAGCGGCATACTGTCTGCTTTCTTTGGATTTCTCGCTTTCGGAGGGGTGCTGTGTCTGCATTTTCCTCAACTGCTGACATCGCCTGAACTGCGCCCGCATTATCCGATGCAGATCATGCGTTTGCTGATCCAGTGGCTCATCATCGGCGCAACGCTATTCGGAATTATTTCTTCGATTATCCGCGAGAAAAAGACTTTGGCGTTCACCGGACTCTTGCTGGCCACAGCTGCGGCGGCGGGAGGAGGGTCCAGCGTACCGATCAACGAAAACCTGCGCAACGGACCCGCAATCGGCTTCGATTGGTTTCTGCTGGATATGTTCTTAATGGCACTCATTTACGTGCCGATAGAAAGACTCTGGCCGCAGTATCCCGAACAAGGAACATTTCGCAACGAGTGGACGCTGGATGTGGTCTACTTCATGTCCACTCACCTTCCCATCCAGATTTTGTCTTTCCTGGTTTTATTACCCGCCACGCAAGCCGTTAAATACCTGGGCGTTCCGGCTCTTCAGCACTTGATCGCTCGACTGCCGTGGCTGTTGCAGCTTTTACTCGCGATTGTGTTGGCCGACATTGCGGAATACCTCATTCACCTGGCTCTCCACAAAGTACCCTTTCTGTGGCGCTTTCACGCCGTGCATCATTCTTCGAAGGCGCTCGATTGGATAGCGGGTTCGCGCTCTCATTTTGTGGACGACACGCTGGTGCGCGCATTCATCCTCGTGCCTTTGATGCTTGGATTTTCGCAGGCGATCATTTTTGCCTATCTCATTTTTGTGACTCTTCACGCTACCTGGAGCCACTGTAATTTCCGGCCCAGCGTGAAGTGGCTGGAAGAGATTTTGGTGATGCCCCGATATCATCACTGGCACCATACTTCTCAGAAAGAAGGCATCGACAAAAACTTCGCCATCCACTTTCCGTGGATCGATCGCATTTTCGGAACGTACTACTATCCGGAAGAATGGCCGGAGCGTTATGGCCTGGACGGCGAGGAGATTGCGCCCGGCTTTGTGGAACAAACAATCGATCCATTTATTGGCAAGAGAAGGCCAATACTAGAAACCTAATTCCGCGAGCGGTACGTCTTTAGGAATTGTTTCTCCTCTCGTCGTTGCCTTTACCAGGCCCAAGGCTTTCATTACTTTCACAGTCAGGAATCCGAAATCGTATTCCGATTGGTCGTGGCTTAGCCGCAGAAGGCCGGGATAGTGATGATGATTATTCTGCAGGCACGCGCTGAACGTGGCGGTTACGGGTAGCCATTCGCCGATGTTCATGGCGTTGTCGTCGTCATCGAGATAGCGCCGGTATCCAAATGTTCGAGTGTGGGTCCAGTAGTTCTGAATCATATTGACCCACCACGCAAAGATTCGGATTCCAATCCACATCGCGAGCACAAATTTCAAATCTCCGACTAATTTCCAAAAGAGATAAAAACTAAAGGCCTGTGCCGCGAGGGCAAACACCGGACTCGCAACGACCCGGAACAGGCGGGATCTTAAGATCTCGTCGCTAGCCAAATTCTCATTGCAGCGGTACGGCATGGCGCAGAGATATGCGGTTCGCCAGAAGCCATCGCCGGAAAGCTTGTTAGGATCCCCGTCGTGATCGGAATTTTTGTGATGCAAGCGGTGGCGATTTACCCAGGTGATCGGATTCACGTAGAGTCCGAAGACGTTGTTCAGGACAGCGACGGCTTTCATGAACCATTTCTTGTAATCAAGCGCACGATGAGCGATGCCCATGTGAAGAATATCGGCTAGATACAAACCGCAGACAAACCAGCAGAAAACAAAATACCCAGCGCCGATCAGAAGCGCACTCCGAAGCCCCAAGTGAGCCGGGGCAAAATATGCACAAGCCAGGAAATAGGACAAGATAATCAGATACCCAATGAGGTTATACGACTTCATGATGCCCCCGCGTCGGGTCATTCAAACAGAAATCGGCACCGCTTTCAATAACAAGATTGCTGCCTCGTTGGACACCGGCATCTATTGAGAGACGAACACAGATGAGAGCTAAGAGCCTGCGCGAGCAATTGGTCTTTTCGAGATCAGCCGGCGAACGGCGTGGCCTTTCCACATCCACAATCCCGAAAGAATCATCCCAGGAACGAAGATGTACCGGGTTGGCGGAGCGTAGGCGGGAAGTTTGTCGAAGGGACTGTAAATGTAGCCGATGATCGGGATGCTGAAGATGACGTGAATCCAGCGGTAGATCGAGCGTTTGGTGACGTCTTTCATGATTTATTTCTGCTCCATGGGGTCGACCGTTTGTGACGGATTGGAGCCTCCGATTGTTCTCGCTAAACTCTCAGCCAGGCGCGAAACCCTCTTGCGGCATAGTACGATTCTGCGCCGTTGTGATAGAGGAAAACAGTGTTGAAGCGGCGATCACAAAACAGAGCGCCGCCAAGTTTTCGAATATCCGAAGGTGTTTGCACCCAGCTTGACGTTTTGGCATCGAACTCCCCAAGTCTCTGCAAGTCTCGATACTGTTCTTCAGTTAGAAGCTCAACTCCCATCGCAGCCGCTGCGCCGACTGCGCTGTTTTTTGGTTTGGCTTCTTTTCTTGACTCCAGTGCCGCACGGTCGTAGCAAAAACTTCGGCGACCTTTCGGACTTTCAATTGAACAGTCATAAAAAATGAATTCGCCTGTCTTGTTATCGAAGCGAACAACATCAGGTTCTCCGCCGGACCTCTCCATTTCGTTGAGCGACCAAAGCTTTCCATTATTTGCTTCAAGCTTTGCTTGCACCTTCGCCCACTCCAGGCCAAGATGTCGGTTCATGTTCTTCTCGAAGCGAACTTGCAACCCTTTGAGCAACTCTCCGCGCTGTTTCGGCGACAACTCTTTTTTGGCTTGTTGAGGCATTGCTGTTGACTCCATCGATTTATGATTTTGCGCGGACTGAGCCGGTTCGTCAGGCGCCTCACTTTCGAACTGCTTGGCATACTCGCCGACCAGCCGCTGCCATCCGAACTTCATGGCTGCAGGACCGACTGCGCGGCCAAGGGGAGTTCCGCTTAGAAGCCGGTCCAGAACATCGAAACAAATGTGCCACCCGGCAGCGCCCATGGCGATGAAGCGGTGACCGATGTTGGTCCACAGCGTCAGGC
>Ga0070731_10005472_pt1 | contig 10467 bp, 13 predicted proteins | sample Coa_R1_2_FD_66448 | JGI IMG/M metagenome (GOLD analysis project Ga0070731, IMG submission 66448) | Surface soil microbial communities from Centralia Pennsylvania, which are recovering from an underground coalmine fire - Coalmine... | ecosystem: Environmental > Terrestrial > Soil > Unclassified ... | reverse complement strand
ATGCAGGATGTCAAATTTAGACTGGTCAATCCGGCCTTGGCGCCGCGGCGCACTAAGCTCGAAATGCCAGGTTGGGCCGGCCAACCCAAGCCGCGCGCCGATGATTCCCACGAATACCCATGGCATTGCGCCCCATTCACCGAAGGTGTGCAATACGGAATCGAGCTCTTTTATCCCTATGAAAACGAACTGCGGGTTTCGAAAGAAGACGGCAAATGGATTTTTGACGGTGATTTTGGACCACAGCCAGAGAGCGATCTGCAGTGGCCGCCTTTTCGCGGTTTCGGCAGCGAATATTATACCTATCAGCTCCTTCTTGATCTCAAGGTAGGCAAGGAGTGGGCAGTCCGGACCGAGCCACATCCACGCTTCTATACCGATACGACCGGCACGGTACCAATCGCAATCCCGGCGTTGTTGCGCACGGAGTGGTGGCCGATGATCTCTTTCATTGTGTTCAAGGCTCCGATGGAGGGGCAGAGGCACATTTTCCGTCCTGGGGAACCGATGCTGCAGCTCTTGGTCCTACCCGTAACGGCCGATTTCACGCTCGTGCCAATGAATGAGGAAGAGGCTGCCGAACGCGAAGTGCGCAGCCGGCGCATTCACGCCAGCCGGCCCACGCTGGCTGAGGATTCAACCTGGACATCGGACACCGACACTGTGTTCGACGGCACCTACCGCCACCTGTTGCGCGCAGCCAAGGCGCGCGAACGGCAGGCTTAGTCAAAATGCCACTGGACGTCTCATACGCAACGCCGGCTTGGCGCCATCAGTGGTGATGGTGGTGGTGGTGGTGATGATGATGATGATGATGGCGATGGAGCATGCGGCGAACCGGCCGTGGGATGACGTGATGGTGGTGATGGTGATAATTCTGCGCGACCCGGGTTCCGTCGGCCGGCGTTTCAGCAAGGCGCGCGTCGTCGGCCTTGAGGGAGGCGATTGGATTGGGAATGGGATCGAGAAGGTCCCGATAGCTGGTCGCAGGAGCGACTTCGCCCGATTGTGACGCGGCTCCAGCATTGGCAGCGGTCATCGTGGTAAGCGCAGCGGCGGCGCCCAACAAACCTGCAATTTTCTTGTCCATGTTTCCTCCGAAAGACCTTTTGCGCCCCAATCTCCATCCTTCTTAATCATCCGGCGCAGTTTAAGTTCCTCCAATCGTATGCGCCTGTAATTGCCCGTGCCGTCCGTAGAACCGGGCCTCCGGACCCCTAGCGCCTTTTAGGAACGAGTGCACACGTTAGCCATTAAATCTCCTGCGCAGCGGCAATGCCCGACCCGCCGCGCCAGCGAGGTTGGGAGAGGCTTCTCTCGCGGTTCGCAAAGAACTAAGGATTAGAGCCCACGTTGTTCGACGTTAATCCAGACTTGCGCATCAATGTCTTTCGCCATGTAGCCGTGGCGCTCAATTGCTCTTTGGGTGCCGGCCGCGCCGGCTAAAGCAGCGGGAAATTGATTCGTGCTTTAGCAAAACGTACGCCGGCCCCGCAGATTGGAAGCTCGCGCTTTCAGTAGCAGGCGCGTACCCAGCGGTACCCGTTCCAATAAGTGCGCCAAACGCATGGGCCGTACGGATACGGACCATAGTACGGGTAAGCATAGGGCGCTGCGAGCGCGCCACCGACGATCGCGCCAGCCACAAGGCCACCAAACACGGGGCCCGCTCCCCGCCATCGTGCTTGCGCCGTTCCCGAGCTGGCCATCGCGGCCACAGAAATAGTCGTCACGGCGAGGAGAGCTATGACAATATTTTTCATGGCGTTATCTCCAGAGTGTAGGTCCTCGCAGTTTCTAACTGCCTGCTTACTGTGTAGTTCCTATGAACTGCTCGTCCGCTTGGACCAAATACATCGGAGCGGTGTTTGTAGGTTCCGTCGCATGCCATCCGGTCCCCCATCCCCCAGGCGGCTCTGGGGGTAAAGGAAACCCGCCCATGCCAGCGGGGTCCGAAATGAAGTGAGGCCCTCTCGGCAAAGTACACTTCTCGTCGCGGGACGTTGGAGCCTCGGAGGCTAGGCGTGGAGCAAGTAGCCTGCGCGCGAACGCATTTGGTCAACCCGAAGACCGGCAGGGTCATCGGCGACGAGGATGACGAAGAAGCTTTAGCTGGCGATGGTAGTCGGGGACAATTCTCGGATCGTCCTAATCTGCGGCCAGGAATGGAAGATGCTTGACTTGATGATAACACCCTCTGTTGGGGCAGCCTTTCCCCAACGGGCATCATCCAATGAAATTCGGGGAAACTATTGCATGCTCGGGCGGGTTTGCTAAGCCTTGGCTAATAACACGCGAAAATTATCGAACTCGTTTTTCCAATCGCCGTACACGGCAACAAGACCGCATTGGAAACACCGGCACCCGACATAGAGCCAGCGCACGGCTTCGCTGTTTCGTAAAGAGAAACTCCAACGCTTAGTTCAAACGCATGTGCACCGCACGGACATTCGGTTTCGTCGAGCGTCAGCTTGAACAGCCGATTGGAGCAAGCGCAAACGCAATCAAAGAAATGCTCGACCTGCCACGCCTGCCTGCTTCGCCGGTCCGACCTGCGCCGCGGCAAATCTAAATCCTGTCTTCCAGCAGCACATCTCGGAGGTTATGGCGGGCCTGAAGTTGAAGTTCACCCCGTTCTGGGGAAGCTCGCAAGCGAAGACTTCGAGCATGAACGGGGCTACACCACCATATGAAAACTGTTTTCGAATGACGTACGATAGTTTGCGAAGCTCTACCTCCCGCCAACTCTAACTGCCGGGGCCTTCGGTTAGTCAACTCTTCGCCAGCCCGTGAGCAATCGCCGTGGTCGGGCGCCCGCCGGGAACAGGTTAGACGTCAGCGCGTACCGATGCGTTGGTGTCGCAGCCAGAAACCGGCAAAATCAGCTACGTCCGTCTTCCCCATTGCGGCCGGTTGTCACCCAGCAGGCTCTCGATAACGGACAAATTGGGTCCGGGTTCCAAACGTCCGATTCGCTTCTTGTTACGTTTCGGTTATTGCTGCGGCCGGTGATCAATTCGCGCTATTCTGACGGCGAGCTGGAACGAACGGCCAGTTCGGCGCAGGCGGCGAGTAACGACACCGCACGCCGTCTGGCGCATCCGCCTAATGTCCGTTCTGGGCGATAGCGTCCGTCATACCCTTTACGTAATTTGCCCCAGGTGCGCCGAGATCCGATGCGGGAAGGCGACATCAAATCAATTGATCGGCGCCAAGCTGAGGCACTGCCCCAGAGCATATGCCGCGGTAACACGGTCAATTGTACGGTTTCGTACCGAGAAGATCTGTGCTAGGTGATTTTTCACGTTACGAGGTAATCGCCAGGCGGCGTGCCTCGACGGTCCCAGACGGGGCTCGCCGCCGTAACGTCAAATCATGGACTCGATATTGAATATCCAAACTGCCGCTTGTCCTCCCTTGGCGTCAGACTCGCGCCGCTGGACACAAATCCTGAAGCCCTACGGCGAACCCAGTCAAGTCCGCAGCACAGTGGAGATTGCGGTCACTTTCGCGCCGCTTGCGACGCTACGGGCGCTGGCCTGGGCGGCGGTGCATTTCGGCTACTGGTGGCTTTGCCTCCTGCTTGCGGTTCCGGCTGCGGGTTTTCTCGTGCGACTGTTCATGATCCAGCACGATTGCGGTCACGGTTCCTTTTTCCGCCATCGCTTGGCAAATGACTGGGTTGGCCGAGTGATTAGCGTGATAACGCTGACGCCCTATGACTTCTGGCGCCGCACCCACGCCACCCATCATGCCAGTTCCGGCCACCTCGAACGGCGCGGGATCGGCGACGTCGACACCCTCACGGTGCAGGAATATCAGATGCGCTCTTTCTGGGGTCGTCTTCGCTATCGGGCGTATCGCAACCCATTCGTCATGTTCGGCGTCGGTCCTGCCTATCTGTTTATCCTGCAACAAAGGCTGCCGGTTGGTCTGCTCCTGAGCGGCTGGCGACCTTGGCCCAGCACCATGGCGACGAACGTTGCAATTGCAACCATCGCAGCTGGCCTGATCTGGTTGATCGGCATCTGGTCGTTCCTGCTGGTGGAACTACCGATCATTTTGCTCGCTGGGTCGATCGGAGTATGCCTGTTCTACGTGCAGCACCAATTCGAGATGACATTCTGGGCGCATGAGGCCGACTGGACCTTTGAAGAAGCGGCTCTGCGTGGCAGTTCGCACTACGACCTTCCGGGAATCCTGCGCTGGTTCACGGCAAACATCGGCGTGCACCATGTCCACCACCTATGCAGCCGAATTCCGTTCTACCGATTGCCGCGGGTGCTGCGCGAACATCCCGAGCTTCGCAGCGTTAGCCGACTTACGCTGCTTCAAAGCTTGCAATGCGCGCGCCTCGTGCTTTGGGACGAGAGTCGGCGGTGTCTTGTAACCTTTCGTGAGACCGGCAGGCGCTGCGTCAGCGAAAGCAAGATCGATGCAGCCGATTGCAAAACGCATCAATTCAGCGGTTATGTTGTTGAATAACCACCGAACTTAACTTCGACTCCACCAATAAGCGTCGGGACGCTAGGCTGATTTATGGGCTAGCTTTTTCCATACGCCCCGCGACCGACTGTTTGCCGGGCTTTCTTTTGCAGACATGCCCAGCTATATACCAACGTCTTTATTAGAATCGGAGATCACATGGCTAAGAAGCGCAAGCGAGTTGCCTGGACGGACGAGAATGTTCGTGCTTTGAAATCCATGGCGAAAAAGAAAATGTCCGCGAGCAAAATCGCGAAGGGTCTAAAACGAACTGAGGGCGCTACGCGACAAAAGGCATTTAGCATCGGTCTGTCGCTCGATTCCCGCGGGTAACATTTTCCGCCGTTACTGCACTCAAGCCCTGCCGCCTTTACCGGTGCGGGGCTTTTCAATTCGGAAGGCCGCGCCGGTAACTACGCGAATGCAGTCCGTCATCGCCCACGAGGTGACTGAATAAATACAGTTGTTTGGTGCAGCGCAAACTAACAAGCAGAACGAGGCCGCTTTGGGTCATCTTCGCGAATGCGGCATTGCCGCCATGTCGAAAGTTGCTCGCATCGCGTCCGAAATCGCGATCACAAAAATTTTGGAATAGGAACGTTTCTCCAGCGATCTCAGCTCTTGGCCTCCTGGCGTCAGATTTGACCGGTGCGCGTCGCGACGCTCAGTGCTACTTTCGACCGATTGCGTAATTTGTGCCCTGCGGAAATCTAGGCAGAGCCGCGACGGTTTGCGTACAAACAGGATCCCGCGTGGTGCAACGACCGTTTCTTCCGTCAATCGCTCAATTTTGCCTACCGTGTGGACGTCAGGTCTGGCATTTGCTGAAAGCGGCTACAGTTCCGAGCGGTTTCCGTTCTTAGCACCGCAGCAGAAATTCTTGGCAATGGGAAAATGGCATTCTCTGAACCATGCTCTTGGTCCGGGATGGACTAGATCGTCAACAAGATCGTTCGGAACTAGACTTATCAACAATCGTTAGCAGAACATCCTGGACGGAGCCGGATCTGCAACGGAGCCGTAGATAGATATTTCCTTTCAGAAAAGGGAGGTTTCCCATGAAGCGAACGATGTTGGCACTTGCTACGATGGCGATGGTCGCCGCGGGATCGGTGGTTACAGCGAATGCCCAAGAGGTCCGCGTCGGTCCCGGTGGTATCCACATCGGTCCGAGGCACGACTGCCGTGTAATCATAGATCATCACACAAATCGCTACGGCGACGACGTCACAGTACGTCGGCGCGTGTGCGACTGATTGTAAGCGCAGAGCAAGTGAAGCGCTACGCACTATCTTACAAGTAACTGGATCACTCACATTCGGGGTGATCCAGCGATTCCACTCCGGCTTTAGCGGGCGACTCAAGGGTTTTGCGAAGGGAGAGGGCGAACCAATCTGGCGGCGCAACCGGCAGCCTTATGTCCGCGGTGGCATACCGGTTCTACGCGAGTTCTTTTTGACAAACGGGTGCATCACAAAAACAAGCAAGAATGATCGCTTTCTCCGGTCGCTTTTAAAATTTGTCGTGAACCGAAGGGTACGTCGGCCACGGCCGACGATAGAGCGAAGTTTGCGATGCAACAAACTTCAGCGTTTTGACGAGGCAATTATACGAAATAAGACCTTTTACACGCAACAAAGTCTGGCTTTCGACGTTAGTTTGCGAGAGTGTTATTTTAGGAGGTGACCATGAAAAAATGGGCAGTTCTGTCGTGTGCCCTGCTGTTGGTCGGTACAAGTGGCCTGATGGCCGCAGGCGAAATGATGACCAACATTCCCAGTGGAAGCGTGACCGTTACTGATTGGTACAAGCAGTCCGTCTACGATCCTTCCAACAGCAAGATCGGAAAGATTGATGACGTTTTGGTTTCTTCGGACGGGCGAGTCGAGGCGCTAATCGTCGGCGTCGGTGGCTTTCTTGGTGCAGGCGAGAAGGACGTGGCTGTAAGTTTTGGCGCTGTTCGGAAAACGGTGAAGGACAACAAGACCTACCTCACCATGAACACCACTAAGGATGCGCTAAAAGCGGCACCGGGCTTTAAATACGATAGCCAAACCACAACGTGGGTGCCCGACAAATCCAGCACCGCAACACAGTAGTTGAACAAGAAACGAGTCGCGTACTACCCATGAAGCCCCGCTTGCTGCGGGGCTTTTCTTGCCCCCGCGAGGTACCCTTCCACCTTGGGGCGGATTCACTCGATTGAGTATGACATGGTTGGGATTAGCAAACCTGTCGCTCCTGACAGAGGCAAGATCGCCCTCGACCATGAGGATTCGATAAAACATTGGACCAAGCATTTGGGCGTTACGGAAGGCGAATTGCTGCGGGCAATCGAGCGAGTGGGAAACTCTGCTGCGGCGGTGCGCAAGGAGCTTCACGCCAAGTCCGTTCGTCCAAGCCGAGTTGACAAACAACGGTCCTAGTGTTTCGCGTTGCGTTGAAAGCGTCTCGCCCAGTAATGAGGCATTATGGGCTTTTGTCCTAATTTGCCGTAGGGGTGTCAGGAATTGTTGGATTTAGGTTGAATAATGCTCGGCGGGTCAGATCCGGCCAGACTCTCTTCGAGCCCTTGTTCGAGTTGCCCTTCAGTCTTGCCGGCTGGTGTCTGTGGCTTGGATTTTCTCGGGACGTGAGATCGGCGCCTCGCTTCTTTGCTGCAGGATGGGTCCTGGTTTTTCTCCACGCCACATTAGTCTCCGCAAATATGTTTGCTGCTCAGTATGCCTCACGGCACCCGGGCTGCCCCACACAAAGCAGGTTGCTTGCCCGGCAATCTCGAAGAGACTGCCGGGCATAGCGATTTGACGCCTCAGTACCAAAGCGGCGTGTGATAATAATCGTAGACCGCCCGATCCCTTTGGCGATCTGACCAATCCCAGTCGGTACTCCTGTTATATTTCGGAGCACCCTTGAGCTGATCTTCCGTAACGGCTACTCGATACCCATTGAGATTGGTATCGTATTTTAGGTTGGCCCATGGCATCGGATAGTAATCTTCTCCCATGCCGAGGAAGCCACCGAACGAGATAACCGCATAGGCAACTTTTCCACTGATCTTGTCGATCATTACGCGCTGTACGCTTCCAATCTTGCGATCGTCCGCACCGTACACGGACGTTCCTTCAACCTTATCACTCCCGATGAGCGAAACTGTCTCTTTGCGGGAGTCTACTGTTGTAGCCATCAACTGTCCTCCTTGGTTTCGTGATTGGTTCTTAAACTCCAACACCCAGATCGAGTTCCCGCTTGCATCTTCGTGTCGGTCATCCCCCCTGCGGCATAATGGTCGCTGGGCACGCTGGTTCAACCCGCATGAGGCGACACGTCATCGCCGGAATTATTTAACAGCGCGGATCGGAACAACACTGAGCCGCAAGAGATACGTGGCCAAACGACAGCCAAGGTTCCGCGAAGTAGTAGTGCCGATTGTCGGGGTGATTGCCCTGGCGCGGGAGCGTACGGAGGTCATTGAGATCGGCAATTGAACTCAGCCAAAAATCGGATTATTTCGGCTTGCCCCTGGGCGGCAGTGCTCTGCCAACTACTGCGCCGAAAGCAAGATCACTAATCCGGTGCAGATCCCGAGCTAAGAACGCTCGGAGCACCAAAAGCGCACGCCAGTCGATCGTTGGCTCAAATTCCTGAGCAAGCATCCTGCGAAAGTTGCTCATCCGGACCCCCCTTCCGCGAAAACTCCATCGACTACTAAAGCTCAATAGCGGCGAAGTTCCCGCCGAAAGTGCGCAAAATCATTAGTCGCCATAACTTGTGGTCTTGTGCCGATACCACCGGCGGCAGAAGTCGAGCAAGACCGCCACCCAGCGGTGTATTCGACCCCGATCATATCGTCAGATGATTTGATCACGACCGTGATGGTGGGCGCCGGCCAGACGCACCCCCGCGTGGTTCAGGTCAAGCACTTGCTGTGTCCGTTGAAGGGATGTATTTTATCTCGCGTCTAGTGAGTGCTGCGTCTCCGGTACCTTGATTCCACGCTCAAGATTAGGGGGACATCGCGGCATGCGCGCTCCTAACATTCTGATTTTTCTGTTTGCGTTGGTCTTGGGGTCTGTTGGCGTTTGGGAGCACTTTGCGATCCCAGTCAACATTCCGGATGTTGCCTTGCCATTAATAGGCTCCACGAAAGCAATACCGCCATTCCTCCAAGCCCATTCGTTCTGGGTAGTGTTTACGGCATGGCTGTTGTTGGCCATTGGAGCGTTTGGCCGCAGCAAGCGCGTGGCGCCACCGGCCTGACGCCATCAATGATATCAACATGGACGACCGGCGCACGATCACGCGCACGTTGCTTTGCTGCCTGGCGCTGACTGGGGGGCTTATCGCCATAATATGCCTTGCTCGCCATAATGGGCCTTGTGATCAGGGTTCTTTGATATGCCTTGTTCATGACCCTAGCACAGATCGCCATCATGGGCTGGGTCAAATCAGTTTATCGAACTGATTCCAAATTCCGGTGCGCGCTGTTGGTAATGAAGGCAATCTTAGAACGGGCACAGCGCAACAGCCCCGGGATTAAAGATTGAGTTCTTTGACGCTATTACCTTTTGCCGTGCTGCCCTCATTCTGCGTAGGTCAGATACCCGACGCCTTGCAGCTCGATTTTTGTGGATAAGTAGACAATCTCGTCTATCGGAACAAGCGACTTCTAACTTGCCGTTACCATGGTCGAGCGAGCAAGAGTCCAAGAAAAAGTTGGAAGCGAACTGATCGGGATGTAAAAAGCTGTCGGTTTCGGACGTAGCGTTTCACGGGCCGAACGCCGTTTTCCTCGCATGATTCACACTAATACCCTGGGCGTTTGACCGTGGCCAAGCTACGAGTAAGCTCCAGTTGTGGTCATGCACTTTGACCAAAAAGGGAGGAGCCAAATGAAGAAAGTTCTTTTGAGTGCTTTGGCAGCGGCGACGCTGATGGCACTTAGTACAGTATCGTCGTCGGCGGCCTGTTGCTACCGCGGACACCATTGGCATCATTGGCACCACTGGCACGGTTGTTGTTGTGGTCTGCCGCGCGGATATATCTTTTGACAAATTCAATCCCGAGCCGGGCGACCTCTATCACAGGCCTTGCGCTTGGCTCGGGCCCTCCCTAGTCAATTGGAGGCGGCGTGATAGGCGCGTGAGAAGTGAAACCAAATTTTTGCGGCCGAGGTATTCCAACTCGCTCAACCAGGCTTTTTCGCCCAAAACTTACACCAACCAGTTGGGCTGATTGCCCCATCGACAATCTGGCAAGCGTCTGGCGCCTGGAACAATAGGCAATTGGTGCAGTTCTGATCGCCTTTCGGCGACGTCTGATATGACGCCACAGATTGAATCATCTTGCCGGCATTCGCGTTTCCGGCGGCGCTCATTAGCGCTCCACCGGCTGCAACGCATGCAATGCCGCGGAAAATAATCGTTCGTCGATTTGGTGAAGGCAATTGCCCTTTCAGGTGGTTCATCATTTCGTCCTCCATTATTCCATCGACAGCCGACCACCAGTCACGATCTGGCGCTTTGACGTGGATCAACGGCGGAAAGTCGAAGGTCTAGGCTTTAAAGCCAAGGTTGGTCACTCGGGTGCCAACTAGGTGGCAGCTAGATAACTGCTCGCAGGCCGAAACCAACTGCAAATGCCACGGCAGCAGCGCCCATGCCGATGATCAGCGTCTCAAGCCCTGACTTCCACCAAGAAGCCGGTGACCATCGGCTCTTGATTGCCCCGACGCCGAAGAAAGTCATGCTAGTCGAAGCGATGCATGAGGTCAGTCCGCCCAGATAAAGGTAAGAAACGAGCGGCACCAATCCACACCCGATGAAGGCTGCAAAAGTGTTAAGAGCAGCGAAAGTAGCCGATCTAGGTGTCGGCGAAAGGCCATATTCCTCCACCGCCATTGTCTTCACCCACAGAGTAGGATTGGCCGTAATCACGGCTACAATTCGTTCGAGGTCATCACCCAAAAACCCTTTTGTGGCA
>Ga0070731_10005471_pt1 | contig 10467 bp, 5 predicted proteins | sample Coa_R1_2_FD_66448 | JGI IMG/M metagenome (GOLD analysis project Ga0070731, IMG submission 66448) | Surface soil microbial communities from Centralia Pennsylvania, which are recovering from an underground coalmine fire - Coalmine... | ecosystem: Environmental > Terrestrial > Soil > Unclassified ... | reverse complement strand
GGTTTTATTTTGATTACCGGTCTTATTGCAGGAAGCTATCCGGCAATTTATTTATCATCATTCAAACCGATAAATGTTTTAAAAGGAACTTTCCGAAAATCGGGTGCTTTGATCACGCCAAGAAAAGTGCTGGTTATTTTACAATTCAGTTTCGCAATTATTCTGATAATCTCAACGATCATTGTACAAAATCAAATTGAATATGCCCGCGAGCGGGATCTTGGATATAATAAAAATAACGTCGTATTTACATTTGCTCAGGGAGAAGCTCATATGCATTATCCAATCATCCGAGATGAATTGATAAAAAGTGGAGCGGCAATATCTGTCACGCGCACTGCAAGTCCAATCACAGAAAGATGGAACAGTAGCTCTGGATATAAATGGCAAGGCAGCACGGCTGAAGATAACAGAACTAATTTTATTGATCTGGGTTCCGATGCCGATTTATCAAAAACGGTAGGATTAAAGATTTTGCAAGGCCGCGATATTGATGTGTACAAAAATCCTACAGATACTTTTGCTGTGTTATTAAACGAATCTGCAGTAAAAACAATGCATTTGAAAAATCCTGTGGGGCAAATCATTCGGAGAACAAATTATGTAGAGCAATGGCATGTGGTGGGGGTTGTGAAGGATTTTATCCTCGAGTCGCCGTTTGAAGCCAGCATCAACCCGATGATGATAAAGGGTCCATCACATTTTTTCCAGGTAATACATTTCAAATTAAATCCTGCAAACCCAACAGCTGTGAATATTGCAAAAGCAGAAGCTATTTTTAAAAAATATAATCCGCAATACCCTTTCGAATATTATTTCGCTGATGATGTTTACGACAGAAAATTCAGGGAAATAAGCCGCACGGGAAAACTTTCATTTTTATTTGCAGGACTTACTATTTTTATATCGTGTTTAGGATTGTTTGGTCTTGCAACTTACATGGCAGAAAATCGCACAAAAGAAATTGGCGTACGCAAAGTGCTCGGAGCAAGTGTAACAGGCATCACCACCTTATTATCAAAAGATTTTTTAAAACTCATCATCATTTCATTTCTCATCGCGGCGCCGGTTGCCTGGTATTTAATGAATGCTTGGTTGCAAAATTATACTTACCGTGTCAAACTCAGTTGGTGGGTTTTTGTGGGCGCAGGAATTTTATCGGTGTTTATCTCTATGACCACTATCAGTTACCAGGCAATAAAAGCGGCGATGGCAAATCCGATGATTAGTTTAAGAACAGAATAGTGCGAGACTGGGATAATGAATGCAGAGAGTATTCAAAAATGATGGTGTGGATAAAATGTTTGCTCTTGTTATGAAGTGCCCTTCGCGTGAAAAAGGATATGGGCATGTGGCTGAATAATCGAGAATTGATCAAGGATTATTGATAATAAAGAATGTTTTCGATTAGCTCCGGCATTAATGCCGGAGATGGACGATGAGATACAAAATGAAATTCAAACCAAGTTTTATTTTATAAACCTGAAGTTCACTAACGCGTTGCAGCACAAGAGTGCAACGAAATGATGCCCGCTAACGAACAAATGACGCTCTCTAAATAAAACTTAAAAAAAAAGAAAAAATAATGGTCATTCAAAGTAACAAAATCACGGGAAAAAGCATCTAACGGGAAACAATTCTATGCTCAAAAATTATTTGAAAGTCGCCCTTAGGAACTTGTGGAAAAACAAAGTCTTTTCCGCCATTAATATAATTGGCTTATCTGCGGGGCTTGGGGTATGTCTCCTTATTGTTTTATATGTGGTAGATGAATCGACCTATGACAAATACTTTCCGAATGCGGATAGAATTTATCGCCTCGATGCAGATATTTATTTTAATGGTACAGAGTTTAGCGCATCTGTTTCCCCTGCACCTTTAGGACCGACACTTGCAAGGGAATCTCCGCAGGTCGGACAAATGGTAAGATTTAATTACCAGGGTGACATCCTCGTAAAAAAAAATAATCAGAATATACAAGATCATCATGCGGTATTTGCAGATTCTACATTTTTTAAAGTGTTTAACATTCCGGTAATATCCGGAAACACAGCAAGCGCATTGAATGAGCCTAATACTATCGTGATTGATGAAACCACTGCAAAAAGATATTTCAACAGTACAGATGTGGTTGGAAAAACCTTGTATGTAGATAATTCCACTTATTGTAGAATTACGGCAGTTATAAAAGATATGCCGTCGAATTCGCATTTCCATTTTAGTTTTATCCGCAAGAGAAGTTCACAAGGCAGTAATGAAACTGACTGGTTAAGCAATAACGAACATACCTATGTATTAATAAAACCAACTGCAACGAAAACATCTCTTCAAAAAAGTGTGGATGGAATTATTAATACTTATCTCATGAAATCTTTGATGGATGAATTGCATACTACTGCCAAAGATGTTCAGCAGTCCGGCAGCCATTTTATTTACCCCGCAATAGCACTTACAGATATTCACTTGCATTCAGATAAATCTTATGAATTTGAAGCAAACGGAAATATTAATTATGTGTATATTTTTTCTGTGATCGCCGTTTTAATTTTGCTCATTGCTTGTGTAAATTTCATGAATCTCTCCACCGCGCGTTCGGCAAACCGCGCCAAAGAAGTAGGCATAAGAAAAGTTGCAGGCTCAACAAGATCAAATTTGATTTTACAATTTTTAACCGAATCTGTTTTACTAAGCTTCTTTTCCTTATTAATTGCATTAGGATTTGCTATTTTATTACTTCCATTATTTAATCAGATTTCGCGAAAAGAAATGTTCGTGAGCACATTATTTTCTTCATGGATGATGCCGGTGTTGATCGGATTGGTATTGGTCGTCGGTTGCGTCGCCGGAAGTTATCCCGCATTTTATCTTTCCTCATTTCAACCTGTGCAGGTACTCAAAGGAACTATAGCAAAGGGATTCAAAAACAGCTGGCTTCGGAGTAGCCTGGTCGTATTTCAATTTTGTATTTCGATAATATTGATCATTGGCACCATGGTGATTTATAACCAGCTTAATTATATACATAACAGAAAAATTGGGTTTAACCGCGACCAAGTGCTGGTATTGCACGACACTTGGTCTCTCGACAAACAAATAAAACCATTCAGACAGGAATTGCTCAAGATTTCCGGAGTTGAAAACGCGACAATCACCAGCAGTCTTCCAACGTCAAGTGGCTTTAACCAGGACGGATGGTTTCGTGATCCGACCCTTAATGTAAAGCAGGTTGTTATTTTAACGGAATTTCTTGTTGATGAAAATTATGTCCCCACATTAAGCATGCAAATGGATAGCGGCAGGAACTTTTCACGCGATTTTCTTTCTGATTCTACTGCAATCATTCTAAATGAAGCAGCGGTAAAGCTTTTAGGATATAAAAATCCGCTGCATCTATTATTGTATCGCCCTTCATATAAAGAGGGCAATTCACTCAAAGGAATGGCGTATCATGTGGTCGGTATTGTGAAAGATTTCAACTTCAGTTCCATGCACGATAAAGTCGGTCCACTGGTAATGAGAAACGATGACGACTGGGGAAGCATCGCTGTTCGGATCAACTCAAAGAATATCCCTTCAGTGATCAATCAAATTGAAGCCAAATGGAACAGCATGACGCCAGGGCAACCTTTCAACTACACCTTTATGGACAATGACTTCAATAAGATTTATAAAGCCGAACAACAAACAGGAACACTATTTATAACGTTTGCTGTGTTTGCCATATTTATTGCTTGTCTTGGTTTATTTGGTTTAGTTACCTATGCTGCGGAACAACGCACAAAAGAAATTGGAATACGCAAAGTGCTTGGTGCCAATATTAGCGGCATAGTAGCAATGATCTCAAAAGATTTCTTAAGACTTGTATTGATCGCAGGGGTGATTGCATTCCCAATCGCATGGTGGACAATGAATAAGTGGCTCCAGAGTTTTGCGTTCAGAATAAATATCAGTTGGTTGATTTTTGTGTTGGCAGGTTTGCTAACACTCATTATCGCTTTATTCACTGTGAGTTTCCAGGCTATAAAGGCGGCCATTGCCAATCCGGTGAAGAGTTTGAGAACAGAGTAATTTTCCGTGATCCTCTCTAAATAGATATTATGCTGATAAACTTTTTCAAAATAGCGTCCCGGAATATTGTTCGCGGGAAATGGTTTTCTGTCATTAATATCAGCGGGCTTTCGATTGGCATGGCGAGTGCAATGCTTATTTTATTGTGGGTTCAAAATGAACTGAGCTATGATCGTTTTTATAAAAACACCGACAGGCTTTTTCAATCATGGAACAGAGACAGAAGCAATAAAGGTATCGAATGCTGGAATGTCACGCCAAAACCTTTGGCACTCGCGCTAAAACAAAATTACCCGGAAATAGAAAAAGCAACAAGAGTCAATTGGGATGAGACGTTGCTTTTTAGTGTTGGCGATAAAAAAATAAATGTGGTTGGGACAATGGTTGACCCGGACTTTTTGACCATGTTTGAGTTCCCTTTTATTAAAGGCAGTATGAATACCGCGTTGAATAACCCGGGAAATATTGTTATTACTCAAAAACTTTCAAAGAAATTGTTTGGCGATGAAGACCCGATGGGCAGAACAGTCAAGCTTGATAACAAATATAATTTCACAGTTAGTGGATTAATGAAAGACCTTCCAAACAATACTCAGTTTGATTTCGAATACTTGCTTCCCTGGTCTATAATGAAACCAAGAAATGAAGATGACAGCAGTTGGGGTAATAATTCAACACGAAATTATGTTTTGCTTAAGCCCAATACTAATATAGTTTCTGTTAATGCGAAAATTAAAGATATTATCGAAAGCCATGGACAAAAAGACTGGACAGTGCAATCATTTCTTTACCCGGTAAGTCAGTTACGACTGTATTCAAATTTTGAAAATGGAATCCCATCTGGCGGAAAGATACAATCAGTAGAAGTCTTTACATTAATTGCGATCTTAATTTTACTGATCGCTTGCATAAATTTTATGAACATGAGCACGGCGCGGAGCGAAAAACGCGCCAAGGAAGTTGGCATTCGTAAAGTTATAGGTGCGCACAAAAAATCGTTGGTGTTGCAATTTATCGGTGAAAGTATTTTGCTCTCTTTTGTAGCAGCAATATTTGCACTCATCTTTGTGCAACTTTGTTTGCCTGCATTCAACCTTCTCACGACCAAACAACTCATCATTGAATATGGGAGTTTGTATTTTTGGACCTTATTTGCTGCTTTTATTTTATTTACAGGGATAGTAGCAGGAAGTTATCCGGCTTTTTTTCTTTCGTCCTTCAGACCAGTTGCTGTTTTAAAAGGTACTTTCAAAAAAGTCAATGCATTGATGGGCCCGCGAAAAATATTGGTGGTTTTGCAATTTACTTTCGCGATCATCTTGATTATCTCCACCATTATTATTGAGCAGCAGGTGAAATATGCTCAAGAAAGACAAACGGGTTACAATAAAGACAATATCATCAACACATTTATCTCAGGCGATGTAAACAAGAATTATGAACTCATAAAAAATGATCTGCTTTCGAATAATATTGCACTATCTCTAAGTAAGACCAGTGCGCCATTGACAGAAGGATGGAGTTCCGGAGGGGCAGACTGGAAAGGGAAAAGCCTAAACGACAGGACTGAATTTAATTTTTATAATACGGATGGCAATATTGTAAAAACGGCCGGTCTGCAACTAATGCAGGGAAGAGATATTGATATCAAAAACTTTCCTTCGGACTCAACGGCAGTGCTGCTCAACGAATCGGCAGTGAAAGTGATGGGATTTAAAAACCCGATCGGTCAAATAATCGATCACGGTGCATGGGATGCGGACTGGCATGTAATCGGTGTGATAAGGGATTTTATTTTGCAATCGCCGTATGAAACAATCAAACCAATGGTTATACAAGGTCCACATGCAAATTGGCTAAATAATATCCATATCAGATTGAATGGACAAAATTCAACTGCAGAAAATATTGCGGCGGTTGAAAGAATTTTCAAACTATATAATCCGGAATATCCATTTAATTATCATTTTGTAGATGAAGATTACGGGAAAAAATTTGCGGATGAACAGACAACTGGTACATTGACCTCATTGTTTGCGGGGCTTACTGTTTTTATTTCCTGTCTAGGTTTGTTTGGTCTAGCAGCGTGTATGGCAGAAATTCGCAGAAAAGAAATTGGCGTTCGCAAAGTACTGGGTGCATCGGTTGCCAGTATCACGACATTGCTGTCAAAAGATTTTATTTCCCTGGTACTGATTGCTATCATTGTTGCTTCTCCCGTTGCCTTGTGGGCAATGAGCAAATGGCTTGCAAATTATAATTATCATGTCCCAATTTCCTGGTGGATATTTTTAATTGCAGGTTTGCTTGCCATATTGATTGCATTACTTACAGTGAGCTTCCAGGCAATCAGGGCGGCAATTGCAAAGCCGGTGAAATCCTTACGCAGCGAATAGGGATCGCGTCAGTGTAGAATTGATGGGCAAGAAAGTTTAAAATATTTTTATAAACCGGCATTCGAGGTTCTCTTGGGCATTTTTGCATCCCGCTTATAACCAGCAAACCTTTACTCGACAATAGAATCCACAACCACATACAAACGAGATGGGCAAAATGAAGAACGTATGGGTTAAAATAGACAGCAACCATCAATTCGTAAAACATCTTACATTTGCATTGCGATCTATGAAAGTTGTACCATCTCTTCAATTGCTGCATTAAACTGCTGCAGGTTATTAATGGGTTAACGGACACCAATTCTTATTTTTTTTCCTAAAAAAGATTCATTTTGTAACATCATTAAAATGTAACTCATGAAGAAAAAAATGTTTTTAATAGTTTCTATTTGCGCATTGTTTATTCAAACAAAGGCGCAGGCGCCACGAATTGATACGGTTGCTGTTTCCATACTGGATAAGATGAGCGCCATGATTGGCAGTCTCAATTCCTGTAGCGTTACTGTAAAATCAAATTATGATATTACCAGCAGGAGGCTTGGATTGGTAAAGCATTCAGATGAGCAACAACTTTTCATGCATGGTTCCGATAAATTGCTTGTGAGATCTGATGGGGACAGAGGTACCAAGTATATTTCTTACAATGGCAAAACACTCACTTATTACTCGCTTGACAGAAATCAATACGCTCAGATTACGGCCCCGCCAACTGTTATGGAAATGATTGATACGGTGAACAGGATTTATGGAATTGAATTTCCTGCAGCAGATCTTTTTTATCCCTCATTTGTTGATGATATTTTATCTGAGGCCACAAATCTTCAATATCTCGGGCTCACAAAAGTTGACGGAAAAGAATGTTACCACGTTGCAGGAACAGCTAAAGATAAAACATTTCAATTTTGGATCGCAGATGATGCGTACGACCTGCCACTCAAAGTAGTGATTGTTTACACAAGCAAGGAAATGAATCCGCAATTCGAAGCGACGCTTACAGATTGGAAAGTGAATCCCGATTTGCCGGATGCGTTATTCGATTTCTCCGCACCCCCAAAAGCCAAGAGAATAAAATTAGTTTCTTTAACTGCAAGCAAATAATTAAACCAGATTATTATGAAATGCATATCATATTGTTTTATAATCGTCATCGCTTTAATGGCAATCAATATTCCTCAGCAGGCGAATGCCCAACGATTCAATCACGCAAATTTTTCCCGGCCTGCCCCAACGATGAACAGAACGCCGGTCACTGTAAATCGTACCGTCACAGTAAATCGCACCCCGCCTGTAACCCGCACTGAGCCGGTTTCCCCTGTTAATCGTACCATCAATGGCGGCAGCCGCAATGTCGGCAACCATAATATTGAAATGAACAGAAATGTTACCGGTAACGAACATGTGAATGTAAATCCGCGTGCGGATGTGCACAACCATGTAACCGTATATCATACCGGATCTTTTCGCTCCCAGCCTTATAATTATCATCCTTATCATCCCTATTATTGGGGACCACGCTGGCATCCTGTTGGATTCTTTCTTTCGGCGCTCGCCGCAAATGCCATTCGTTTTTCTATCGGCAATCAGTGGTATTATTATGATGACGGCTGTTATTATATTCCATCGGGTGGTGGTTATTCTGCCGTGTTGCCTCCGGTGGGCGCTGTCGTAAGTTATTTGCCTGATGGTTATGAAACATGTCAGGTTGGTGATGTTTACTATTATTATTTTGCCGGTACATTTTATGTGAACATCCAAGCAGGCTATCAGGTTGTGCAGGCCCCGATTGGTGCTATTATTTCGCAACTTCCTGACGGAGCTGTGGACCAAAATATAAACGGGCAGGATTTACTTGTATATAACAATACGTATTACGAACCGATTTCGCAGGATGGGCAAGACGCTTACCAGGTAGTGCCGGGAAATTAGACTATTATTTATCAGGGTTTGACCTTGGTTTCAATCCTTAAGAAATATTCATTGCAGATATCGATATCATTTCCGGTATAAGCGATGTGATTGTCGGGGCGAAGCAATACATAAAAATTTTTCTTGGACTTAAAGATCGAACCAGGTATTTCGGAAAAGGCAAATTTCGTGACTGATAAAGAGCACTGAATGACCTTTTGAAAATTTGCTTTTTCCTCATCCCCAAAAAACAATATTTTAAAACAGGGCTCTCTTAAGAATTCAAAGATATTTTTCCCGTTTTTAAATACAAAATAGGGCATCCTTATGCCCGCATGAATGTTAGCTGTGCTGCTTTTTATTGTAAGTGGGCTATTATGATAAGTTATTCCTGTTTGCGATAGTAGTGGGAAAATTCTTTTTCTGAACGATTTGCTTTTTATGACAATTCGGGCTATCAAAGGAAATACTTGCAAACGCAAAAAATTCCAATAGAAATTCGAGCCACGCATGATACCAAACATCTTATCAGTGGTGTTTAATAAATCTCTGGCATTTTTTTCTCGTTCAATGCTATATGATTCTAAAATTGCATCATTCACTTTTACCTGATATGTTAATGCAACCTTCCAAGCCAGGTTGTACGCGTCCTGAATACCTGTATTCATCCCTTGTCCGCCAGCAGGCGTATGAATATGTGCCGCATCGCCAGCAATGAAACACCTGCCCTTTCTAAAATTATTTGCTTTGCGGCTATGCACTTTATAAGTAGAAAACCATCTTGTCTCAATAAAGTCAAGCGGAACAGCAACCTGCTTTTTCAAATCGGGGATCAATTCTTCAAAATAAAACTCAGTTTGGTTTTCATTTGCATCAGGCAAAATTCCTACAATTCGATAATGCCCCTCGCCTTGCATTGGAAAGAATAATGTGAAGCCTTTCTTAATGAGAAACATGTACAATTCATTTTTGGAAATTACTGGACTCTTTATTTTGACGTCGCTTACATAAAATAAACTCGCAGCCGTATCGCCTTCGAAACCAAAATTTTCCTGATGTCTGATCAAACTGCTTGCTCCGTCCGCCCCAACGATATAATCAGCTTCTATTCTAATTTCGCCGTTGTCCGCAGTCCTATAATATGCAGTTATTCCATTCTCAGATTCAATGAAACGAGTGAAGGTAGAGTTCCAGGAAATGATTTTCCCATTTTCAGTAAGATAATCAACTAACAACTTTTCTGTTTTGCATTGTTCCAGCGATAAAGCAAACGGGAATTGACTGATGCCTTCTCCCAATCCATTAACGTCAATTTTGAATTTTCGTTTTCCATTCTCGTAGGCATTTAACGCCATAGTTGCTTTGCCTTCAGCAATCGCCTTTTGTGCAATATTAACTTCTTCAAATATTTCCAGTGTTCTGGCCTGAACAACCAGGGCCTTTGAAAAAGGAGTAGTAGCGCCATTTTTTTCCAGGATGATAAAGTCAATTTTATACCGCATTAATTGAATAGCCAGACTTAATCCTGTCGGTCCTGCGCCAACAATCACTACTTGTGTCTTTTGAGTTGCTTGATTATTCATATGGATGACAAAGTTCAATTATTTTTTTCAACCGGAAAGGGTCTATAGGTTGCTGCCAAATCATATTCAAAAAGTCATTGAGTTAATTGGAAAATTTATGTTACATAAAATTTATCCAACATTGACTAACGGTATGATATATCCTACTTTTTGCAATAATAGCCGACATCAAAGTAGTTGACTTTCCGTTCTGTTTGAGCATGCCTATGCATTCTGCATTACACGAAGGAAAACATCACCGCTCTATAACGGGCATTTACCGGAAAAGAATAAGCCTTTACCGCAAATTGCTTTGCAGACAACCGGTGAAGTGAATATCTTAGCAGCAGAATTCAATTCTTTCTGCTAAAAAAAAGTTCCATGGATAATCAATTTAAAGATGCTGTGCTTTCGGTAAACAGTTTAAATATTTATTACGGGAGTTTCCAGGCTGTTCGCAATGTTTCCTTTGAAGTAAGAACCGGCGAAATATTTGGCTTGCTAGGACCAAATGGCGCAGGTAAAACCAGCACATT
>Ga0070731_10005470_pt1 | contig 10467 bp, 8 predicted proteins | sample Coa_R1_2_FD_66448 | JGI IMG/M metagenome (GOLD analysis project Ga0070731, IMG submission 66448) | Surface soil microbial communities from Centralia Pennsylvania, which are recovering from an underground coalmine fire - Coalmine... | ecosystem: Environmental > Terrestrial > Soil > Unclassified ... | reverse complement strand
TCCGGTTTGAACTGGGTTTGACTCCTTGCGGCGGAATGAAATTGACTCGGTGCCGGAAGTAGCGAATCTCAGCACCCCGGTCACGGAGAATGTGAAACCAGTCCGTCGCAGTCCACGCTGGCAGCAGGAACACAGTCAGCGCCGCACTCGAATAGGCTTTTCCAACCCACGGCATGATGTCGCTATACGGTGGATTGCAAAATACCCTCTGGCCGTTCCAATCGAGGTCGAGTCCGTTCTGATGGACGCCGGGCGTCCAGTTCGGCTGGAAAGGACACGGGTCTAAGTTGAACCCGAACTCTTTGTCCAGAGTCTTGTACAGCCATTCGGGTGTGCGCCAACTGTCTTGGAGCTTGCGTGCGGACGCTCTCCCCGCTGTATTGCGCCCGCTGGACAGGCCTTCGGCAGCGTCGGCTTTCGCCGGAGGCTGTGCGTTGTGGTTGTTCGTTTTCATGCCCACAGGAGACAGAGGAGAAGGCGATTTCAGCTAGGGACTCTTACTCTGTTGATTCTGGCCAACTTAGAAGGCGCAGAATGTTCATTGGATTGAACTTTATGAGTGCAAGAATGGGGGCATGAAGAAGGATGCCTTCGACGATCTCAGCGGCCCGTTCAATTACAACGTCGAACTCATGATCGCCCGTGAAACTCTGCACGCAAAAATCGGAACATACATTTCAGAGAACGGTGGGAAGAGCTACAGGCAGTTGGCCGAGGAATTTGGCATCTCTCCAGCCGCTCTCTGTGCAATCGCAAAGACGTATAGCCGCAAACGGAAGCGGGGACGCCTTCCCGGACGAAAACGGCCCACGTCACCCAGAAGTCTTGTAGCCGCTGCCGAGAACGTTACATTCAACGTTCGCCACAAAATCGGTGAGCAGGAACTCCAAACTACTGTGATAGTCAGGCCGAGCCGCTTGCTGCTCAGGCGGATGGCTTCGAGCAATAGGAAGGTCGATTCAGTCGAGTTGATGCGGGATGCAGTCGCTCGCTACTTCAAAACGGAAAACGTGTCCGTAGCCTTGGCCGGCGACATAAAGAACGAACGACGTGCCGAATATACCTATGACGAGCTTTGGAATTTGAGTGGTTCTCTTCTACTAGGAAGTAAGCCGCAGTCTGAAATAGAAGTGGATTTAGCCACTTTGAAAAAATGCGTTGAAAAGGGTACGACCAGCGATGCGGGCGGAATTGCCAGCCAAGGCGTAATGCGCTGGTTGAGCGAGCGCCGCCGCAATAAAGCCGAGCGCCTAAGAGCGAAAGGGTTGGTTGAAAAATACAAGAAATTGGGGACTGCGAAAGCTGACTGACTCCAGCCGCTGTCACCGACATTATTCGTAAGCGGAGACAACAGTAAGTCCAAGCTCGTGCCCGATCTCCGGGTATCGAGCGAGAAGACGCAAGAAATTACGGCGTGCTTGGGCGGGGTTGCGGTTCGGATAGTAACGGGCGACAGTTAACCAATGTCGCATTCGCTTTCGGATCAAAACTCGTTTCACTTCAGGCCTTGCGTGCATTTTTTTGGCCCTCCCAAACTTCAGATTCTGGCATTTTGCCAGTGTTGTTGGAATTACTCAAAGCGGGTACTCGCATCATGTGGGCGAAATGCCGCTCTACAAAATGGGCCGGAAAGTTGGAGAAATTGACGGGAATGATATTTCAAAAGCACATCAAACTGTGTTTGCGAGTGAGAACAACGACGACGTTTCGCCTCTGTTCCAGTTCTGCATCGAGCGTGTTCTTCTCAGCCTGCCCGGGGTTGAGAAGTGAGACGGTGAGATGTGAGACGTTCTGCCTGCCGGGGTTGTGGAATGGACATGAGAGAGAGATATATCAATCTATCTATCTCATGACTCAAGCCCAGCCGCCCTTCGTCTCACGTCTCACGGTCTCACGTCCCAACCCCTGCCACCCTGAGACTAAAGTGCCTCACCATCCTCAAGTGGCGGCATGGTCTCCGGGGGGAAGTTGATCACTGTGGTCTTGCCTTCGTCAGCGAAGAACCACCGCTTCGGTTTCGCATCTGTCGATTTGAGCATCAAGTCCCTAGCTGCACGGTAGAGCGTGGCACGACTGATGCCGTCGTGCTCAGCTAAAGGAATTAACTCGCAAATCTTGTCGTTTCCAGCTTCGATGTTCTTGGTCAGGAAATCCTTAGCGACACTGCGCTGGGAGGCACTCCCGCCATCGCCGCCCTTCTTTAGTTCCCGCTCACGATCCATCTGCTCGTCGGCGCTCAGTTCGTTCTCACCCAGCCATTCGACTATGGGATGCTCAACCTGCTTGCCGTTGATGAGTACGTTCTTGGACACCAGCTTGTAGTCCATGCCAGACCGCTGCTTGCTGAGGTTGTTCTTGATGAGTGACATGTGGCAGGTGTCTTTCTCCTCAGGATCACGACCGAATCCCCAAGCGATACGGGCGGAACCAGCCACGGAGGATGCGCCCAGAATCTTTTGGATGGCGCTCACGTCGGTCTTCTTGTTCTGGTGCATGATGGCGAGAAAGGTGCAGCGGGTTTCGTTGCACACCTTGGCAAGGTTGTCCATGATGGGGCGGATGTCCTTGTCGCTGTTCGAGTCCGCACCGAAGTATCCGGTAATGGGATCGAGGCACACCATAGTGATGTTCGGATTGCGCTTGAGCGTGTGCTTGAGCAGCCGAAGGTCGAGCTTCAACTGGAACATGCGCTGCTTCTTCGTGTCGCCCTTTTTCACACGCACGACTTCGAGGATATGAACCTTGGTCAAGTCCGCACCCGCAGCACGGAGGCGTTGCTTCACCGTGTCACCCAATCCGTCTTCAGTGACGCCCAGCAATACTTCCTGTGCGCCCCACTCGTTCTTGCTCTTGTCGGGAAAATCACGCCCCGTTGTCACACGAGCAATCAGGTCGATGAGCACCACGGACTTGCCGCAGTCGGGCTTCCCCGCAAGCCAAGTAATCTTCGCCTTGGCGATGCGCCCCGGCCACACCCACTCCAGAATCTCGTCCTCGATACGGTCGGCACGGATGGTCACCAGCGACACCTGCGCCTCGTCAACCATGCCCTCGGCGAGAATCTGTGCGCCACTGGACGCCTCAGGTGCGGTCTCTTCCCTCATGGCTTCGGCTGCCTGTTCTTCCTCGGCCCTGCGCTCCTCGTACTCCTCTAATTCGAGCTTGGCTTCCTCGACAATGGACTGCAACTCCTTCTCGTCCGCTTCCGGCTCTGCGTCTTTGACATCTTCCATGTCGTCCAGTACATCCACGCCGAACATTTCCAAGTCTTCACCGAGCGTGTCTTCCCAAATCGGTTCGGGATAGGGTTCGTGGGTCTGGTTGAGGAACCGGAGCACCTGACCGACCGTCATCTCGCTGCCCTCGCATGAGGATGCGAAGCAATGGAATCCGAAGTGTTCGCCGTCCCAATAAAATCCGGTTCGAGTCGATTGTTCGTGCTTATGTCCGGCGACCGGGCAGATTTCGGTGATGAGCCAACTGCCGGACTGGTGGTAGTTCAAACCGTAATGGCAAAGCACAAGGTCGGGATCGAAGGCCTCGACCGTAGGACGAGCGTCACGGTGTGCCTGCTTTGGTCGGCGCTCCTGCACGCTATTGCGTGCGCACCAGTCAGCAAGCCAGTCGGGGAAGTCTGCGACTGGCGAGTCGTCCACAATCTCGTATGCACGACCGTTGTCCAGTGTCGAGCCTGCACCTACGACGTACTTATCGACGCTTTGCAAGTCGTACAATCCCATGCTGCTGCGATTGCCAAGGTCACGGCTCTTGTCCGTCTGGCGAAAGTAGATGTGTTCAGCGCCCTTGCCTGCGGACTTCACCACCAGTGTGCAGGGGAACTTCTGGCCGGTGGACTTCTCGATTTGCTCACGCAATCCCACCACGTCGCAGTCGAGGATTAAGAAGCCGTTCGGCTTGCCGACAGCACCGACGTTGAAACGTGGGTTTTCAGCATTCCATAGTGCGATTTGGTTGATCTCAGTCGTTGCTCTCTTCTGCCACTCTGGCAGAAGGCAACGCTTCTCGTGCGGCTGCACCGGGATGACCGGGATGCCCCGCTCGACCAGCGGTTTGGCGATCTCGATGAACTGACGAGGTTGTGAGAGAGAAAAAGGATTAGCGGACATAGCAGCCTACCCGGCTGCATGGCGTGAGAACGAGAATCTGTGCGTGCATATGAGCCTCAAGAGAGTGGAATCCGTTGGGATCAACGGTGAGCCTGCTGGGAAAGTTAATTGGGGTGCTGGGCTCAGCAGCACCCCCGAACTCTCAAGGCGAAAGTCCGATCCCATAAGAGAAATCCCGTAGTCACGAAATTCTCAGCGTTTGCAAGACGCACTTTCTGATACTGCGGCCCTCGGCAATCCTGCCAATTTCCAACCTATGAATAGACACAACAAAATGGCCCCGCTGCTAACGGGGCCTCACCAAATGGAGCACTCTATGATTGATACCGCTTTTGCCAACAGGATCAAAAAACTCTCTGACGCTGAACTAGAGCGCCAAGGGTCAGCCGCCTTCGATGCCACATGCGAGTCCTTCGGGAGGGACGATGAGGCCCGTGCGGATGCACTTCAGGAATACTGGTTGCTGGAGCGGGAACGGAAGCGCCGTCGAGAGGCATCTGAGCAGTCCCGATAGGATCATGCGGATTGAACCCCCGAAACGGACACCATTCCAGTTGGGATATTGATGAGAGTTGCCCGTTCAGCACTAGCCCGGCTTTTCTCTGCTGCCGATTTTTCTTCCTGAGTCTTTGCGGTGTGCTCACGCAGCGCCCGTTCCTCATTGTTGACGAGAGCAATATAGTGCTCGATAGATTTCAGGTCTTCGTGTCCGAGTTGCTGGCGCACATACCCGATGTCCCATCCTTTGCCGCCAAGTTCCTTTGAGCGTAGCCACGTCGTCGCACCAGTCGCTCTCCATTTGTGCACCCATACGGTCGTCGGATCAAGCTTTGCCCGCAGCGCAATCGCCTTCAGGCGATCCCAAAGGTGATAGTCCGCTTTCCCATTTGAAGTCCCGAAGAGGAGCTTGGACGGACGTTTTTCGGCCTTCCGTCGAAGCAGCCTATCCATCAATTCCTTCGATACCCAAACGTTGCGACTGCTGCCAGTCTTTGTTTGGAATCGTAGATGCGGCTTTGATTCGACCCGAATTTCACAATTGAAGCAGCCCCGCTGAAGTTCGTTGCAGATGAGATCAGTGTCTTCCAAGTGCATTAATTCTCGTTTTCGAAGGCCCGCTTCGTAGAGCACTGAGAAAATAAGGTGCTCATCTTCATCCATGACGGCAAACATGGCGTCAATCTCTTGCTTCGAGAAAATCTCTGGAACTTTGCTGCTCTTGAGTTCTCGTTTGTAGTCCTTCTTGGTGATGATGCCCTTTCCCTGCTCAAGATGGAACACGCCCCGGTAAAAGGAATTCACCTTCATTACCTTGCCTGCTGCGGTAAACGGCGTATTTTCGGGGCCGTCTTCATCTTCGTTGCCGTCCACAAGGTAATTGAAGAACTGTCTGAGCATGGGCTTCGTAATTTCGTCCACGTACTTGATACCGTCGCCCTTTTTCGGTTGAGTCGCCCACTCTTGGAACTCGGTCAGGGCGTAGCGATGAGCGGAAACCGTCTTGTTGCAGCCGCTTTTGGCTTGAATGTAGCCACTAATCTCTTTGTCCAGCCTCTTGCGAGCCACCGCTTCCAACGTCGGGTCGATGACATTGTAGTGACGGTTATTCAGGTACCACGCTTTTTTCTCGGCTTCCGCCACAGCGTCCGAAAGAAAAGGTAACTCTTCGTTACTGGAGACTTCCTGCCATTGCTTGATGCGCTGCTCGTACCATGAGATTTGGAACTTCCCTTGGCGATCTTGATGGACGAACAGCTTGCCGTTCCGCTTGCGGCGATCCGGCACTTCGACTGGACGCCTCGTCCATTTGCCATCGGTCTTTACTCGCTCGTAGATTTTTACCTTGATCTCACCCATTGTGGCCTCGGTGTCCAATACTGGATTTCCGGGCGAACTCTGGGTATTGCGGCGAGGGTATTCGGCGCAATGTAGTTCAACTGTAGTTCAACGGGCGAGAGGGATTTCAGGAAAGCGTTACGAATCAGCAGGATGGAAAAGTGTTGGTAGCGCTACCGGGAATCGAACCCGGGTTTGAAGATTGAGAATCTTCCGTCCTAACCCCTAGACGATAGCGCCCCGGAAGTGAGCCCAAATTATATCAAAGGATTTTTCACGCCAGTCGCGCCCACCACACCACAATCGAAGCCATCATCGCGTCGCCCGCCCGCTCTTCCGGGGGCCCTTATCTCGTAAGCAGCGTGAATAATTTGAGGAACCCTTTTCCCTGACTACCTAATTAAATAATGACTTGTTCCGCCTCGACTTTCTTTCCCGTTTCGAAATTCCGCATCGCCCTCATTCGATTTTTTTATGTGATTGAGCCCCTTCCACAGCCCATGAAGGACTATAGTGGAGTTAATCAAGCCCACTCTTGCTTGTAACTGCTAACCGGGGGCGACGTGTTTATGTTGTTCCTTCATCAACCCATTCAATCATTTCTGAATTTAGGAGTCTGCAAGGAGTACGCAACCATGGCAAAACCAAAATTTCCCAAGAAGACGTACGGCGACGCCCCCATACCACCTGTAGAAGCGTCAGCCTCTCCGGCGGAGCAAAAACCCGTTGAAACCGCACAACCTGAAGCCAAGCGATCCGTCCGTAAACCCTCGATCGTGAAATCCGAAAACCGCGCCAATATCGTCCCCATTAATTTGGACGAAGAGATCCGCCGCCTGGCGTATCTCATGTCCGAGCGGCGCGGCTTCGAACCGGGCCACGAAACTGAAGACTGGCTCGCTGCGGAGCACGAAGTCCGTCAGCGTTATCGTCAACAGAGCGCCTAGCCTTCTTTCGCACCGCCAGGCGGCCGAGTTCCGGCCGCCGTCTCGCGGCGGAAACGTTTACTCAGACGAAATCCCCGCGACACACCACCCACGACTGCTCTTCTCCGGTTGCCGTCCTGTGGACTTTCTGAAAAAATGATTTGGGGTTCTCCCGAAATGGCATTTATTGGTAGTTTTGCCTTGCTCCTCGCGTTGGCGATGAGCCTTTATTGTTTCGGCGCCGGCTTGCTGGCTCTCCTGTTCAAGGACGATCCCGTGTGGGAACGCGTAGGCGAAACCGCCCGCCGCTCCGGCGTAGTCATTTTCGGCGCGGTTCTGCTTGCTGCGATAGCTCTCGTCGTCGCCGCCTTCCGCAATGACTTCACGATCGCTTACATCTTCCATCACAGTAATCGCGATCTTGACGCTAAATATAAGTTCGCTACCTTGTGGTCGGGCCAGGAGGGATCTCTTCTCTTCTGGTCACTCTTGCTCGCTGCGTACGGCTTCGTCCTTCGCCTCCGCTACAAAACCGATCCCCGCCTTTTTGCCTATGCCTCGGTCGTCCTCGCTGGCGTGCAGATCTTCTTTCTTGCACTCGTAAACTTCGCCGCCAATCCCTTCGGACTTCTCGAAGGTCCTATGCGTCCCGACGGCAGCGGCCTCAATCCGCTCCTGCAATATCCCGAGATGGTCATCCACCCTCCCATGCTCTATCTCGGATACGTCGGCTTCACCGTTCCCTTCGCCTTCGCGCTCGGTGCGCTCATCATGAAGTATCCCGGCGAAAAATGGATCCACATTACCCGCCGCTGGACCATGGTCACCTGGGGATTCCTCACCATCGGCATCTTCCTCGGCGCCCACTGGGCTTATGCCGTGCTCGGATGGGGCGGCTACTGGGGATGGGACCCGGTCGAGAACGCCTCTCTGATGCCATGGCTCGTCGGCACGGCCTTCCTTCATTCCGTGATGATGCAGGAAAAGCGAGGCATGCTGAAGGTTTGGAATATGTGGCTGGTGTTCTTCACCTTCTGGCTCGCGATTTGGGGAACGTTCCTCACGCGCAGCGGCATGATTCAGTCCGTTCACGCATTCGCGCAGTCTTCTATCGGAACCTGGTTCGCGTGGTTCCTCGCAATCAGCTTCGCAGTTTTTGTCTACTTCTTCGTCAAGAACAAAGAGCACTTGCGGAGCGAACACAAGCTCGAATCCCTGATCTCTCGCGAGTCGAGCTTCCTGTTCAACAATCTTCTATTTGTTCTGCTCTGCTTCACGGTCGCATGGGGAACGTGGTTCCCGAAGATTTCCGAACTCGTACAGGGCAACAAGGTCACAGTCGGAGCACCGTTCTACAACCGCGTTGCGATTCCGGTTGCGTTGCTGCTCCTGATTCTCACCGCAACTGGCCCGCTGCTTGCCTGGCGTAAGACATCGTTCGAAAGTTTAAGGCGGAACTTCCTGTGGCCGACCGTCGGCGCGGTTTTAGTAGCTATCTTCCTCATCGCCACTCCCCCCAGCTGGGGAGGCGCCTTCGGCCTCCGCCCCTGGCGTGACATTTCTTACTTTTATTCGTTGATGGCCATATCGTTGGGCGTTCTCTGCGCGCTCACCGTCGCCTCCGAGTTCTACCGCGGTGGCCGCGTGATCTCCGACAAGACCGGACAGGGCATGTTCGCCTCCATGGTCCAGCTCACGCATCGCAACACGCGCCGCTATGGAGGCTACATCGTTCACTTCGGCGTCGTGGTCGTCATCATCGGCCTCGCTGGCGCCGCCTTCAATCAGGACAAAGAGCAGGAAATGGGATACGGCGACAAAATGACCATCGGTCCGTACACGCTGGTCTGTCGCTCCTACACCGACGAGGAATTTCCCAACTACGCCTCCGAATGGGCCGTCCTCGACGTCTTCAAAGATGGCAAGCCGATCGACACGCTCACGCCCGAGCGCCGTTTCTACAAAGCTAGCCAGCAGACGTCGACCATGCCGTTCATTCGCTCCACGCTCGCCGAAGATCTTTACGTCGTTTATGAAGGGTTGAATCAGGACACCGGTCGCCCGATTCTTAAAGCGCATTTGAATCCGCTGGTCATGTGGATCTGGCTCGGTGTCTGGATCATCCTCGGAGGAACTGTGCTGGCGCTGGTACCGAACGCTCCAGCCCCGGTCCGGGTCGGCGTTCCCAGATTGGTGGAGCACGCCGCCCCAGTCGCCGGCGACTAGAAAGTTGATTACAGATTGAAGATTCAGATTGGTGCTAGCCATCTGAGATTTCAATCTGCAATCTGAAATCTAAAGTCTGAAATCCAAATGATGTCGAAACTTAACCCGACTCTCCGTCGCTCGCTCCACTGCGGAATCCTCGCTGCCGCCGTTTTCCTGTTCTCCGGCGCCGGAGATCCCTCCACCCGCTTCAACGAACTCGGCCATCAACTGATGTGCATCTGTTCCTGCGGACAGATTTTGCTCGAGTGCAACCACGTCGGCTGCCCTGATTCCGACGGCATGCGCAACGAATTGATGGCCGCCGTCTCGCGCGGCGACAGTGACAGCCTCGTCGAGCAGTCCTTTGTGCAGAAATACGGACCCACGGTCCTCGCCGCTCCCACCACCACCGGCTTCGATCGCACCGCGTGGATCATGCCATTCGTGGCCCTCTTCGTAGGATTCGCTATCGTCGTCATCGTCGTTCGCGCCTGGAAGAATCGTCCCGCGCCAGCTCTCGCCGACGGCGTGCGTCCAGCCTCCGGAGCGGAACTCGACAAGTTCCGCGACCAGGCAGAAAGGGAAACGGATCTGTGACCATCGAATGGCTTTGCGTTCTTTTGGTAATCGCTGCCTCGTTGTTTTACATTTTTTATTTACCCGACCGGCTGTACCTCGGACCTGAGAAAACGCGCGCCTCTTATCTGCGCGAGCGCAAGGATGCCGTCTATGAAAATCTGCGCGACCTGAATTTCGAATACAGTGCGGGCAAGGTTCCCGACGCCGACTACCAGTCGCTCAAGGCGTCCTTGCAGGACGAAGCCGCCGCGCTCCTGGCTGAAATCGCCCGCCTGGAAGCCAATGCCAGCACCGCGCCTGGAAAAGCGAGATCATGACCAACACTCCCCCCGTTGTCATCCTGAGCGGAGCGGAAAGCGTGCAGAGCGCGCATTCCGCGCAGTCGAAGGACCTCGCCTCCCATGACACTCTGATTCGGCCGCGCAAGGAATTCTCTGTGCGAACTCAAGTCCGCGCCCTTTGCACCCTCCTTGCCACACTTCTTCTCTCCGCCCTCGCCTCCGCCCAAACTCTTACCGGCACCGTGAAAAATGGCACTACCGGCAAGCCCGCCGCCGGCGATGAGGTCGTTCTACTAAGTCTCAGCCAGGGCATGGAAGAAGCCGGACGCACCAAGACTGACTCCAAGGGCAACTTCTCCTTCAAACTCGACAATACGCAGGCTCCTCACCTGGTCCGCGTTATCCACCAGGAAGTTACATATCACCGCATGGCGCCTCCGGGAAGCACGTCCGTGGAAGTCGAAGTCGACGATGTTGCAAAGAAGGTGGAAGGCATCTCTGTTGTCGCCG
>Ga0070731_10005468_pt1 | contig 10469 bp, 9 predicted proteins | sample Coa_R1_2_FD_66448 | JGI IMG/M metagenome (GOLD analysis project Ga0070731, IMG submission 66448) | Surface soil microbial communities from Centralia Pennsylvania, which are recovering from an underground coalmine fire - Coalmine... | ecosystem: Environmental > Terrestrial > Soil > Unclassified ... | reverse complement strand
CGTAAAAATAACCGCCGGATATCCCATAAACAGCCAGCTGCTCATATCGCTCGCATGGGCGGCCAGAGCTGTGAGCCAATAATTCATGGAGCGTCCGCCGATGATAAAATCGCTTGCGGAAAGAGATTTGCGATAGGATAGAATCCCAATGGTCAGAAGAATAGTGAAATAGCACAAAATCGCTAACAGAGTATATATATTCATATGCAATTCTCTTCTGTAATTTCTTGGAGTCTGTCTCTGAATTAAGGCTTCGTCGATTTTCGGGATTATTTTGACCGCTTTTCGATTCAAATTTTGGGGATTATATACGAAGTTTGATATTACCCCCAAAATTTGAATCGAAAATCGGCTCAAAAGAACCAGAAAATCGACAGAAGCTTAATTCAGAGACAGACTCTTACCTTCTTATACTATTAAATCTTAATAAGTTTCATTGTTTTTATTTTTTTTGAGCCTTGCTCGATCCATAAATCAACGAAGCTTGAGAGAGATTTGTGCGTACATTCGGAAAATGCTCCTGAATTGTAGAAATGAGATCTTTAGTCGTTTTGCGCATCGATTGCTGCCCAATAGGACATTGGCATACAATACGCGCAAATCCATAGAGCTGTGCGAATTCTTTAATGCTCTCTTCGGGCACATATATCAAGGGTCTAATAATGGTAATGCCATAATCGACCATAGGAACACGAGGAAGCATCGCTGCAAATTCGCCTTTATGAAACAGATTCATGAGCAATGTTTGGATGCTGTCATCGCGATGATGGCCAAAAGCAACAGTATGCGCCCCCACACTTTTAGCCGCTTCAAAGATCAATGACCTGCGCTCTCGTGAACAACTATAGCATTCAGTAGGCATCTGCTTCTGCTGAGAGGGGCATATGATTAGATTGACGCCTAATTGCTCGCAGGTTTCCTTCAGAAAAGATTTACCTACACCAGCTCCGCAAGAATAGGGACCTCCTACATGGATAGCATGCAGTTCAATAGGAGGAAAGCCATGTCCTGAAATCGCATGCAGCAAGAACAAAAGGCTCAAACTGTCTTTTCCTCCGCTTAAGGCGATGGCGAGCTTGTCAACCCCCTTGAGCAACTCAAATTCATAGAGTGCCTTGCGGCACATGCTTTCCAATTTCCGTCCTAATTTTGTCCAAGGGGGACGAGCAATGGGTGTATTCAAATTTAATTTTTGATTCATATAACAAAGCTTAAGTAAACCCAAAGTATCCCATTCTAACGATTTTTAGTGGACAGATTCCTTGTTTTTACCGTAAACTTTTATCTCATAATTAAGAGGCTAGTATGCAGAAGACTGGTCGGAACGACCCTTGTCCCTGTGGTTCAGGTAAAAAGTTTAAAAAATGCTGCGAAATGCAAGCAAAGCCTAAAAAGTTTACCGCCTCGGTGCTGCCTTCCGTAGAGAAGGAACAGGCATCAGGCATGCACAAGGTATCTTCGCTGTTCTTCCGCAGCGCTACAGTCGCTGCTGTCAAAAGTCCAGAATCGGTCGAGGCCGCACCAAGCGCCGCACAAGATTCTTGAGCAGAAAGCTGATCTTATGTTATAACCACCACCTTAATTTTGCTGGTGTAGCTCAATGGTAGAGCATCCGCCTTGTAAGCGGACGGTTGAGGGTTCAATTCCTTTCGCCAGCATTCTTTTCCCTCTTCCCGAGGGGGTGTCGCATAGTGGCAATTGCAAGGGACTGTAAATCCCTCGTCTCACGACTCCGCTGGTTCGAGTCCAGCCGCCCCCAACTTTCATAGACAAAAACCGATTCAAAAACCATCTAAGTTTTTTGCCTGTTCCAAGCCTTCATGGGACACAGATGGGACAGCATTACTCAGCTCATTTCAACACTTTCTCCATTCGCAAAGTATAACCTCGTTTTTGATTGATCCTTCATTTGCATGTGATTTTTCTGTTTAGTGTCCCATGAGTGTCCCATTTCATTAGTCAAAAATCATAAATCTCTTGTTATTGAATGACTTAAGTTGTGTATAGCGAGTGAATGTATATCCCTTGTTGTCTAATATTGAGTGCTTTCGTATATTTTAATCTTTCAAGACAAGGAGGATATTTTGGCGGTCATTGAAAAGAGAAAGACTAAAGACGGAAAGATTCAATACAGGGTTAAAATCCGTTTAAAGGGATATCCGCCTCAAACGTCAACGCATGAAACGGGAAGAGACGCGAAAAGGTGGGCGCAAGATATAGAGTCCGCAATCCGAGAAGGCAGGCATTTTAAAACAGCAGAAGCGAAGAAACATACTTTGGGTGAATTGGTCGATAGATATATTAGAGATGTCCTTCCGCATAAGAAAAAAAGTCAAAAGAAACAAACAGCTCAACTTCTTTGGTGGAAGGAGCAGATCGGCAGCTATGTGCTTGCTGATGTGACCCCAGCTTTAATCGGTGAAAAGAGAGATGAATTGTCTAATGGGACAACCTATCGTGGCACACAGCGTTCTCCAGCAACTGTTGTTAGATATCTTAGTGCCCTTAGCCATGCTTTTGCGGTTGCTGTAAAAGAATGGGGATGGTCGGAAGACTCGCCTATGAGAAAAGTATCAAAACTCAAAGAGTCTCGAGGACGGGTACGGTTTTTAGATGAACATGAGAAGACACGCCTTCTTCAAGCCTGTAAGGATAGTTCCAATTCGGCCCTTTATCCTGTTGTAATGATTGCTCTTTCAACGGGCATGCGATATAGCGAAATCCTCAATTTAACCTGGGCTGATGTTGATCTACATCGAAAGCGTCTCATTTTACAAGAGACAAAAAACGGTGAACGACGTGCGGCGCCGATTGCAGGGCAGGCTTTGGAATTATTGGATCAATTGGAAAAAAAGCGACGCATTGACACTCAACTTGTCTTCCCAAAGGCAAAATTTCAAAAACAAAACATTGTGGAAACTCACTGTCATCAGAGTTTTCAAAAGTATGGTCTGGAAGGGGTTCAAAAGGTTCAAAAGCCAGTCCAATTGCGAAGTGCCTGGGAAACTGCATTGAAAAAAGCGCAGATTGAAAATTTCAGATTCCATGATCTGCGACACTGTGCTGCAAGTTATCTTGCAATGAGTGGTGCTTCCTTAGCAGAGATAGCAGAAATTCTTGGACATAAAACACTCGCAATGGTGAAGAGGTACGCACATTTGAGTGATTCGCATAAACATACCGTCGTTGATCGTATGAACAAGAATTTTATAGGATAGAACATGTCGGATAATGATTCTCAATCAGAATATATTCAAACTTTTTCAGTAGGATATTACCGAGGGCTTTGGGTACTTGTCCCCATGTTTTTTGTGCCCAAGGATGCATATGACCCTGCTACAGGAATGTTAAGGCACTATGGGGTTAAAATATTGGAAGGTGGGCCAGTGCCTGAACTTGAGAAAAGAGACTCCTCAGCTGCATGGGAAAAGAAATTTGAACAGGCAGAGGCATGTCTTATTCCTTGGATTATGAAAGATGAGGAATTAGAAGAATTGAAGGCGCTTTGCAGAAGATTTGATATACCTTTTTCGTGGGTTATAAAGCCTGTAAAAATAAAAACGAATCCTGAAAAAAGAAACAAATTAACGCGTCGTTTTGAAAAAGGTCTGAGGAAGAATAAGCCTCTGTCCGATGAAGAGTTTAGTGTTTTTCGGAAAGAACTAAAAAAGCTTTCGCCAAAAGCCGCGTTGATTTGTGACATTCTTCGAGAAGTCAATGGGATCTTTAATGAAGGTGGCGGGTATGTCTCTTTGGAAGAAATAGTCCGGTTGCAAGTCCCGGACGTGGCCCCTATGTCGGATGATGTCCCGAATTGGGTCAGATTCAGCAGGACAATCCCTTCAGGAATGCATATGATTTGTACATGTCTTTCAACGCGCCTTTGGAAATCTCTTTGCCGACAGGTGAACGAGGATTCAATTTTTGTGTTCTCTAATATCCGTGGAGCACCTTTATCTCCTGTCCATGTGAACGAATTGATAAGAGCTGCTGCGAAGAATGCAGGCATTGTCCGTGCGGTGTCGTCTTTATCATTTCGTCCACCGATTAGTATTGAATCAGTCCGAAAATCCTTAATTATGCCTCATTTGCAACCTGTTATGGAGAAGGAGTGGGAGCAGATGTGTCAAGAGATCCCATTGCTTAAAAGGTGTCGAGGACGTCCTTCTGTGCATGACCAACTGTCCATTCTCAACACTATTCTAAAAAAAATGCGAGGAAAAGGTTATTATGCGGACCCGCCATTGCATCAACCACCGCGAGAAGTCATCAAGTCACAACGTCGACGATGGGAAAAAAATGGTGTTTTGGAAGCCATTATTGCCTTTCGCAAATCAAAGATAACCTCCTAATTCGACCCCATTTTTGAAAAATGAAATCGTTTTCATTGAGGGAGGGGTTTGGTTTGAGTAAGCTGTTGAAAGATGCTGATAATTAGTTAGTTAAGTTGTAAAATTTAATTAAGAACTAGGGTAAGTTGCCCCAGGCATTTTTTAGTAAATAGAGGTTGAATATGTCTTTTGATGAAAACCAATTTTTAACGATTAAAGACTTTTGCGAGCAATATGCTTCTATCGTGAGCGTAGGAAGTTTGAGATGGATTCTGTTTAATTCCAAACTTAATGGTGCTGATTGTTTTGTACGCAGACTCGGCAAAAGAAAATTATTAATTTCCCCGCGACTTTTCTTTTCGTGGTTAGAGACAAACAAAAGAGGTGGGCAAAATGAATGAAATTAAAAAAAATGAAGGAGCTGCTCCTTGGCCGGTATCAGCTCCACCCATAAAGAATGAGATTCATCATACCCAGAGTATACAGTCATCTCTCAAAATCAGCAATCTAGAAGCGTCTCAATTTTTGAATTTAATTGCTGAAGGGGAGCAAATCACGTTTCAGACTTTTGATGACATGAAAGGGCGACATTCATGCAACCTCGTCCGAGTGCTTCATGGGACCTTAGAACAACATCTGCCCATTCTCAAGGAATTGAATGAACAGGGAGCTGGCATTTTTTTCACAGTGAACAAGACAGATCTCAAAGGTAGAGAGACAAAAAATATTAAGAAAGTTCGCGCAGTTTTTGTTGATCTGGATGGGGCGCCTCTTGAACCCATCCTCTCAGCTCCACTTGCTCCTCACATTGTTGTAGAATCAAGTCCAAAACGATTTCATGCATATTGGCTAATAGAAGAATTGCCCCTTGAGCAGTTTTCATTGGTTCAAAAGGCTTTGATAAAGCGTTTTGATGGCGATCCAGTAATTCATGACCTTCCTCGAGTCATGCGCTTGCCGGGTTTTATTCATCGAAAAGGAGATCCTGTCCTAGTTCGGGTTATTGATCGCACCGAAGCTTTGCCGTATAAGGCTGTGGATTTTTTGCAATCGCTTAAAATTGATCTGACTCAAAATAATTCTTTGAAAGGCTCGAAGCTGAGAGGAGTTCAAGATCCGATTCTTCAGGAATTGAACAAAAGAAAAATGGTCAGGCGTGAATTGCCTAATAAGTCCGGAGCTTGGGACATTCTTTGTCCTTTTGCGCACCTCCACACAACTGGCGATCAAGGTACCATATATTTCGAAGCCCATACTAATGGATACAAGGGTTCTGGCTTCAAATGCCAGCATTCCCATTGTGAAGGCAAAGGTATTGAAGATCTGCGTGACTATTTGAATTTAAATGAAGAATGGGGCACTCCTCTTCTCCTTAAAGAAGAGCTGCATCCCGTTGCATCTTTTCGCGAGGAAATGCTTCCTGAAACTCTTCGCCAATGGATCATGGATAATGCGGAACGGATGCAGGTTCCTCCTGATTTTCTTGCTGCAACTTGTGTTGTAGTACTAGGATCTTTGATAGGCCGAAAAATCGGTATTTTTCCAAAGGCTCATGATGATTGGCTGGTGATTCCGAATCTTTGGGGCGCTGTCGTTGGCAGGCCCTCTTTGTTGAAATCACCGGCTGTTGCTGAGATGATGAAGCCCCTCGATACCTTAGCCTCTAAAGCTATTTATAAACATCGGGGAGACCTCGAAGCGCATGAGCAAAAGGAGATGTGGATTGATGCTCAAAAATCAGCACAAAAAGAAGAAATGAAAAAAGCTGCGCGAAAGAAATCAGCAACTTCTCAAATGCCACAATTCTGCCAAGTTGAATCGATTTCTAAACCCGTTGTTAAAAGATACAAAACTGAGGATGGTACAGTTGAGAAAATTGGAGAAATCTTACTCGAAAACCCTCAAGGTATCCTCATTCATCGAGATGAGCTTGTAGGGTGGTTAAAAGGTCTCGATAAATACGGTCGTGAAGGAGATCGTGCTTTTTTTCTTGAATCTTGGAACGGGAATGGTCCTTATACGGTCGATCGTATTGGGAGAGGCACCTTACATATCCCGGCTCTATGTCTTTCAGTTATAGGAGGAATTCAGCCAGGTCCTTTAGGGTCGTATGTTCATCAGGCCACAACTGGAGGGGGTGGTGACGATGGTCTTTTGCAGCGTTTTCAGATCTTGGTATGGCCTGATGCGCCGAAGAAATGGGAGAATATTGACCGTAAGCCCAACTTAGATGCTAAAGAGCGGGCGTTTGAAGTTTTTAGGCAAATGGATGCTTTTGCACCTTTTGAACCTTCCTTGAATGAGGCTTTTGAAACTTGCAAGCTGCACTTTACATCCGAAGCACAAAATCTCTTTGATGAGTGGCGCACTCGCCTTGAGCAGCGATTGCGCAATGGGGAATTAGACCCTGCTTTGGAAAGTCATTTAGCAAAATATCGATCCTTAATGCCCAGCCTAGCACTCATATTTTATCTTATTGAAGCAGTAGGAAAAGGCGTAAAACCTATTGAGGTTGATCTTCAAGCAGCTCATCAGGCAATCCAATGGTGTGACTATCTAGAAACTCACGCAAAAAGGCTTTATGCTTCTAGAAAAAATCCTAACATGGATTCTGCAACGGCACTTTTAGATCGTATTAAGAAAGGGGATTTAAGAGATGGATTTGCGCCTCGCGAAGTCTATCATGCAAGACATTGGGCTTACCTTGATGATGCTGATAAAGTCAACAGTGCAATTAAGATTTTAGAGGATTTTGGGTGGATTAAAATCGAATTACTGAAAACCCCTGGTCGTCCATCAACTAAAATCCGCATTCATCCTCAATTGCGGGGGCAGCAATGATTATTTCTCGTGAATATCAATTGGAAGCCCTTGAAGCGGTAAATAATTTTTGGAAAAGGGGAATAACAAGACAACTTATCTCGCTTCCGACCGGCGTTGGTAAAACTGTCGTCTTTTCTCTATTGGCTAAAGTTCTAGACACTCGTACGCTAATCATTGCGCATACCGAAGAGTTGATTAAACAGGCCAAGGAAAAGCTGCAAATCGTATGGCCAGAAGTGGGCATCGGAATAGTCAAGGCGGAGAGCGACGAGACGGCCGCGAAGATTGTCATAGCCTCAGTTCAAACTATATCTCGAGAGAATCGCCTGCATAAACTCAAGACGCAGGGATTCAATTTATTGATCATAGATGAAGCGCATCATGCAGTGGCCGAATCGTATGAAAAGATTGTTAGAGAGTTGGGCTTTTTCAATGGCGATGAATCAAAATTATTGGTCGGCGTTACAGCTACACCGCAGCGCGGGGACGGAATCGGGCTTAAGGCAATCTTTCAGGAGATCGTGTTTGAACGATCAATCAATACCATGATTCGCAGCGGGTATCTTGCACCCCTCATTGGGAAGCAGATATTCACAAAAATGCGGCTTGATGGGATAGGCGTTAGACATGGTGATTTTATTATATCGCAATTGGCCAGAGCGGTAAATACTGAGGGGCGTAATCAGTTGATCGTAGAAAACTACCGTGTGTATGCCAGAGATAGAAAAAAGACTTTAGCGTTCTGTGCTGATGTAAAACATGCGAAAGATTTGGCTAAAACATTCAATGAACATGGCATTAGTGCGTTTGCTGTGTATGGTGACATGAATAAAGAAGAGAGAGATAAAGCACTTCAAAATTTCAAGAAAGGTGATTATGCAGTCATTACGAACTGTCAGCTTTTGACTGAGGGTTTCGATGAGCCTGCCGTGGATTGCGTGATAATAGGACGTCCTACAAAATCAGCCTCGCTTTTTATCCAAATGATCGGAAGAGGAACCCGCACCTTCCCGCAAAAACGCGACTGCTTGATCCTTGATTTTTGCGATAACACATCCAGAAATGATCTATGTTCCTACAAAAACACGCTAGATGGTGCTGTTACCGTTTTATTTGACAAATTTCGCGATGACTGTGCCGAAGAGTGTGTTGAGTTGCCCGAACGTGAAATAATCGATAAAACAAGCTTTAAAACGATTAAGGTTTATCAAGATCGCATCGAAGACATAAAATTCTTTGATGCAGCTCAATTTGCGTGGGTTCCTGTCGGCGATAGTTGGCATTTGCGCCTTGGACAAGATCGAGATGTCTGGGTGCGTCAAGTGAACGGAGGGTTTCTAGTAGTCGCTCAAAGCGATGGAGACATCGTGCATTTGTCTAACAGGCCTCTCCCATTTGATTATGCTTTAGGTGTTGCTGAGGACTGGTCTCGGAGGCAAACAACCAAAAGTGCATGGGCCAGGAAAGATGCGGCGTGGAGATCGGAGCCTGCGACCCAGAAGCAATTGGACACGTTGGCTAAGCTAAGAATTGAATTTGATTATGGTATATCAAAAGGTGAAGCGGCTCAGCTGCTCGATGTGAAGATGCACGAACCAGCAACAGATAAGCAGCGTTATTGGCTAAGGTCTCATGGTATTTCGTTTGATCCGAGCCTTACGAAGATGCAAGCTGCCAAAATTATAGCAACCAATATGAGATAGTTTTAGGGAAGCAAGGAGAAGTGATGGTCATGCCATACAAAAAGGGACTCAGTCCAAATGCGAAATATTTTAAGCCGATAGATTGGTTGCAGGTTCAACAATTGATAGATGAGGGTTTGTCTGAGATCAAGATCGCCAAAAAGATCGATATCCATCCAAATAGCTTGTATCATCGGGTTATGAAAGAACATGGGTGGTATCTGACTCACTGGATGCACAAACGCAGAATTGTTTTAAGTAGGAGTAAATATGATCCTTATCCTCAAAATACAGACGCTGAAATGAGGGTGTTGTAGTATGGGTTTTACAGTGTCTTCCCGCAGAGAAAAACACGGGGTGTTGTAGTGTCAATTTTTTCGAGTCATTGGAGAAGATAAATATAGGGGTTTATGAAGAATAAAAAGTCAGATGCTAAGAAGGTAGAACAAGCGAAAGAGCCTAATAAAGAGGTTGCTAAAGTCGAACAAGCGCCCCCGAAACTTGAGGGAACACCCATAAAGTACTGGCGTAAAGATGGAGAAGAAAAGAACAAAATAGAAGTTGATCTAAAACGGCTTACAGGCGGATTCCATGAACTGACAGGAACTAGTGACTCCGAAATAGCTTTCCATATTGTACATCGAGCAGCCGTTGCTATTAATCCGCGTGACCCAGCAGACCCATTTGCTATGAACGTCGCATGCCAATCATTACATGACCAACAACCAAAAGATGCAGTAGAGGCAAGGCTAATCTCTCAGGCAGCGGCTCTATATTCTCAAGGAATGGTGTACCTATCTGGTGCTGAAAAGGCAGAAAAATTTGACCATATGCAAATTTACGGGAACTTGGCGATCAAAGTTCTTCGCTTGCATAACGAAACCGTTGAGGCGCTAGATCGACATAGACGCGGAGGAGAGCAAAAAGTAACAGTAGTACACGTTGCCGATAAGATGGCCGTCGTTAACAATTATGGTAGTCAAGGGGGAGGGGTATCACAAGAAAAAGAAGGAGGTAACCCATGTTCGTCACAAAATGCGGAGCAAAAGCCCGTACAAACGGGCACAGGCCATGCCGCCAACCAGCAATGGCCAACGGGAAATGCCGTCTGCACGGGGGATTGTGTACAGGAGCAAAAACCCCAGAAGGAAGGCAGAAACAGAGAGAAGCCAACATAAAGCATGGCTTTTATACGGCTGAGACTATAGCGGAACGTGCCGCTATGCGTGCTTTTATGAAGATGGCTAAGAATGGCCTTTGATTGATCTTCGCTATAAATCAAAACTTCCATATGTGGGGTCTTCTTCTTCATCCTAAAGAAGTCTTTAGTCAAGGACGGGTTAGTTATCCTTGATGGCTGGATATTTCCAATCAACCGCTTCATATTCTGCGTAGATTTTTCGTGAAGCTGGCGTTCCTTGCGATAACAGATAGTTTGAAAGTTCTGACTTGAAAATCTGCTGGGCAGTAACGGAATTTAGACTGCCATTTCCGTTTAAATATTCTTCAATTTTTGCAATGACCACATGGCAGACACCTTTGATTACTTTGTATTCCCATTCATCAACTTGTCCAGATGTGGTATTTACCGATGAGCCTTTTCCGCTATCCCCATTGCCCCCATTTCCTCCGT
>Ga0070731_10005466_pt1 | contig 10472 bp, 11 predicted proteins | sample Coa_R1_2_FD_66448 | JGI IMG/M metagenome (GOLD analysis project Ga0070731, IMG submission 66448) | Surface soil microbial communities from Centralia Pennsylvania, which are recovering from an underground coalmine fire - Coalmine... | ecosystem: Environmental > Terrestrial > Soil > Unclassified ... | reverse complement strand
TTCCTCAGTGTCCCCTGTGTTTCAAGCTCTTATCTCGACGCTAGCACGCCCGCGCCCATGTTCTCGATCATCGCAGCAGCAAACTCGCTGGTTTTGACTTTGGTGGCGCCCGGCATCAAACGCTCGAAATCGTACGTCACTTTTTTCTGCTCGATCGTCCTCTCCATGCTTTGTTCGATCAGGTCGGCGGCTTCGTTCCATTCGAGATGGCGGAACATCATTACTCCCGAAAGAATCACCGAGCCGGGATTGATGACGTCTTTGTCGGCATACTTTGGCGCAGTTCCGTGTGTGGCTTCAAAGATGGCATAGCCGTCTCCAATGTTCGCCCCTGGAGCGATGCCCAGCCCGCCCACCTGCGCCGCGCAGGCGTCGGAGATGTAGTCGCCGTTCAGGTTCGGACAGGCAAGAACCGAATACTCTTCGGGCCGGGTAACAACTTGCTGGAAAATCGAATCGGCAATGCGGTCATTGATCATGACTTTCTTCTTCCACTCGCCGTTGCCGTGTGTCGCATAAATCGAATCGAGAACTTTCTTTACCTCTTTTTCGACTGCCTGCCGGAACGCCGGAGGCGCGAACTCCATCCCCGGCTCAATCAGTTCCGCATTCTGCGCCACCGTAATGCTGGGATCATTGTCTTTGTTGCCGATCATCCAACTCTCGCGTTCGGTCACGACCTGATCGCGAAATTCCTCGGTGGCGACGTCGTATCCCCACTGCCGGAAGGCGCCCTCGGTAAACTTCTGGATATTGCCTTTGTGGACCAGCGTCACCGTCTTCAGGCGACTGGCCAACGCGTGCTTGATGGCCATGCGCACCAGGCGCTTGGTTCCCGTGATGGAAATCGGTTTGATGCCGACGCCGGAATCGAGGCGGATCTGCTTTTTCCCGCCCTTCAGCATGTCTTTGTTCAGAAACTCGATCAGACGCAAGCAGTCGGCAGTTCCCTGCTCCCATTCGACGCCTGCGTACACGTCTTCGGTGTTTTCGCGGAAGATCACAACGTCCATGCGTTCGGGATGCTTCACGGGCGAGGGCACGCCGTTGTAATACTTCACGGGACGCACGCAGCAATACAGATCGAGAATCTGCCGCAGAGCGACGTTGAGGGAACGGATGCCTCCGCCCACCGGCGTAGTCAGCGGCCCTTTGATCGCGACGCGGAATTCGCGGACGGCCTCGACAGTATCGTCCGGCAACCAGGTGTCGAACTTGGCCTTGGCTTTTTCCCCGGCGAACACTTCATACCACGCGACCCGGCGCTTGCCCTTGTATGCCTTCTCAACCGCGGCATTGAAAACACGTAGAGAAGCTTTCCAAATGTCGCGTCCGGTTCCGTCGCCTTCAATGAAAGGGATAATCGGGTTGTCTGGAATGTTGTACCTGCCGTCGGCATAGGCGATCTTCCTTCCATCCGCCGGGACATCCACGCCGTTATAAGACCGAGCCATACCAACCTCCGCTATAAGAGTTTCGCGCAGTGATTTAGAAAACTTTTAATTATAAAGAACGACTTGGCTTACAGGCCGATTATTGTTGCCTGGTTCGTCACCGACTCCCGACGGCGCCTACCAGCGGCGCGTCCCGAATGTTTTCCGCACGCCTACGGTCATGAACCGGCCCCAAGGCCCGTTGTTCCCCAAGTCGGCGACGCCAAGATTCTTGTCGCGAGCGCCCAGACGGTCGAACAGGAAGTGCTGGGTGATACGAAACTCGAATCCCTTATTGAGATAGATTCCTGCGCCCCACGAGTGCTCAATCCCAATCGCGTCTGGAGACCACGTATAGAGTGTCTGAGGAATCGTCTTGCCGAACAGGAAAGTGGGCGCTCCGTAGAGCATGAGCCGCCGCAATGGCCCGCGACCAAAGGGACGGACCTCCAGAATTCCCGAAAGCATATAACGCGCGAACATACTGCACGGCGCGTTGACTCCACCGTAGTCACCTGCATTGCCGGCGCAAAGGTTAGGGTCGACCTCGTTGTGTGGAGGCGCCAGGTCAAGCTGGGCCCAGCCCCACAACATATCGTGTGGGAAAAACATCTTACCCTCTGAATCAGTCGGCTGCCAACTTCCCTGAGAACTTGCGGACTCGGAAATCTGAGCCCCCGCGAACGAGATCAGTACTGGAACAATCAGGATCAATGCCAATGCCCAACGCTTCATTTCGCCTCCGCGACGATTCGTGTTCCGCCCCTGCGATGCCGGATCTCATGGTCCTGCGTGCAAGCCAGCACAACGAAGCCCGCGTGAGACTCAGAGAGTTACGAAAGTTCCGTCCAAAGGAGCGGAACATTGTAACCTGCAGCTCGATTTGGGCAGGGATCGAAGGGGATTTCGCTTGCCGGGTAAGGCAATCGTTTGCATGCACCTTCCAGAATTCATATTCGCGGCCTGATTTATTCCATTCATAGTACGTTCACATTACTGGGAATAGGGCTAAACCACGCCAAAACATGGGTATGTGGGTTTGGTGGGAGGATTGCACAAAGGTAGGCATAGCCAGTACCCAGGAACCCTATGCCCCAAGAGATTTCCGTGTCTTACCAGGCGATTAAGAGCAAGGTATACCGTTTGATTGATGCTCTGGTTGTTGGTGAAAAGTCCGAATCTGAGGTGCAGGATTCGATTCGGCGCTGGTGGGCTCTGATCCATCCAGCCGACCGTCCCATCGCTCAGAAGTATCTGATGATGGTGCTGGGCCGCTCCGCCTCAGCGCTCGACTCCATGGGTGACGCCTTTCTCTCAGTCAGCGCATGCGAAGTGACGCGGCCGCAAATGACCGAGGCGACACTTCCGGCCAAGCGCATGCGAATGCTGGAGCGGATGGTGAAGGAAACCCCTGCCCGAAGCGTCGTTTAGCTCCCTCTAGTTTTCATACGAGACACAGAATTTACATTTCTGGGGTTGCATTTCCCGGTGCCGCACTCGTATCTTCAGTGTCATCTTTGGCTTACATCCCACAGAAAACTGAGACTAGGAGTTTCGAATGAACGGCTTCGCCACCAAACTTGGGAAATTCGGTATCTATCTTCCTTTCGGAGTGCTGCTGATCATGGCCACATCGCTATATGCAGGTTCAGGAGTCTACAGCTTCATGCTCAACTCGATCGACGGAAAGCCAGCGCCACTGGCCGACTACAAAGGCAAAGTCGTGCTGCTGGTGAACGTCGCCAGTCAATGCGGATACACTCCACAATACACTGCCCTCGAAGCGATCTACGAGAAGTACAAAGACCAGGGATTCGTCATCCTCGGCTTCCCTGCCAACAACTTCGGCGCTCAGGAACCGGGCACGAACGAGGAGATCAAAACCTTCTGCACCCGCAAGTACAGCGTGACCTTCCCGATGTATTCGAAGATTTCGGTGAAAGGCGCGGACCAGGCACCGCTCTATGGCTATCTCACCAAAGAAACCGGTGCAGGCATCGCCGGGGACATCAAGTGGAACTTCACGAAATTCCTGGTGGATCGTGACGGCAAGGTGATCCAGCGCTTTGAACCAGCGGTGACTCCGGATTCCAAAGAAATGACTTCGGCGATCGAGAAGCAACTGAAGTAGTCTCGCGTGCGTCGCTCCAATATTCGAGGTTGCCCCACCCTTGTCCCTCTCTGCATTTTGGAGGGGCAGGGTGGGGATTTTTATTTTGGGAGCGGGGGGAATCGAAACTGAGCTTGTTTCGAGTGCGAGTCGGGGACGGCCTCGCACCTCGCGAAGCTACTCTGCCGCCAGTTTCTTCAATACCGCAACGCCATTCTCATTAGCTGGGTTCAGTTCGACCGATTTCTGATAATTTTTCACGGCGAGTTCCTTGTCGCCGTTCTTCAGGTAGGCTTCTCCTAGGCTGTCATACGCGTTCCAAGAGGCTGGGTGCAGTTCGACGTTTTTCCGGAATATCAGGATCGAATCACCGGTCTTGCTACTTCCCAGGAGCAGATAACCCGTCTGATTCACGGTTCCTTCCAAGATCGCCCCACTCGCTAACTCCTGGGAAAATCCGTCCAGCGCCGCAGCAGCTCCCTTTGCGAAAGCTAGCCGAGAGAAAGACAGCCCCGGTGCGTCGTAGTTGTCATATTTGAGCCAGTCCAAGGCCGGCTGCTGGCCGCCGAGAGTTTCGGCCAAAATCTGGCGCGCGATGGAAAGACCATTCTCGCTGTTGGTCATGTAGACCACTCCGGAGCCTGTCGTGGGCCGCACTACGAAGAATGCTTTGAACACGCCGTTGTCGCCCCAATGCCAGAGCGATTCGCCCTCGGCCGTTTGCTCGATGCCGAATCCCAGCCCCCAGAAGATTGATGTCGACAACTTGCCCGACGGCGTGCCCTCGACACAGTTGGAGCAGGCCGGATCGACCGCAATCTGCGGGGCTTCCATCTCGTGCAGCGTGGCAGGCTTCAGCCCTTGTTTCTGGAGAATGGCGTCCAGAAAAATCGCATAGTCCTCTGCGGTGGTCTCAAGACTGGCGGCGGCGTTGGCCTGGTCAGCTTTGAAAAGGTCCACCGGAGCTCCGCCCACGTTGTGCCCAATGGCAAACTCGCTCTCGAACGCCGGATTCCACACGTAGCTGCTGTGCTTCATGCCCAGTGGAGTGAAGACGGATTCCTGAAGGTAGTCGTTGAGCGGCTTGCCGGTGATCTTCTCCACCGCTTTCTGCAGAAACACCATTCCCGCGCCGGAGTAGCTGAACCGCTCCCCGGGAGTGAAGTGGATGACGAGCGGCTTACCATCTCCCGGCCAGTTGGGAAATCCGGTGCGATGGCTCAAGACGATCCGCGCCGTAATTTGCTGGAACCGCGGGTCGCCCTCGGTGAATTCTTTTGGTAGATAGGGCGCCAGAGGCTCATCGAGCTTCAGCTTGCCCGCGTCCACCAGCTTCAGCACGCCGTAGGCAAATACCGGCTTGCTGAGCGAGCCGACGTTGAACATCGTGTCGCTCGCGACCGGCTTCTTTGTGTCAGCGTTTCGAACGCCGAAATTTCCCGTCCACGCGGTTTTGCCGTCCCGGATGACGGCAATCGAGAGCCCCGGCACTCCCGCCTTCTCCATCAGGGCCGGGATGTCTTTTGCGAGGCGTGCTTCGGTCGCAGCGTTCATCCGTACGGGCGCTGTAGCATGTTGGGCAACGCAAGCGGCTCCGCACAGCAGAAAAGACGTCGCGAGTTGGCGCAGGATCAAGATGAACTCCTATGGATCAAGAAATCTAGGGATTTAGACTTGACCTCGCCCTCTTGGTGAGCTTGGTCACGCGTGGTCCTTAGCTGCTAGGGCCGCTCGCTTCAGGGTGTTTACGGCGCGGCTTAAGGCGGTAGCGTGTAGAACAAGACCGGTCAGCGCCCGTCTCATGACCCGATGGCCCAGTTCTCCGTTATCAGATCGTGGACCCGACGAAACTCTCGCGTATTGTTCGTAACCAGAGTTAAGCGCAGGCTACGCGCATGGGCTGCAATGAACAGATCATTTGCCTCAATCATCCTGCCACGGGTCTTTAAGTCCGCGCGAATCTTGGCGTAATGAATAGACGCTTTATCGGGGAAGTCCAGAACTTCAACGTAGCGCAGAAACGCGCTTAGGGCGGCTTCGTCCTGCTGCCGTCGCGGAGACAGTTCAACGCCATACAATAACTCCGATTTCGTGATGACCGAGATGCACACGTCGCTGACGGGAACCTTCTGCAGCCGTTTCATGACCGCGTCGTGCGAGCGCTTCATGATGTAGGAACAGGTGTCGGTGTCGAGCATGTAGCGCGGCATTACAGCTTGCGCTCCTGCACGGGCAGGTCTTCGATGCCTTCCATGAAATCCGCCGAGGCTACGGGAGCCTCGGCCAGATACGACGACCAATCCGCGGGGCGGGGCGACAGAACGACTTCACTGCCTTCCTTGCGAATGAATACTTCCTCGGTATTGAACTGAAAGTCCTTCGGCAGCCGCACCGCCTGGCTGCGGTTGTTCATGAAGAGTTTGGCCCTGCGTTGTGGCCCCGACGCCCGTGGGCTCGACTGTCTCTTTGGCATATACACGAGTATATGCCAGGATTAGGCGTGTCGCAAGTGACCTAACCGGCGCAACGAGGTGAGTGAAATGTCGATGTTTCGCCAACCAACCCGAAAGTGTATGCTCGGGCTGTTGTGTTGAGGTCCTTGCCATGCGCCAATTTGCTCTCGGCCTACTAACTCTTCTGCTTTCGTCATTCTTCTCGCTTGCGCAGTCTATTCCAGCCCCGTTGGAACGGTTTCTTCAAGACTATGTTGGCTCTGACGGGGCAAGTAAGGCCACGGAATACACCACCGCACTCGTGGACTTGAGAGACGACGGAACCAAGGAAGCAATTGTCTATCTCTCCTCAAACGGCTGGTGCGGAACGGGCGGCTGTACGATGCTGATCTTGGCCCCCGAAGGCACGTCCTTCAGCTTGTCTCGAAAATCCCAGCGGTGCGGCTTCCAATCCGGGTTCTTACCACGAAAGCAAACGGATGGCACGATCTCGGCGTTGTTGAGCGGAAAAGCGGCAACGAGCCTCTGTATGAGTCAGTCCTTTCCTTCACGGGCACGTCCTATCCATACCTGTCCGACGGGCTTGAGTTGCGTGGAAAGTTCGAGGGCAAGATAGTAATGCCAGCAACGGCGAAATCTAGGCCCCTCTATCACTAGCGCAAGGCAAGTGACGCTAGCAGGCATTTACGCTCATTGGGGAGGGGGAATCTTGGCTCGTGGTTCCGACCTGCGCCACAGCAATAGCAACCCAGCTACTATGGACACAACCGCCGAGATGGGCGTTCGCACGCGCTCAACGTAAAATCCGGAAATGCCAAGACCGCGGAGCCAATATAGGAGGATCGGGAGCCGCAGCATCACAATTGCATAGAGCGCCAAGGCAATTACTCCCAACGAAATCAACACAATTCCAGCCGCTTTTCGCATGGCCGCCATTTTAGCGCCGATCGAACTATTGAGAACGGGCCCATGGCACTCGAAACCCTGGTCAGGGATTTTCCAACTGCAGATATTCTCGTTCGACCCAAATGGTGTGTTCCCAAGGCTCTTTGCCAATGACGTGGCCAACGTCAATTCTCGCCAGAGCGAATGGCACTCCTTCAATCGACTCCACGGCTGCAATCACGAACGACTGGCCCAAACACTTTTCGAACAAGGTGCGAGTTTGAAACTCAGCATCGTCGCGTACGTTCGCAGGTATTCCGATGAGCTTTACGGTCTCGCCAGCCTTCATCTGTCGGTTCTAGTTCGGGGGCCGCGCCCTTAGTTGGCGAAACCAAGCCATAGCGCTAAAGGATGGTGGCGCTCCGGCTGCTACAATCGGTCGCGTTGCGCAGAAACGTGTGAGTCTAAAGCCAGCCGCGGGCGCTGGCAATTCGATTGTTCTTATAGCGGCGATAACGAGACTTTATACTGAAAACAAGGCAAAGGCCTTAAACACAGAGGACACAGAGCGGCACCGGGTAAAGACTTTGACTCACTCTGTGGAACTCTGTGGCCCCTGTGGTTGATGGTTTCTGACCCTCTTATGGACTTTGACCAGCTCGAAACGTTCCTCGAAGTGGCGCGGCACGCCTCGTTCTCGCGGGCGGCGGAGAAGCGTTTCCGCACGCAGCCGGCAATTTCGTCGCAAATTCGCGGGGTTGAGGAAGAGGTCGGAGCCAAGCTCTTCGACCGTTCCGGCGGCAAAGTTTCACTCACCGCAGCCGGCAAGGCTTTTCAGAAATATGTCGAGGAAACCCTCGACGCCCGCAAGGCAATGCTGGTGTCGATCGCCGAGATGGAGCGTATCCCGCGCGGCGAAATCATTGTGGGCGCGAATGAAGGCACGTGCTTGCATATCCTCCCCTATGTGTTCGCCGACTTCAAAAAGCAGTATGCGGATGTCTCGGTCAACATCAAGCGCGCCGACTACGGCAAGATTCTGGAATCCATCATCGACAACTCGGTCGACTTCGGCGTCATCTCTCTTCCTGTGACTGACCCGCGCCTGACCGTCGTGCTCATCCATCGCGACGAACTGATCCTGATTGCGCCGCCGGAGCATCCGTTGGGAAGGCTCAAATCCGCGACCATCGCCGATGTGGCAAAGTTTCCGCTGGTCGTGCCCAAGGCTGGACATACGCGCGATGCCATCGAGCAACTGTTCCACGAGCGCCGCCTGAAACCAAACTTCACGATGGAGCTCGACTCCAGCGAACTGCTGAAGCGCTTTGTAGCGGCCGATGTCGGGGTCGGCTTCATCGCCCGCTCCAATGTCGAGGACGATGTACGCGCCAACATTCTGGCCGCGATTCCCCTAGCCGATGCCCAGGTCCGCCGCGATCTGGCTCTGGTCTTTCGCAAAGACAAGGCACTCAGTCGCGCCGCTCTCGCTTTTATTGACATTGCAGTGAAGCACAAACCTGCGGAAGAGTTGGCGCATATTCCAAGCCGATGAGCTATGACCCGATAATGACGACCAAACGATGATCACACAACGATGAACACCCAACGATGAACATGGCGGCCCACAGACTTCTGCTCCCGATTGTGCTCGCCTGCTGCTGCCTGCCCGCCATGGGACAGGCCTCTCCCTCCCAGAAGCCGTTGTCGCAAATGCCCGCCTCTGCGCGCCAGTTGATCGCCATCAAAGTCATCGGAAGCAAGCGCTTCCCTGAGGCTGCAATAGCGGCAGCCACCAGCTTGCAGATGGGCGCTGCCGTCGACGACGATGACTTCAAGAAAGCCGCGCGTCGTTTAGGCGACATGGGAGTTTTCACCGACATTGCCTACACGTTTTCCTACTCCTCCGCCGGAACCAAGCTCGAACTGCACGTGACCGACGTCGACAAGTTCGTCCCAGCTCGCTTTGAAGACTTCGTCTGGTTTTCCGACGCCGAACTGCGGCGGCGTATTCAGGAACATTCCCCGTTATTCGACGGAAATCTACCGCTCTCGGGCCGGCTGCCTGATGAAGTATCTGATGTTCTGCAGGCGATGCTCGTTGAGAACTCGATCCCCGGACACGTCGAGTATCTGCGAACGGCCAAGAAGGACGGCCCGATCGAGGCAATCACCTACCACGTAAACGACGTCCTGATCCAGGTTCGTAACATCGAGTTCACCGGCGCCGCGGCAGCCGAAGTTCCCGCGCTCGAACAGGCCGGCGAAAAACTCCCCGACCACGAATACTCCCGCACTCGACTTGATCTGCTGGCCCATAACCAACTTCTGCCGGTCTATTACGCGCGAGGCTATCTGAAAGCGCAGTTCGGCGAACCTGCGCCCAAGGTCGTGAAGCAGCCGTCAGCTGAGAACGAGGACGGACCGCGCAATCAGACCGTCGTCGACGTCACATTTCCGGTTACCCCCGGACCTCAGTACAAGCTGAAAAGCCTGGTCTGGTCGGGCAATCAGGAGTTCCCTACTGAGGTGTTGCAGAAGATGGTCCGCGCCGAACCCGGCCAGCCCGCCAACACAATCCGCCTCGCCGACAACCTCAAGGACATCCAAAAGCTCTACGGATCGCACGGATTCGTGACCGCAACCATTACGCCGGACTCGGAATTTGACGACGCTGCCAGTACAGTCACAATTCACCTGGACGTGAAAGAGGGCTACGCCTATCACATGGGCGAACTTGAATTCCGCGGGCTCGACAACAGCCTGACCGCGAAGCTTCGCAGCGCCTGGAAGATTCGCCCCGGAGAGGTCTACAATTCCACCTACCTCAGCGAGTATCTGCCCGCCGCCCAGAAACTGCTGCCCCCTGCACTCGACTGGGAGGTTTCGCCACACGTGACAGCCAATGTCCGCGACAAGAGTGTCGACGTGGACCTGATCTACTCGGTCAAGGCGCCCAAATAGGCCGGAAGCGGCGTGGTTGGCAGCTTGTCCGGTTTTTGGAACAAAACGGGGATGTCTTGCGGAAGTAGCTTTTCTGCGCGTAGTCTTAGCGGTCCTCTACGGAAGGTGCAGCCCTCGCGACGAAAGAAGTTGGGCAAGTTTTTCGGCATGGCTACCGCGACGTGGACGATGCGTCTTGATACACTGACCCCAAGTCTGCGGCCCCTGCCGCCGTCGGCTGCATCGATTTGAAGGAGATCTGGTTTGAGAATATTTGGAATGAATGGTGCTTGGCAGCGTTCGGTCCTGATTGCGGTCTTGGGATGTTCCGTGGGTCAATTGGTAGCGATTCCAGCCATGGCAGCCGGCAAGCAGACACTCACCGGCGAAGTCGGCGACGCTATGTGCGGCGTCAAACACATGGAAGGTGAAGGCACACCCGCTCAGTGCACGCGCAGTTGCGTCGCGCATGGATCGAAATACGCCCTCGTGGTTGGCGACAAGATTTACACGCTGAATTCTAGTGACAAGACCGTATTGGCCGTGCTCGATCAGCAGGCGGGCAAGAAAGCCACCATCACGGGCTCGGTGAACGGTACGGATATCGACGTAAGCACCGCTATCGCAGCGAAATGATGATGTCACCGC
>Ga0070731_10005465_pt1 | contig 10472 bp, 8 predicted proteins | sample Coa_R1_2_FD_66448 | JGI IMG/M metagenome (GOLD analysis project Ga0070731, IMG submission 66448) | Surface soil microbial communities from Centralia Pennsylvania, which are recovering from an underground coalmine fire - Coalmine... | ecosystem: Environmental > Terrestrial > Soil > Unclassified ... | reverse complement strand
AGTACACGTTGTACCGGTCGGAGATTAACTACAACTTCTAAATCTCCGGATCCGCGCACCGCTCCGTGGTGGCCTCCCGGACAACCGGGGGGCCACCCGGTTTTCTCCGGGGAGATCGCGCGGATGATGAAAAATGGTTACACGCGCCCGTTGCAATGGACTATACTTGTAGCCGGTAGTTTTTCGGAGGTGCAGATGATGCGGGGGCAGACCGTCAGGGCCGTCATCTTCGTCGCCATACTCTCGCTCCTCGCCGCGGACATCTCGGTCGGGTGCGGCGCCAACGCCTATGTGTACGGGCCGGTGGAACAGAAGTACACAAAGACCCCGGATGAGTTCGACGGACAGATCATGGTAGACGGTCAGACCTATTTGGTTCCGGGGTCGTTCTTTGCGAAAGTCTCGGTGGGCGACACCGTGAGGTACAACGGCCATGTGTGGTCGATCGTCAAGTACGCCGACGGTCGTCCGGTTCCGGCGCAGTCGACGCCCTAGCCCGGGAGGCTCTCGGCCGTGCGGCGCCGCTCGACGGTGAGATCCCGCGTCGCCGTGGCTGTGGCGGCGCTCCTGCCGGCGCTGGCGCCGTGGGCGCCGCCCGCGGTCGCGGCGGGCCACACCGTGGCGGTGGCGCTTTTCTACGCCCCGACGCCCGTCACCGAGTACTCGGGGTTGATCCCGGGGGAGTACGCCAGCGAAGACATGTCTGCGAAGCTGGTCGCCGCGTCCGCCGGCCGGTTCTCAGTCGTGCCGCGCGGGCAGGTCAGGACGCAGGAAGGCGGCCTGCGGTGGCGTGAGTGGGACGCGCTGCGGTTCGCGCGGTTGAGCGAACTCGGCCGCGCCGCGGGCGCGGACCGCGTGGTGGTGGGATGGATCGAATCGCTGGTGCTGGACCGGTTCGGCGGGGGCGGCAACAACTTCGACTTCGGCGGCGAAGGCGGAGGCGTTCTGGCCGGTCTCGCCGTTGTCACGGCGCAGGTGTTTGACGTTTCGCAGGGACGCATCGTCTATCAAACCAAGGTTGCCGGGCATTCGTTCGGCACGCTGCCCATGCTGGCCGTCCAGAACGCGCTCGACGACGCGGTGCGGCGCGCGGCCGCCGGGATTCCCGATTCTCTGACCGCAGAACCGGGCGCGCCGTAGCACAGACGCGCGCCGGCGCGTGCTCCGGCCGGCAGCCTAGACGCCGGCGATCTGCCGGATGATTTCCTCCGCCGCGCGCCGTGGATCGCCGGCCTTCGTGACGGCGCGCCCCACCACCAGCATGTCGGCGCCCGCCGCGACCGCGGCCGCCGGCGTGTCGGTGCGCCGTTGATCGTCGCGATCGACGCCCTCGGGCCGGATGCCCGGGCACACGATGAGGAACTCCGGACCGCACGCCGACCGCACCGCCGCCGCATCGAGGGGCGAGGCGACGACCCCGTCCAGTCCGCCTACTCGCGCGAGCCGCGCGAGCCGCAGCGTTTCCGCCGCGGGAGAGTCGGCGATGCCGATCTCGGCGAGCGCCGCGTCGTTGCCGCTCGTGAGCAGCGTGACCCCGATTACCTTCATGCGCGCGGCGTTCGCCGCGCGGTGCGCCTCGCGGGCGGCCCCGGCCGCGGCCTCGATCATGGCGCGGCCGCCGAGCGCGTGCACGTTGCACAGCGAGACGCCGAGCCGGGAGGCGGCCGCGACGCCGGCGGCGACCGTCGATGGAATGTCGTGAAACTTGAGGTCGAGGAAAACTTCGCCGCGCCGGCGGATCGCCGCGACGGCGGTCGGCCCCGCCGTGGTGAAGAGGTGCGGGCCGATCTTGAACCACCGCACCGCGCCGGCGAGGCGGTCCGCGAGCGCTTCGGCTTCGGCGAGCGAGGGCGCGTCGAGCGCCACGATCAGACGATCACGCGGATCCGCGGCATTTCCCATCGATCCCTCCCGGAGATCGTTAATGGGTTTGTCGTGCCGTGGTTATTATACGCGGTCGATCACGTGACCCGCATGCGGGGTCGGTTGACACCCGCGAACGTACGTCCTATAATCCAGTAAATTATCCGGAGCCCCCGCTCCGCGAGACTTGCCGGCGGAACGCGCCGGCGTCGCCCTACGCGGGTTCCGGCGCCGCAGGGGAGGGCCCACGCCGCGTGGGGTTGCTGGACGACGTCGCCGAGGTGTTGATTCGCGAGGATGAACTCGCGGATCGCATCGCGGACCTCGGACGGCAGATCAGCAGAGATTACGACGGCAAGACCCCGCTGTTCGTCGGCATCCTGAAGGGTTCGTCGCTGTTCCTGTCCGATCTGCTCCGCCAGGTCTCGATCCCCTGCATGCTCGACTTCATCGCCACGAGCGCGTACGGGACCGGCACCGAGAACTCCGGCATCGTCCGCATTCTCAAAGATCTCGATCAGACGATCGAGGGACGGCACGTCGTGATCGTGGATGACATCATCGACACCGGCTTCACGATGGACTACTTGCTCGAGACACTGAAGGCGCGGTATCCGGCGAGCCTCCGCGTGTGCGCGTTGCTCGACAAGACGACGCGCCGCCGCCGCCACGTGCCGATCGACTACCGCGGCTTTGAGATCCCCGACAAATTCGTGGTCGGATACGGGCTCGACTACGCGGGCATCTACCGGAATCTCCCGTTTATCTGTGTTCTGAAGCCGGAGGTCTACACGTGAACCGCCGACGGCCCCGCCCCGCGGGGGCGCCCGAGTCTCCAGGAGGGTGTACGCATGGAGTTCATCGGTAAGGGCCGCGCCGCCCGCCGCACGTACGGGTTCGAGGAGATCGCGCTCGTCCCGGCGTCGGCAACCGTGGATCCGGAAGACGTCGACACGTCGTGGCAGGTCGCGGGACGAAGCTTCGCGCTGCCCGTCATCGCGGCCGCGATGGACAGCGTCGTCGACGTCGGCATGGCCGCCGCGCTCTCGAAGCTCGGCGCGATGGCCGTCCTCAACCTCGAAGGCATCCAGACCCGCTACGCCAATCCGCGCGAGGTGCTGGACCGGCTCGCCGCGGCGACGCCGGACCGCGTCGTGGCGGTGATGCAGGAAGTCTACCGCGAGCCGATCAAGGACGACCTCGTCGGGCGCCGCGTCTCCGAGATCCGCTCGGGCGGGGGCGTGCCGGTCGTCTCCACGACGCCGGCCGGCGCCGGGCGCCTCGCCCCCGTCGCGGCGGAGGCGGGTGCCGAGATTCTGCTCGTGCAGTCCACCGTCATCACCGAACAGCACCGCAGCGAACGGGGCCGCGCCCTGTCGCTGCGGGAGCTCGTCGCCCACACCAAGATCCCGGTCATGGCCGGCAACTGCGTCTCCTACGAGGCGGCGCTGCAGCTCTTCGAGTCCGGCGTGTCCGCGGTCTTCGTCGGGGTCGGGCCCGGCGCCGCGTGCACCAGCCGGAAGGTGCTCGGCGTCGGGGTGCCCCAGGCGACGGCGATCATGGACGTGGCCGCCGCGCGGGCGGAGTTCGCGCGCCGGACGGGGCGGCACGTGCCGATCGTCGCCGACGGCGGGATCTCGGTCGGCGGCGAGATCGCCAAGTCGATCGCATGCGGCGCGGATGCGGTGATGCTCGGCTCGCTCTTCGCGCGCGCCGAAGAAGCTCCCGGGCGCGGCTTCCACTGGGGGATGGCGACGCCGCACGCCGCGCTGCCGCGGGGCACGCGAATCGCCGTCGGCAGCACGGGCACCCTGCGCGACATCCTGTTCGGACCGGCCCGGGTCGACGACGGCTCGCAAAACCTGATCGAGGCGCTCCGCACCGCGATGGGCATGTGCGGCGCGCGCTCCGTCCGGCAGATGCAGCAGGCCGAGGTGATCATCGCCCCCGCGCTCGTCACGGAGGGCAAGACCATGCAGATCGCGCAGCGGGTGGGGCAGGGCCGGTGACGGCCGCTTCAATTTCACCACAGATCGGCGCGGATGCGGCGGTCCGGGAGCGCGAGACCCGCGCGCACGTTCCGTCCACGGACGATCTCGTCGTCGTCCTCGACTTTGGGGCGCAGTACAGCCAGTTGATCGCCCGGCGCGTCCGCGAGCTTCGCGTCTACAGCCTGATCCTGCCGTACGACACCCCGCTCGCCGATCTGCTCGCGCTCCGCCCGAAGGGCCTGATCCTCTCGGGGGGTCCCAACAGCGTGTACGATCGCGGGGCGCCGCACTGCGACCCCGGGCTCTTCACCGCGGGCATCCCGATTCTCGGCATCTGCTACGGCATGCAGCTGATGGCGCACGTGCTGGGCGGTCACACCGGTCCCGCCGCGCGCCGCGAGTACGGCCGGACGCGCCTCTTCGTCGACGAGTCGCCGGACGCGCTGTTCGGCGGTCTCGAGCGCCGGCTGATCGGCTGGATGAGCCACGGCGACACCGTCTCGCGCCTGCCCGAGGGCTTCGAGACGCTCGCGCACTCCGACCACACGCCCTACGCCGCGATCGCGCACCGGCCCCACCGGCTGTATGGCCTGCAGTTCCACCCGGAGGTCTCGCACACGCCGTGGGGCACGGAGGTGCTGCGCAACTTCCTCTACACCGTGTGCGGCTGCTCCCCGTCGTGGGAGATGGCGTCGTTTATCGACCGCTCCGTCGACGAGATCCGCGCGCAGGTGGGCACGGGCCGCGCGATCTGCGCGCTGAGCGGCGGGGTCGACTCTTCCGCGGCGGCCGCGTTGGTGTACCGGGCGATCGGCGACCGGCTGAGGTGCGTGTTCGTGGACCACGGGCTGCTCCGCCAGGGCGAGTCCGAGGGCGTCGTCTCGGTGTTCCGCGACCACTTCGGGATGCCGCTCCTGCACGTCGACGCCCGCCGCCGCTTCCTCGCGCGCCTCGAGGGCGTGATCGATCCGGAGCAAAAGCGGATCCTGATCGGCCGCGAGTTCATCACGGTCTTCGCGGAAGAGGCGGCGCGCTTCGACCGGCCGGAGTACCTCGTGCAGGGCACGCTCTATCCCGACGTCATCGAAAGCGGCACGCGCACGGCGGCGCGTATCAAGACGCACCACAACGTCGGCGGCCTGCCGGACGTGATGCCGTTCCGCCTGATCGAGCCGTTCAGGACGCTGTTCAAAGACGAGGTCCGCGTGGTCGCCCGAACGCTCGGCCTGCCCGACGAGATGGTCGGCCGGCATCCGTTCCCGGGGCCGGGGCTCGCGATCCGGGTGCTCGGGGAAGTGACCGACGAGCGGCTCGAGACGCTGCGCGCGGCCGATGCGATCGTTCGCGAAGAGCTCCGCCGCGCCGGTGTGACCCGCGAGGTCTGGCAGGCGTTCGCGGTGCTCCTGCCCGTGCACACGGTCGGCGTCGCCGGCGACGCGCGCACGTACGGACACGTCGTCGCGATCCGCGTCGTGACGAGCGAGGACGGTATGACCGCCGACTGGGCGCGGCTGCCCGCGGATCTGCTCGAGGCGATGAGCAACCGGATCACCGGCGAGGTTCCCGGGATCAGCCGCGTGGTCTACGACGTGACGAGCAAGCCGCCGGCAACCATTGAGTGGGAGTAGCGCAGACGACTGCGCCACCCAGCCGGCCCTCCTCTCGAAGTTCGATAGAGTGTAGGATAGTAGAGTAGAAAACCAGCTGCTCCATCCAGCGACAGGCGCCTCAGGTGTAGCCGTGCCCGAACCAAAATCCACAATGGAAACCCTGCTCAACGATCGCCAGCTCGAGGCGGTCCGCCACGGCGACGGCCCGCTGCTGGTGCTCGCCGGCGCGGGATCGGGGAAGACCCGCGTCCTCACCTACCGCATCGCCTCGCTGATCCAAGAGCGCGGCGTTCCGGCGTCCGCGATCCTCGCGGTGACGTTTACGAACAAGGCCGCGGGCGAGATGCGCGAGCGCCTCACCGCGCTGCTCGGTCAAAAAATCGCGCGGGCGCTGTGGATCGGGACCTTTCACGCGACGTGCAGCCGCATGCTTCGCGTCTCCGGGGCGCCGGCCGGCGTCGATCCGCGTTTCATCATTTACGACAGCGACGACCAGCGCACGCTGATGCGCGAGACGCTCCGCGCGCTGGACCTCGACGACCGCCGGTTTCCCCCGGCCGCGGTGCTCGCCGAAATCAGCCGCGCGAAGAACGAACTGGTGGACCACGTCGCGTACGCCGCCCGCGCGGAGACGGCCCGCGAGTCGATGCTCGCCCAGATTTACGCGGCCTACCAGCGGCGGCTCGACGACGCGCGGGCGCTCGACTTCGACGACCTGCTGCTGCGGACGGTGCAGCTGCTGCGGGCCTCGCCCGAGGCGCTCGCGCGGTACCAGGACCGGTTCCGGCACATTCTCGTCGACGAGTATCAGGACACGAACCATGCGCAGTACACGCTGATCGGGTTCCTCGCGCGGCGCCACCGCAATCTCTGCGTCGTCGGGGACGACGATCAGGCGATCTACCGATGGCGGGGGGCCGACGTCCGCAACATCCTCGAGTTCGAGCGCGACTACCCGGAGGCGCGGATCGTCGCGCTCGAGCAGAACTACCGCTCGACGCGGCGCATCCTCGCGGTCGCGGGCGGCGTGATCCACAACAATCCGCACCGGCACCCGAAGGCCCTGTGGACGGCCAACCCCGACGGCGCGCCGGTCACCTTGTACGAGGCGTTCGACGGCTACGAGGAGGCGCGGTATGCCGGCGACCAGATCCGCGCGCACCAGGCCGCGGGCGGCCGGTTCGGCGAGGTCGCGGTGCTCTACCGCACCCACGCGCAGTCCCGGCAGTTCGAGGAGATGTTCCTCCGTCTCGGCATTTCGTACCAGATCGTCGGCGGCCTTCGCTTCTACGAGCGCGCGGAGGTCAAGGACCTGCTGGCCTACCTTCGTCTTGCCTTCAACCCCGCGGACGAGGCGGGCCTGCGGCGCGTCGTCAACGTCCCACGGCGCGGCATCGGCGACACCACCATCCGGCGGCTGGACGCCCACGCACGCGAGTCGGGCGCCACGTTGTGGGAGGCGGTGCGCAGCGCCGTTCGCGGAGGCGCCGCGGGCGCCGGACCGTCGCCGGCCGCCCCGGCCGGGGTCCCGGGGATCGGCGGCGCGATCCGGACGGGCCTGACCGAGTTCGTCGATCTCGTGGAAGACCTCGGCGTGTTTGCCGCGGATCATTCCGCGCGCGACGTCCTGCTGCGCGCGCTCGACCGGACGGGGTACCGCCGCATGCTCGAGGCCGAAGGGACCGACGAAGCCTACGCGCGCCTCGAGAACCTCGAGGAGCTGGCCGCGGTCGCGCAGGAAGTCGAGGCGATGAGCGGGGAGGGGACGCTCGAGGCGTTTCTCCAGCACCTCGCGCTGCAGACGGACGTCGACTCCCTCGAGGAGCGTCCCGACCGAGTAACGCTCATGACGCTGCACAGCGCGAAGGGCCTCGAGTTCCCGGTGGTTGTCCTGGCCGGCCTCGAGGAGGGGCTGTTTCCGCACATGCGCGCGCTGGAGGAAGAGGTCGATCTTGCCGAGGAGCGCCGGCTCTGTTACGTTGGGATGACCCGCGCGCGGCACCGCCTCCTGCTCACCTACGCCCGCCAGCGCACGTCGTACGGCACGACGCGGCCGAGCCTGCCGTCGCGGTTCCTCGCGGAGATCCCGCCCGACGCCGTCGAGCGCGCGGCGACGCCCCGGACCGGGACCGGCGACTGGCCGGCGGAAGATCAGCGTCCCGTGCCCGAGGTCGCCGTCGGCGACGCCGTCCGGCACAAGACGTTCGGCGCGGGGCGCGTACTCGAGGTGGACGGGGAGGGGCCGCGCGCGATCATCACCGTCCGGTTCGACGGCCCGGCAGGGACCAAGCGACTCGCGCTCGGCTACGCGCCGCTCGAGGTTGGTTGACGGGCAGGGGGCGCAGGCCGCTCCGCGCGAATAACTTACCGGCAGCCTCCGAGCCCGCCGGTAGACCCGTTCCTTCCGCCTAAAAAGAGGAAATGTATCCTAGAGAGCCGCTTGCGAAGGAACGCCCGCTGAAGCGGAGTTGATCGTGCAGGGCGATATGCAGGGAGGTCCCACTGTGCGATTTGTTGCCGTGTCCTTGATCCTCGTTGCAACGCTGTTGATGCCGCCGGCGTTGAGTTCATGGTTGCCGGGCGCCGGTCGGCCGGCGTGGGGCGCCTCCGCGCCGTCCCATCATCCGGTCCTCCCGGGCCTGCCGAACCCGAAGGTCATGGTCGGCGATCCGGGACGATTCGGCGGCGAGTTTCTCGACTCGCAGGTCAGCGATCCGCGGACGTTCAACCCCATCCTTGCGCAGGAGACCTCGTCGACGGGGCCGCTCGGCACCCTCTTCGACGGGCTGGTCGAGGACAACGGCGAGACGACGGAGACGGAGCCGGCGCTCGCGGAATCGTGGAAGACGAGTCCGGACGGCAAGACGTGGACCTTCGTGCTGCGGCAGGGCCTGCAGTGGGACGACGGCCAGCCGCTCACCGCGGACGATGTCGTCTTCACCTTCGGCGTCATCTTCGACAAGAACATTCCGAACAGCCTCGCCGACGTGCTGAGCGTCGCCGGGAAGCCGGTGGAGGCGACGAAGGTCGACGCGCGGACCGTGGCGTTCCACACCGCAGAGCCGTTCGGCCCGTTCCTCCGCACGATCGGGGTCTCGATCCTCCCGCGCCACAAGCTCGAGGCCCCCTACAAAGCGGGGAAATTCCGGCAGACCTGGGGGGTCAACACGCCGCCGAGCGAGCTGGTCGGCTCCGGCCCCTACATCATGACGGAATACCGGCCGGCGGAACGCGTCCGCTACGTTCGCAACCCGCACTACTGGAAGGTCGACGGGCAGGGGCACCGGCTGCCCTACATCGACCGCGTCGTCCTGCGCATCGTACCCAGCCAGGAGGCGCTGCGGCTGCTCTTCCAGGGCAAGCAGACCGACAGCTACGGCCTGCGGCCCAAGGAGTACGCCGCCTTCAAGCGGGACGAAAAGGCCGGCAACTACACGGTCTTCGACGGCGGCCCGACGTTCGGCACCGAATTCCTGGTGTTCAACCAAAACCCGCGCAGCGGCATGCCGGACTACAAGACCAAGTGGTTCCAGAATCAGAAGTTCCGCCAGGCCGTGTCCTACGCCACCGACCGGCAGGCGATCATCAACCAGGTGTACGCCGGCCACGCTGTCGTCCAGTACGGTCCGGAGAGTCCGGCGGACAAGTTCTTCTTCAACCCGCACGTGATGCAGTATCCGTACGATCTGACGAAGGCGGCGCAGGTCCTGGCCGAGGGCGGTTTCAAAAAGGGCCCGGACGGGATGCTGCGGGACGGCGACGGGCACCCGGTGGAGTTCGTGATCAGCACGAACTCGGACAACCAGGACCGGGTGGCGATCGCGAACATCATGCGGCAGGACCTCTCGCAGCTCGGCATGCGGGTCACCCTGGTGCCGGAAGCGTTCAACACGCTGGTCAACAAGCTGGTGGAGTCGTTCAAGTGGGAGACGATGGTGCTCGGCCTCACCGGCGGCATCGAGCCGCACAACGGACAGAACGTCTGGCGCTCCTCCGGCAGCCTCCACATGTGGAACCCGAAGGAGGCGAAGCCGGTCACGCCGTGGGAGGCGCAGATCGACCGCTACTTCAACCTGGGCGCGACCACCGTGGATCAGAATCGCCGCCGCGAGTACTACTACCAGTACCAGGTGATCGTGGCCGAACAGGTGCCGGTCGTGTACACGGCGATTCCGAACGCCTACGTCGCCGTCCGGAACAAGTTCGGCAACATCCACTTCACCGCGTTCGGCGGTCCGTTCTGGAACTTCCCGGTGGTCTTCATCAAGCCGTAGCGCGGACGGCCCGGCCGGGTGCCGGCCGGGCGTGGAGACGACACTCGTGCCGATAACCCGGGCTGCAGGCTGATGGTTCGCTACATTCTGCGCCGCCTGCTGCTGCTCGGCCCGCTGCTGTTCGGCATTACGCTGGTGAGCTGGGCCGCCATTCAGCTCGTGCCGGGATCCGGCAATTACTTTCAGGCGCTCGTGCTGCAGTACCCGCAGATCAGCCCGCAGACGATCGCGGCGCTCAAAGCGCAGTTCGGGATGGACCAGCCGCCCTGGATCCAGTACTTCCGGTGGCTGTGGAGCATCCTGCACCTCGACTTCGGCCTGTCCTTCGCCTACAACGTCCCGGTCACGTGGCTGATCGGCAGCCGCGCGCTCAACACCCTGCTGCTGTCGCTGAGCTCGCTGGTCGTGGCCTGGTCGGTGGCGCTGCCGCTCGGAATCTATTCCGCCGTGCACCAGTACTCCGCGATGGACGGCGTCCTCAACACCGCAGCGTTCGTGGCGATCTCCATTCCCTCGTTCTTCAGCGCTCTGCTGCTGCTCTACGCGGCCTACTGGAGCCACCTGCTGCCGCTGCAGGGCCTGACGAGCGTCGACTTCGACACATACCCGTGGTGGGGCAAGGCCCTCGACGTCGCGCGGCACCTCGTCCTGCCGACGATCGCGCTCGGGCTCTTCTCGGTCGGGGGCCTGATGCGGTACATGCGCAACAACCTGCTCGAGGTGCTGCGGTCGGA
>Ga0070731_10005464_pt1 | contig 10473 bp, 9 predicted proteins | sample Coa_R1_2_FD_66448 | JGI IMG/M metagenome (GOLD analysis project Ga0070731, IMG submission 66448) | Surface soil microbial communities from Centralia Pennsylvania, which are recovering from an underground coalmine fire - Coalmine... | ecosystem: Environmental > Terrestrial > Soil > Unclassified ... | reverse complement strand
GTCGTCATGCATCTCGCGCCGACGGCGTCGAAGCGCGTGTACCAGCAGCGCATCGGGCGCATCATGCGGATCCATCCCCGCAAGGAGGCCGGCGTCGTCGTCGACTTCGTGCCGAAGGCGGCGACCCACAACGAACGGGTCGTGTCGCTGCACTCGTTGCTCGACGCCGACTTCTACCGCGAGGGCGCGAGGGTCACACCCGCGCCGCGTCGCCGCGCGCAACGCCGCGCGCGCCGGAAGCTGACACCGGCGTCGTGGCTCGTGCCCGTGACGCCCGACGTGCGCCGCCGGCGGATGGTGATCGCGCGCGAATGGCAACGCGTCGACCCGAAGTTCCTCGACGAGGACGAGCAGGAGTTCTGGGGCGAGATCGCCGGACGGCAGCTGCGGTTCGACGAGCGCGCCGCGTTCGTCGAGAAGCTGACGCAGCGCGGCGCGTCGAAGCGTGCGATGGAGCGCTTCCTCTCGACCGCCGCCGCGCAGAATCCGAACCGCCGCCTGCGGCTGATCGCCCTCGCCGACCGTGTCTCGATGCGGATCGAACGTGCGGACTTCGACGATCTCGTCACGCTCGTGACGCAGGCGCCGCCGTGGGAGAAGGACCGCGCCGCCGGCGTGCGGATCCTGTTGCGCGCGGTCGCGGACTCGAAGCCCGACGCGCCCGACCAGATCCTCGCCCGCTGGACCTGGCGGCTGTCACGGGCCGTGCGAAAGCAGCTCGACCGCAAGGCGTCGCAGGAGTTCCCGGACGCGAAGCGGCTGCTCGGTGCGCTCGCCAACTCGCGCGGCCACCGGCACGAGGAGAACGCCGCGAAGCTCGTCAACGCGGCGCTCGAGATGCCGCGCGAAGTCGGAGCAGCGCTGCTCGCGTCCGCCGAGGGTTACACGCCGCGGGCGACGCAGCTGCTCGAGGCCGCGCGCGAGCGGCTCGGCACGATCCAGGAGGTCGCAGGCTGGATCGCCGAAAGCCTGCCGCAGCCGAAGACTGGCCCGTCGCGCTCGCGACGGCGCCGGCGGCGCAAGAAGAAGCAGACGGCTCCCGAGGCACAGGCCGCCACGCCGGAGGCCAGCCCGCCCGCCGAGGCGCCGCCGGAGCCGCTGCCGGCGGAAGACGCGGCGTAAGCACGGCGTAATAACTCGAAACCGACGGCGCCGTCGTAACGAATGACGGATGTCGGAGATCGGTAAGCGCGCGTGCTCGTCCTGATCGGTATCGGGTTCCTCGCGGGTGTCGTCACCGCGGTGTCGCCGTGCGTCCTGCCGGTGCTCCCGATCCTGCTGGCCGGAGGCGCGTCGGGCCGCCGGCCGCTACGCGTCGTCGCCGGGCTCGTCGGCAGCTTCAGCGTCTTCACCCTCTTCGCCTCCTGGCTGCTCGACAAGCTGGGCCTGCCGCAGGACGTTCTCCGGAACGCGGCGATCGTCCTCTTGTTCGTCACGGCGGCGACGCTGCTGGTGCCGCAGGCGGCGATGCTCGTCGAGCGACCGCTGGCGGCGTTCTCGCGCGTGCGGCCGCGGGGTGTGGGCGGCGGCTTCTTCTTCGGTGCCGTCCTCGGCCTCGTGTTCGTGCCGTGCGCAGGCCCCGTGCTCGCCACGATCACCGTCGTCGCGGCGAACCAGAACGTCGGCATCCGCGCGATCGCGCTCACGCTCGCGTATTCGCTCGGCGCCGCGGTGCCGATGCTCGTGGTCGCCCGCGGCGGCCGGGAAGCGTCGGCGAGGCTGCGCACGCATGCGCACACGGTTCGCCTCGCGTCGGGCGCGCTGATCGCGGCGGTCGCCGTCGGCCTCGTGTTCCACGTCGACGACCACCTTGCGCGCCTCACACCCGGCTACACGGACTTCCTGCAGAAGAAGATCGAGGAGAACGCAAGCGCCAAACGGGAGCTGCGGAAGGTCCTCGGCATCCAGCCGGCGTTCACCGCCGTGCACAAGACGCGGAGCGGATTACCCGACTACGGCGTCGCGCCGCCGCTGCATCCCGACGGCATCTGGATCAACTCGAAGCCGTTCACGCTCGCGCAGCTGCGCGGGAAGGTGGTCCTGATCGACTTCTGGACGTACTCGTGCATCAACTGCCTGCGCACGCTGCCGCACCTCGAGGCGTGGTACGCCGCCTACCATCGCCACGGCCTCGTGATCGTCGGTGTACACACACCGGAGTTCGCGTTCGAGCACGTCTCCTCGAACGTGCGCGCGGCCGTCAACCGGCTCGGCATCAGGTACCCGGTCGTGCAGGACAACCGATACAAGACCTGGGACAACTACGCGAACGAGTACTGGCCCGCCGAATACCTGATCGACAGGACGGGGCACGTGCGTCACGCGCACTTCGGTGAGGGGGAGTACTCGCAGACCGAGGCGCTGATCCGCCGGCTCCTGGGCACCCGCGGCCCGCCGGCGCGGAACGTCGCCGACGCGACGCCGAACGAGCAGCAGACACCGGAGAGCTACCTCGGCTACGGCAAGCTCACCCGGTACGCGGGCTCGACGCTCGTGCCCAACCGGGCCGCCACCTACCGCTTCGCGGCCAGGCTGCCGATCAACGAGCTCACGTACGCCGGCCGGTGGACGGTCGGCGCGGAGAGCATCCTCGCGGGCGCCCGCGCCCGGCTACGGCTGCATTTCCTGGCCGAGGACGTCTACATCGTGCTCGGCGGCCGCGGCACCGTGCACGCGTCGATCGACGGCAGGCCGGCCGGTGCGCTGCACGTCGACTCGTTCCGTCTCTACACCGTTCGCGCCTCGCACCGGCTGAAGAACGGGATGCTCGAGCTGCGCTTCACGCCCGGCGTGAAGGCGTACTCGTTTACGTTCGGCTAGGTCTCGCGCGAGACGTCGCCGCCGTCCTCGCCGTTCTCGCGCTCCCGGAGGAACCGCGTCAGCTCGGCGGCCAGCGCCTCTCCGGACGGCAGATCGACTTCCTCCGCGAGCTCGTCCACGCGACGCTCGAGCTCCTCCACGTAGGCAGACGTCTCTGAGTCGGCTGAGACCGCCTCGCTCACCTGCTGCGCGTACGCATCGGCCGCGTCGTCCAGCTCCGCCGTGTCGACGTCCGCGCCGAGCACGTCCGCCAGCCGGTCGACGAGCGCCTTCGCAGCCCGCGGCGACGGCGTGAGCGACACGTAGTGCGGGACCGCGGCCCAGAGGCTCGCCGACGGCAGGCCGGCACGGCCGCACGCGTCGTGCAGCACGCCGACGATGCCCGTGGGTCCTTCATAGCGCGAAGCCTGCAGCCCGAGGCGCTCGATCAGATCCGCATCGGTCGCGCTGCCGGTGACCGGCGCCGGCCGTGTGTGCGGCACGTCGGCGAGCAACGAGCCGAGAGTGATCACGAGCTCGGTGCCGAAGTCTCCGGCGAGGCCCGCGACCAACTCGCTGAACGTCCGCCAGCGCAGGTTCGGCTCGACGCCGAGCAGCAGGATCGCGTCGCGTCCCGCGCCGGGCAGCGGCGCGTGCAGGAACGTGTTCTCCGGCCAGTCGATGCGCCGCGTGAGACCGTCGACGAGCGAGACCATCGGCCGCGTCGACTGGAAGTCGTAGAACCCCTCGGACTCGATCGACGCGAACGGCTGCGCGGCCCACGCCCGCGCCAGGTAAGCGCCGGCGAGCGAGGCGCCCTGACCGCCGTCGTTCCAGCCGCGGAAGGCCGCGATCAGCACGGGCCGTTCGAGCTGCGGCCGCTCCTCGATCTTCAGCTCGTCCGTCATCGAACCATCGTACGCCCCTGGAAGGGGCGCCAGAGGCCGTAGACGAAGAACATCGTGGCCGTCCACACGCACGCGGCGAGCGTCACGTGGACGAGGACGAGCCACCACGGCAGATGCGTCCGGTACTGGATCTCGCCGACCGTCATCTGCGCGGCGAGCACCGCGAGGACGACGAGCGCGCCGCGGACGTGCCGGCTCCGGTTGCGCACCAGCCACGCCAGCAGCAGCGCGAACGAGATGCCGAACACCGCGGTCGCCCGGACGTGGACGTACACCGCCGGCTGGAACGACCAGAGCCGGCGGACGACCACGCTCCCGGGGTGCGGCCCGGCCGCGGTCGCGAAGGTCCCCGTCACGACGAGCGCCGCAGCCGCGACCGCGACGACGAGGCCCGCCTGACGGACCCAGAGCGGAAGGCGCTGCGGCGCCGCGCCGCGGTCGAGCCTCAACACTTCGACCGCCAGCACAACGGCGAGCCCGAGCACGACCAGCGAGAGCAGGAAGTGCGACAGCACGAGCCACGGGTTGAGGTGGTAGTGGATCGTGATCGCGCCGAGCGGCGCCTGCAGAAGCGTGCCGACGAACGTCAGCAGCGCGAGCAGGCGAACCCGCGACGGCTGCCGCGCGAGGCGCGCGCCGAGCCACGTCGCGAGGGTGACGACGATCGTGATGAACGCGACCACGCGGTTGCCGAACTCGACATACGAGTGGAAGCTGCGCGGCTCGAAGTGATGCTGCTCGCACCCCGGCCAGTGCTCGCAGCCGAGGCCGGAACCGGTCAGCCGAACGGTCGCCCCCGTGCCGACGATCACGATCAGCATCGCGACGTTGGCGAGTGCGAGCCGTGCGAACCCCTGCGCGGACAGCGACAGCTCCCGGACGCGGCCGAGCGGGTGCGCGCCGGTCTGCATCGGCTCAGAGTAACCCGGGATACGGGGCGGGACGCCAGTGGCCGTGCGGTGCGTACGCCTCGGCCCCGGACGACGTCTCCTCGCGGGCCGCGGCACCGTGCCGCAGCGCGAGCTCGGTCCGCGGATAGAAGAGGCCCGGGTAGCCGAGGCGGGCGCCGACGCAAAGAAGGAGGCACGGCTCGTCGCTCGTCCCCACGAAGACGTGCTCGGTACCCGCCGGCGAATGGAAGAAGTCCCATTGCTTCAGCTGCCGCTCCTCACCCGCCACGAGCAGGAGGCAGTCGCCGCGCAGGACGAGGAAGTCCTCCTGCTGGTCCTCGCGGTGGTACAGCCCCTTCGGCTTCCCGCGCTCGAGCACGGCGAGATTGATGCCGAGCTGCGGGAACGTCACCCGCTCGAGGTCTTCACGCTCGCGCGTGACGGCGCCGGACGCCTCGAAGACGCACTGCCAACCGAAGTCCGGGTGCCGGATCCACTGCGCGTCGGCGGCGTTGACGACGAACCACCCGTCCGTCACCGGCGCGAGACCGTCCGTGATCACCTCGAGGCGCGCCTCGTCGCTCACGATGTTCCGATCCTGACGGAAGGGGTCGGCACGCGCGCTAATTCAGGGCGACGCCGCGACCCTCGCCGACCTCGCCGACCCGGGCGAGGAACAGCTGCGCCCGCGCGAACTCCGCCTCGAGGGCGGGTCCCTTCTCCTTCGGCAGCGAGACCAGGAGGCCGCCGGCGGTCTGCGGGTCGTAGGCGAGCTCGACCAGTTCGGGGGCGACGTCGCCGATCTCGACCTCGGCGAACGCCCTGTTCGCCCGCGTGCCCGCGGTCGAGACGCCGGCGCGGGCGGCGGCCAGCGCACCGTCGATTGCCGGCAGCCGCGACGAGTCGAGGCGGATCGCCACGCCTCCGCGCTGGGCCATCTCGTGCGCGTGGCCGAGCAGACCGAAGCCCGTCACGTCGGTAACCGCGTTCGCGCCGACGCGCCGGACGAGGCCGGCGGCGTCACTGTTGAGAGTGCGCATCCAGACGACCGCGCTGGCCAGCTCAGCGAGGCCGCGCTTGGCGCCGCCGAGCACGAGGGCGGTGCCGAGCGGCTTGGTCAGGTACAGCGCGTCGCCCGGCCTGGCGCCAGCCTTCGGCCAGACCGCCTCAGGGTGGACGGTGCCGACGACGGCGAGCCCGTACTTGGGCTCCGCGTCGCGAATCGTGTGGCCGCCGGCCAGGAGCGCACCGGCGGCGCGCACCTGCTCCTCGGCGCCGTCGAAGACCGCGCGCACGAGCTCGAGCGGCAGCTCCTCGGGGAACGCGGCGACCGAGAGCGCGAGCAGCGGAACACCGCCCATCGCGAACACGTCGTTCAGCGCGTTCGTCGCGGCGATGGCGCCGAAATCGCGCGGATCGTCGACGATCGGCGGGAAGAAGTCGATGGTGAAGACGAGCGCGCGCTCGTCGTCGAGACGGTACACCGCCGCGTCGTCGGCCGGGTCGAGACCGACGAGGAGGTTCTCCGCCTGGGCGGGCACGAAGCCGCGCAGCAGCTCCTCGAGTCGTGCGGCCGAGTACTTCGCCGCACAGCCGCCGGCGGTGGCGAGGTCGGTCAGCTTGGGCGCGACGTCCACTGCTGCCCTGAACGGTAACGAGCGGCGGCGGCCCGGGAGCCGCCGCCGCTTGGGAGAGGAACGTCGTACTGGGCGCACGATTCGCCCGGGACGGGCGGACTCCTTTACGCTCGGCGGGTGTCGAGCGCCCTCGTCACCGGCGGGTCGTCGGGCATCGGGCTTGCGATCGCACGCATGCTGCGCGAGGAGGGGTACGGCGTCACGCTCGCGTCGCGCACCGCCGGGAAGGTCGAGACGGCCGCGGCCGAGCTCGGGGCGCACGCAGCGGTCGCGAACGTCGCCGCCGAGGACGACTGCCGTCGCGTTGTCGCGGAGCACCGCGACCGGTACGGCGGCCTCGACGTCCTGGTCAACTCGGCCGGGATCGGCATCGCGGGCTCGGCCGAGCAGCTCGTGACCAAGCAGCTCGACCTGCAGCTCTCGGTCAACCTGCGCGGGCTCCTGCTCGTGACGCGAGAGGCGCTCCCGCTCCTGCGCGCCTCGCGCGGCTGGATCGTGAACGTCGCCTCGATCGCAGGCACGGTCCCGACCCCCGGGCTGCTCGTCTACGGCGCGACGAAGGCGGCGGTGATCGCGGCCACCCGGACGCTCAACGCGGAGCTCGAGTCAGACGGCGTGCGCGCGGTCGCGCTCTGCCCCGGCTTCGTCGACACGGCGATGGCGGAGTGGTCGGGGCTCGCCGCCGACGAGATGATCCAGCCCGAGGACTGCGCGGAGATCGTCCGCATGTGCCTGCGTCTCTCCCCGCGGGCCCGTGTCCCGCAGGTGGTCGTCGAGCGCGTCGGCTCGGCCGACGGCTCGTACTGACGCAGCGGTCCTCCACCGGGGCACGCTGACGCCGGAGCCCGCGGCTCCGTCTCGCTACCCCCCGGTAGAGGACCTGCCGACGTCCCGGGCGCGAAGGCCTAGCCGGGCCCGTCCCAGAAGCCGATGTGCTGCGGCCCCCCGACCTTGGCCGAGAAGACTGCCGACACGACGCTGAGCACCACCAGGGCGATTCCGCGCATGCGGACGAGCGATGCGATCTTGCTTGCCACAGAAGACACCTCCTCTCCTAGAACCTGAAGTCCTGGAGCGTCTCCGCCGCGCGCCGGTAGAGGCGTGCCGCGCGACGTTCGTCGCCCCGCCTGGTTGCCAGATCCCCCTGTGCAATCCACACCGCAGCGCGGTGTGAGGCTGACGACAACTTGGCGAACGCGTCCTCGGACTCACCCAGGGCACGCTCGGCCTCGTCGAGGCGGCCCTGCTCGAGCAGCGCCCGGCCGAGCACGAGGCGGGCGTTGCCGATCTCGTCCAGCATGTCCTCGCGCTCGCCGATCAGATCGAGCGCATGGACCGCCTGCTCCTCGGCCTTGTCGGCGTGACCGGTGCGAAGGTGCACCTGCGCGAGCGACGAGACCGCCTTCGCGGCGTCCTGGTCGTGACCGACCTCGAGCGCGACGGCGAAGGCGTCCTTGAGGTGCTCGATCGCCTCGCCGGGCTTGCCGAGGAGAAATTCCAGGCCGCCGAGGTTGTTGAGGAGACGTCCGACGTTCTTCCGGTCGGCGAGGTGCTCGTACTGCGCCTTCGCCTTCTCGGCGTACGTGCGCGCGAGCACCCAGTGGCCGTCGCGCTCCGCGAGCACCGACGCCTGGAAGTAGACCTCGCCGAGCGCGCGCGGGTTGTTCATCATCTCCGCGAGCTCGAGGGCCAGCTCGACGTCCTCGTGGGCGGCCGCGTAGTCGCGCTGGCGCCGGTAGCAGCGCGAGCGCCAGCTGAGGATGCTCAGCCGCAGCTGGTCGAAGGGCAGTCCCGACCGCTCGGCGAGCACGAGCGCTTCGTTGAAGAGGTTGATCGCCGTCGAGATGCTCGAGAGCAGGTACCGGCACACGCCGAGCCGGTAGAGGATCTCGGCGCGGTCGATGTCGCTGAACTCGTCGCGCTCGGTGAGCGCGCGGGCCTGCGTGAGCAGGTCGAGCGCCGGCCGCGGCTCGCCGCGCTGCGCGAGTGCCATGGCCTCGCCGGAGAGGACCCTGACCTGGAGCTCCACTGCACCCGTGCCGAGGATCGCCGGCAGCGCACGCCGGAACTCCGCGATCGCCTCGTCGACCCGCTGCTCCTCCGCGAGCGCCTCGGCGCGGGCGAGGATGGCCTCCGCCTTCGCCCGCTCGTCCGCGGAGACGCCGCTCGCGAGGAAGCCCGCATCGACACCGAGGCGCAGCGCGAGCCAGTCGATCGTCTCCTGGGTCGGCCGGGTCTTGCCCCGCTCGATCTGCGAGATGTACTCCTTCGAGAACCGGTCGCCCGCGAGGTCCGACTGCGTGAGGCCGGCGGTCACCCGGAGCTGGCGCAGGCGCTCGCCGAGGCGCGGCGGGCGCGGCCCGGTTGCGGTCTGGCTCCCACGTGCGGCGCGTGAGCTCATGAGGTTCGAAGCATGCCCCGCACTTGACCGGAACGCAATCCCCCTAAAGGGACATCCCTCGAAAGGGGGATGGCTGCTGGCCTGGACAGTGAAGTGAGGAGACTTCGAATCACTTGACCGAGGTACTTGACAGGTCTCCGGGAGACCCGTACAGTCGAACCACGTGCACAGCGGCCGGACGCCAGGTCAACGTGCATAGGAGGTGCCAGAGGCGCACGGGAAGCTCGTGGCTGGGCCGCAGAGCCGACGGGATTCGCGAGCGCCGAACCGGCATCAACCTGAGAGGTGAGCCCCGGGTGCCGCAGCCGGGGCTCCTTCTTTTCTCGGGGGGAAGCGGTGAGGCGGAGGTCTCCGTCTCGCCGTGCGGGCGCTAGAGGTCGGCGTCCTCGCCGATCATCCAGCGCCGGCGCTCGCTCCGCACGCGCACGAGGTCGTCGCCCAGCAGGCCGCCGAGCCGGTGGTCGAGCGTGACGAGCAGCCCGGCGGCGACGAAGATCCAGGCCTCCGCGACCGGGTCTCGGTCGAGCTGCACGACGCCGTGCTCCTGGGACCGGCGGATCAGATCGGCGAAGAAGCCGTGGACCTCGCGGATCTGACTCTTGAGCGACTCCGCGATCACCGGGTCCTCGGGGGCGACGGTCAGCGCCTGGATCCACAGGTCGACGAGCCGGACCCGTGCCTCGGAGGCCATGTACGTGTCGGAGATCCTCCCGAGGCAGCCCTTGGGATCGGAGAGCACGACTTCCTCGGCGACCTCGCGGAAGCGCCGCCAGCACTCGTCCAGGCAGGCGAGGTAGAGGTCGCGCTTCGAGCCGAAGTGCCGGTAGAGGATCGGCTCGCTGATGCCCGCCGCCCTGGCGATCTCCGCCGTCGTCGCGCCGCGGTAGCTCGCCTTCGCGAACACCTGGCAGGCCGTGTCGAGCACCGCCTGGCGGCGCTCGACCGCGGTCAGACGCTGCTTCGTCGCCGTCATGCCGCCTCGAGGACGCGCTCGCGTTCCGACGCGGGCACCGCGTGCGTGCGGATCGCCGCGGTTGCGACGAGAGCGCCGGCGAAGGCAATCGCCGCCGCCACCCGCAACGAGTCGTGGAAGCCGTGCAGGAATGCGATCGGCTGCGTGTCGCCCGACTTCAGCGACGACGAGGTGGTCGCCGCGACGATCGCGCCCATCACGGCGATCCCGAGCGAGCCGCCGACCTGGCGCATCGAGTTGAGGACCGCGGAGCCGACGCCCGCCTTGTCGACCGGCACCGAGCTCATCGCGGCCGCGGTGACGGGCGTCATCGTCAAGCCCATGCCGAAGCCGCCGATCAGCAGCCCAGGCAGGAGCGACCAGAAGCTCGCGTGCGCGCCGCGCGTCGAGTAGTAGAGGAGCATCACGCTCAGAAGCGCCATGCCGCCGCCGACGAGCCAGCGCGACCCGAGGCGGTCGGACAGCCGCCCGGCCTGCGGCGCGACGAGGATGATCAGCACCGTCATCGGCAGGAACGACGCACCCGCCTGTACCGGCGAGTACGTCAACACGTTCTGCATGTACAGGGACACGTAGAAGAACGTCCCGAACATCGCCAGACCGACGAACAGCATCGCGGTGTTTGCGCCGCTGAACGTCCGATTGCGGAAGAGGCTGAGGTCGAGCATCGGCGCTCGCTGGCGCAGCTCGAGTAGAACGAAGACTGCGAGCGACACGACGGCGACGGCGAAGGCCGCCAGGATGCGGCCGGACGTCCAGCCGTACGAGTTCGCCTCGATGAACGCGTAGGTCAGGGAGAAGAGGCCCAGACCGGACGTCGCCAGGCCGGGGACGTCCGGGCGCTGGTGCAGCGAGGTATCCCGCG
>Ga0070731_10005463_pt1 | contig 10474 bp, 8 predicted proteins | sample Coa_R1_2_FD_66448 | JGI IMG/M metagenome (GOLD analysis project Ga0070731, IMG submission 66448) | Surface soil microbial communities from Centralia Pennsylvania, which are recovering from an underground coalmine fire - Coalmine... | ecosystem: Environmental > Terrestrial > Soil > Unclassified ... | reverse complement strand
TGGAATAGGGGAATGACCGTCAGGAAAAGGACCGCAACAACAAGGACTTGAAGGGATCGGACGCTGGCTTTTCGAACTACTTTATGAGGATTCGGCATAGGAATGAGATCTCCTGATATTCAGGATAGATGAAAGAAAACACTACCACGGCCCTTTCGGCGTCTGTGTAAAGGGCTGTGAAATTCGGGTGCGAGTGTCTGATTTGGTGGCGGGTACAGAGCTTTTGACCGCAAAGTGCGCAAAGGACCCCCCGCAACGTTCGCTAAGAAAATCATGTTGGGCTACTACCGAAATCCGATGCACAGGGCACCGCCAACGGGATTGGCACAGGGGGGAACCTAGTTGCTACCGTTAACTAACGGGTTATCAGGCTTTTACGCGGGTGCCTTTCGTGATATAACCGCCCCTGAGCATAAAAGCGGGCCTGCGCCCCGCCAGGAGCTTGGTTTGATGACGTTGGCCTCATTCGCAGACGGGAAACAGACAGCAGGCCAGCCAAGAGGAGGTACCGTGGGGGAAGAAGCACGGACCGGAAAACGGTTTCCGCTGGAATTGCCGATAAAGATTCATAAGGGCGAGATCGGCGCCGACGCCGAGGGCGTGACGGGGAATCTGAGCGCGGCGGGAGTGTATATCCGCGCGGATTCTGCGATGGAGATTGGCTCACCGGTGGAATTTGAAATCACACTGCCTCCGGAGATGACGGGAGGTCAGGAGAATGTGACCATCCAGTGCAAGGGGCGAGTGGTGCGCGCGGACGAAACCGGCAAAGGTGGAGAAGGCCGGGGGGTGGCGTGCGTGATTGACTCATACGAGTTCGTTAGGAACTCTTAGGTTTATCTTCTTCTCTGTTATCTGCGTCGTCCGTGGTCAAAATCTTAACCACAGAGGACACGGAGGAACACAGAGGTATTAACAGAACGTTGTAAAGCGGAATTTTCTGGGAGCGTTAACGACATGCTCAAATTGATTCTGGCCGATAATCAGGCGATCTTTCGTGCGGGCATTGCCAAAGTGCTTGCCGTGGAAGATGAGATGCGCATTGTGGCCCAGGCTCAGACGCCTGAACAGATGTTCATGGCTTTGGACAAGTTCCGTGCCGCGGTGCTGGTCGTGGCAGCGGGATTCCACAATGATTTTGCGGCGATTGTGGTGGCCGCGAATAAGGCCAAGACGCGCGTGATCGTTCTGGCGGATACGGGCGAGAGCGCGCAGCGGCAGATGTCGAATGGCGCTCACGGCGTGGTCTATCGCAACGTGACCAGCGCGGCGCTGGTCGATTGTGTGCGGAAGGTCGCGCGCGGCGAAACCTGGGTGCAGGATGTCGCCGTGCCCAGCGAACTCACCGAGAACGATATGGTCGGGTTGCGCGTGCGCGACCGGCTGACCGCGAAAGAGCTCCGCATCGTTGCATTGATCGTTCAGGGATATAAGAACAAAGAAATCGCTACGCAACTTGGCACGACCGAGCAGGTCATCAAGAATTACCTGCGCAACGTGTACGACAAGATCGGCGTGTCGGACCGGTTGGAGCTGGCGCTGTTTACAATTCATCACCGGATTCTGAACGAGGCTGCGGCCGCGACTACTACCGGCGTGGCGCCGCAACCGCCTGCGGGGGTTGCGCAATAGGTTCGAGTTGCAGCAGGAAGACTTCGAGGCCGCCAGCGCTGGCGGCCTCGATCATTTAGCACCACTCACAAATCTAATCCGTTCTCAACGCTCTGGCCGGATCAATTGAAGCTGCGCGGCGTGCGGGGATAAAAGCAGCAATCGAAGCAGCCAACACCAGCGTCAAAATTGATGCCAGAAGCACCGCCGTATCAATCTTCGTCACTTCGTAAAGTTGGGCTTGCACGAATCGCACGCAGAGCCAGGCGACCGGAAGGCCAATCGCCAAGCCCACGGCCGCGTGGATCACTGCGCCGCGCATGATCATGGCCGTAATGTTGGAGCGTTCCGCGCCCAGCGCCATGCGAATTCCGATCTCCGAAGTTCGGCGCGCAACGGCATAAGCGCTCACGCCGTAGAGCCCGAGGGTGGCCAGTAGTAGAGCCAACACACCGAACAGCATGGTCAGGCGCGCCAGCATGCGATCGTCGGTGAATTGGTCGGCAATCTGCTGGTCAAATGTCTGGAACTTTACGACCGCCAGATTGGGATTGATGCTGGAAAGAGTTCGGCGCGCCAGAGCTTCCATGTCGCTGATCGGATGAGCGGTCTTCAGCACGAACGCTCCCACGTACATACTCTCGTCTTTCTCGATCGGATCCTTGTCGCTTGCGGGACGTTGCGGCAGCGGCACGAGGTACATCAAATGGTCCTTCCAACGCACGTCCTGGTAAACGGTGTCCTGGACAACGCCGACGATTTCATAGTCGTGAGTCGAATTTTCCCCTTGGCCGAAGTAGTGACCGATGGGATTCTCTCCTGGGTTGAAGAACTTCTTCACAAAAGATTCGTTCACCACCGCTACGGTCGCGGAGGTCGACGTGTCCTGCACACCGATGCCGCGGCCCATCAAGACGCGGGTCCCCACGGACTCGAAATACTCAGCATTCGCCCGTATGTTCGTAGTGGAATTGGGCTGATATTCCTTCCCCTCCACCCGCACGTCCGATCCGTTGTTGTTATCTTCCATCGGCGTGTAGCTGGCAACACCCACTTTTTCGATCCCCGGTATCGCATGAAATTGCTCTTCGATCGAGCGGTATAGATCGGCGAGCTGTCGCTGCGAATAGCCTGCGGCCTGAGGATTGAAGTGCACGATGTACCGGTTCGTCGACTCGAGCTTGAGATCCGCGTGTTGGAGTTTGTTCAAGCTCTGGGAAAACAAGCCTGCGCAAACCAGCAGAACAAGGGATACTGCCGCCTGAACCACGACGAGGGCTCGCTGTAGCAGGGTTGCGCCACCGATCGTGCGAGCACCGCTGCGCAGTGCCTCCACGGGCTCGGCCTGGGCCGCGATCCACGCGGGAGCAACGCCAAACAATATGCCAGTCAGCAGCGACAACCCAAAAGCAAAAGCGATTACCTGCGGAGACGGGTTAGCATGAATCGGCAGACCGGTCGCATCGGGAAAGGCCAGCGCGAGCAACATCTTTGTTCCGGCATACGCGATCGCAAGCCCTGCCATTCCGCCTAGACCTGCGAGCAGCAGGCTCTCCGTCAACAACTGTCGGACAATTCTGGAGCGCATCGCGCCGAGCGCTGTGCGTACCGACATCTCTGCCTTGCGGCCCATGCCTCGCGCGAGCAAGAGATTGGCGATGTTCGCGCACGCAATCAGCAATACGAGGCCGGAACACCACATCAACAGCTTCAGGTTCGACGCATACTGTTCCTGCATTCCCTGCATGCCGGCTCCGCCCGGTGTAAGGACAATATGCGCACGCGCCAGCGCTGCCTGGCCATCTTGCGATGAGTAGCCGCGCGTTGTTGCGAGAGCCTGACGCAGCAGGCCGCTGACCTTTGCCTGGAGTTGTGCCCGTGATACGCCCGGCTTCACGCGACCAACCATATAAAGCCAGTTGCCATTGGGCTCGTGCACATATGTGACGTTTGCCAGGGGAGGCATCGACTCAATGGGAAGATAGAAATCCGGAGGCGCGCTGGACAGCCGGTCACCGTAGAAGCCTTCGGGCGCAATTCCCGTAATCGTTACGGGTTTGGTATTTACAAAGAACGTGCTGCCGACGACAGAGGGGTCTCCAGAGTAATTATTTTTCCAGTTCTCAAAGCTCATCACAGCTACGATGGGCGCGCCCTGAACATCGTCAGCATCCGTGAACAGTCGGCCCCCGCGAGGCTGCAGCCCAAAAGTTCGAAAATAGTTGCCGGAGACGAATTCTCCCATCACCGAGCGGGCACTCTCCTGGCTGTCGCCGCGCCGAATAACAACCGGCCGATATAAGTAGCCCGCCTGCATGGCCGCTAGTTCCTCGAATTCGGGTGCGTTCTTTTTTATGTGCTCATAAACGGCCGTGGAAAAGAGCGCGTAGTCTCCATCGTCGCGATAGCCGAATCCCACACAACACATGTTTTGATCGCCCAGTTTTACCAGCCGTTGGGGCTCGACCACGGGAAGGCTCTTCATCAGGACAGCGTTCACCAAGGTGAAGATCGCGGCGTTGGCCCCGATACCCAAGGCAAGGGTTAGCACAGCGGTTCCGGTGAATCCGGGGGTTTTCCGGAGCTGGCGGAGTGCGAAGCGAACATCTTGCAGAAAGATCGAAGACATGATTTTCCCCTACGCGACGAAAAGGGCAGCAGCTTGGATTCCAACCCACAGATAATCCAATTGCTTGTTTTTCAGGTACTTGGAGTTTGGGCGAAACCTCAGAACTGTCCGCTGATGATTTCCGAACGTCCGGAAGCGGACACCGTCGGGCCGAATCATTTTGCGCCGACCCGCATCTTTTGCCGCATGGAATTTCGAACTTCGGGTCGCTCTGGATTGAAGGGCCGGTGTTGAGTTTTTGCGTGGCTGGTGGACATGATGCCGACGTGAATCTTTTCGACACTCTGGCTATTTATTCCGCACCAAAAAATCAGGCCGCCTGCGGGCGGCCTTTCTTGAATTGAAATTCGGCGGGCTCCGGCGTGACGGTCTATTTGTCTGCAGCTAGGGTGTAAACTCGAACACGGTTCCGTCGTCGCTTGGTCCTCCTTCGGCAGTCGTGCCGTATAAGTTGCCATTCGGATCCCGTATCAAACCTGCAAGTGGAATAAATCCTCCGCTGCTATTGCTACCGAAAGAATACTCGACCGTTGCCACTCCCGCGGTGTTCACCTTGAAAATGGTGCCGCACCCGTTGAGACATCCGGGTGTCCCGCCTGTCTGGGTCGTGCCGTAAAACGTGGCAACGCCGTCCCAAAGCAGGCCACCTTCGGGAACCGTTCCGTCATTGGAGAAGCCGCCAAAGCTGTGCAGGAGTTTCTCATCGCCCGCCGGCGTCAACTCAAAAACGGTCCCCAGGCTGTGCGCGCCACCGAAGGCCGTTGTTCCATAAAGATTTCCTCCCGGCCCGAAAATCACTCCATTGGGTCCAGATCCATCGTGCGACCCTCCAAAACGATGAAGCACGGTCTCTACGCCGGCTTTGCTAATCCGGAATACGGTTCCACAGGTCAATTCGTAGGGACAGCCTCCGGACGAGGTTGTGCCGTAAAAATTGCCGGCGGCGTCGCGGACTAGAGTCGAGCTAGGAAACTGTCCGTCCGCCTCGCCACCCTGGAAACTGTAGAGCACGCGTTCGGTACCCCGAGGGGTCAGCACGAACACGGTTCCGCAGCCCTCATTCCCGACAGCGGGGCAAGATCCGGCTCCGCCATACACAGTGGTTCCGTAGAGATTTCCCTTGGGATCAAGAGTTAATCCACCATAGGGGCCGGCACCATCTGGACCCTTGAAGCTGTACAGCACGCGCTCTTCGCCCGCCGCGGTGATTTCGAAAACGGTTCCGAGGTTGTGAGCGCCGCCATAGGATGTGGTTCCATAAAGATCTCCCTCCGCGTCGCGCACCAGTCCTGCGAATGGGCCGCCCCCGTCGGGCGGTCCACCAAAGGAATGTAGGATCGTTTCCACGCCCTGATTGTCTATCTCGAAGACGGTACCGGCGTTATTGGCGCCTCCAGTCCCGGTTGTGCCGTAAAGATTACCCGCAGCATCGCGTATCAATGGAGCGTATGGAATAGACCCATCTGGCGATCCGGCAAAGTTGTACATTGTCGTCAGATCTTGAGCTTGAGCCGCAAGCGGCATTAGGGCATACACGATGCCGAAGACCAGGACTGTGGCCCAGGCGAAACTGGCCTTGCTCGTCTGGCTTGGGATAAGGGTTGTGGCGTGGAGTGAAGAGGTGATGACGTGTGCCATAGAAAACCTATTTCTGCCCGACGTGGAGTCGGCGGTAAATTGAAGCGGAATGGAGTCGAATGTCGATCATTCGCGGCGGTCGGGGGCATACCAAAGCCGGGATAAGATGCGGCGATTGCCTGGTTGTTTTGCTTATTTTTTTGCCGACGATGATCGGCGGACAGTGTTGGGGAACGAACGCCTGCCGAGCGCGGCAGCCGACTCGGGCCGCTGACTTTGCCTACTGACTTAACAAGAGCCAGTTCCGCTACGGACGCATCGTAATTCTGCCGCCAGCATCTACTCATCATGGAATTCCGACAGCTCGGACGATCTGGACTCAAAGTTCCCGCTCTCAGTTTTGGCACGGGAACATTTGGCGGGGGAACCGAATTCTTCAAGGCATGGGGAGCGAGCGATGTTGCCGAGGCTACGCGCCTTGTAGACATCTGCCTAGAAGCAGGCGTGAATCTTTTCGACACGGCCGATGTTTACTCGAACGGCTTGTCGGAGACGATTCTCGGCAAAGCCATTGAAGGTAGGCGCGACAAGGTTCTGATCTCGACCAAAGCAACTTTCAAAATGGGGCCGGAGCCAAACGATCTGGGGTCGTCGCGGCACCATCTTATTCAAGCGTGCGAAGCTAGCCTGAGGCGGCTCAATACCGACTACATCGACATTTATCATCTGCACGGCTTTGACGCGCTGACGCCCGTCGACGAGGTCCTGAGCACGCTAAACAATTTGATCGTCAGCGGCAAGGTGCGCTACATTGCGTGCTCGAATTTTTCCGGCTGGCACCTGATGAAATCGCTCTCCGCCTCGGAACGGTACGGATGGGCGCGGTATGTCGGCCATCAGGTTTATTACTCGCTTATCGGCCGAGAGTATGAGTGGGAGTTGATGCCACTGGGGCTTGATCAGGGAGTAGGCGCGCTGGTATGGAGTCCGCTGGGATGGGGGCGGCTGACGGGGAAGATCCGGCGCGGACAGCCGCTGCCTGCCCAAAGTCGATTGCATAAGACCTCGGAGCAAGGGCCGCAGGTGGATAACGAATATCTATATAAAGTCGTCGATGCGCTCGATGAAGTTGCCAAAGAAACCGGCAAGACCGTGCCCGAGGTCGCTCTGAACTGGCTTCTGCAGCGACCGACGGTTTCTACTGTGATCATGGGCGCGCGAAATGAAGAGCAGCTCCGGCAGAATCTTGCCGCTGAGGGATGGAATCTATCGACCGCACAAGTTGCCAAGCTGGATCAGGCCAGCGAGGTGACCCCGGTCTATCCTTACTGGCATCAGCGGCAGTTTGGGGATCGGAATCCGCCGCCGATACCACTTGCCGAGAAAACTGCCGGCTAGCAGCTGAACAGTCACCACTTTCATAAGAAGAGGAAACATGTCACGCGTGTTCATCACAGGTTCTGCGGATGGGCTGGGGCAGATGGCTGCACAGCTTCTCATCGAGCAAGGGCACAACGTTGTCCTGCACGCCCGCAGTCAGCAGCGCGGGCAGGAGGCGATGACGCACGTTCCTGGGGCGGAAGCAGTCGTCGTAGGCGACCTGACCAGCATCGCTCAAACCCGCAAGGTAGCGGAGCAAGTGAACGCCCTCGGCGCCTTCGACGCAGTCATTCATAATGCGGCCATTGGATACAGGGAGCCTCGGCGCATTGCGACAGAAGATGGCTTGCCGCATTTGTTTGCCGTGAATACTCTTGCGCCATACATTCTTACGGCGCTCATCAAGAGGCCGAAGCGGCTGGTCTACTTGAGTTCTGGACTTCACCAGAGCGGCGATGCCAGCTTGCAGGATCTCACTTGGGAGCATCGCGCGTGGCAGGGGATGCAGGCGTACTCTGATACTAAGCTGCATGACGTGCTCCTGGCTTTCGCGATCGCACGCCGCTGGCCCGATGTTTTTTCGAATGCACTGGAACCCGGCTGGGTGGCCACGAAAATGGGAGGAGCGGGAGCGCCCGATAACTTGGACGAAGGACATCGCACCCAGGTGTGGCTTGCGGTAAGCGACGATCCGGCGGCGATGGTCACGGGCGAGTACTTCTATCACATGCGGCTGCGAGCGCCGAAACCCGCTACCCGCAACGTCGAGTTGCAAGAGGCGTTGATTGCGGAATGCAAACGGCTGTCCGGAGTGGAACTCCCCTGAGCAAAAGTCAGCTGCAGGCGAGATCACCGCGTGCGTTGTGTCTGACAGGTTTGAAGTCGGCGCGGCGGTATCTACTATTTCGCACGGTGCGTGATCAGGGCAGCGGCGGTGGCGTCGCAAGCGCTGAAGGTATCGCCGCCTGCCTGGTTCGTCATGACCAGTACAGCGAAATCCTTGGCTGGCGCCATCCACACCACTGCGAAATTTTGCGTGTTGCTGCCTGTGTGATTGAGGGCGCGTCCGCCCGCCCATGGACGGTCGACGACGAGCCATCCAAAAGCATAGTCTCCGCCGAATGATGGCGTGTGCAGACGCTTGAAGGTCTCCGGCTTCAGAATTCCTGGTTCGCCCCTTTCTCCCCGCAAGTGCGCGGTGATGAATTTTGCCCAATCGCTAATTGAGCAATGCACCGTGCCGGCTGGGCCGATGACGGACGCATTGTCGGCTTGCGGACCGGGGGCGATCGGCGTGTGCGATGTTCCGACCAGTACGTGTTGCCACGGCTGATCAATTTCATCGGGAGTTCCCATCGCGCCGAAACCGCAGGTTTGCATTCCCAGAGGCTGGAAGATGCGTTTCTGCATCAGATTCTCCCATGAAATCGTCGGCGACTTTCTCGGCCATTGCACCGGCCACGGCGTAACTGCGATTGGAATACAGAAACCTGCTTCCGGGCTCGGAGACGGGTGGCTCACTCAACACAGTCGCAACGTAGGCCGCACGCTGCTCGCGCGGAGATCCGGGCAATTGATACATTTCTTCGAGATTCTTGCCCTGCGGCCAACTCGCGTCAGTGAAGCCGGCGCGGTGCGCGAGCAATTGTTCGACTGTGACTTTGGCATAGGCAGGATTCATGTCGACGGAAAATTCGGGGAAGACTTGTTCGATCGTGGTGCTCCACGAGAGCTTCCCTTCTTCCACGAGCGTCGCCAGCATGGTGGCGGTCATAGCTTTAGTGTCGGAGCCGAGGTGAAATTGGTCGTCGACGGTGACTGGCGTGTCGGAGCCGTACTTGCGCATGCCGACCGCGCCCACAGCGGTGAGTCCCTGGCTGGTTACGATCGCGCCCGCAAGCGCAGGCAGGTCGTAGCGCTGGCGAATGGGTTCGAGAAGTGAATTCAGATTTTCCGGAACTGGCGGACTCTCCGATCTAGAAGAAGCACTCGGCGCTCGGAACCAGGCATGTAGCGCGAGGCCCACAGCGCATACGCCGATGCCCGCGATCGCGATGGCCAGAGTCCCCGGCTTCAGACGATTTTCTCTCCCACGACTTTGGCCTGTGTGAACAGGTAGAGATAATCCGGACCGCCGGATTTGGAGTCGGTGCCTGACATGTTGAAGCCGCCGAAGGGATGGGCGCCGACCATGGCTCCGGTGCATTTGCGGTTGATGTAGAGGTTTCCTACGTGGAATTCGCGGATGGCGCGATCGATCTTGTCGCGCGATTTGGTGTAGATGGCGCCGGTCAGGCCGAACTCGGTGTCGTTGGCGATTTCCAGCGCGTGGTCGAAGCCGCGGGCTTTAATTACTGCCAGCACGGGGCCGAAGATTTCTTCCTGTTCGAGTTTCGACTTTGGCGGAATGTCGGCGAATACCGTAGGCTGGAGGAAGTAGCCTTCGCCCATTTCAGTGACGCGCTCGCCGCCGGTGATGAGGCGTCCATCTTTCTTGCCTTGCTCGATGTATTCGAGGATTGTTTTCATCGAGCCTTCGTTGATCACCGCGCCCATGGCGGCGTTTTCGGTGACATCGCCGACTTGAATTTTCTCGACGCGGGCTTTGAGTTGTTCGAGAAACTTGTCGTAGATGCGCTCGTCAACAATGACACGCGAGCAGGCCGAGCATTTTTGTCCTTGAAATCCAAAGGCCGCTTGCGCCGTACCTTCGACGGCGGCGGCGATGTCCGCGTCGGCGTCAATGATCATGGCATCTTTGCCGCCCATTTCCAGGATGGTGCGCTTGATCCAGATTTGTCCGGGGGCTTGGGTGGCGGCGACTTTGTTAATGTGCAGTCCGACTTCGCGCGAGCCGGTGAAGGCGATGTAGCGGGTCTTGGGATGGGCGACGACGGAGTCGCCGAAACTGGCTCCGGCGCCGGGACAAAAATTCACTACGCCTTCGGGCATGCCGGCTTCTTCGAGCAGTTCCATAAACTTGGCGGCGATCGTGGGCGAATCGCTCGACGGCTTCAGAATCACCGTGTTGCCGCTGACAATGGAGGCCAGCGTCATGCCAGCCATAATGGCGCAGGGAAAATTCCACGGCGGAATGACCGCGCCTACGCCCAGCGGAATGTAGTGCAGGGTGTCGTGTTCGCCGGGCAACTGAATCGGAGTTTGCGCTTTCGCAAAACGCAGGGCCTCGCGCGCGTAGAACTCGCAGAAGTCGATGGTCTCGGAAATGTCGGCATCGGCCTCGGCCCAGTTCTTGCTGACTTCGAAGACCAGCCA
>Ga0070731_10005462_pt1 | contig 10474 bp, 4 predicted proteins | sample Coa_R1_2_FD_66448 | JGI IMG/M metagenome (GOLD analysis project Ga0070731, IMG submission 66448) | Surface soil microbial communities from Centralia Pennsylvania, which are recovering from an underground coalmine fire - Coalmine... | ecosystem: Environmental > Terrestrial > Soil > Unclassified ... | reverse complement strand
GACGCCAGTCAAGAACTACATCACGCCGAGCGGACTGGAGCGCCTCAAAGATGAGCACCGGTTTCTGCTCACCCGAGAACGTCCGGCCGTGACGGAGGTCGTGGCGTGGGCTGCCAGCAACGGCGATCGCAGTGAGAACGCCGACTATCAGTATGGCAAGCGGCGCCTGCGCCAGATCGATGGGCGGATCCGCTTTCTCACCAAGCGAATTGAAGCCGCGGAAGTCGTGGACCCTGAAGCTCGAAGATCGGGACAGGCGGCGACGCGGGCATTCTTCGGAGCGACGGTGCGCTATGCCAATGCCGCGGGAGCGGAGCGAGTGGTGAGCATCGTGGGCACCGACGAAATCGATCTCAGCCGCAACCACATCAGTTGGGTGTCACCTCTGGGGCGCGCGTTGATGAAGTCGGCAGCGGGTGACAGCGTAGTCCTTCAATTGCCGGGCGGTACAGAACCCCTGACCGTGCTGGAGGTACGTTACGAGCGCATTTCTGTGGAACCGTTCCGCGAACCATCTGGATCCGAGGCGTCGGCAAAGGGACTTCCTCGCCGACGCTAATCCATCTGATGAAGAAAAGCGAGATTAGCTTATCTGCAACGGGGTGTTCGTCCACTTATTTTTAGACGATGTCCGGTTCTGTAATAACGCCGGCAAGGAAGATTTGCACGAATGGCATTGTATAGTCAGCCTATGGAACTTCCCTACTCCGGTGCCCTAAGAAGGCGTGCGGCAGTCCGGATCTAGTTGCTTTCGCTTTTCAATGGCCGACTCAATGGCGCGACTGAGCTTTCGCACGTTCGCTTCGAGAACCTGCGTGCGGTCATATTCACGCCCATGGGTCTTTCCCAGGCTTACGCGTGGATTGCGGTAAAGCATGGGGCTGGTGACAGGGCTGCCCAATCCTACATGGATCTCTTTCACACCAGTGTTTTGGATAATCTGAGCGGCATTGTCGAGGCCGATGCCGCCACCCGCCATAATCTTGATACGGTTGCGGGCAAGGTTGACCAGTTGAGCGATCGTGGCGACGCCGTCCGTGCAGGTTTGTTCCCCGCCCGAGGTGAGAAGGCGGTGCGCTCCGGTTGCGCACACGTCCTCAAGAGATTGCACCAAATCCGCCGACATGTCGAAGGCTCGATGGAAGGTGACAGAGAGCGGATGCGCCAATTCGATGAGCCGCCGAGTACGGTGCAGATCGACTTTTCCGGCGGGATCGAGGATGCCTAGAACTAAGCCATCGGCGCCGGAAGTCTTCGCGATTTCGACGTCACGGCACATGACGTCGAATTCTTCCTCGGTGTAACAAAAATCTCCGGCGCGCGGTCGAATGATCGGATGCAGGCCGATCGAAATTCTGGATCGGACCGCCTCCATGAGGCCAACGCTGGGAGTGACACCGCCCTCCAACAAATCACTGCACAATTCAACTCGCTGTGCTCCGCCACGTTCGGCAGCCACCGCGGACGCAACCGACTCGACGCAGACTTCGATGAGCACGTGTTCCGTCATGGCCTGATGGAGGTCGTCGCGCTAGTCGGATGGGTGGACATACTAAGCAGCTTACAGTTCCTCGCCCATGTTCGGAAAACGTCTTTTTCCGCCAAGGCCAACCAAAGTCTCGGGAGTCTGCCGAAACGTGCGGCAGACCCCGTGAGAAATTCACTTAAAAAGCATAGTGGAGGCTGAGCTGAATTTGCCGTGGGGGAGAGCGCACGCCGGTGATCTGACCGAAGTTGCTGTCCGTTATGCCGCTGTCGGGATTCCCATAGCTGGCGATATTGAAAATGTTGAAGAAGTCCACGCGAAAACCGAGCACTTGGTCTTCACGCCAAAGATGGAAGTCTTTGAACAGGGACGTATCGACCTGGCGGTAGCCCGGAGCGCGCTCGGTGCTGTTGTGCGCGCTGCCGAATTGAAACGAGCCTTCGGCTCCGTAGGCGCAGACTCCATTGTCTACTCCGGCTGTAAGGCACGGTGTGGCCGAGGGATCAGTGCCCCACCAATTATTAATCGACCGGTCGCGGATGATCATTTTGCGGTATTGATTCGCTCGATTAAATCCAAAGGCATTGAAGACCCCATTGTTGTTGGGGCCGAAGATGGTGACGGGAAAACCAGAATACAGCAGCGCGGAGGCAGCCAGCTTCCATCCTCCGAAAACACTGTCGAGGATGCCACTGGCATCGCTGCCATAAGGCCGCCCGCGACCGAATGGCAGTTCATAGACGCCCACGAAGTTCATGCTGTGACGGATATCCATCCCAGATGGTCCCCAATCAGCGTTCAGATCGTAACTATTCTGGACACTTGATCCGTTGAAACTGGTGTTGGCGACCGCATAGTTGCCGGAGGAGTTGGTCAGGGATTTCGCGTACGTATAATTGAGGGTGTATTCCAGACCGTGGTGAGTCCGCTGGCGCAATGTTAGCTGTCCGGAATTGTAGTTCATGCGAGCTGCGGATTCGGTGGTCAAAATCGTACCGCACTCTCCGACCAACGAATAGTAGGGGGATTGAAGGGCGGCAGGAAACGACACGCCGCAATTGCCTCCATTACCCTTGAGGATGGCTGAAACTCCGGGGGCCTGAGCCAAGGTGAGTTGATTGCCATCGCGATAGTCGGCCAGGTGGTGCCCGTCTTGGCCGTGATATCCGACGCTCAGCGACATCTCGCTGGTCAGCGCATACTCCGTCGTCAGGTTGTACTGATGAATGTAGGCGGGCTGGGTATTTTGCGGCCAGACCGAGTACAAATTGTAATTTGGATTGATTCCAAAATTTTGTCCGCCGAAGCCTTGTTGAACCGAGAACGGTGTTCCGCCGGAGGTCGTCGTTGGAACGGAGGCGTTGCTATTGATGGCCAGAGAAAACGGCGGGCTCGAAGTGAGCCGCTGGTTGAAGGAATACCCCTCAAAGAAACTGGTGGCGCCGTAGCCACCGCGAATCACGAGTTTGGACCTCGCCTGAAAAGCAAATCCTACGCGCGGCATGACTTGATTCCACGTGGCGTTATAGCAGGCGCGCGTGGGACAGACAATTGATCCGGGAACCGCGCCAGCTGGAACATGGCCAGCGTATTCCACAGTGCCGTTGGGAAGGACGTTGGCGGTCTTGTTGTTTTGCTCATACCACGGTTGATCGTATTCGTATCGAATGCCGAGATTGAGCGTGAGGCGGGGCGTGACTTTGAAATCGTCCTGAAAGTATCCGGCGAGGCGCCACTGGCGGTTGCCGACCCAGCCCGTGGGAGAGGCGAGTTGATCGTTGTTGACGCGATCGAGAACAAAGTCCGCAGGACCATAGCCGGGACCGTCCGTTGCATTCGGATTCGCAGAAAAGATGCCACTGTAACTAAACTGCCCGAGGAAGCCGACGTTTCCGGCGTTGACGTAGTTTTGCTGATAGCGGGTGGCTTGGCCGCCAATCGTGAAGAAGTGGCGTCCGTGTTGCCAGGTCAGGTTGTCGTAATAATTAAAAGTATTGTCGGTGAAGACCTGAAGGTTAGCATTGGTGCCGATGTAACTGGCGTTGTTGTTGATGGCTTGGCCGGAGAATCCAACAAAGAGTTGCTTGCCAAAGGGTATGCCGACCTTTTGATCTCCGGTGAGCCCAAATTGACCGGATGGATCGGTGGGAACGCTATTGTTCCACTTCACGCGAGTAAAACCGAAGCGAAATTCATTCACAATTGTGGGCGAGAAGGTGTGGACAAAACTGGCTCCAATGATCTTCGTTGGATAACTATTTTCCGCGGGGAAAAACACAGGGATGATGGCAGTGGAATGATCTTTGCCGGTGCCCTGCGAATAGAAGCCGTTAAATTTATTTGAGTTGCCCGGAGTCCAGTCGACCTTGAAGTCTTCCTGATTGTTCGAGATGAAACTGGAGTATCGCCCTTGGTAGTTGTTTTGCAAGAGGCCATCGGTGGGTGTGGCGTTGGGGGCGGGATAAAGTTCAGGATGCGCCGCTAGGAACTTTGCCACAGGATTCACGACCGGCACTTGATTGTTTGAAAAAGGCGCAAAGTTATTCTGCGTGTCGTAGAGCTGAATGCCCTGAGCATTGAGCGCGCTGAAATTTCCCTGCAGCATGGCCGGAGTCAAAACGCTGGCCGACGACGTGCCGCCGCTATGATGGCGAACGCCCTCGTAATCCACAAAGAAGAAAAGCTTGTCTTTCAGGATGGGGCCGCCGAATGTGCCGCCAAATATGTTTTGGGTGTAAGGATTCTTGGGCGTGATGGGAAAAGTGTGATTGTTGCTCCAAGTATTGGCGTCGAGTTTCTCGTATTCCAACAGATCGTATAGTGAGCCGTGAAAATTGTTGGTTCCGGATTTCAGGATGGTCACAATTGCGCCGCCGTTGGCATTTCCATAAGTCGCATTCGCATTAGCGGCGACGACGCGGACCTCCGCGATTGCATCAGGCGCAGGGTTGTAACCGATGAGATTGTTCTGCGGCTCGTTGTTATCGGCGCCTTCGATGGTGTAATTGTTTTCCTGCTGGCGATTGCCGTTCACCGCGACTACGCCGTTGTTGTAAGTGTTGCGCTCGATCGCATTATTTCCGGTCATGCCGGTGGGATCGGTATCGATGGCGCCCGGCTGATAAAGAGTGAGCGAAGAGAAGTTGCGGCCGTTGAGCGGGATGTTCTGGATTTCGTTGGTGGAGAGAGTGTTGCCGAGAGTAGCGTCCGTCGTATCGAGGATGGGATGAAAAGTTTCGCGAACTTCGACTGTGCTGGAAGCTCCGATTTTCAGCTTGGCATCGACTTTCGCGGTTTGATCAATCTCCAGATTGAACGGGCCAATGTTTTGGGTAGTGAATCCGTTCGCGTCGATGCTCACCTTATAGGTCCCAATGGGAAGGAATCGCAGGGTGTAGACGCCGGCGGCATTGGTTTGAGCGGAGGTCTTCACCGACGTAGCCACGTTCTCAGCGGTGACATTCGCACCAGGCACGACGGCGCCGCTTGGGTCGGTAACCTGGCCCGTGATGGATCCGGTGACGGTCTGCGCTACCGCCGATGAAAAACCGAGGATTGTCCCCAGCAACGTTCCAAGAAAGTAGCGGAGTGGTCGTGTCTGCATAGTTGTGTCCTCCATGCTCCTGGCGGGCGCGTGCCGTTTGAGGCAGTCAAAACAGGACTCTGGGTAGCATTTCTGAAATGCGACGGTAATCAACCTTAATGATCGCTGTCAAGAATAAAATGATCGTTTTAGCCATTATCGATCATTACTATCGATTATTTGCCATAGAATCAGGCAGTATGAGTGCGCGAGTTAGTCCATTACTAGCTTTCAACTCGAAATTTAATGAAGGGCCCGGTCAAGCAAACCGGGCCCTTTTTTTCGGGAGGTTGACCTTTTAGTGATTGTGAGGAGCACAGCCTTGACTCACTTTGGTGAGCGTGTTGTTCTTGGACGCGATCTGGCAGTTATAGAAGCTGTTGTCGGAATCGAAGCTGGTATAGTCCTGCGAACTCGTCAAAGGAGTGGCGTCCGTCGACCTCACCGAGTTGGTCACCGAATCGAAGGAACGCAGGTGCCCTGCTTCGGAAACTTTCACGTCGCGCTGATAGTTCTGCGCAGTCGTTACGTTGTATCCAAAAGTGGAATTGGCGACCGGATACACGAGATCGACATTGATGGGGAATTTGAAAGTGTCGCGGGTAACCCAGGTGCCATCCTCGCTCGAAGTGGTGGTGGTCGTCGAGACGCTGGAATTCATCGCAGTATTTTGATCGAGCACTGTGAAATTGACCGTGTCGAAATCGATGGTCTGTGTGCTGGAAAAGTCTTGATCCTCCGAAATTGAAGTCGAAACTCTGCCATGCGACGTGTTGACGTAGCCCGCAATGGTGAAATTCCGGTCCGAAGTAACGCCGATCGTTCCGGTCACGGTAGAGGTTCCCTGCAGGTTTTCGGTAACCACCGGCGAAGGAGCAGTCAGGGTGTTTTTCGTGACTGCGCCGGTGACATGGCTCGATCCTTTATCCAGGAAAAGCAGGAGCGAAGCGGCTTCAGAAAAATAACTGTCGTCGTTGAAAATACTCAAAGAGACGACGTGGGGGTTGCCGTCATTCAGCATCCCCGCGAAGGGTGTGAGGTCCACGCGATACGGGACGAAGTCGAGAGTTTGAGCGCCAGGCGTGGGCACCCACTGATCAGGAAGGAAGCCGGTATAGACCCAGGGAGAAACTGGTGCTATTCCAGCCGGCGTCCCATCGATGCTGACCTCGGTTTCCCGGAAGTCGGTGTTTCCGCATCCATAGACTTCATTGATCGCACTCAGGTCATTGGGAAAACACGCGTACCACTGCTCGTCGGTGGACTGACTTTGTGAAACCACGTCGAGGTAGAGGCGCTCGATGTTGGTCGGCAGAGTGAAAGTGGTTGAAAACTGGTCGGTCGGCGAAAAGAGGAAGGCCGGCAAGTTAACTCCGCCGCTGCTGTTGGTTTGCACCAGCGGGAGAACCACGTCAGGAGCCTCGCTCTTGCCGTGGTCTTTCCAGTCTTGACCGCCTTGATCTGCAGGATAGAACTCGAGATCGGCGTTCACGGTGAACACGCCGTTTAAGAATGTGTTATAGGGCGGCGGGCAGTCCGTGGTGCAATTCTGCAGGACCATGGTGCCCTGTTGTGGCGCGGTAAGAAGAGCGGAATAGTCCGTGATGTCGCGCTCAATGTGCCAGGTGTTGGTGAGCGTGGCCAGGGGTTCGGGAGTGGTTCCAAAATAAATATTGGCGTTCGCCATGTACATACTGGCGGTGCGATCGAACTGCACGCCACCGTTTTCGCTGAAATTGATTTCCAGCACGACTTTCTTCCAAGGACCAGTGCAGTGCGAAGGAGGAGTGAACGGGAAGGTCTGGGTGGTTTCGGAAAAGAATGCGAATTGATAATCGGAAAAGAGTTGGACCACGCAGGGCTTCACGTTGGGTCGCGTCACGAGCGGGTCAGCAGTCGCTTCAAATTGCGTTCCGATCTGCCGGTTCGTACTTTGGGCAGCGCTGATCGCGGTTAGGCTGGCGGCAAAAACCGCACAAATCACGAGTCCTCGAAAGCAAGGGCGGGAGGGATTCATAGCAGACTCCTTGGATTATTGGTCGACGGCGGGATGGGTTCCCATCCGAGGGCATCCCTTATCGCATTCCTGCTTGTGCATTGTCAAGAAAAGATGATCGATCGAGGCCTATTCGATCATTTTTATGCTCTATGTGCGTATACTTTTGCAGAAACATTCGCTGAATTAGTGTCTGGTGTACACTCTGGCTCGGCGCGATTCGCGCGCTGCTCCAATTAAGAGCGGTCCTAGCGGAGCACAACTCAGGAACTTCCGGCATGAAGCCACGGAACCGGGCTGACCAAATTCTTCGCGAGTTGAGGCAGGAAGGCAGCCTGTCGCTCGACGTGTTGATTGAGAGACTCGGCACGTCGGCCGCCAGCGTGCGTCGAGATCTGGCGAAACTTGATGCCAAAGGATTGGTGCGCCGAACCCACGGTGGCGTGACGTTAGTGGAGCCACTGCTCTATGAGCCTTTCCGCTACGATTCTCTCTTTCAAAACCGTGAGCAGCACCGCACGGTGGAGAAACGCAGGATCGGCTTTGCCGCCGCCGAATTGATTCGGGAGAACGAAACAGTAGGCTTCACGGCAGGAACCACAACCACACACGTAGCGCGCAACCTTCGCAACCGGCACAACATTCGGATCATTACCAACGCGATTAATATCGCGATGGAGTTGAGCAATTGCGCTGGCCTGAAAACATTCGTCACGGGAGGCTTCGTGCAATGGGCTGGTTCGTTCTCGCTGGTCGGGCACGCCGCGGTCACTTCGCTGAATGATATCTACATGGATCGAGTTTTTGTCAGTGTTTGCGGAATTGATCCGGCCCGCGGCATAACCATCATCGAACCCGAAGAGGGCCTGACCTTTCGAACGATGATCCACCAAGCGAAGCAGACCGTTGTCGTTGCGGACTCCAGCAAGATTGGCATTGTGACGCCGGCCTTGATCTGCCCCATTTCAAACATTCACGTGTTAATCACCGACGCACGTGCGACTGATAAGGCAATCGCACCGTTCCTTGAGCGTGGAATCGAAGTGCAGAGAGTTTGAGTTGGTGGAGCGCTAGCGAGAAAGCTGGCTTATCGCGGGACTAGTATTTTTGCATTATTCCTCCGTCGCGCCCATCTGAGTAACTTAGACACACGATTTCGGTCCCTGCAGAAGTTGATACTCTGCGGCGTCGGCCTGTTTTCCATGCAAGCAAACTCATTTTTCAGGGGCTTCACAGGCCGGGCATTGTCTTGGCTGCTGCCGTTTCTGCTAGCGTCGGCAGCGTACCTCTACGCTTTCCCCCAACCGACAGTTTTCTACGCTGGTGTGGTGCTGGCGCATGCATTGCTTGGAGTGGTTACGGCGATTCTTCTCATTCCAGTAATGATGCGTCTCCTCCGTAATGGACATTTCATTTCCCGTGCGGGATGGTTGCTCGTGGCAGCGGGCGCCGGTGTTGGACTCATTCTCATTAAGACTGGCACGCCAAGGGCGCACTGGAATTTGCTTTACCTCCATATTTTGATCTCGCTCGTCGGAATAGGCCTTCTGATCGCCGACCAAATAAAACAACGCGCGAAATGGCGGGTCTCGAATGCCGGCGCTTCTATCTTGCTCACCGCAATCTGTTTGGTGTTGCTGGCCGGCATTGGCTACGGGGCACGTTACGTTCGCGAGAGCTGGCAAAAGCGCGGCCGAATCCAAAATCCGACGATGGCGCCCGACACCATGAATGGCGAAGGCGACGGACCGACGGGGGCGTTTTTTCCCAGTTCCGCGCAGGTTTACGGAAAGCAGAAAATCCCCAGCAAGTTTTTCATGGAGTCCGATTCCTGCAAGCGCTGTCATGAAGATATTTACGACCAGTGGTTCAGCTCAGCGCACCACTTCTCTTCATTCAACAATCAGTGGTATCGGAAGTCGATCGAGTATATGCAGGACACAATCGGCACCCAGCCGTCGAAATGGTGCGGCGGATGCCACGATCCGGCGGTGCTCTATGCGGGTCTGATGGATACTCCGATCAAGCAGATCGTGCACCGTCCCGAGGCGCAGGCCGGGTTGGGTTGCATGATGTGTCACTCCATTGCCAATGTGAAGAGCACGATGGGGCAAGCAGATTTCTATCTGGAATATCCCAAATTGCACGAACTGGCGGCCACGAAAAATCCCGTTGCGCGTGCGCTGCATGATTTCGTGATCCGGCTGAATCCGGAGCCCCACCGGCGCGTATTCCTGAAGCCGTTCATGCGCGACCAAACGCCTGAGTTCTGCTCGTCGTGCCACAAGGTGCATCTGGATGTGCCGGTAAACAATTACCGCTGGCTGCGCGGTTTCAACGAGTACGACAACTGGCAGGCAAGCGGAGTTTCCGGGCAAGGCGCGCGATCGTTTTACTATCCTCCGAAACCACAGCAGTGCGCCGACTGCCACATGCCGCTGGAGGCGTCGAAAGATCAGGGGAACATCAATGGATTCGTGCACTCGCATCGCTTCCCCGGTGCGAACACGGCTGTGCCGACGGCTAATGAAGATGATGCGCAACTGAAGCTGACGGAAGGATTTCTGAAGAGCGGCGCATTGACTGTGGACATTTTTGCTTTGTCGCCCGAGCAGGTCCCCCTGAAGACGAGCGCGGCGATGCAGTCCGAACTTTCCACGACCTTCGCCGTTGGAGAGGAGGCGGAAAGCAAAGTGGTGGGCGAGTCAGTGGGCGAGGTTGCTCCGGTTAGCGCTCCGTTGAACGAAGTGCAGCCTGTGCTTCGCCGCGGCGACACGGTTCGCGTAGACGTGGTTGTACGTACGAAAAAAGTGGGCCACTTCTTTCCCGGTGGAACAGTGGATGCCTTCGACACATGGCTCGAGCTGAAGGGCACCGACGACAAGGGGCAGACAATTTTCTGGAGCGGAATGGTCGAAGACAACGGGCATGGTCCGGTGGAGAAGGGCGCGCATTTCTACCGCTCGCTGCAGATCGACGCGCACGGCAATCCGATCAACAAGCGGAATGCATGGGCAACGCGCGCCGTGGTGTACGTGCGGCTGATTCCTCCTGGCGCCGCCGACACCGTGCATTACCGCATGCAAATTCCCGAAAACGCGGGCAGCAAGATTACGCTGCATGCGCGGCTTTGTTATCGGAAGTTCAGCTGGTACAGCACCAACGACGCTTTTGCAGGACAGCCCGAACCAGCCGCGCCGAATTCGGTTGCTCCGGATTACGATGACCGTCCGACAGTATTTACGGCCTCGCTCAGCGGGGTTTCAGCAAAAGAAGAAAAAATTCCCGACCTGCCGGTGGTTGCGCTTGCCGAGAATGAAGTGACGCTTCCCGTGGTGGCGCACAATGCTCCGTCAGCGCAGCCCAGGACGATTACGAAGAAGGAAGAATGGCAGCGCTGGAATGACTA
>Ga0070731_10005461_pt1 | contig 10477 bp, 8 predicted proteins | sample Coa_R1_2_FD_66448 | JGI IMG/M metagenome (GOLD analysis project Ga0070731, IMG submission 66448) | Surface soil microbial communities from Centralia Pennsylvania, which are recovering from an underground coalmine fire - Coalmine... | ecosystem: Environmental > Terrestrial > Soil > Unclassified ... | reverse complement strand
GCGAAGTGGACCCCGCGGATTTCTTCGCGCACACGAAGGAAAATGTGGACGAGATGTATGCGAAGCTGCTGAGCGTCGTCGCGTCGGTGGGGAATCCCTGGCTGCGGCTGCTCCTCGAAAGCGTCGTTCAGGATCCGGAAATTGTTCCTCGATTGAAGCGGGCGCCCGCGGCCAAGGTGATGCATCATGCCTTTTACGGCGGGCTGCTCGAACATATTCTCAGCTTGTGCGATCTTTGCCGCGCGGTGCTCGGCCATTATCCCGAAGCGAACGCCGACTTGTTGCTGTCCGGCGCCGTCCTCCATGACGTTGGAAAGTTGCAGGAACTCAGCTACGAGCGCTCCCTTGGCTACACCGACGAAGGCCAGCTCCTCGGCCACATCCTGATCGAATATGACCTTGTCGCGAAAAAAATGGATGCGATCGTTGAGTTTCCACCCGCGCTGAAAACCCTGGTTCTGCATATGCTGGTTTCGCATCATGGGAAGTATGAATTCGGTTCTCCAAAGCTTCCCATGTTCCGTGAAGCCCTGATGCTGCATTATCTTGACGACCTGGATTCCAAGATGGCCGCCATCCGCTCCGCGCTTGACTCCGATCAGGGTGAAGGGAATTGGACTGCTTTCAGCGGGGCTCTGGAACGGCGCATCTTGCGCGCCGATCGTTTCCTCGCCGGTACGGACGCGCGCGAGGAAAAAAAATCTCCGGCCGAGGCGCCGGCCGGCGGCGGAGGTTCCTCGGATGGAAACGACTAACAACGCGGAAAGCACCTGCCAATCGCGCGGAGCGGGCCCGCGCCATTCGATTCTCGATCTCGCCCCGCTCGAACTGGAATGCTTGAGCGTTCTGTGGCCATTGGGGGAAGGTACGGTACGAGATATTCATCGCGCCCTGGCCTCCATCCGGCCGCGAGCCTACACTACCGTGATGACCATCATGGATCGCCTCGCGCAAAAGGGAATCGTTACGCGCCGGAAAGAGGGCAAGGCTTTCCACTATCAGGCCCGCCTGAGCGCCGAAGAAGCTCGCCTGAAAGCGGTTGAGAAAATCGTGGAAGGATTTTTCGACGGCTCGAAGGAGGCTCTCGCGGCGCACCTTTCTTCACTGGCCTCACAGCGGGGCGAGCCGCGGGAGTTTCAACCTCCCGCGCCTGCGGCCGTTGACGCGCCCGCTACGCCTGTTGCAGAATTGCGAACTCAAAATCTGGATGAGAGATTACTCTAAAGAAAATGTTTCCCGCGCCCTTCTCGATTCGCGACAAGCTTATTTCTCCAGGCACGGTCCTCGCGCCCATGGCCGGAGTGACGGACACTGTCTTCCGCCGAATGATCCGCAGCCTCGGCGGCTGCGGCCTGATCATGACCGAATTCACCAGCGCCGAATGCATCACCCGGAATTCCGCCCGCACCTCTCGCTATCTGTTTTTTGAACAGGACGAACACCCGATCACCGGCCAGTTGTTCGGCGCCGATCCGGACGTGATGGGGCGCGCCGCGGGCATGGTCGAGCAGTTGGGCTTTGACATCGTGGACGTCAACCTCGGGTGCCCCGCAAGAAAGGTAGTCAAGTGCGGCGGCTCGGGCCTGCTGCGCGATTTGAAAGCTCTCGAACAAGTCCTCCGCGCGGTGCGTTCCGCAGTGCGGATTCCGATGACCATCAAGATTCGCGCCGGCTGGGATGAAACCTGCATCGTTGCCGCTGAAGTTGCGCGCCTCGCCGAACAAATCGGCGTCGAAGGAATCGCCGTTCATCCACGCACACGCGCACAGGGATATTCGGGGCGCGCCGACTGGAACGTCATCCGCGACGTAAAACAAGCCGTGCGCATGCCTGTGATCGGCAATGGCGACATCAACTCGCCCGAGGACGCCATGCGCATGTTCAGCGAAACTGGCTGCGACGCCGTAATGATCGGCCGCGCCGCGTCAAACAATCCTTGGATTTTCCGCCAGATCGCCCAATTCGCCGGGACGGGGTCCTACACCGAGCCTACCGAGTGGGACCGTTACAAGTTGCTTTCCATGTATTTTCGGAACCTCGTCGATACGGAATGGCCGGATGCAATTGGGAGAATGAAGCAGTTCACCAGTTATTTTACACACGGCGTGCGAAACGGAAGCGAATTGCGAAGAAACGTGCACACGGCCCGAACTACCGCCGAAATTCTCGATCGAGTGGATACCTTTTTTGCCCAGACCGTAACCTGAGGAGGTACAGGGATGACCGCTGCCAGCGCTTCGACCCCAGCCCTCGAGCGCAGACGGGAACGCAGAGTCCCGGTTCATCTCCCGATCGTGGTTAGCGGAGTAGACCTCACGGGAACGTCGTTCGAAGAGCGCACTTCCAGTGAAAATCTTTGTCGTGGCGGCGCCGCCTTTGCCACACGCTATCCCCTCAATCTAGGCATCCACCTGGAAATCCAAATATCGGTTGTCCCCGCCCCGGCCAGTGAAGACAAGGAGTTTTCCACGCAGGGCCGAGTAGTCCACATCAAGCCGGGGAAAGACAATCATGAATTAATCGTGGGAGTCGAATTCACCGGCCCGCGCTTCCATCGCATGCATGTTTCGGAGGAGACATCGTAGGAAGGGCCTCAGCCAGTCCGGTTTTGATCTGAGTTATCTCGAAAGGCAGACAGGCGGGAGCCCGTCACACGGAATTCACCGCTCCAGCAAGAGCTGCTTATACGCCTCGCGCTTGCCCAGCCCTCGTTCCCGCGCCGCTTGTTTGAGCGCCGCCTTGCGGTCCAGCCCCGCTTCCGCTTCGAGTTGTTCGACGCGCTGCTTGAGAGACACCGACGGAATCGCCTGTATTTCTCCCTCCTCCGCCGGGCCGATCATCAATGTGATCTCACCACGCGGAGCCCGTTTGCGCGCCGCGTCCCGAAGCTCTCCAAGCGACCCCCGCAGGAATTCCTCGTGAATCTTGGTGACTTCCCGGGCCACGACGGCGTGGCGCGATCCGAGAATGTCCGCAGCATCGGATAGTGTTTCCGCCAACCGGTGCGGCGCTTCATAAAGCACGAGCGCCCTCGGTTCGGGCTTTAACGCGTCCAGCTTTTTCCGCCGGGCGCCCGCGCGCGGCGGCAAGAATCCCACGAACAGAAATTCCTCGGTAGGCAGTCCCGAGGCGGCGAGCGCGGCAACGAAAGCGGACGGGCCCGGAATCGGTACGACCGGAATGTGATGGCGCAGGCAAAGCACGACCAGCCGGTGCCCGGGATCGGATACGACAGGAGTGCCCGCGTCGCTGACCAGAGCGACCTGCGCGCCCTCTTCGAGCTGAATCACCAGTTCCGGCGCGCGCGTCAGTTCGTTGTGCGCGTGATAGCTGACCAATTCCTTATGAATCGCATAGTGCTGCAGCAATTTTTGCGTCTGCCGCGTATCCTCGCACGCGATCAGGTCCGCCTCTTTCAACACGCGTAGCGCCCGCAGCGTAATATCCTCAAGGTTGCCGATCGGCGTTGCCACAAGGTACAGGCAGCCTGTCGGAGAATTATCCTGAACGTCCGGCATATCGCATCCCTCAACCCCGCGAGTTTAACACGCGTCTCAGGTGGCACAGGCTTCAGCCTGTAGGTTTTAGTCCTCACATTTAAAAATGGACCCCCATTGTCTGAAGCCTGTGCCGCCAAAGGGACCGCATTCCAACCCGCGCAACGTGTTAATATAAATGATTCCATTCGTACTCTGAAGGAGACCAGCATTGCCGCTCTACGAATATCGCTGTCTCAAGTGCGACCGCCACACCGACAAAATTGAGAACATGAACGGCCCTCATCTGAAAAAATGCCCCCACTGCGGCGGCAAAGTCGAGTCCGTGATCACGGCCCCATCGATCCAGTTCAAGGGCTCCGGTTGGTACGTCACAGACTATGGCCGGAAAACAACGGGTGGCGATGGGGGCAAATCCGAGAAGGGCGATAAGGGCGAGAAAAGCGAGAAGGCAGAAAAATCGGAGAAATCGGAAAAGTCGGATAAGTCAGAAACGAAGCCGGTCTCGTCGTCGAAAGACCAGAAGAAAACCGGAAGCAAATAAGTAGGACGGGCTTCAGCCTGTCTCGTTTTGACTTTCCGCGGCCTGTACAAAAAATCCGTGGCGGCAAAAACCGGACAGGCTGAAGCCCATCCTACTACAGCGTCAGCCCCCGCAAATAATCGCGGAAATCCTTGCCGAATTCCTGATTTTCGAGCCCAATCTCAACGGTAGCTTTCAGGAAGCCGAGCTTGTCCCCGGCATCGTACGATTTCCCTTCATAAACGTACGCGAGCAGCCCGATTTCCTTCGCCAGCAGGCGCAACGCATCCGTAAGTTGGATTTCGCCCCCGCGCCCGGGCTTGGTCCGCTCGAGACAGTCGAAAATCTCGGGTGGCAGGACATATCGCCCGGTCACTCCCAGAGTCGAGGGCGCCTCGGCGGGACTTGGTTTTTCAACCAGATCGCGTATTTTTAAAATACGTTTGTTCTCGCCCGCGCCATTTTTCTGCTCCACGTCGACAATGCCGTACAGCCCGGTCCTTTCGCGCGGAACTTCTTCGACCGCTATGGCGCCCATTCCCGTGCTCTGGTAGACGTCGATCAGTTGCTTGGTGGCAGGATTCGGCCCCGGAATGATTACGTCGCCGAGCAGGACGGCGAACGGCTCGTTTCCAACCAACTCTTTGGCCACCAGCACAGCATGTCCCAGCCCCAGTGGTTCCTTCTGACGCGTGTAGCTGAAGTGCACCATGTTGCCGATATCGTGCACCAATTTCGCCAGATCGGATTTGCCTTTCTCTTCCAGAAAACCTTCCAGCTCAGGCGAGGAATCGAAGTGGTCTTCAATGGCGTTCTTTCCTCTGCCCGTGACAACAATAATGTTGTCAATCCCGGAGGCCACACACTCTTCGACGACATATTGGATCAGCGGCTTGTCGACCACCGGCAGCATTTCCTTGGGCTGCGCCTTGGTCGCGGGCAGAAATCGGGTGCCCAGCCCCGCGGCGGGAAGAACTGCCTTGCGAACGCGTTTTGGCATCTCGGCCATGGGTAATCGGTCCTGTAGCCACCTTACGTGGCGTTTCCGGGCAGTGTCAATCCATCGTTTGCCCTACGAGTTCCTATTATCTAATCTCTGGCGGGAATCGCAAAAGCGTAAATGCGGATTGCGGGTAGCCGCTTCGGCTGAGCCATTAGACAGCTGAGAAAACCGGGGAATGTATTTTGGGAGGACTTGGCATTGGTTTACTTTGCGCCCGCCTTCACGCGGGCATTTCAAATCCAAACCTGTGCCCGCCTGAAGTCGGGCGCTATAAAATCATGCGGTTTCAATCGCCCGAAGTGCCTGCCTGCTCGGATCGAGCGGGCTGTCTGCACATGCCGCTGAACCAATCGCGGAAACCTTCCTTTACAATGTCGCAGATGGTTTGCGCGTTTTCACCGATCACCTTCAGCCAGGCCATCACTCCCATCTGCGGGAAATAAATCCCGCGGAAGCACAAGCGCGCGATAAGAATATTGATGCGATAACCCAGTGGTTTGTGGTTGAACGCACGCACGGCTCGCGCGATCGCCTCCGGGCTGTAGGAATGATCCCACCCGTACCTGACCTCGGCGTGAGCTTCCTTGATGGTCATTTTAAGTGGCGTGTGCGCCATCGCAAAGGGTATGAATTCCTCCCAGTGTTTGGGTCGGGTCAGTCGTCCCGCGGCCTCGAGCCTCGCGTAGAGTGGCGTGGCGGGCAGAGGAGTGATCAATCCAAAGATCGGCAGCCCCGCCGGCCAAGTGCGGATTTGCTGAAGCGTCCGCTCCGCCACTCCGACTGTGTCGTTATCCATGCCGAACATGAAGGATGTGATCGCGAAGACGTTGCGATCGGCCAGCCTTTGCAGCACTGCGGCGTACTCACCTGGTTTGTTGAACCCTTTGTTCACATCGGCGAGGTTGGTCGGATCGATGGACTCCATGCCGATGAAAATCCATATGCCCCCCGAGGCGGCGATAAGGTCGACGAGTTCCTGGTCACGCAATAGGTTGGCGCTGATTTGCGCGATCCAGTAGACCTGGGCGTTGGCAGCAATGATGTCGCGCAATAGGGATTTCGTCCGTTTGGGATTAATGGCGAAATTATCGTCGATAAAGAAGACCGCAATCTGGCCTTGCTCGCTCTTGGCCCGCGCCTTGAGCAGCAGTAATTCATCCACAACGCTCTTGTTGCTCCGAAACCGGATGGAATCTCCAAAAAAGCCGGTAACGGTGCAAAATTCGCATCCGTACGGGCAGCCGCGCCCGGACTCCACGGGAATTACGCGGAACGTTCCCCAGCCTCCACGAAAACCCTTAAGCATAGGCCCTGCAAACTTGGGTACAACATTGAACTGGCGGAGGTCGATCGAATCCCACGGAATTGCCGGATAATCCTGAAGGCTTGGCTTGCGTTCCTGGCCGAATTCATCCACGGGTGCATAGGTGTCTTTAAGTTGGCCGCGCGCCGCATCCGCCACGATCTTCGGCCAGGTCTCATCCGCTTCGCCGAGAGCGACCGCGTCGGCATGGCGCTTCCCGGATTTCCGGCCAAGAGCCTCGTCGGGCAATTCGGTGACATGCGGTCCGCCCATCACTACGGGTACACCGGTCGCGCGCACGGCATCGGCCATGCGGTAGGCCTTCGCGATCATCCGCGTCATGGCGCCGATCCCAACGAGTCCTATGTTATTTTCGCGGACGAATTGCGCAATCCCCGCTTCGTCCATCGGCTGCGCGTTACCGTCAATCAGCACGACTTCGTGGCCCGGCGGCGTGAGCGACTGCAGCAGAAACATCCAAAGATGCGGCATGAAATTCCGCGTAACGCCATTATCAGGACTATAGAGCAATATTTTCATGGCCTTTTCTTCTCTGACGACTTGCCGGAAGGGCGGGCTCCGACGTTCCCGGCTTCGTCTTGCATTTCGTTCTGAAGGTTCAAGAACCGACGCCCTAACGGGCACGGCGGAAGGATTGAAGCGATCGGAGGGATTCTACCATTACTCTGGCACAAAATATGACGAATTATTGGAATGGAACATGTCAGTCAACAAGTGAGGGCAATTCAATTGCAATCGATCCTTTCAGCGCATGGCTGTAATTGGGGGTTGTCCCGTTGCGGACTAGATGCCCAGGTTTGGAGCCCTGCAGGGATGAAATGCCGTAGCCGACCGTGGCAGCGGTGACGAGCCTTGAGTCCCAAAGGCAGGCGCCTCGAAACGGGGGAGCGCACAAAGTTCTCTCAAGCGAAAGAATCCAACAATCAATTTGGCGAGTTGCGCGGACGATTCCCCCGGCTGTGCTAACATGAGAATTTCCACAGGTAAGGAAAGGGCCATGCCGACGCGCATTCTTGGTATCGAGTCTTCGTGTGACGAAACGGCCGCAGCAGTCGTCGTCGATGGCTGCAAAATTCTGTCGAGCGTCGTTTCCTCGCAGCTCGACATTCATCGCAAGTACGGCGGCGTCGTTCCGGAACTGGCCTCGCGCGAACACCTGCGCCAGATCGTTCCCGTGGTTCGCGAGGCTCTCCTTCAAGCTGGCCTCGAATTCAAAGATATCGACGCCGTCGGTGTGACGCAGGGCCCCGGCCTGGTTGGCTCGCTGCTCGTGGGAGTGACCTACGGCAAGGTCCTCGCCACGGAACTCGGCAAGCCGCTCGTGCCTGTCAACCATCTGGAGGGCCACATTCACGCGGTTTTTCTCGAGGCGCATCTGGGCGGGAAGACGCCCCAATTGCCTGCGGTTTGTCTGATCGTTTCCGGCGGACACACCCTGCTGTACCATGTAGAGGCCGCGGTGGAGAACGGCGGCGCCGCAAAGCGGGGCTTTAAGTACCGGCGTCTCGGCGGCACGCGCGACGATGCCGCGGGCGAAGCCTATGACAAAGTGGCGAGACTCCTCGCCCTCGGCTATCCCGGAGGCCCGATCATCGACCAGATTGCCGCGAAAGTTGCCGCGTCAGGTGAAAAATTCCGCGAACAGGACGCCTTGAATTTCAGCCCCGTGAAGATCAAAGGCAATCCATACGATTTCAGTTTCAGTGGAATCAAAACGGCCGCGCTGTACTACGTCCGCGCGCATCCTGAATTCGCCGGGGAAATCGAAGCACGAAAGAAAGCTCTTCAAGAAGGCCGCCGGAAAGCGGACGACCTGCTGCCGCTCTGCAGCCCGCGAACGCTCTCGCTGATTTCCAGATTCCAATCCGCCGTCGTTCGTGATCTCGTGACGCGTACGCTCCAGGCAGCGGCGGAAACGAATTCGCGCACCGTTTTGGTCTCCGGAGGGGTTGCCGCTAACTCCGAATTGCGAGATCGCTTCATGTCCAAGGCGCAGATGGGCGTAAAAGTATTTTTCCCCAGCCGCGCCCTCTCCACTGACAACGCCGCCATGATTGCGGCGGCCGCTTATCCCCATTTGCTCACCGGAAATTTGGCGTCGCCCGATTTGAACGCGGAACCGAATCTTCGCCTTGCCTGACGATGGCGTCTCTTCGTCGCTCATATCAAGCTGGCCGAATAGAAACCAACCGGCGAACCTGATATCCGCGAGCCCGTTTAAATTCCTCCATGCGGGAATGGTTCAAAAGAGCAGATTCCGGTCCTCCCCGAAAGAGAGGTACTGGTATTCCTAGCCATTCATTAGTGCTTGCGAATGGAATGTAATTGGATTATACAACTGCGACCCGCACCCCAAAAAATCGAACCGGGCATTTCAATATCTCGCCCAAAGGACCACAGATGCTCGGCGTACTGAATCGGATCCCTGCACGCAGAATCGCGCCCATAGCCATGCTGGTTCTTGGATGCTGCGCTTTTCCTGGGGCGCAGGAAAGCAGCGCGCAGTCGCGAATTACGGTCAGCGTTTCTCCGACCAGCGCGAGTGTGCAAGTTAGCACTGGGACGCAAAAAATTACAGCTACCGTTCGTGGAGATTCCAGAAATCGCGGCGTGACATGGACGCTCACTGGCACAGGATGCACTGGGAGCGCCTGCGGAACGCTGTCGGCTACTTCGAGCGCCTCGGGAGTGGCCATCACGTATCGCGCGCCCAGCGCGGTCCCGAATCCGGCGAAGGTCACGCTGACGGCAACATCAGTGTCAAACAATTCAAAGAAAGCCACTGCCACCATCACGGTGACCGCAGCCGTGTCCGTCAGCGTCTCACCCACGACGGCTTCGGTGATTGTTTCCGCCTCCAGGGGATTTTCGGCCACAGTGACAAACGACCCCGCAAATCACGGCGTCACCTGGGGCCTGACTCAATCGGGAGCGGCGTGTACAAGTTCGTGTGGAACGCTTTCCGGTCAAACCGCCGCCTCAGTAACGTATACAGCCCCGGTGTCTGTTCCTGCCAATCCGACGATCACCCTGACCGCCACGTCCGTTCTGGATTCAAGCAAGAAGGCAACCGCAACTATCACCGTCACATCGTCCACGGGCACCGTGAGCGTCACGATTTCTCCAAAGCGGGGCGGGCTGGTCATGGGACAGACTCTCGCGGTTACGGCCACGGTAACAAATGATGTCGGCGCGGCCGGTGTCGCCTGGACGGCTTCCGGCAATGGTTGCTCGGGCGTAACGTGCGGGACATTCACGACTGTAACCAACGCTTCCGCGACTTACGCGGCCCCTTCCGCCGCCGGTACTTATACGATCGCAGCAACCAGCATCGCCTCTCCCGGGGCCAGCGCCTCCGCAACGATTGGAGTCACCAACCTGACCGGGGTCACCACCTATCACAATGACCTGTTGCGCGACGGTACAAATACCAGTGAGTTTGCCCTGACGACATCGCTTGTCACGACCACGACATTCGGCAAGCTCTTCTCCTGCCAGACGGATGCTGCCATCTACACGCAGCCCCTCTGGATGCCACAGGTGCTGATTAACGGAGCCCTCCATAACGTGATCGTTGTGGCCACGCAAAATGATAGCGTCTATGCATTCGACGCCGACGCGAGCCCCTGTATCACTCTGTGGCATGTGAATCTTCTGGATTCCGCCCATGGAGGAACTTCGGGCGAAACCAGCGTACCCTCCAGTCTGGTTGGCAGTGGATATGGCGATATCACGCCGATGGTAGGAATAACGGGCACGCCGGTGATCGATCCCAATACAGGTACCATTTATGTCGTCAGCAAATCCGTGAATGCCGGCTCCCAGTTTTTCCAGCGCCTGCACGCCCTTTACTTGACCAACGGCAGTGACCAGGTTACGCCGGAAAATATCAACAACTCGATTACGGTGCCGGGAACGGGCGACGGTTCGGTGAACGGAGTATTGGCCTTTGATCCACGGTACCAGAACGCGCGGTCAGGCCTGGTGCTCAACAATGGGGTGGTCTATGTCAGCTGGGCTTCCCATGAGGACACCGATCCATATCACGGCTGGGTGATCGGATTCAGTGCGTCGACGCTCGCTCCTGTACCGAACGCGGTTTTCAACACCACTCCCAACAGCGTTGGAAC
>Ga0070731_10005460_pt1 | contig 10478 bp, 6 predicted proteins | sample Coa_R1_2_FD_66448 | JGI IMG/M metagenome (GOLD analysis project Ga0070731, IMG submission 66448) | Surface soil microbial communities from Centralia Pennsylvania, which are recovering from an underground coalmine fire - Coalmine... | ecosystem: Environmental > Terrestrial > Soil > Unclassified ... | reverse complement strand
CATCTGCTTCAACGTCGTCGTGTACCCGCTATTTTTGCCAAGAGCGTCGTGGACCTCGCGCACGGTGCTCGGCCCGAGGTGCCAGAGGGCAGCGAGAATGTCGAGTTCTGCGTCGGACGGGAGCGGGAGCATTTCGGGCTTTCTGGACAGGCGCGTCACGTTGCCAATTTAAATACGAGCATGATCGTATGTCAACGATCCAGATCGTATGTTATGAGGGCGCGCTAGGCGTACGGTCGAACAATCCGTCCGGGTGACGAACGAACTGTGAGGCGAGACCCTTCCGAACAGCGGGCCAAATCAAATAGGGACCAAGTCTTCGACCGACACGAAAGGCTGTATTCGCTTGCGATTGCTCTTTGCCTGACCGCGGCCGTTCTAGGACGGGACAGCTCATGCGGGAGCCGTCCATCGCAGACCGATCTACTCGGCCCGCAATGCCACGGCAGGATCGATTCGGGTGGCCCGTCGGGCGGGAATCAACGCGGCAACAAGGGCGACGCCTACTAAGACGATCACTCCCACTCCGAGTGCGACCGGGTCGAGCGGCGCAACCCCGAATAGCCGAGTCTCCAGCCAGCGTGAGACGCCGCAGTAGAGAGCCAAGCCCAACGACACCCCCAGAGCCGCTTGCGCCGCGACTCCGTTGAACACTTCGCCGAGAATGTCACCCGACGAGGCCCCGAGCGCGGTGCGAATGCCGAAATCGCGCGTGCGCTCCATGACGAGCTGGCTGATGACGGAGCCCACGCCCGTCGCAGACAGCAACACCGCGAGGAGCGCGACTATCGCGCTCAGCCTCGCAAGCACGCGGTCCTCGCTCAACGCTTCGGCCACCTCGTCCTGGAGCGGCCGGAGCGTCGTGATCGGTACGGACGGATCCACCTCGTGAACGACTTGGCGAATCCGCTGCATCGCAGAATTGGCCGGCTGCTCGGAACGCACCAGGATCGTCCCGTAACGGAACGTGGACGTGCGCGTGTGGTACAGGACGTCGCGTGGCCCGCCGCGGACAGCGCCCGAGCGTGTGTCGCTCGCCACGCCGATCACCAGCGCCGTCGACGACAGCACCGCCATGCCCACGTAGCGCTCAAGTTCGAACGTGCGGCCCACCGCCGGTTCGCTCCCGAACAGCTCTCGCGCGAGCGTGGCGTTGACGACGATCGGCATGGGATTCACCGACTCCGCCTCGTGAGACTCCGCGGTCGTGAACGTGCGGCCGGCCAAGAGCGGCATACGAAGAACCTGGAAGTAGTCCGGGGACACCTTGCTCACCAGAGCGGTCTTCCTTTGTGCGTCGGACATCGAGGACGTCTTGACGCTGATGGTCGCGCGATTGATGGTCAATGGATTCGGATGTGACTCGGCCACGAGATCGAATCCCGCCCGCCTCAGTGCGTCCATCGTCGCCGCGACAATCCGGGCTGTACGGGTTCTGTCGTAGCCCAGGTCGTCGGGCCTCAGTTCCAACTCGATGACATGATCGAGGTTCAGGCCGAGATCGGTCGCGAACAGATTCCCCAGCGATCGATTGAGCACGCCAGCGCCGGCGACCAGAGTCAGCGACAACGCGATCTGCACGACGACGAGACCTCGGCGCATCCGGTGAGGCGATGCGACGGACCGATTGCTTCGTCCGAGCACGCCGAGAAAATCCGTGCGAGATGCGAGCACCGCCGGGAGCAAGCCGAACGCCAGCACCGTGGCCATGGCGACGAGCACGCAGAAGGCGAGCACGCGCACGTCGATTTCCACGCCGGTGGCGCCCGTGAGCGCCGGGACGTACGAGAGCACTCGCATGCCTCGAAGGGTCGAGGTAAGGAGGACGGCGGTGAGAAGGCCCAGTCCAGCTGCCACGATTCCAAGTCCGACAGACTCCACCAGCAACTGACGAACGATTCGCCATCGTCCGGCGCCGATCGCCAGACGGACGGCGGTGTCTCGCTCGCGTCGCGCCGCTCTCGCCAACAGCAGATTCGCCGCGTTGGCGCAGGCCAGGACGAGCAACAGCGACACCGCGCCTATCAGCAGCCAGTAGAGCTGGAGCGCGGCCGTGCTGGTCCGGTTCGCGGGCACAAGGCCGGCGTCGACAAACGGCATGAAGCCGGCGTCTCGGGGCGGCAGCGCCTTCGCTGCGCTGGCATATCCGGCCTGGAGCTGCTGCTCGATCAGCTTCAGCGAGCTGCCGGGTCGCGCGCGGCCGACGAGCGACATTGATGAGCTGTCGCCGGTCACCATGCGCATGCTGCCGTACGGCAGCCACACGTCGGTGTCACCCACGCGAGCGGTACTGCCCCATCCGCGAAACCGATCGGCGACGCCAATGATCACGAACGGATGGCCGTTCACCGCGATAGTCTGACTCAGCGCACTCTGCGCACCGTCAAGCTTGTCTCGCCACAGATCCTCGCTGATGACCGCGACGTTCTCGGAACCACGGTCGGCTTCGACGTCGGTGAAGAGGCGCCCCAGGCGCGCGCGCACGCCGAGCGCGTCGAAGAACTGGCTGCTCACGAAGTTGGTTCCTTCGAGTGTCGGCGCTTGCCCGGCCGGAATCGTAACGGCCAGCTCGCTGCTCCCCGACGCAAAACCCAGTCGCATTAGTCCGCCGCTAGCGGCAGCTCGCATGGCGGGAACGCCGGACGGATTCCCATACGCGGAGGTGTTCGGCGATCCCGGCGGCCGAAACGTCACCGTGACGAACTCGGCACCCGCGGCGACACCGGGCACTGGACGGAACAGGATGAAGTTGAACACGGCATAGATCGCCGTCGTTGCACCGATGCCGAGCGCGAGCGTGCCGGCGATCGACAGGGCCGACCACGGTTGGCGGATGATCGTCCGAAATGCCAGCCGGAGATCGGCGCCGAATGAGCCAGCGACCCGTCGCATCTGATCGCACGATTATGGCTCTAGCCTGGTCTGTGTCCTGTGCAAGACTGCACATCGGCGCCTCGAACACGACGGCTAGAAAATTGGCCCTATCGGCTGCGGCTGGAGCAGAGTCAAGGACGGTTCGCTCGGCGTGAGGAGCCGAATGCTAATCCACAGAAAACTACACTTGGCGGCTCCAAGGTCGGCAGACCGCGCCCCTCTGAGGTGAGTACCGCTCTGACCGGAGTCCGTTTCTATCGCCGCTGCAGGTCAAGGCGCCACAGCTGAAGTCGCGAGGCAATGGGCCCAGCAAATCGCTGATCGAAGCCCGGATTCGGATGCAGCGCGAGGAGGCCCTTGATACTGAGGTCAAATGAAGTGTCCCGATCTGGCCCGTTGAGCGCGATCACAGATTCGCGATGGCCTCCGAGGAGGGCGACCTTGAAAATCTGATATGCCAGTTCGTGGCCTTCTCCCGATTCCTCGCTGATGAGGATCGATAGGCCGTCTGGCGTCCAGGCGATTCTTCCGTTCGTTCCCTCCGTGCGATAAGGCCCGTAGAGCGGGTGGTATTCGCAAGTGTCTAGATTGACCGTCCCGAGTGTGGCTAGACCCTTCGTGGACAGGGCTATGGCGAGGGTTCGCCCATCGGGACTAAGCGACAGTCCGACCGAATTGCGTTCGCTTGGACCGGCCGGGCGATCCGGCAGATGACATCGCGGCTTGAGCTTGCCGGTGGCCATATCGATCGCGACAATCCGGCTTACCCTAACGTCCTTCGTCGAATCGCTTCTGAAGGCAAAAGCCGTGTCGCGGACAACAGCTGGCACCAGTTCAAGATCGCGCCCTTCGTCGTCGCCCAAGAATCCGGTCGTTGAAGTAGGGCTTCCATAAACAAACGACTCAGGTGCACGCTCGACTTCATCCCAGAAATCAGTCGCCTGTTGTAGTGACAAGCCGCGCACCGGTGGGTACCAAAAGAGACCTCCCAGTGGTCTTCCGATGCTCTCAATGACCTCGCGACTGTTGTTTAGAGACAGTGCAATCACCGACCAGAGGCGGCGTGCATCATGACTTTCATCGGTTCGGCGCCTCAGGAATCGAAGTTGTTCGCCGTCGTCAGACCACTTCGGCTGAGACCCAGCAATGACCTGTTTGATAACAGGCTGTCCGACGTAGCTCTGGAACGATGCAGCGAGGTCGGTGAGATAGATGTAGTCACGCTGCGGAAGAGGCCGAAAATAGTACGCGTGTCCGTCTGTACCAACCGTTAAGGCCATTGCGTCGCCGATGTCTGATCTCTCTGCCGTCAGGGCGCCGACGGCCCGGCCATTTGTGACGGCTACGGACCACAGGTCAATACCCGTAGAAACGTTGCTGGTGAAGTAGAGTCGATCGCCTCGTGGGGACCACGCGGGGTTTTCATTTTCCGCGGAGGTCACGACGGCATCGGTCTGCTGGCCGGTGCCGTCGCTAGTCAGCAAGTAGATGTGCCGAATCGGATTGCTAGTGTCGGTCTCCGGCGGCCCGGCATAGGCGATGTATTTTCCGTCGGGTGACGCTCTCGCGGCGGGTGGAAGAGCGACATTCCAGCGATGCTCATCGATGGTGGTGATTTTCCCCCAGGGAGTCTTGACGATGCTGATGTGGCCGTCAGTTGATACCCACGCGAGTTCGTGGGGCGGCTCAGTGAGGTCGGAAGAGCAGCGGCAGTGTTGGAGCGAGACTAGAAGCGACCTGCCGTCCGATGCCCAGTCGTAGATCGCGTCCACGTCCGCCGCAACGGAACCGAGAATTAGACGAGGAACGCCTCCGTCAAGATCAACGGTCCATAGTTGAAGTGGGCTGACCACGGACGTGGCCAATCCCAGAAAGGCCAGACGCTTCGAATCGTGGGAAAACACCGGATTCGCGATTCGGCGGCGATCTTCTGACGATCCCGGCACGTCGACCGAGAGGGATGCAGGCAGTACCACAGACCGTAGCTTTCCGGTTGACACATCGCGAATCCGCAAATCGCCGGCCGCTGTGTTGGCGGCGACGATCCACCGGCCGTCAGGACTGACGGCGAATCCGCCAGCTTCGACATTCGGCCCAAAACATTCATCACAAACCAGCTTCGACGACTGATCCTGCGAACTTCCCAGCGCGAATCTCCAAATTCCCCAAACACAGACTATGGCTATCGCGACAAATGGCCACCATCGGCGCGTGTCACCGAAACCGGCGCTGTCGTTGCTCGCCGAGCGAGTCGGAGCAGCGGCGAGCAACGCCCGTTCAAGTTCCTCCGCACTGCCATGACGGATAGATGGATTGGCGTCTATCGCACGTTCGATTGCCGCGGCGATTCGGAGTGGGAAACGAGGCCTTATCTGTCGCAGTCCCGTCTTTGCTCCCCGGGCATGTGCCTCCCTCAAACCTTGCAGCGTTGCGGCCTGCACAGGGAATGAACCCGTGGCCAAGTGGAAGAGGAGGATGCCGAGGCCATAGATCTCACATCGCACCGATCCGGCCTGTCCCTTCAGGATCTCGGGCGCAATGTAGAGAGGCGTTCCCGCCAGCTCGACCACCGGGCCATCGGCACTCCGGAGTTCGTCCCGACCCGCGCCAAAATCCGTCAGCACGATGCGGCCATCCGGCGTCTGCAGGACGTTCTGGGCTTTCAGATCGCGGTGCAATAGGCCCGCCTCGTGCACGGCATCGAGTGCGCGACAGAGGGCCACGCCAATTTTCACCACGGCCTCAGGCTCGAACGGCCCGCTCAAGTGAAGGTGTTCCTCGAGAGTCATCCCCTCGATGAATTCCATCCACACACCCACGCGTCCACCGATGCGCTCCGCACCGTACACGGTCACCACGTTCGGGTGTTTGATTCGGGCGAGCAGCCGGCCCTCTTCAATTACGACAGACTCAACGGTCTCGTCGCCGTGCGCATGTCGACGAAGCAACTTGAGCGCGACGATGCGGTCTAACCGAGCGTCATGTGCGCGATAGACATCACCGAAGTTGCCGCCGCCGATTCGCTCGAGAACCGTGAGCGGTCCCCACTGCCAAGGAAACGTCTCAATCGGAGCGTCCCATTCGCCCGACGCGTTTGTCTGCGCGATCCGATCGATGACCTGTAACTGCTCGATCAGACCGCGGTCATCCGCCGTTAGCGGATCGGATGGGACTGAGGTCCAGTTAACTGCTCGGCCGTCAGCTATCGCGTCAGTGATGTCAGCAAGAGGATCATCAGCCACTAGCGTCCATCTTCCTCCGAGTCGCTCGATGCTGGGCCCGTGCGGTTCAGGCGCTGCATGCGTTTCGCCAAGCCAGCAATCGCGCGGCTGACCGCCATTCGCGCAGCATCCGGTGATGGCTTTCCCGCGATCTCCGCAATCTCGCGATAGCTCAGTCCGAGCTCGACTCTCGCGATAATAAGCTCGCGCTCGCCGGCACTCACTTCGGCAAGAGCCTTTTCATAACGTTCCAGCGCCTCGGCCCCGACGGCCTGCTGCAGTGGAGACTCCTGCGGATCTGGAATCTCAGAATCGAGTTCAGCCTGCGGTGGAAGCCGTTTCGCGCTGCGGATCTCATCGCGAATCCGGTTCATGACGACCTGCCGCAGATACGCCAGAAACGCCCCTTCGCCCCGATGTTCAAACCCGTCCACCTTCTTAAACGTCCGGACCAGTGCATCCTGAACAAGGTCGTGGGTATCCGACAGCTGACGCGCCCACGGCGGCAACCGGCGGCTCGCCCAGCGGGCTAGCCCCGGAAGGTACCGGGCGAATAAATCGTTGAGCGCAGACTCGTCGCCCGCCCGCGCCCGAGTCAGAAGCGTTAGCGTCGACAGCCAGTTATCGTCAGCGGCCAAAGCCACGTCTCCAGTTTATCCAGCCACGCCGTTCGAGCACGACGTGAATTCTGTTCGGTTCGATGAATCGAGGCGTTTTTGAATGGTAGAGCGCAGCGTACGAACGGTCATCACGACATCGCCGGTAGGGACGGCTTCCGATAAAGCACGTTGACGCGGAAAGTGACGAGGTTCGGCGTGCTCGTTCCCATTCGTTTCACCAAACAGAGGCGTTCTTCGTTTTCTCAAACCCAACCGAGGCCATCTGCCTCGGCAATGACCGTGGAGCAGCACATGCGTTCCCCCCGGAATGAACAGTTTATGAGACGTTTCACGTTTGCGGCGGCGGTAATGCTCCTCTTCGGAACCGGCGCCTACGCGTCGCCAATCACGTTTGACTTTACTGCCGTCGTTCGAAGTGGAGAGGTTGGGAACCTACCCGGCGGCCTAGCAGGGGATCTCGTCTCCGGAAGCTTTGCATATGATTTGGTCGGTACCGATAGGGATCCGAGTCCGAGCGCCGGCCTGTTTCCGATGAGCGCTCTCTCATTCGTCGCGACGGTCGACGGCACGACCTTCACTTCAACGGGGAACACCTTGCTGGTCGTGGAGAACGACGCGCCCGCGGGTTCCGGCACGCTTGTGGACGATTTTAGTTTTTCATTTTCGTCAGGCAATGCCCCAGCCGGTCTAACGGTGACCGAACTGGACCTCGTGCTCGAAAACCTTGGGCCGGGATCACGTCCGCCGTTCTCTTCCGACGCGATTCCGTCGACGCTGGACCTTGCTGATTTCACAACCGCTTCTGTGAACTTAGGAATTTTCAATGGACGAGATACGCGGTTCACCCAAGCCGACATACAGACTCTATCCCCCGAAGTCACCGCGGACGCCGCGGTTCCAGAATCAGGAACGCTAGTACTGTGCGGCGTGGGGCTCGCGTGCTTGAGTCTGCTTCGACTTCGACACGGATAGGTCGCACTCTTGCTGGCCACAATCATTCTTCTAGCAACAGCAACTGGGTGGCCCCGTTTTACAAGGCAGACGTCGTTTACATAGTGCGTCAGGCGTTATGACGCTAGCGAGGAGATGACTCAGTGTCTTTTCGGAAACTGCTCATTGGGGCGGCGCTACTCGCCATGAACCACTGCCCGACCGACTCTAGCGGCTCCCGAGCTCTTCTGAAGGCGTCCGCGAACCTAGATCTAGGGGGAGTTCAGAACGCGCTTCCGCACGCTGACGTGAACGCTACCGATGGCGACGGGCAAACGCCTCTGATTATCGTCTCGGAGTTCAGCGCAATGCCCGCTCAGGTCGACGATAAGAGTGAGATCGTGAAGATTCTTCTGTCCCAGGCTGGAATCAATGTGAACGCCGTCGCTAAGAATGGCGCATCGGCACTCTATGGTGCAGCAGGAGTCTGCGACGACCTCACCGCACAGCGTCTGCTGCATGCGGGGGCGGACCCTTCCCTACGAATTGCATCATCAGGACCTAACCATGGATGGAGCGCCTTCGACGCCGCGTTGGAGCAGGTCGTGAATCACCCGCGTCCCGGATGCAACGCGGTTTTCTCGACTCTTCCACCCGATCCGGGACCGGCCGATCCGGGACCGGGTGTCTCAGCGGTATGGCTACGCCTGGCGGACGCGGTTTGTCCGATGAGTCCAGCCTACCCTTGCAAGGGACAAAACATGGACGTTGGGTACAAGTGCGGTTGCAAACTGGCGGATTTTCCCAGCGCGGACATCGATGGAGATCCGGAAGTCTGGGTTTCTGGAACAATCAAGCGGCCTGGCCCAACTGACTGTAAGAACTACAACGATGACCCCTGCTTTTATCCGCAGATCCAAGACACCCCAGGTTCGAAGCTGTGTGACGAGCAGTACCATCTCTGTGACCCCAACACACTACGACAGTACAGCGCCTTCACCAAAGAACGAGATTTCACATTTGACATCGATCTAGACAATGGCTCCGCGAAGATGATCCAGTCCTTCCTGCCGCCGAAGCTTTCGCCTTCGCCGATCCACGTCGAGGCGGTTGGGTTCGCACGCTCAGGCACACCTGGCTCCGGCGATGATGGCGTCCCGCTCTTTCGCGGCTGGCAAGAAACGGGAGCGTGGACAGTATTATTTGACGGCGCACCGTTCTACCCCGAAGGAAATCCCAATGCGGCCAATGAGCACTTCGCAGCCCTCAGTACGTGTCCTCAAGTGCGGGTTCGTGGAGCACTCGTTGTGGACGGACACTCTTGGGGAACAACTGTAGAACTCCATCCAATCAGTGAAATCAAGATTGTGCACAACGGCACAAGTTGCCCGCCGAAGTGATTGGTTGGACCTGGTCTCGTCCGTGATCGCCGTTTCATGCAACTGAGAATGACCTGCCCGGTGTCGGCGGACCACTTGGTCCTAGAGAACAGCCTCAAGGACGCTATCGATTCAAGGCTCCCGATAATTTCGACGCAACTGAGCAAGCCAATCCTCGAGAATCTGAAATTTAGGATTCACGAGCCCTCCATTGGGACCAAGCTGCTCTTCAAGGGATGCCGCCTTGAGGCGCGAGATGAACTCTCCATGGTGCCCGATCTCCTCCGGCCGGATGGCGAGAATCCCCACGCCCTCGTTCCTCTGGCAGTAGATACACCAACTGCCGGTGTCGGGAGCGCAGGCAAACCGGCCCAAGTCGAAGCGGTCGAGCCATCCCCATCCCGGCTTCGGGCCGTTCAGGACTGGTCGATACGACTCTGCCGAGGTATCTCTCATGATCGAGAAGAGTTCCTGGGGATCGGCCTCTAGGGAAGCCACCGTGACACATACACTGCCTTCGGCGGCAAGGGCCATCTGTGCGGCAGAGACAAACGACAACTTGAACACGAATTCACAATCAAAGAACAAGAAGCGGGACCACGTCTCGACAAAAACCGATTCCGGGAGGGCTCGACCCGGCAGTATGGATCGGGTTAGATTGCGAATCGAATCTGCACAGTCGGACATGGCTGTCATTACCAACGGATCTTAAACAGAACACCGGCCTGTACGGTCTTGACTTGTGCGCCCATGGCTTTGGTGGAGGTCCTAGTGTAGAACGTGATCGTCGTGTCGCCTCGGACAAGGATCGGCTTGCCGTCTGCGGCGACGCCCGGCTCGAACCCGATCTTACCAAGAGCGGACTTTAGCTCCTCATGTCCCATGTTGACTGTGAGATCCGGTTGGGCCGCACCTCGGGCGGTGCCGCTAGCGTCAACCTCCAATCCGGGGATTTCATCCAGCGGCGGGTACAGGCTGCTGTCGGCGACCGTGCCGGCAGCCCCAAGGCCGGCCTCCGCACCGCCTGCGGCCAAACTGACGGCGAGTTCCATGATCGAGAATGGCAACGTCCACAGATCGACGGACGCATTGACGATCCCGTTCACCAAGGACAAAGTGTCGCCGATCGGCCCAAACACCTGTCCGAACGTGGGATTGGTTGGTGGCTGATTCTCCGGATTGGTCGGATCATCCGGCGGCGTGGTGGTTATCGTGTTGGGCGGGCAGTGACCTCGGCCGCGCCCACCCGTATTGCCGGTATTGTTCGATGTGTTGTTCGTGTCGGTCGGCGGTGGCTGACTCGGTTCCGTCTCGCCGTTTCCCCGATTCGGATTCCCACCCAGGGCGTTCACAATGTCGTCGTACCCCGAACTCAGCTCACCGCCGCCATCAATGATCGCCGGTCCGTCAGGCCCATAGTTGTAGCTGTCGCACGCGGCCGTTGGACAATCGTA
>Ga0070731_10005459_pt1 | contig 10478 bp, 9 predicted proteins | sample Coa_R1_2_FD_66448 | JGI IMG/M metagenome (GOLD analysis project Ga0070731, IMG submission 66448) | Surface soil microbial communities from Centralia Pennsylvania, which are recovering from an underground coalmine fire - Coalmine... | ecosystem: Environmental > Terrestrial > Soil > Unclassified ... | reverse complement strand
TTTTCAGCACCAATTCCTGGACGTACGACGGCCTGAACCGGCCCACGACGGAAACCACGCGCGATGGTGCAACCACCAGTTTCGGCTATGACGCCTTGGGCGACCTAACCAGCCGCTCGATGGCGGGTGGTTTGAGTTGGAATGCCACTTACAACAGTGCCGGACAGATTTTGACTCAGGGCGATATCAGCGGGGGGCAGAATACGCGCAATTTCACCAATACGTACAATCCGTCTGGTCCATTTGCCGGGCTGCTCAACACCACCGCCGACAATCGTGGTGTCACTCAAACCAATAGTTATGACGATTATCTGCGGATCATCGGTGTTGGCACTTCCGGTGCGCTGGCGGCACAACAGATGTCGTGCGCGTGGCAATACGATGTTCGCGGATTGCTGACGAACATCACTCAATCTTTCGCCAATACCAATACGGGGCCAACCACGGTCATCAGCCGTCAGTTTGATTCCTATGGGCAGCTTCTTTCCGAAAGCGTCTCTCCCGGTGCGACCATCTCACAAAGTTGGGACGGGGCAGGACGCCGCGTTCAGAGTGGTAATCAGGCTTTCCAATATCAGGCCGATGGCCGCATTGTCGGCGTGAGTGGTTCCACATTTGGCTACGGCGACGATGGCCTCTTGACCGGCCGGACGAATAGCTCGCGGACTGTGGTCATCAATTCGCGAGATGGTGAAGGCAAGTTGTTGCAAGAAACGACAACGGCCAATTCCTCCACGATTTTGACTGAAAATTGGAATTGGACCGGCGACGACATGCCTGCGAGCTACACGGCGGCTCGGACTGATTACACGGATTCACGTCAGTTCACTTACGGGGCCGCAACTCGTCGACTGACACAGGAGACGTTCAATCTCAACGGAAGCCAGTCGGTCACGAACAATTTTACTTACGACCATGGCACCGCTGCCGGTTTGGGTGTGTTGACCGCGGCAGGTGAAGGCTCCAATTCTTGGTCCAGCGGCCTCGATGCGTTCTCGCGAATTTCAAGTGAAACGAATTCAATCATCCACCGTACAGCAAATGGCAATGTAAACGGCGCGGCGACTTTGCGCGGTTATCTCAACGGCCAGCCGCTTAACGTCACATACGACCCGCACGCTGCCAGCGTGTGGTACTCGGACATCGCTTTAAGCGCAGGCTCATCCAATACGCTTTCCATTTACGCCGACCATCCGAGCGGCCTGTTCACCACCAACCAGAACAATTCGTTTACAGTCGCATCCGGCGCATTTGATTCCGAGCAAAGCCAGTATGACGGCGCGGGCAATGTGACCAACCGCGTGTGGAAACGCTCCGACGGCACGGTTGTTCGCACACAAAGTCTCACCTGGGATGCTTTCGGGAACCTGGTCAACGTGACCGACCTCGATGGCACCAATAACGGCTACAACATCATGTCCGTTTTTGATGGCTTGGGGAGGCAAGTTCAAACAATTGAAACGACCATAAGCAACAATGTGGCGCTCGTTACAAATCCGGCGCCAGTGATTGTCACTTATGCTTACGATCCACAGGTCGAATTTCTAATTGAATATGTGGGCATCACCCAGGGCGAATCTTCGCGCCAGGATTGGTTTGCGTATGGCCCAGACATGAGCGGGCATTACGGCGGGATGCACGGAATCGGCGGCTTGGATTCGATTTCCAGCACGGCGGGGACACTCAACACAATAGCCGTTGCCATTAACGACGCCTTCGGAAACGTCATTGGCGCCATTACGAACAGTGTCCTCACTTGGAATCCATCGCGGGAAAGTCTGTATGCGCCGGTCGAGGGCTATGCGCCGCCGCGCCTCTCGCTTGACGCGCCGGCTTTCGCCAGCTTGGCGTGGCGCACCCGGCCAGTAAATGCCGTGGGCTTTGTTCAACTCGGATTACGGCCTTATGACCCGGTTCGTCGCGCCTTCATGGCCGCGGACCCGCTTGGGCATGATGCCGATGCCGGCTTGAACACCGCATTCGGCGGAAATCCCGCTGCATTCTTCGACCCCGACGGATGCGATTGGAAGCAAGCTTATGCTCAGGTCTCTCAGCAGAACAACTGGCAGACATTCAACGGAGAAGAAATCCTAGCGCAGCCTTTTGCAATGTCCACGCCTTACCCATCGCAATATGGGAGCAGCATCGGCGTCTGGGTGCGTAATGACGATGGGACCGCGTCGTGCCTGCACATGTCCCCAGGCGCATTTTTGTCAGGAGGCTTTGCGCCTGATACCTCCTTTGGCACATGGGCGGCGAATACCTTCTGGAATTCCGACAATATAAAAGCCGCATGGAGCGAGTTCTCTAATCCGGACCTCAGCAGCGGATGGGGTGTCGCAACTTGGGTGGACTCCGGCGTCAGTTTGGTCGCCAATAGTGCAGATGCGGTCGCAAATACGATCCCCGTTGTTGGCACAGTTAAATCGGCAGTTGAGGATGTCGGCAAAGCCGGGATTAAGTCCGTAATAGGGGCGTTTTCAAAGGACACAGCGGAAGTCGAAGCAAAGCAGGTTGAGCAGGCAATAGCCGCAGATGTTAAAGGTGTCCGTCCGTACCAGGTTGGAACATACGGAGACCTTCGCAGCAGTTCTCTGTCGTACGATGACTTAGCGCTTGACCATCAGCCGTCAAATGCTTCAAACGTGGCACGTATGGAACAGGAACTCGGACGTCCTTTGACTCCGGATGAGTTGGCGCAAGTTCGAGATCAGGGAACTGCTGTGGCAGTTCCTCAAGACTGGCATCAATCACAAAGCCTTACGTACGGTGGGCGCAACACGGCTGCCCAAATTGCTGGCGACGCAGCGGATCCACTTGCTGCCGCAACTCGTGATTCACAGGCTATGGTGAATGGCGCAAGCGCTGAAAATCGTGCTGCAGCCGAAGCTGCTGCGGCCGAAGTGCAGCGCCGCGCAGCCGGACTTTGAGCTATATTACGTCTAATGAATCTTAACTTCGACCACTTGCGGACCTTGCTGCGCATACGGGCGGATGATCCGACCGTGACGGAGTTGACTAAGCGAAAAGCTAACGAGATTAGTCGCGTGGCGCACACCGGCTACGTTGACCTTTTCGCAGAGGGGATTTCCGTAATGTTCAAAGAAGCCGCTTGGGTGGTCCCAGAAAGCGAGATTACCGATCCTAAAACTCTTTATTTGGACGCATTTCATTTTCGCTGTGGAGGGCAAAATGGGTACTCTCAATACAAAGGGGAGTTTCCGCAAAACCTCGCTTTCGGAGATTCGCGTCAAGAAATCGAAAGGAAGCTGGGCAAACCGTCGGCTATCGGTGGTGGAGGTTACAGCAAAATGCTTAAAAAACCGATACCATATTGGATAAAATACTCGCTCGAAAAAGACTGGCTCCATCTCCAACTTGATGCAAACGGGAACCTCGAAATGGTCACTCTTCATGTCCCAGACTTGCAAAAACTAGAGGCCCAAAAATTGTGATGGTTAATAGTCAAAACTCAAAAAAAGTGCGGTTGTGACATCAGTTGAACTTTTCAGCCGATTGGAGACAATTGCCTCCTCAAACGATGTTGAGACGCAATCTACCCATTTGGTCAAGGACCTGCTCCAAGACAATCAAGGTCTGGACGCGATTGACCCGATCCTGTGGTGCATGGAAAAAAACTCAGGCATCGACTTTGGACCACCTGGTCCCCTTGTCCAATTCCTGGAACGATTTCATGGAAAGGGCTACGAACAGAAATTGATCGAGTCTATTCGCCGGAAACCCACAAACCACACGGTTTGGATGCTTAATCGATTGATCAATGCTGCACAAACCACGACCGAAAAATTGGAACTGACAGCATTGATGCAAACCGCTGAAACGCACTCCCGGGCTGACTCAGCCGCAAAACGGATAGCAGGTGATTTCTTAAAACGCCGCAGGCAAGAATGAACACTCAGAAGTATTATAACACCTATGTTAACGCAGGTGATCTGCCCTCGCAGATCCGCATTCGGCTTTTGGGGAACGGGGGCATCTTATTGGATGAATAGGGGGCAAACGATTTCAACTAGGATATGCGCGATTTGTCTGAACTCAGAATTAACGCGGGTGGAAAATCGGTGCAAAGACCGTTTCCTTCCGCTGAGGCCATAAATGCCTTTCAAACGCACCATGATGTTGTTTTCCCAGAGGCATATCTCAGATTGCTGCAATATTCGAATGGCGGCCATCCAGAGCTTGACTCGTTTGAGCCGGCAAACAGGCCGGGTGCATCCCGGTGGTCTATCAACCGATTTTATCATTTAGACAATGATAGAACGTCGCCAGGAAACCTCTGGACTGCCATGGGGCATTGGAGTCAGATTTTAGGCAAGGGAACTATTCCATTCGCATCAGACGCAGGAGGCAACCAGTACTTTCTTGATCTCAAAACTTCGCCTGCCTCCGTCAAGATGTGCCTACACGATGAAAATTTTGCTGTTGTGGAGTTGGCGCTATCCTTTGAAGATTTCATCGACCGACTATCCATTGATCCCGAAATGATTTGAGATTGAAGCAATTGAGATATGAAAAATGCAAAAATGATAGGCCTGTGCCTCCTCTTATGGCCGGCATTTACGGAAGCCCAGCTTGTTGTCACAGCTTCGCCCGTGAAAGCTGAAGGCAACAAAGCATTGGTAAAGTTGGATTTCAGAAATGATCTGACAAATGCGGTCGAATCCGCCCGCGCAACTGTATTTCTGCTCAACGGTGAGGCTGTTGTGGGCCAAGGCACGAAATGGGTCATCGGCGGAGGCAAGGACAAGTCAAGCCTCCCCGCAGGAGGAACGAACTCCTTTTTCTTCGTCATTACCTCCGGCAAGTCTTTTCCGAGGACGAACCTCACCGCAAAAGTGAATGTCGAGCGCGTTGTTTTGGAAGGTGGAACGCTAGCTAATCCTGCCAAGGACGTAGTGATTTCAAGCGGTAAATAGGATTGGGGCGAAGCGATTTCTCAAAGAGTATTTCTGCCAGATGCCTTGGCTTTTGCCCATCTTGCCCTTGCCGCAGCCGCGATTTTCGCGCGGGCGCCAGCGCTCATTTTGCGTCTAGTTTTGTTCCCTCGCTTTTCTGCTTTACCCTTTACCTGCGCCCACCGGGCTCGCTGAGCGGCCGCAATTCTGGCCCGGGCCGCCGGGCTCATTTTGCGCCTGCCACTGGCTGATGCCGTGGAACCACCGACACCGAACAAGCGAGCAAGCTCTGTTTGAAGGCTCTCAATCTGCTCTTTGATTGAAGCCGCACGCCGCAATTGTACCGCTGATAGATTTGAGATCATCCGCAGCAAGTAATCTGAGCTATGGGTTCAAGTCAAGCGGCGCGTAGCCTGGACGGCCCATACAAACAGGCCATATTCCGGCAGTCACAATAACTGCTGGCCAATTGCTACTGGATTTTAAAGCAGGACTGCCTTGTCCGGAAAAAGCAGCTGCAACACGACAGTCGCGCTGGGCAGTAATTCACCGCCGATGAATCGTTGCTTGGCAAGGCGCTTGCAAGCCAACTCCTTGATTCGGTTCGCAATGAAAAAATTTCAATTCGCGATCAAATTTTCTCGCCATCCGAGCCTCAATTGAGGCATAATCAGCCTTGTTCGGACGTCTTTCTGCGGGGGATTCCTCGTTTCCCCGAAAGCCTATTGTTGATTCGTGTTTGTAAATGTCAGATCGGCTAAGATCGCTGGCGGATTTCGTGCGATCTGGTCCGTATGTTTGATGAAGCGGGAACCAGGGGCGGTACACAAGCAAATTGCAGGCTTATGCCGAAACCTTGCATAAAACGCCTCTATTACCGAAGCAGTAGAATCCACGCGGAAGTCAGGGAAGTGGCAGGGCAACTTCACGGCCTCAACCGCAGATGGCATTTTAATGGCAAGCTGGCAGAAGAGTTGCGTTATTGTCATGGCTCCCTCCACGGTACAAGCCGACATTGGGATGAACGCGGACAACTGCTTGGTTCATTTACCATGAACCATGGTACGGGGACACAGCGTTACTGGCACCAGAACGGCGCGTTGAGGATGGAAATCAATTCCGTGAGCGGAAAATTCTTTGGGCGCACCCGGATTTGGTGGCACGACGGCACACTCGTTGATGAGACTTACTACATCAGCAATGTGAAAGTACCTCGAAACGTGTATCTGAAGGCCGCCCGAAGTTACCCGGACTGGCCGCAACATGAAGGACAACCTCCGGGCAAAGTTGTCCGCCCGGGGCCTTCATTGAAACGTAAAGAACACGAACTGTTCATCGAATCCCTTCTGAAAAAATCCCACGCGGAGGCCAGTCAATGGCTGAGTGGCGTAAAGAATCCTGCTCTTCGTTCTCTGGCAAAATTCCGCACCGTGAACGCCGCGCTTCAGTTTGTAGCGACCCTTTACGCTCTTGGTGCAATCACCGTTATCGCTCTGCCAATCTATGCCGGAAAGCGTGGAAAACTGTTCGCCGACTGGTTGCTTATCAAGCTTCCGAAAACGCCCTCCAAACGAAAAGCCGTAAGAAAAATCGTTGAGAATCTGTGTAAAAAACGCGGTGCTGCACTTTTGCCCGATGCTGATATGGGGGAGAGCCATCTATTCATCCGATTGGTGTAATCAGTTCCAAGTGGAACGGGCAAAGCCACCGGGACCAATGGGCGGGAAACTAACACGGCAACCTCGCTAATATCGGTCCGGACTTCTTGAGTCGTCCATGCCCATATAGTAGCGAGTTATCAACGAAGAATTGTTTTATCCCAGAATTCCGTCAAGAGCGGTTTTGCTTTACTCCCAATCAGGATGGGGATATAAGAGAGTCAGTTCGGACGGCGCACGTTTCTTCCGCGGGCACTCTGGGCTCCACCTCCTTGGCGTGGCCGTCCGGATCATTGAACTCTCTGATATCCCTTGAGAAATAGAATCGGGTTGAAACCCCGCGAATTGTTAAAATTCAACCCGCCGAAGGTCCGGTCCATTATTCGTTTGGAGCCAATAGGTTTGAACTTCTTTCAGGAGGCTTACGAGTTCGTTCATATCCGAGGGCTTGATTAGATAGGAATTTGCGCCCAAGTCATAGGCGCGGTTAATATCTTCATGGAACCTGGAAGTGCTGAAGACAACCACGATCAACCGTTTCAGATGCGGCTGCTCGCGTATCCACTTAAGCACTTCGAATCCCTTATATTTGGGCATTTTCAAATCCAGAAGCACCAGTTGTGGAAAGAATTCTGTCATGCGGCCATTTTCCAAGCGGGCAATGGCTTCCTGTCCATCGCGAACGATATCGATCGACAGTGTTATATTCGCCGTGATCAAAGCCCGTCGCAGAAGGAATATGTCGTTTTCGTTGTCTTCGGCTATCAGGACTGTCGGTTCGGTAGTCATGAAGAGTTTGGATGCGCGACGGATACCGTCAAAGAGTGTCGTTTGCAAGTAAGATACGAGAAAGCGGGAAACTCGCAAAGCAATATGAATGAACGCTATGCGGGGTGAACACCCACTTCAAAGCGAATGCATGCGGAAAGGCTGCGCCGCTAAGCCTTTTTTACTTGATTCGGCTACGCATGGGTCCATATCGTCTCTTCGTTCTGACCCTCCTTTTTAGATGCGTGCCCCTGAACACGTTTTCAAACTGAGGCCAAACTCAACTCACAACCGGGCATATTACCCGGCGGGTCGGGGACAGTTGGGGCCGCAACTGAAAGTTTATGACACATGTCAAAGAGATAGTCATATCCACGCACGATTTCGTTGCAAGTGACGAAAGACGGGAGACGCAGGGTAACGTCATCTGTTCGTTCTTACGTATCAGGTAGTCATTTATGTCAACAACAATGCTTATAGCGGATGATGACAATGCTCTTCCGCTTCTTTTGGAGCACGCCATCGAGAAAAGTGGCCACGATGTTTCATTGAAATGGGTTCCCGATGGCGATGTAGCGATCCAATATCTCTCACGGCAGGGCGACTATGCGGATGTCGAAAAGTATCCATTTCCGTCGGTTCTTTTGTTAGATCTCAAAATGCCTCGAGTGACCGGATTTGAGGTTTTGGAATGGAAAAGAACTCAACCTCAACTCGAAACTCTGCCGGTTGTTATCTGGTCATCGTCCGACTTGCCCGAGGATAAGGAGCGGGCACGCAGGCTTGGCGCAACGTCCTATTTCGTGAAACCGATGGAAACCGGGGGCTTCATGGAACTCTTGGCGTACCTGAAGCAGTTTCATCAGGATTTTCGTAGACCGATCCAGACCGTGAAACTTGTCATACGCAACCTTACTGACGGCACATTTTACCGCTCACCAGGAACTTGGGTTGCGTCGGCAAGAGAGGCGACGGAAGTGAACAGCGTCGGAGCGGCGCTTGAGCTGTTCAAAAGTCAAGCCTTGGAGAATCTGGAGCTTTTGGCCATTTCGCAAGACGGCTGTTTCTGTGGAGGACATCACCTGCTGAAACTGGCGCAGCACCATCAGGCTAACAACTTGTGAATGCCTTGGATTGTTAATTGGTGAACGTCTGTTCAGCTAGCCGCACACGCCTGCCGTCCAATTGCAAGTTGTGATCGGGCGGCGCTACATAGACGTGTCCTTTGCGAACGCTTTCTCCCGCCACAGCGTGAGCGACGGATAAAGAAGCAATCCGGCGAATAATCTTCGGCATCAGATCCCGCCCTTGGGAAGGAATGTGCATCACTACGAAGACCGAGGCGAGCAGATCGCCGGCAAACTTCCGATCAGTCGGAAGGGCGTCCACACCGCCCGCAGATGCGCCAATTACGACAATATCATGTCCAAACATGCGTTTTCTTTCCCCCGTCGCTGTTCTTAATCTTTAGGATTTATCGCATCCTCAAATTCTTCCGATTGGTCCAGTTCCCAAAGCTGTCACTCAGACAAATGCGATTTCACTTTATGAAACCATGCGTTCCATTCCTGCTCGTTCATTAAGACAGCCTAACATGTAGTTAAGGTCGGGGTGGCTTATCATGCAAAGAGGAATTTTATTTCATGGGATGCGCCCGACGCGATCTGGGAAATTCAAACAGCCCAACTGATTTAAGACGAGTGTCGCTTTTGCAGCCAACACCGAGCAGATGGCGCTGACACAATCAACCCGGGTGCATGCAGACCTGAACAGGAGGTGCAATTCCAACCGTTGCTTTTTGATTTGCTCACCAAGCGTCTGAGGTTCTGCTGATCCAGTGGGGTCCACACCCCATTCCGGAATCATTTAAAGGGATTGCGTCTTTTTTATCCCAGACTATTTTTGTGCGGAACCCATTCGTAGCTGAAAAAACGGAGCCCGATCAACGAATGCAGCGCTGACCTGCTCCTGTGCTCAGTCCAGTTTTCAGGTGCGTGAGAAAAACGTATAAAATAGACTATTTTGACAACCCCATGGCGAAACACTAGAAGGTTAGCAAAGAGCCTCACAAAGCCCTCAGCGCCGCGCTTAACCTGATGCGCGAGATCTCTCAGTCCCTCCAGGCCACAGACGGTCCCGATGCGGAGCTGCACAAAAGCGAACTGGGCATAAAAAACAATTCAACGCAAGCGCAGGTCGAGCGCCGCTTCGGAATCCTACCCAACTTCTTCGGGCTGGCTCCGGACAACCCAGAGATCACAGCCAATCTTTGGGGTTTTGCCTGCTTTGCTTACCTGGACAACCCGCTTCCATCACTCTTTAAAGAACGACTGTTCGTTTTTCTGTCTCGCTTTTGTGACGTGCGTTACTGCATCGCGCGCCATGTCGGATTTCTTGTTGGCCTCGGGCACGCCTCGGGTGATGCACAATGCGCGCCGCAGTCCGTTGAGGAAGTCGTTCGCCTTATTCGCCGCCCCTTCCCACGAGGCGCGGACTTGGAACCAATGGTAGGCCGGTGTGCGGCCTGCGATTCGCCTTTGGCCGAATTGCCCGCCCCGGATTCTCAAATGGAACAGGCGATTTTCGCATGCGCCAGCCACACCTTCCTGCAGACGCCGGACGCGCCACGATGCATTGACCCGCTAAAACGCGCCCTGGGTGAAGGTCGCTTGCAGCACCTGTTGGTATTTCTGACCTTCATCCGCACTGCTCATTATTGGACCAAGACGCACTGCGACCTGAAGATCGAGGAAGACGTCGAGGACCTCCTGGCCACTCACGAACGGCTCGCGCAATGCTTGTTAAACGATCCCGAGGCCAATCCCTGCGAGTCCAGCCAGAAGCTGATGAGCGAATTGACGACGCTGCGCCAGGACGCCGCCCGCCACGATGAGTCATTGCAAATGCAGCGTCGAGAAAGCGAGGAGGAAATTAGACGCGCGCGCGACTACGCTGAAGCCACGCTTCGAAGCTCGCCCATTCCACTGCTCGTCCTGCAAAATGATCTCCGCGTCGTCACCGCCAACGACGCCTTCTACAAGACCTTTCAGGTTCCACCCACCGCTACTCAGGGTCGCCTTGTTTATCAGTTGGGCAACGGCCAATGGAACATCCCGGAACTCCGCCAACTCCTGGA
>Ga0070731_10005458_pt1 | contig 10479 bp, 10 predicted proteins | sample Coa_R1_2_FD_66448 | JGI IMG/M metagenome (GOLD analysis project Ga0070731, IMG submission 66448) | Surface soil microbial communities from Centralia Pennsylvania, which are recovering from an underground coalmine fire - Coalmine... | ecosystem: Environmental > Terrestrial > Soil > Unclassified ... | reverse complement strand
TCGAGCCGCTCGCACCGCTGCCACACCGTCCCGGGCGCCTTCCCGGCGAACGTGGTCGCGTCGACGCGGCCTTCGCCGGTAACGACGAGCTCGGCGCGACGTGCGCGCCCGTCGAACTCGACCGCCTCGAGGACGAGCTCTGCGCCGGGCACGAGCGTGCCGCCGAGCGAGGCGAGCGCCGCGCCGAGCCCACCCGCCGCACCTGCGCCGGCGAGCTCGCTGTACGGCGCGAGCTCGGTCATGGCGGCAATCCGCCGCTCGAGCTCTTCGACCGCTGCGGGCGACGCGCCCTTCTGCGGACCGAACACGCGCGCCGCGCCCTGCTCGCCAAGCAGCGGGTTGCGGACGTCACAGGCGACGCGCAGGGGGACGGCGACCGAGTGCACGATGGAGAGAAGCCCCGCGCCGCCATCGACGGTGGCCGAGCCGCCGAGGCACACGAGCAGCGCGGTCGGCCGCTTCGCCAGCGCGGCGAGCATCAGCTCGCCGAGCCCCGCGCTCGACGCGCGCAGCGGGTCGAGCTCCCGGTCGGCGAGCCGCCCCAGGCCGATCGCCTCCGCCGACTCGACAACGGCGGTCCCGTCCGGAAGCACGAGCCAGCGCGCGTCAACCGGCCGGCCGAGCGGGTCGGAGACGCGCGCCGACCGCCATCTGCCGCCGAGGGCGGCCGCAAGCACCGCCGCGGTTCCCTCACCGCCGTCCGCAACAGGCAGCGCCGCCGCGCCTTTCCCCAGTCCCTCGACGAGTGCCGCCGCCGCCTCGGCGGCCGTGAGCACGCCTTTCAGGCTAGCCGGGCACGCGAGAGCGTTCACGGCGCGGCTCCTCTTCGGGCTGGCCGAGCTCCGCGTCGGCGTTCGGCATCTCCTTGAGCATGGCGTACGAGAACCCCTCGCGGGCCAGGAAGATCAGGCCGATCCCGATCCCGACCGAGGCCTCGATCGCCTGCAGCCCGATGCCGTAGGCGAAGCCGCGCGCATAGTCGACGCCGTACGCGCGCAGCGGCAGCGCGACCGCCGCCTGCACGAGACCGACGTTCCCCGGCCAGAGCGGGAAGATCGTGGCGACGTTCATCAGGACGAGTACGAGCCCGGCGGCGGCAAGCGGCAGATAGATGTGGAACGCGCGCATCGCCGCCCACACCGCCGCGAGCTGGCAAAGCCAACCCGCGAACTGAAATGCGCCTGCCGTCAGCGCCGCCGCCGGCTCGCGCATGACTCCCAGGCCGAACCGGATGCGCTCGAGCAGCAGCCGAACTCTGCCGAGCCCCTCAACCTGCGTGTGTCGGCGGGCGGTGATCCACGCGGTCAGAAAGAGCGCGATTCCGGCGCAGATCACGACGACGAAGCTCGTGAACGCCCACGACGGCAGCTTCGCGGCGAAGAGCACCCACACGACGAGCGTCATCGCGGGGAAGAGGTCGAACACGCGGTGTGCGAAAACCGAGCCGATCAGCGTCGCCCAGATGCCCTCACGCCCCGGCAGCCGCCGCACGAGCACGGCCACGCGCGCCAGCTCTCCGACCCGGCCGGGTAGGACCGCGTTCGCGAACAGTCCGACGCCGAACGCCGCGAATACGAGCCGGAAGCGCGGATGCGGCGGCGGCATCGCCTGGTGGATCGTTGTGTTCCAGCAGAGCGAGCGGACGACGACCGAGAGCAGGTTGAGCGCGATCGCCGCGAACACCCACCCCCACGTGACGACGGTGAACGCTCCGCGCACCGAGTGCCAGTCGGGACCGCGCCACCAGATGAGCGCGATTGCGACGCCGAGAAACGGCAGCGGCAGCAGAAGCCGCCAGTCAAAACGCCCGTTCAAGCGGCAACCCGTTCGTACGTCTGCTCGAGCCGCTCCGCGATATCGCTCCACGCGTAACGCTTCGTCGCGAGCGCGCGTGCCGCGCGTCCCATTTCGACGCGGCGCGACTCGTCGGCGAGCTTGGCGACGACGGCGTCGACCAGCGCGGCCGCGTCACCGGGCGGCACCAGTGCGGCGGTGTCCGGCGTCGCGACCTCCGCGTAGCCGGCGATGTTGGACGCGACGACCGGCGTCGCCGTTGCGAACGCCTCGACGAGCACGAGCCCGAAGCTCTCGCCGCCGAGCGCCGGCGACACGAAGAGCTTCGCGCGAGCGAGCTCTTCGGTGCGAGCCTCGTTCGTGACGATGCCGAGCAGGTCGATCCCGTCCTCGTCGAAGCGAAGTCGCGTGTGCAGCAGCCGGTACTGGAGCGGATCCGTGCCGATCAGACGGAGCCGCGCACCGGTGCGGCGGCGGATCTCCGGCCAGGCGCGCAGCAGCACGGGGAGTCCCTTGCGCGCGTCGTGGCGGCCGATGAAGACGACCCGGTGATCGCGGTTCTCAGCGTCGGCGTGCGCCGGGATGACGACGCCGTTCGGGATGACCTCGAACTCGCCGCCCAGCCAACGCTGAGCAGACTCCGCAGCCAGCCGCGAGACGGCGAGACGCGCATCGATCCGGTCGGCGAGGAATCCCCACCAGGGCATTGCTATGCGCATCCAGGCGAGATTGCCGGCCGCGTGCCAGGTAGCAACCACGGGACACCGGGCGAAGATGAGAGCCGAGTTCGCGATCACCGGCGTCATCGGCTCGTGCACGTGGACGACATCGAAGAGCTCGTCGTCCATCACGTCCCGGATGCGCAGGATCGCGCGTGGCGAGAGAACGATGTTGGGCAGGGAGCCGTTCGCGGGGACGACCACCGACCGCCCGACGGGTATCACGTCGGGCGGCAGGTCGCCGTGACGGCCCGAGCGTGGGTGGAGCGCGCGCGTGAACAGCCCGGGCGGGTCGTGGCCCATCACGAGCGTCACCACGTGGCCGCGCGCGCGCAGGGCCGCCGCCTGGTTCTCGGCGTGCTCGACCACCCCGCCCCAGTACGACCACGAGAACGGGACGACGATGCCGATTCTCATGCGTAGGCCGCGGCGAGAGCGGGCGCGAGCCGTTCGATCCCGCGCGCAAGCGTCTCGTCGCTGACGGCGAGCGAGAGGCGGGCCCAGCCGGCGCCGCTCGGCCCGAAGCCCTCGCCGGGCGCGACCGCGACGTGCCGCTCGACGAGCAGCCGCTCCGGGGTCAGCCCGTCCGGGAGGCGAAGCCAGACGTAGAACGTCCCTTCGCAGACCGGCGGCTCGGGCAGCGCGGCCGCAAGCCGGTCACGCCGGGCCTCGTACGTCCCGCGGCGCTCTTCGACCGAGTCCTGCGGACCCGTCAGCGCCGCGATCGCCGCCTCCTGCAGCGGCGCGAAGATGCCGACGCGCGCGTGGTCGCCCAGCAGGTTGATGCGCTCGACGATCTCCGCGTTGCCGACGACGAAGCCGATTCGCCAGCCGGCCATGCCGTACGTCTTCGACATCGACCACATCTCGACGCCGACGTCCTTCGCACCCGGCGCGGCGAGGAAGCTCTCCGGCGAGCGGCCGTCGAAGACGAGGTCGACGTATGCCGCGTCGTGCACGATTGCCGTCCCGGTGCGTTGCGCGTAGGCGACGGCGGCGGGGAAGACTCCGGACGGCGCGCACACCGCGCACGGGTTCGACGGGTAGTTGAGATACGCCGCGGCGGCCGCCGGCGCGGCGTCGAAGTCGGGAGCCCAGCCGGCGGCCGGGTCGAGGGGAAGCAGCCCGATCTCGGCGCCTGCGAGGGCGGGCCCGGACGGGTAGTCGGGGTAGTACGGGTCGGGGAGAAGAACCGTCCGGCCCTCATCGGCGAGCGCGAGCGCGAGCTCGATGATCGCGGTCTTCGTTCCCGGAACGAGCGCGACCTCGCGCTCCGGATCGAGCTCGACGCCGTAGACCTCCCCGTACCGGCTTGCGATCGCCTCGCGCAGCCGCGGCAGGCCGCGGAACGGCGCGTAGCCGTGTACGGTCGGTCGCGTCGCGGCCTCGCGTAGCGCCTCGACGACGTGTGCCGGCGGCCCCACCTCGGGGTTGCCGCGGCCGAGATCGACCACGTCGCCGCCGGCCGCTGCAACGCGACGCAGCAGGGCTGCGAAGTACTGCTGCGGCAGCCGCTCGAGCCGATGCGGTCGCTCACCCACCGCGCGGATCGTACGCGGCGGCGGGTCGTAGACTCGGGGCGTGACGATCGACGAGCTGCTCGAGCGGGCCCGCGGGCGCATCTTCCGGCTTACGCGCCCGTGGAGACGCTCGAGGCGGCCGGCGACGGGGCGGTGATCGTCGACACCCGCAGCGACGGCGACCGTGAGCGCGACGGGGTCGTCCCCGGCTCCGTCCACGTCCCGCGCAGCGTGCTCGAGTGGCGGCTCGCGCCCACGAGCACCTGGCGGAATACGCACGTCGACGCCGAGCGGCGCGTGATCGTGATGTGCGCCGAGGGCTACTCGTCGAGCCTGGCCGCCGCGACCCTGGTCGACCTCGGGCTGGACGCGGGCGACGTCGTGGGCGGGTTCGACGCGTGGCGAGCAGCGGGGCTCCCGGTCATCCCGAGACCGCCGAACGACGCGGGCGAACGGCCCGGGACCGGTCCTCCGGCCTAGCCGCCGGTCAGGACGCCGCCAACGGCGCCGTTCTTGTGCGTCGAGTCGGCGACGACAACGTAGTACTGGGTCGGATGCGAGGCGACGTTGATCACGTCGACCGGGTTGACTGCGGTGCAGCCCGGCTTCGTCGACGAGGCAGGCGCCAGAGGGATCACCGTCGCCGACGACTTCCCGGCGGCAGGCGGCGGCGCCTTGTGGATACTCGACGCGCCCGGCTTGACGAGGCCTTTGAGGACGAACTTCCAGCACACCTGGCCGGGCGAGACCGTGATCGTCGCCGTGCCGGAGGCCGCGCCCGTCGCGTGGACGTAGGGCGCGGTCAGCTTCGCCGTAAACGATCCGGCCGCCGCAGCCGTCCCAGGCAGGACCAGGACAAGCAGAAGGGCAAGGCGAAGCACGCGTCCTGAGTCTGCCGGAGGGGCGGCTTCGCGTCAATCTGGTATGGAGGCGCTGGTGGATCTCGATGCGCTCTTTCCGCAGGGCCTGGCCGAGCTGCACACGCACCTCGGCGGCTCGGTCGCGTCTGACATCCTCTGGAGCCTCGCGCACGAGCAGGGAATCGCGCTGCCGACTCGCGACTTCTGGGACTTCGACCGGATGGTCACCGTCTCCGATCCGCGCGGCGTGCCCGACCTCGACTCGCTCGACCGGATCTACCACCTCACCGAGCTGATCCAGTCGTCGCCGCTCGCCGTGGAGCGCTCGGTGCATTCGGCGATCGGCGGTGCGTACCGCTCGCAAGGGATCACGACGCTCGAAGTGCGCTTCAACCCGATGAAGCGGAACCGCGGCGGCGAGCGCGATCTCGACCACATCATCCTCGCTGCGATCCGCGGCCTCGACCGCGCGTCGCTCGAATACCCCCAGGTGCGCGCGGGCCTCTTGCTGATGATGGACCGCACCTTCAGCGCCGAGCAGAACATGGTCATCGTCGAGAAGGCGATCCGGTATTCGCCGCGCGGGATCGTCGGCATCGACATCGCGGGTCCCCGCCCGGGCGGCGGCCGCTTCGACTACACACAGCTCTGCGCGCACATCGACGCGGCGCGCGCTGCCGCGTTAGGCGTGACGATCCACGTCGGCGAGGAGGGCGGCGGCTTCGGCGTCGAGGAGGTTGCCGAGGTCGTCGAGACGCTGCGTCCCGATCGGATCGGGCACGGCATCCTCGCCGCACGCGAGCCGGAGCTGATGGCGCGGCTGCGCGACGCCGGCATCACGCTCGAGATCTGCCCGACGTCGAACCTGCTCACGCAGGCGCTGGCCGGCGAGGAGGAGCTGCGCGAGACGTTCCGCGCGTTCGTCGAGCACGACGTGCCGTTCACGATCGCAACCGACGGCCCGGAGATGATGCGCACGCACCTGCGCGACGAGTTCGAGCTGCTGCTGCGCATCGGCGCCCTCGGCCGCGACGAGGCGATTGCCGCGAACGAGCGCGGCCACCGCAGCTCGTTCGTCTCCGGCGAGCGGACCGGACAAATCGTGGGCTAGGCGCCCACGAGCGCCTGCGCGAAGTCCCGCGCGTCGAACGGGCGCAGGTCGTCGATGCCCTCGCCGACGCCGATCAGCTTCACGGGTAGGCCGAGCTCGTAGGCAATCGCGACCGCGACGCCGCCCTTCGCCGAGCTGTCGAGCTTCGTCAGCGCCACACCGGTGACTCCGACCGCCTCGTTGAAGAGCCGCGCCTGCTGAAGTGCGTTCTGGCCCGTGGTCGCGTCGACGACGAGCAGCGTCTCGTGCGGCGCGCCTTCCGCCTTGCCTGCGATCACGCGACGCACCTTCGCGAGCTCGTCCATCAGGTTCGCCTGCGTGTGGAGCCGGCCGGCGGTGTCGATGACGACGACGTCGCCACCCGCGCCGACCGCGTCGTAGGCGACAGCCGCCGGGTCGCCGCCGCGCTCACCGCCGACGAAGCGGGCACCCGCGCGCTGCGCCCAGATCTCCAGCTGCTCCTCGGCGGCCGCGCGGAACGTGTCCGCTGCGCCGACGGTCACGTCCCGGCCGTGCTCGCGGAGCTTCTGCGCGAGCTTGCCGATCGTCGTCGTCTTGCCGGTGCCGTTGACGCCGACGACGAGGATCACCGCCGGCCGGTGCTCGTCGAGCTCGAGGTACGGCGGCGGGCCAAAGAGCGCCGAGATCTCGTCCGCCAGCGCGACGTTCAGGTCGCCGAGCTCCTGCCGCTGCTCCAGCCGGCGAACAAGCTCCGCCGTCGCGGCCACGCCGACGTCGCCCTGCAGCAGCGCTTCCTCGAGCCGTTCCCAGGATGACGCGTCGGCCGGGTCGAACGCCGCGACCGCAAGCTGCTCGGTCAGTGCACGCCGGGAGCGCGAGAGCGAGTCGCGCAGCCGGCCGATGAAACCGCGCTGGGCCTCCTGCGTCTCGTACGGCCCCTCGCCGTCGCCGAGGAACTCCGCCCAGCTGCGCGCCATCGCGGGAACCTAGCGACTTGCCGCAGCCGTCAGGCGCGCGCTGCGGTTGCCGCCTGCTGCTCGAGCCGGCGCGAGACGATCTGCGAGACGCCGTCCGGGCCCATCGTCACGCCGTAGAGGACGTCGGCGGCCTCCATCGTCCGTTTCTGGTGCGTGATCACGATGAACTGCGCGCGGTCGGCGTAGCGGCGCAGGAGCCCCGTGAAGCGCCCGATGTTCGTGTCGTCGAGCGCGGCCTCGACCTCGTCGAGGAGGTAGAACGGGCTAGGCCGAGCGAGGAAGAGGCTGAACAGGAACGCGATCGCGCCGAGCGCCTTCTCGCCGCCCGAGAGGAGCGACAGCCGCGTGACCCGCTTCCCCGCCGGCCGCAGCTCGACCTCGATCCCGGCCTCCTCCTCCTCGGCCTCGCTCTCCGTCAACCGCAGGCGGCCCTCGCCGCCGGGAAAGAGCGCCTCGGCCACTTCGCCGAAGTGCCGCTCGACCGACGCGAACGTCTCGGCGAACCGGCGCTCGACGGTCTCGGTCAGCTCGCGCCGAAGCTGGTCGAGCTCGTCGAGGCTCCGCTCGAGGTCGGCGCGCTGCGCCGTGAGCTCGGTGAGCCGCTCCTTCTCCGCCGCGTACTCCTCCTTGGCGAGCGGATTGACCTGACCGAGCTGCTCGCGCCGCCGCTCGAGGCGCTCGACGCGCTCAGCCAGCTCGTCGCGCGCCCCCTCCGCCGGCTCGGCGTGCGCCGCCGCGAGACGGCGTTGCGCCTCGTCGCGCTCGGCATCGGCGCGCGCGAGCTCGACGTCGATCGCCGCCACCGCGTCGGCCGCCTCTGAGGCTGCGCGGCGAAGCTCGACCTCGGCCGCGGCGAGCCGGCGGAGCTCTGCACCGAGCTCGGCGGCGCGGGGGACGTCGGCCTCGGCGCGGAGCGGCACCTCGAACCGGGCAGCGTCGACCGCCAGCGCTGCGGCAAGGCTGCGCGCCACCCGCATGAGCCGGGACGCATCGGGCTTCGGCGTCGCCGTCACGGGCCTCGACTCGAGCTCGGCCACCTCGGCGGCGAGCCGTCGGCGGCGCGCCTCGAGCTCGAGCAGCAGTGCCTCCGCGGTTTCGCCCGTGAACCAGAGCTCGCGTCGCTGCGGATCCCAGCCGATCCCGTCCTCGGTGACGGCGGGGACCGGCGACCCGAGGAGCTCCTCGCGCCCCACCACCGGTAGCAGGAGCTCCTGCGGGTCGCAGCCGACGAGGACGACGAGCGAGCCGAGCCCGGCCGCCTGCGCCCGCTCGACGAGCTCCAGCGCACGAGCCGCGTCGCCGGTGACGACCGCGGCTGCGCGATGGCCGAGCGACGCCGCCACCGACCGCTCGCGGCCCGCCTCGACCTCGAGCAGCGAGAGCGCGAGCCGCTCGCCCTGCTCGGCGAGCGCGCGCGCGGCGGGCGGCAGCCCCTCGCGTTCGGCGAGCGCGTGCTCCAGAGCCGCGAGCCGGTCGCGGGCCAGCTCGAGGACGTCGTTTCGGGGTGGCCGCTTCGGAGGTGCCGCTGCCCACGCCTCGAGCTGCGCGAGCAGCGTCTCGGCCGACTCGCGCCGGAGCGCGAGCCGTTCCGCGGCGCTCCGCAGCCGGTAGAGCGCCGCGTTCGCCGACTCACGTGTGCCTGCGGCGTCGGTGAGCTCGTCCTCGGCGCTCGTCCGCTCGGCGAGCAGCGCATCGAGTTGCCGCTCCAGCCCGGAGCGCAGTTCGAGCGCCTCCACCCGCCGCCGCTCGGCGCCGGCGCGACGCTCGGCGAGGGCCGCCAGGTCGAGCGTCGCGATGCCCGCGTGCAGGCTCGCGATCTCACCAGCGAGCTTCTCCGCCCGCTCCGACGCGGACGCCTGCAGCGCGAGCGGGCGCAGGCGCTTGCGCACCTCGTCCTCGAGGTCGCGCGCGCGCTCCACCTGCGTCGCGACGCGCGCGAGCTTCAGCTCTGCGCGGTGTCGCCGTAGCTTGAAGCGGCCGAGGCCGGCCGCCGCCTCGATCAGCTCGCGCCGCTCGGCGGGCTTCGCGCCGAGTACGGACTCGACGCTTCCCTGCGAGATGACGGAGCGCAGCCCGCCTCCCAGACCAACGTCGGAGATGAGCTCGACGAGATCGAGGCGCCGCACCGGCGAGCGGTTGACGAGGTACTGCCCCTCGCCGCCGCGGTGCAGACGGCGGGCGATCGAGACCTCCGCGAACGGCAGCTCGGGCCAGGCGCCGTCCTCGTTGTCGAACATGAGCTCGACCTCGCAGTAGTCGGTCGGCTTGCGCGCCGTCGAGCCGGCGAAGAGGACGTCGTCGGGCTTCTCAGCGCGGAGCTCGTGCGGGCTGAGCGACCCGGTCGCCCACAGGATCGCGTCGGAAACGTTCGACTTCCCGGAGCCGTTCGGCCCGATCACGACCGCGACTCCCGGCTCGAGCCGGACCTCGACCGGGTCCACGAACGACTTGAACCCGCGCAGCTTGACCGTCTTCAAGTGCACGCGGGGCCACCCTAGCGGGCCTCACGGACGCCCCGATCGGCGTCAGCTCGAGGAGGCCGACGCCGGCGCCGGATCGGCGGCGATCGCGCTGAGCGCCTGCTGCGCAGCCATCTGCTCGGCTTCCTTCTTCGACGAGCCCCGGCCGACGCCGGCCTCCTCGCCGTCGATCATGGCCGCCGCGGTGAACGTGCGGTCGTGTGGCGGTCCCTCAGCCTCGAGAAGCGTGTAGGCGACCGAGCGGCCGGTACGGGCGAGCTGCTCCTGCAGCTCGGTCTTCGCGTCGACCATATGCGTCAGCGCGTAGTCGATCCGGCTCGTGAACGCGTCGACGACCGCGCGCTCGATCGGCTCGAAGCCGTGCTCGAGGAAGAGAGCTGCAAGTGCGGCTTCGAGCAGCGCAGCGAGCACGTTCCGGTTGTGCACGAGCCGGTTGAGCTCGCCCTCCGGCAGGACCGAGGCGTTCTCGAGCAGGCGGTCGCCGAGATCGAGCTCGCGCGCGACGACCGCGCAGCTCGCCCGCGAGACGACGTGCGAGCGGATCTTCGCCATCCGACCTTCGTTGAAGTCCGGGAACCGGTCGTACAGCTCGCGCGCGATCGCCAGCTCGAGCACCGAGTCGCCGAGGAACTCGAGCCGCTCGTACGACTCGCTCCGGTCGGCGGCCCAGCTGGAGTGCGTGAAGACGGCGGCCGTACGTTCCGCAGGGAGCGCAGCGATCAGCTCGGCGAGCGGCTTACTGGTGGGACGTGACGTAGTCGACAGCCTGCCCGACGGTGGTGATCTTCTGGGCGTCGTCGTCGGAGATCTTGATCCCGAACTGGTCCTCGAGCTCCATGATCAGCTCCACGAGGTCGAGTGAGTCGGCGTCGAGATCCTCCTGGAACGACGCGTCCTCGCTGATCTCGCTCTCCTCGACGCCGAGCTGCTCGGTGAGGACTTCCTTGACCCGGTCGTAGACCTCTTCACGCGACGCTGCCATGTCTCCTCACTGTCTCGGGGGTTCGAAGCGCGCCGATCATACACGGGTGCGCGGCGTGCGCTCACGCTCCGGCAG
>Ga0070731_10005457_pt1 | contig 10479 bp, 5 predicted proteins | sample Coa_R1_2_FD_66448 | JGI IMG/M metagenome (GOLD analysis project Ga0070731, IMG submission 66448) | Surface soil microbial communities from Centralia Pennsylvania, which are recovering from an underground coalmine fire - Coalmine... | ecosystem: Environmental > Terrestrial > Soil > Unclassified ... | reverse complement strand
GGCGCCGCAACTGCCTGCGGGGATGATCGCGCAGATCAGTGACACGCTCTCCCAGATTCAATTAGACGGCCTGACAGGATACCGGAGTCCGATGGCCGTATTGGCAGAGACCACCGGTGGGACCTATATCACCGCCTCGGACCGGCTGAAAAAGCCGCTCATGCAGATGATTGCCGACATGACCACGTATTACGAGGCCTCCTACGTTCCGCCGAGCCAGGAATATGACGGGAAGTTTCGGCCGGTTGCCGTGAAGCCGGTGCGGAAAGGCCTGAAGATACATACCAAGGCAGGTTATTTTGCGGTAGCTTCCGACTCAGGCTCGGCCATTCGCCCCTTCGAAGCGCCGCTGCTGAAAATACTGAGTGAATCTCAACTGCCTGCGGACTTGAAGTTCCACTCTGCTGTCCTGCACCTTGGAGATTTACCAACCGGGAACGAAAACGCGGTCGTGGTCGAGGTTCCTCTCGACGCGCTCGACACACGCGACGACCCCAATTCCAATCTCTATTTTCTGCACGTGTCCATCGTGGCGCAGGTCAAGAACAGCGCCGGTGAAGTCGTCGAGCATTTTAGCGAGGACATCCCGCGTCACGGTTCGCTGGACTACAAAGGTGCCGCGCAATCCGAGCGGATCACCTTGCAACGGCATTTCACCGCCGATCCCGGAAAATACATGCTGGAGGCGGTAGTCATCGACCGCAACAACGGAAAGGCGGGAGCACAACGTCAGGAATTCGAAATCTCCAATGAATCGTCGGGGCCATCTCTGAGTGATGTGGCCTTGGTCGCGCGCGTGGACCCGCTGCCCTCGGAACTGGATTCAACCGAACCGATGCAGTACGGAAAGGGCAAAGTCGTGCCCAGCATCTCCGGCCGCGTCCCGCATGGCGCCAAGCAAATCTCTTTCTTTTTTGTAGTTCATCCGGATCCCACCTCGACTGAGCAGCCGACTTTGGAGATGGAGGTTCTGAAGAGCCACGAGTCGATCGCGCAAATGCCATTGCATCTGATGAAGACGAGTGGCCCCGGGTCGATTCCATACCTAGCGTCGGTCCAGTCCACGTCCTTGACTAGCGGCGATTACGAAGTGATTGAGAAGCTCACCCAGGAAGGAAAAACTACCGAACGCAGTATCGATTTCAGGATTGATGGACCGGAGTTGGCCACCGCGAACGTGCGCGATGGCGCCACAGGCGCAGCCAATCCGAAGAACGATGACGCCGCGCTCGCCGCAACTTCGGGTTCTCAGTCGGACGAACCGGATGGCCATAATAACCGCCGTCTCGTGATCACCACGCTGCCTGCCGGCACTGTTCCTCCTCCCACGGCGGAAGAACTGGAAGCGATCGTAGAGGGCACCAGAAAGCGCGCGCTCGACTACAGCCAGGCTTTGCCCAATTTCATTTGCGTCCAGGTAACGAGCCGGTCGGTGGATCCGGAGGGCAACGGCAAGTGGAAACATCGCGACTCGATCGCGGAACTTCTGACCTATCACGACAAGCAGGAGAATCGAAGCACGCTCGAAGTCAACGGCAAACGCAGTAGCCTCAAACGTGCCGAAATGAATTCCTCCTGGCCGACTTCGGTAGGGGAGTTCGGCGCCCTGCTGAACCTGGTTTTTGCGTCGACATCAAAAGCGCAGTTCGAGTGGAAGGAAGCCGGAACTCTGAGCGATGGATCAGGGGCTCTACAGGTGCTGAGTTATCATATTGCCCAAGAAAATGCCACGCTCAACTTGAACGCGGGCAACAGCAGCAGCATCGGAGTCGGCTTTCATGGCCTGGTTTACATCGACGCCACAACCAGCGGAGTGCGCCGAATCACGGTTGAGGCGGATGGGCTGCCGCGTGACTTTTCTATGCACGCAGCCGCAATGACCGTGGACTATGACTACGTAACCATCTCCGGACGCGACTATTTGCTGCCGGTGCACTCGAGCATGAGCTTGCAGAGACATCGCAAGCAAATCGAACTGAATGAGATTACATTCCGCAACTACCGGCGTTTCGCCTCGCGAGCCAAAATCAAAATGATTCAGTGAGTGGTCTCGCCCGGATAGATCCCAATCCGGTGATTGCGCACGCGCGGCTTGAGCTTTCGTCCACTCGTGTCGGACACTAGCGTTTCTGATTCCTGCAACGGCATGTGGCAATCAACGCAATTGTTGGCAATTGCTTTGCCCATCTGAGGAAACCGGCCGCAAGCCTCGGCCTTGTGACAACTCAAACAATGCTCCGAGAACGCAGCCGCGTCCCGCTGCGGTTGATGAACCTCATGGCAGGTTGAACAAGTCATCTGGCTGGACCGGAAACAGCGGCTCTCTTTCAGCAGTTGGATCTGGTTACCATGTACGTCGACGGGGGCGTTCTTGTCAGAGACAGGTATATAAAGATACTCGTCGATCGCTTGGCCCGGAACAAATGAAAGTGGAGGTCCGATTGCCTCCGCTGCACCGGCGTGACACAAGGAGCAGGCGTCGATTTGCCGGTCCCGCGGGAACGAAGCCGGATTAAGAATACCCGTCGCTAATCCCTTCGCTGGAGGAGACTTAGCGCTGTACCGAGCGACATGCTCGCGACCTGGCCCATGACACTTCTCGCAGTGGATGCCAAGGGCCACGCCGCCCCTATTGAACCGGTTCGCCGGCGGTGGGGTCCAATCGAAGAAGCTTGCATGACATTCCAGGCAGCGCGGAACGACGGGCTTGTCAAAATGCGGCGAGCCATCGGGATATCCGGGACTATTGATCCAACTGTCCAATTCTGTCCAGTAACTTACCGGCAGTTCAAAAAGTTCGGCGCCCTTCCAAAACAGGTAAGTCTGTCCCTTCCGACCCGAGCCGATCACCACATCGATGCGCTCTGTGTGGGAGATCGTTTTGGAAGGCGCGAGCTGCTCGACGGCACTTTCGAAGTAGCCATCTTTCGTTGCGGTCATTTCAAACGACAAATAAGGATTGGAGGTGTGCAGTACGTTTGATCCATTGGTAAATTTGCCTGCAATCGAATTCCTCTTGGGCGCGCGCGATGTTAGATGGTGCGCCGTTTCAGCGTAGGTTCGCGCTTCTTGCTGATGGCAAGGGCGGCAGGCGTCATCGCCAACATAGGCCGAGCGCGACGTATGCGTCGTCGGCACGGAGCGAACCGTGCCCTTCTGCGAACTCTTCGGCAACACCGCTGCGTGGAACGGGACGGCGCCGAAAGAAGATAGACCCCACATAAGCGGTCCGGCCAACAAGGCGACTAACATTCGTGACTTCCAACTTTCGTTCGGATGGCGTGTCCGGCGCGCCATTTCAATTCTTGTGGCGGGCGGGCCGCGATCGCTCGAGAATCGCTTGCAGGCCTCCCAGTCGCTCAATTATGCTGCATTTTGTGGAAGATGGCATCTGTGGAGCGCGACTTTCGCGGACCGAGTACACCAATGTCAATGCGCCCGATGAATTCTGAGACGATGGTTATCAAAATCGGCCTCGTGATCGTGTTATGCCTGTGTGCAGGTTTCTGCTTAGCAGCCTCCTGCGTCGGACCGCCGGCGCTGCAAGCCAAGCTACGAACCCAGCCTGATACCGAGAACTACATTCAGCTCGGAACGTGGTTCGGCGATCATCGCCGATACGAATGTGCGGTCGAGACATTTCGCGCCGGCCTCAAACTTGAACCGGGCTCATCGCAACTCTACTATCTGGTTGGGCTCAGTCTTTATTCCTCCGGCCACGCCGAGAAAGCGGTCGAGCCCCTGCAACAATCGATCCAGTTGATACCAGACGTCTTGAAGCCGCATCTCATCCTGGCGATGGCGTTCAGTCAACTCCATCGCATGCCGGAGGCGAACGCCGAGTGGGAAGCCGCACTGAAAATAGATCCTCACTCGACCCAGGCCTTCGATGGACTGAGTAAGTCCCTGCTCGCAGAGGGAAACTATCGCGCCGTGATCGCGCTACTGCAAACCGCTCCGCCCAAGGAGGAGGTACTGGCTCTGGATCTGGCTCGAGCCTATGACGTCGCCGGAATGCTTGACGAAGCAGCCATGACGCTGCAGCAGGCGTTGCTCGCGAATCCCTCATCCCTCCCTCTGAGTGCAGCGCTGGTGATGATTCTGGCGCGTCAGGCACACTTTGAGGACGCAGCCAAACTGGCTGCGAAGAGAGTTCAAGCGCATCCGCATGATCTCCAAGCACAAGAACTCTATCTCCACGTACTGGTTCTGAACGACGACATCAAGAAAGCGCAACCGCTCGCCGTCAAGCTCATGGCGGCATCGCCCCACGACTTTGAGGTTCTCTATCTCAACGGCGTGATCGAACGCTCGTCTGGACAGTTTCCCGCGGCGCGCAAGCATCTCGAAGAAGCCGTCGCTCTCGATCCTGAGCACTACAACTCCCGCTACAACCTCGGAGTCGTCCTGGCTGAACTCGGTGATAACGAAGGAGCGCGGGAACAACTGGAAAAGGCGTTGGCTCTCGGCGCCGTCGAGCCCCAAATCCATTTCAAGCTGGCGGCAGTTTTGCGTACTCTTGGAGAAACTCAACTGGCTCAGGAGCAACTCAAGATCTACCAGCAAGCCGAGAAAGAGAAGACCGAACGCACTCTGGCGGCCAGTAAGTCGGCTCAGGCGGAAAAGGAATTCAACAGTGGGGACCCGGCGAAAGCGGCAACGCTCTATCGCGAGGCCTTCACGGCTTACCCGAGCGCTTCCCTCGCCTACAAGCTCGCCATGGCTCTGGACCGCACCGGCGCGACTGAGGAAGAGCACACCGTCCTCGAACAGGCAGTAAAAATCGATCCTGACTTTGCGTTGGCCCAGAACCAGTTGGGATACCTGGCGTCGCGCGGCGGCGATACCGCGTCCGCCGAAGAACATTTCCGCCAGGCGGTGCGTGCTTCTCCGGGCTATACCCAGGCATGGGTTAGTCTGGCCGCTACGCTGGGTATGGAGTCTCGCTTCCCCGAAGCACAAGAAGCCATCGCCAGTGCGCTGCGGCTCGATCCCAATAATTCCGAGGCGCAGCAACTTCGCAAAGACCTAGCAGCAGCACAGGCGCAACGTTGATGGCAGCGCCAACGCTCACGGAGTACTGTGCCTGATAGCATCCCGCCCGCAATGAACCCCGCAAATTCCGGACTCTGGTCGCGCCGTCGTCTGTTGTCCGCGCTTCCCAGGATCTTCACACCCGCACTGCTTCCGGCCGGAATTCGGGCAATGCTCGCAAGTTCGCCCGCCTCCAAGACTCCGCCGTTCTCCCGCTTTGTGGATGTCGCTGCGAGCGCAGGCCTGAACCAGCCCGTCTTCTACGGTAACTCAACCAAAAATACTTACATCATTGAAGTTAACGGCACCGGTTGCGCCTTCCTGGACTACGACAACGACGGCTGGATGGATGTCTTCATTCTCGGTGGCCGTCGTCTGGAAGGAGTACCGCCCGGTTCCAGCAATCGGCTCTACCACAACAACCGCGACGGCACTTTTTCCGACGTCACCGAAAAAGCTGGACTGCTCGATCCCGCGGGCTGGGCCTGCGGCGTCTGCGTCGGCGATTACAACAACGATGGCTACGAGGATCTCTTCATCACCTACTATGGCCAGAACCGCCTCTATCGCAATAACGGCGACGGCACCTTCACCGATGTGACCGCCAAGGCAGGCCTGCTCTATCCTCACACTCGATTTGGCTCGGGCTCGTGCTTTGTGGATTACAATCGCGACGGCTTACTCGATCTGTTCGTCTCGAACTACGTCGACGTCGATCTAGCGACCTTGCCCAAGCCCTCCTTATCCGTACCAAATTGTAATTACGAAGGGGTGCCGACTAATTGCGGCCCTACTGGCCTGCCTGCGCCGGTTAATTTTCTTTACCGCAACAATGGAGACGGAACCTTCACCGACGTCTCCAAAGAATCCGGCGTCGGTGCAATCCACGGTTCATTCGGATTTACCTGTGTGGGATTTGACGCTGACGAAGACGGATGGCAGGACATTTTCGTCGCCTGCGATGCGACCCCAAGCCTGTTGTTGATGAACAACCATGACGGAACCTTTCGGGAAGAAGCTTTGGTGCGCGGAGTAGCGCTCGGCTCCGGTGGTGAAGTGCTCGGAGGAATGGGTGTCGGCATCGGCGACTATGATCTCGACGGCCATATCGACCTTGTCAAAACCCACTTCCAAGGTCAGGCGACTGGCCTCTACCACAACAACGGCAAGGCGGAATTTGATGATGTCACCGCCAAGGCTGGCCTTAGCCTCGAACGGCGTTTCATTAGCTGGGGTACGGGTTTGTTCGATTTCGACAACGACGGTTACCCCGACATACTGATCGCGACTGGCACAGTCTATCCCGAACTCGAACACGTTTACGCCAAGTACCCGGCACTCAATCCGCGGTTAGTCTTCCGCAATCAGGGCAATGGAACGTTCGTAGAGTTGGGCGACGAGGCCGGCCCCGGCATTTCGGCCAAACACATGAGCCGCGGCTGCGCCTTCGGCGATTTCGACAACGACGGCGACATCGACGTGCTGATCATGAACCGTAACGAGCCTCCGTCGCTTTTACGCAACGATGTTCCCCCCGGCAATCATTGGATCAAAGTCCGTCTGGAAGGAACAAAAAGTAATCGCAGCGCGATCGGCTCGCGAGTCCTGGTGCGCTACGGTGGAAAAGTACAGGCGCAATCTCTCACCAGCCAGTCAAGCTTTATCTCTTCAAACGACCCTCGCCTGCATTTTGGGCTGGGTGCCGTAACGAAAGCCAGCGTGGAAGTCCACTGGCCGGCGGGCACAACTGAAAGCTTTGCCGATCTCCCTGCCGACCAACTGGTCACGATCCGTGAAGGTCAGGGCATCGTCAAAGGCCGTCCGTTCCGCTGAGCCAATTCATCGAATAAAGTCCCAGCAGTCGAGAGATATCAACGCGGCTCTGAGTTGATGGCGTCAAATTGCGGGCCTGAAAATCTTCACCGAAGCCATTCCTGCGGCGGTCGCGGCCTGAATACCCATATCCGCATCTTCAAACACCAGACAGTCTTCGGGTTCCACTCCAAGCGCCTTCGCCGCGATCAGGAACGGCTCAGGATCAGGCTTCCCGTTCCGGTACTCTCCCGCGCAAACCAGCACGTTGAACTTGTGCAGAATTTTCAACGCCGATAGTGACGCCGTGACCGAATCTCGTGTGCTCCCGGAAACGACGGCAAGAGGAATCTTCCCGTAGCTCGTTTCGATATGCTCCATCACTTCGGGAATGGCTTTCAGCTGGGGCAAGCTTTCGAGATAGAGTTCTTCTTTTCTCTTTTCTACTTCAGACACCGGCATCTTCAGCCCGCGTTCGCGATTGAGCTTTGCGATGATCTCAGCTACCGACATGCCACCCAACGCGTAGAACAGGTCTTCACTGAACTCACAACCGCGCTCCGCCAGCGCACGACTCCAGGCTATGTAGTGCAGCCCCATGGAATCGGCGATGGTTCCATCGCAGTCCAGCAAGTACGCCTTAAATTGACCGGCCGGCAGTTTCAGTTTCATGAAGAAGATGGTGGAAAAATCGTGATGGCAAGGACCATCGACCGACCCTAGATGTCCCGGCGAAAAGTTCGCGGAACCGGTGGCAACACCCTACTGCGAACAATCCATACTATCGAAACCCTCGCATGCGCAGGAAATGGCGGGTGATCTCGGGACAACCGCCTACAATTTTAACTCACGAATAGCGTCGCCCGCGCCGCTGAGATTGGCGAGACGCATCTCGGAATACTTTCGGGATAGAAGCACACCGGGTGCGTCGGCACGGAAAGCCGCCAGAACTGCCTGCTTTACGCTTTGCGGCGTGGACTTGCTGTTATTGGGCTCGGTCGGAATGTCGATGTCAATGCCTGGCCAGATCAAAGTCCTCGTACCGGCAACACCTTCAAGAGCGCGTTTCGTCTCGCGGTAGACGTAGTCAGCCGATAATCCTGTGTGAGGAATCTGATCGTAACTTCCCTCCTTGAATCCCATGAGGGCATAGTTCAAATCGATCAGGCCTTGTTTCGAGAGATCCCCGTAAAGTGTTGAGCCGATATTGTCCGCATACAGCGCCATTCGCTCGCCGCCGCAGTTGTTGTACATCACGACCTTGATGAAATCCGAATAATTTGAGAGCTCGTGAAGGTCTTGTTCTGCGCGATAGATCGGATTGAACGAATTGTTGTGCCAGATGTGCCAGCCCACCGGGACCGTCGGCTTCGCTGCCTTTACCGTTTTGTAGATTGCGGCGTAGGTTTCGCGAAGGCCGTCGGTGAAGAGCATTTCCCACGCGGCAAGTTCAGGATAGCGCAACAGAATCCGCCAGAATTGAACGTAGTAGCCGTCTACAGGCCGCTTGCCGCTACGCGCCGAGCGAACGAATTTTTCAAGTTCGAGAAATCCTTGTCTCGCTCGCTCCACATTGATGCCGCGCTGTTTGGCCACGGCCTGACAAAACTCGCAAAAGCAAGTCACTTCGCCAGCATCGATGGGCGGTGTGTCATGCGTTGCCCCAAGACTGTCCGAGAGCGCGCCCTGCCGCTCGGATCCCCACATGATTCCGTCGATGTCATAAGAGCGGACATAGTCCTCGACCAAGCCAGTAAAGAAATTTCGGTAGTCCGGATTATTGACGCATAGCGTCTCGGCGTTCCGCCCGTAGAGATCTCGTTCCTGCACCTTCTGAATGTTCGGCAAGTCTGTGCGAAACACGTCCTCAAGCCAGCAGATCACCTTCATGCCGCGCTTCTTGGCGGCGGGGAGTACTTCGGCAAGGATATCCAGGTCGCCGTGATCGGGCGCCCGGGTGTCCTTGATCACCGTGTTCTTGTAGTACTGAGGATGAGAAGTGGCGAAGTTTCCACCGTGAAAATTGAGATCGTACTCCTGCTTGCCATGATCGGGCAGCGGTTGGCCAGGAATCTGTCTTCCGGCGATTCCTCGACCGTAGGTGAATACCGCAAGAAACAGGGTATTCACGCAGGCACGTTCCTGAAGCACATCCAGAACTTTCTCGGTGCCTTCATCCACAAACGAAATTGCTCCGACCTGGATGCCGATCATCTTGGAAGAGGAGACAGCAGCGTGTCCTGAAGTTGGTATGGCCAGAGCGGCGCCCGCCCCAGCGGTGACCTTCAGGAATTCGCGGCGATTCACATCCAATTTCAACATGGCCTCCTATTTTCTTTGGTAGCAGCCGACGTCAATCTTTCCGGAATTCACTCGTGGTGAACCGTCGAGATCCTGTTCCCCCACTAGAACTCCATCATTCGTGCCAGCAGCAATCGCGGGAGAGTCTGGTCGCAGATGAAAGTTGTGCGCGCCAGTGTCAACAAAATGCGGGTCCAGAAAATGGGAGTGGCGATCATTCCCGGTTGATTGAACATAGTTGTCGAATCCTGTCAGGTGCTCAGAAGACTCTTCCCACTTGCTCGCCTTCGATCCGTAAGCACAGTAATAGATGTTGTGATCAATGGCGACAGGAGGCTTGTTTTTTTCAACCTGCGATTTATTCACAGTGATTAGACAGCGGGATCCAGCGTAAATGATATTGTTCGCAAAAATATCGTCCGCCATGTTCCACTGCATCTGGAACTCGCCGGAGCCTGTTCCCGACGTATCGTTGTCATAGAGTGTGTTGTTCACCACGGTGCTGTGATCGGTGTGTCCGCGCTCCGGTGCATAACCGCCGATCGAAACGCCCGCGGTGTGGCAGTGATAGATCAGGTTATTTCGTGCTGTGATGTAGCTCGTGGCGCGGTCCTTATGTTCGCTGGCCAGCTCGATTCCAAAATCTACATCATGCATGACGTTCTGCTCGATCAGAATCCTGGTGCCGCCGTCCACGTAAATTCCGTCGGAGTTTTCCTCGTTCTGGTATGCCGGATTGCCCTTCGATGTAATGTTGTAAACCACATTGCCGCTGACTACTCCATCGCGTGCCTGATCGACGGCAGGGTCGGGTGCCGTGCGCTCGAAACCGATGACGTCGATTCCGATGTTGTTGTTGTCGTGGACAACGTTGTGCGTAATGCGAAAGTTCGTAACGTTCCCGTTCACCACCAGCGATTCGCTCGAACCGGTTTTGAGATGGTGCACCTCGTTGCCGTCGATGACCAGTTCACTGATCGGAGTCTTGGGATCGGTACCGTAGACGGCAATACCAAACCCGTTGGCGCCGTGTCCCGGACCATCGCGGCCGTCAAAAGTCTGCTCAATGTGATGAACGTTGTTCTTGAGTAGCTCTATATGAGAGCCGGCCCCCATAACACTGATTCCCAATGGCGTCAGCCGATGCTCTGCCGTGTGGAAGTTGCGAATTTCGAGGCCTACGATTCGCACGTAACTCTGATTGTGAATCGTGAGTACTGCTTGTCTCGCAGAAGGCGTAAAATGCGCTGCGTCAAGAATGGCGGTTTCGCCGGCATAGCTTTGAAACGTAATGAATCCATCCCGCGCATTGCCGGATGCATTGATGCTCAC